>Ga0126384_10001886_pt1 | contig 12580 bp, 11 predicted proteins | sample PanSoiMetPlot_36_FD_92543 | JGI IMG/M metagenome (GOLD analysis project Ga0126384, IMG submission 92543) | Tropical forest soil microbial communities from Panama - MetaG Plot_36 | ecosystem: Environmental > Terrestrial > Soil > Tropical forest > Bulk soil | place: Panama | collected 2016-02-17 | reverse complement strand
GACGGGTCGATATCGATGTGCTCATCGCCATCGGCGCCCGCTTCGACGATCGCGTGATCGGCAATCCCGCGCACTTCTACCGACCCGATCGCAAGATCATCCACATCGATATCGACCCGTCGTCGATCTCGAAGCGGGTCAAGGTCGACGTGCCAATCGTCGGCTACGTGGCCGATGTGCTCGACGAGATGCTCAGGATTATCGAGTCATCGAATCAGCGTCCCGACCCGGCATCGCTCAAGGCGTGGTGGGCGGAGATCAAGGAGTGGCAGCGCAAGGATTGCCTCAAGTACGATCGCAAGAGCGAGCTGATCAAGCCGCAGTACGTGGTCGAGAAGCTCTATGACATCACCCGGGGCGACGACCTGTTCGTTACATCCGATGTGGGCCAGCACCAGATGTGGGTGGCGCAGTACTACAAGTTCGACAAGCCACGTCGGTGGATCAACTCAGGCGGCCTCGGAACCATGGGGTTCGGGTTGCCGGCGGCTATGGGGGTGCAGCTCGTCAACCCGAACGCGACCGTCGCCTGTGTTACCGGCGAGGCGTCGATCCAGATGTGTATCCAGGAGCTGTCGACCTGCCGGCAGTATCACCTACCGATCAAGATCGTGAACCACAACAACCGCTACATGGGCATGGTGCGTCAGTGGCAGGAGTTCTTCTACGGCAACCGCTACGCCGAGTCTTATATGGACGCCCTGCCGGACTTCGTGAAGCTTGCCGAGGCGTACGGTCACGTCGGCATCAAGGTCGAGAAGCCGGCAGACGTCGAGGGCGCCCTGAAGGAGGCCTTCGCGCAGAAGGAGCGTCTGGTCTTCCTCGATTTCATCACCGATCAGAGCGAGAACGTCTTTCCGATGATTCCCGGCGGGATGGGATTGACAGAGATGATCCTCGCCGAGGAGCTCTGACATGAGGCACATTCTCTCCATTCTGGTTGAGAACGAAGCGGGCGCCCTGTCGCGCATCTCGGGCCTCTTCTCGGCGCGCGGTTACAATATCGAGTCGTTGACCGTGGCGCCGACCGAAGACGAGACGATGTCCCGGATGACGATCGTTACTGCCGGCTCGGACGATGTCATCGAGCAGATCACGAAACAGCTCAACAAGCTGGTCGAGGTGGTGAAGGTGGTGGACCTTACCGACGGCAACCACATCGAGCGCGAGCTGATGCTGGTGAAGGTCCGCGCTGCAGGCAAGGACCGCGACGAGATGAAGCGGCTCGCCGACATCTTCCGCGGCCGCATCCTCGACGTAACCGACAAGATCTATACCATAGAGCTCACGGGGCCCGGCGAGAAGCTTGATGCTTTCCTGCTGGCGATAGAGCCGGGCGTCATCCTGGAAACAGTGCGCACCGGCGCGTCGGGGATTGGCCGCGGCGAACGGGTGCTGAGGGTGTAAAAGCGGAGATACGTATGAAGGTCTACTACGAAAAGGACGCCGACCTCTCGCTGATCAAAGGCAAGAAGGTTACGATCGTCGGTTACGGTTCGCAGGGTCATGCGCACGCACAGAATCTCAACGACTCCGGCGTCAAGGTCACGGTAGGCCTTCGCCCCGGCGGCCCCTCCTGGGACAAGGCGAAGAAGGCGGGCCTCAAGGTCGCCGCGGTGGCGGACGCGGTAAAGAGTGCCGATCTGGTGATGATGCTGATGCCCGACGAGCATATCGCAGCGGTCTATCGCGACGAGGTCGAGCCGAACATTCGCAAGGGCGCCACGCTCGCCTTCGCGCACGGCTTCAACATCCACTACGGACAGGTCATGCCGCGAGCCGACCTCGACGTCGTGATGATCGCGCCGAAAGCGCCGGGCCACACGGTGCGCTCGACCTACGTGCAGGGCGGTGGCACGCCAATGCTGATCGCGGTGCACCAGGACGTCAGTCGCAAGGCACGGGACCTCGCGTTGTCCTACGCCGCGGCGATCGGCGGCGCGCGCGCGGGAGTGATCGAGACGTCGTTCCGGGAGGAGACGGAGACCGATCTTTTCGGCGAGCAGACGGTGCTGTGCGGTGGTTGCGTCGAGCTGGTCAAGAACGCATTCGAGGTTCTGGTCGAAGCCGGCTACGCGCCCGAGATGGCCTACTTCGAGTGCCTGCACGAGCTCAAGCTGATCGTTGATCTGATGTACGAGGGCGGCATCGGCAACATGAATTACGCCATCTCAAATAACGCGGAGTACGGCGAATATGTAACCGGGCCGCTCATCGTGAACGCGGCCACCAAGGATGCGATGCGAGCGGCGCTCGCGCGGATCCAAAGCGGAGAGTACGCGCGGAGCTTCATCCTCGAGAACCGCGCAGGCGCGCCGACTCTGTTGTCGCGTCGTCGCATGACGGCCGAGCATCCAATCGAGCAGGTGGGAGGGAAGCTCCGGGAGATGATGCCGTGGATTCGCAAGAACAAGCTGGTCGATCAATCACGAAATTGAGCGTGGGGGTTGCGGGCGTCAGGCCACGCTTCACTCAGCGCGGTTGGGTTGGTCTGGTCGTTCTCCTTCTCGCTCTGGTCATCGTTGCGTTCCTCGCCCAGACTGCCCTGAGGCAATACGGAATGCTGGGTGGGCCGACGCGCGCGGCGAAGCCCGGCGAGCGTCTGCGCGGGCCCGGCGAAGCCACCCAAGCGCCGTTGGACTCGTCGGTTGCGGCACCCGCACCAACGACGGCCATCGAACGCGCTCGCGGCGTCGAACAAACACTGCAGCAGGGAGCGCAGGACCTCGACAAGCGAATGGACGAGCAGACGAAGTAGCGCGTCGTCTGCCTCCACCTGGGTCCCGGACATGAGCGTGGCGCTGTGATCCCCGTCGATTACCCGCATCCCATCATCGCCCGCGAAGGCTGGCCCTTCGTCGCGTTCGCCTTGCTCATCGCGGTGGCTCTCACCCTGGTCGGCTGGTGGCTCTTGGCGATTCTGGCCTGGGCCGTCACGCTGTTTATCGTCCAGTTCTTCCGTGACCCGGGACGCGTTGCACCCGAAAGCGCGAACGCCGTGCTGTCTCCTGCGGACGGCAGGATCGTCTCGGTTGAACGGGTGCGCGATCCGTACCTCGAGCGTGACGCGCTCAAGATCAGCGTGTTCATGAACGTGTTCAACGTGCATTCGAACCGCAGCCCGGTGGACGGCGCGGTGATCAAGAAGTGGTACAACCGGGGCAAATTCGTCAACGCCGACCTCGATAAAGCATCGCTCGAGAACGAGCGCTGCGCCCTGCACATCACGAGTGCCACCGGCGCCAATGTCACGTGCGTGCAGGTGGCCGGACTGATCGCGCGTCGCATCCTTTGCTACGTCGACCAGGGTGATCGGCTCGCGCGCGGGCAGCGCTACGGTTTCATCCGCTTCGGCTCGCGCGTGGACGTGTATCTTCCGGTCAGCGCCACGCCGCGGGTCGGGATCGGTGACAAGGTCTTCGCGACCTCCACCACGCTCGCCGAGTTGGTCTGAAGCCGGCGGCGTTGTTTTGCCCGGGGGACCCTGCTAGGCTTCCTTTCATGGGGGATTATCAGCAGGAGCGGGCGTTCGCCAAGAACCGCATCCGGCGCCGCGGTATCTACCTGCTTCCGAACCTGTTAACGACGGCGGCGCTGTTCGCTGGCTTCTACTCGATCGTGCAGGCGATGAACGGCCGCTTCGACCAATCGGCGATCGCGATCTTCGTCGCGATGGTGCTCGACGGTCTGGACGGGCGCGTCGCGCGCCTCACCAAAACCCAAAGCGCGTTCGGCGCCGAATACGACAGTCTCGCGGACATGGTGTCGTTTGGCGCGGCGCCGGCGCTCGTCGTGTATGAGTGGGCTCTGCTGAGTCTGGGCAAGGCCGGCTGGATCGCCGCGTTTGTCTACTGCGCGGGTGCAGCGCTGCGCCTGGCGCGCTTCAATACGAATCTTGAGGTCGCTGACAAGCGATACTTCCAGGGTATGCCGAGCCCAGCTGCCGCGGCGCTGGTCGCCGGTTTTGTCTGGATCATGGACGATGCCGCGATCAACCCCGAGAGCATCCGTTGGTGGGCGTGGGTGGTCACCGTCTTCGCTGGATTGACCATGGTGTCCAACCTCAAGTACTACAGCTTCAAGACCATCAACCTTCGTCGAAGCGTGCCGTTCGTCGTCGTCTTTCTGATCTTGATGTTCTTCGTGCTCGTGAGCTACCAGCCCGCGATCGTGCTATTTGCCGGGTTCGTCGCCTATGCGCTTTCGGGTTACGTCTGGTCCGCGTGGCTGCAGTTCAAGCGTCGCCGGGGAAACTGAGGCCGGTTGCGCACCGCAGGGAATCCGGCTATAGTCGTTCGCATGAGCAGCACGTGCATATCGCTTCCGCGCCTTTCCTCGACCGCTCTCCTCGGCGGTCTGCTGCTGCTGCGCCCCGCGCGCAGATAACGACACCCCACCCTTGCAGTATCCGGCCCTGCCCGAATCCCGGCAGGAGGCAGTGTTCAGTGCCGTAGAGCTTTGCAGGAGCTCATCATGTCAGAGCAATTGATCATATTCGATACGACCTTACGCGATGGGGAGCAGAGCCCCGGCGCGTCGATGACTAACGAAGAGAAGATGCGGATCGCACGCCAGCTCGAGCGTCTGAAGGTGGACGTCATCGAGGCAGGCTTCCCGGCGTCTTCCAACGGCGACTTCGCAGCGGTGAAAGCGATCGCCAACGCGATCACCGAGAGCACCGTGTGCGCGCTGGCGCGCGCCAACGAGAGCGACATCCGCCGCGCAGGCGAGGCGCTGAAGGGCGCGAAGTCCGGACGCGTTCACACGTTCATCGCCAGCTCCCCGATCCACATGCAGATGAAGCTCAGGATGACTCCCGAGCAGGTGCTGGAGCAAGCGGTGAAATCGGTGAAGTGGGCCTGCGTGTACACCGACAACGTGGAATTCTCCCCCGAGGATGCGGGACGCTCAGAACCGGACTTCCTGTGCCGATTGATCGAAGCGGCGATCAAGGCCGGAGCGACGACGGTGAATATTCCCGACACTGTCGGCTATACGATGCCCTGGCAGTTCGGCGCGCTGATCAAGAGTTTGCGCGAGCGCGTTCCGAACTCGGACAAAGCGGTGTGGTCGGTGCATTGCCACAACGACCTCGGCATGGCGGTCGCCAATTCGCTCTCGGCGGTGATGCAGGGCGCGCGCCAGGTGGAATGCACGATCAATGGCCTGGGCGAGCGGGCAGGTAATGCATCGCTGGAGGAGATCGTGATGGCGGTGAAGACGCGCAAGGACGTGTTTCCCTGCGTGACGCGCATCGACACGACGCAGATCGTGGCCGCTTCCAAGCTGGTATCGGGCATCACCGGCTTCCCGGTGCAGCCGAACAAGGCGATCGTCGGCGCCAACGCCTTCGCACACGAATCCGGCATCCATCAGGACGGGGTGCTCAAGCACCGCGAGACCTACGAGATCATGCGCGCGGAAGATGTGGGCTGGGGTGCCAACAAGCTCGTTCTGGGCAAGCTCTCGGGCCGCAACGCGTTCAAGACCCGGCTCGCAGAGCTAGGCATCGACCTCGGCAGCGAGGAGGCGCTCAATCACGCATTCGTCCGCTTCAAGGACCTCGCCGACAAGAAGGGCGAGGTCTTCGACGAGGATCTGCACGCGCTCGTCTCCGACGAGCAGGTGACCCCGGAGCGCGAGCATTACAAGCTCATCGCGCTCAAGGTCGTCTCGGAGACCGGGGAGGTGCCACACGCGCGAGTGACGCTGGGCATCGGTGAGGCCGAGCAGAGCGTGCAGACGCGCGGCGACGGTCCCATCGACGCTACGTTCCGCGCGATCGAGTTGATGGTGCATTCGAAGGCGAAGATGATTCTGTACTCGGTCAACGCGATCACGACCGGAACCGATGCGCAGGGCGAGGTGACGGTGCGCCTGGAAAACGCGGGCCGCATCGTCAACGGGCTCGGCGCCGACACCGACATCCTGGTCGCGTCCGCGAAGGCATACATCAACGCGCTGAACAAGCTGCACAGCAAGCAGCAGCGGCTGAATCCGCAGCTGGCAGCGTAGCCGGCAGGACGCCTATGACCGCGAGGACCGGCGTCGGCGAGGAAGCTTCGCTGCCGCCGGCCATTGAGGTCGCGGGTGCGATGTTGCCCGTCTGGCCGGAAGGGCAGAAGACCGAGCCGATGTCGGCGCCGCTGATGGCGCTGACGGTCTTCGCCGACTGGGAGTCGTACCACCCCGCGCTGATCGACGCGACGCTAGCCGCCGAGCGCAATCCGCGCTTGCGGGATCCGATCTTTCGCGGCGGATGCGGGGTGAAGGTGCGCAAGCTCCCGGAGTGGAACGCGCCTGTAGCTGCGCTCGTCCACGCGCGAGCGCTGATGCTCGCTCACCACAGTCTGTCGCGCCGGCCCGTGTTCGCGGATGACAGCTGGGCGAGCGTCTATCGGTCGGGCGATTACTGCATGCCACATAGCCACCTGCGGGCGAACGTCAGCATCGTCTACATGCTCGATCCCGGCGACGGCGACCCCGAGGACCGGATGGCGGGGCGGTTCTGCTTCGCCGATCCGCGAATCGATGCCTGCTGTCCTGACGAGCCAGGCCGCGTGACTCAGCACCTGATGCCCAATTTGGTGCCCGGCACGATGCTCATTTTCGCCGCGGACTATCTCCACAGCGTCAACCCCTACCAGGGCAGCCGGCCGCGCATCACGATGTCCTGGAACGTCACGCTGGAGCGCCTTCCCGGGCGAGCCGGGGAAGGTTGGGGTACGTAAGCCAGGGTCCTACCCGCGGAACGTCGCGGCATTTGCCATCGTCTGTGCTTGACTGACGACGGCGTTTTCCTGCTATGATTGATGCGCCGCAGCAATGCGCGGGGCCTGCCTGGCCCGCCCCGGTATGGTGCGAACCGTCCTCGCGCCACACCGATCCGGACGCCCACGGCCCAGGGTCCAAGTTCGCCGAAGAGACAGACCATGACCGCCCGACCCCTTACGACCGTACCTCACTATCCTCCTGGGATAGAGATTTCCGCCCCCGTCAGCGCCGAATACGCCGAGATCCTCACACCCGATGCGCTGGCGTTTGCCGCGAAGCTTCAGCGCGCCTTCGGTGGGCGGCGCACCGAACTCCTGGCCCGGCGTGCTGCACGGCAGCGAGACTTTGACGGAGGCAACCTGCCCGATTTCCTTCCCGAAACGCAGGCCCTCCGCGAAGGAACCTGGACCTGCGCCACAATCCCCGACGACATCCAGGATCGCCGGGTCGAAATCACCGGTCCCGTCGATCGCAAGATGATCATCAACGCGCTCAATTCGGGGGCGAAGGTATTCATGGCGGACTTCGAGGACGCGAATACGCCGACCTGGGACAACAATGTCCAGGGGCAGATCAATTTGCACGACGCGATCCGCAGGCGCATCGACTACGTCAGCCCGGAAGGCAAGGAATACAAGCTCAACGAAAGGGTCGCGACGCTGTTCGTGCGCCCGCGCGGCTGGCACCTTCCCGAGAAGCACGTGACCATCGATGGCGCTCCCATCGCGGGCGGCATCTTCGACTTCGCCCTCTACATCTTCCACAACGCCAAGGAGCTTCTTGCACGCGGAAGTGGACCGTATTTTTATCTGCCAAAGCTCGAGAGTCATCTCGAGGCGCGCTTGTGGAACGACATCTTCCTCATGGCAGAACGCGATCTCGCGCTCCCGCGCGCAACGATCAAGGCGACCGTGCTGATCGAAACGATCCTGGCCGCATTCGAGATGGACGAAATCCTCTACGAGCTGCGTGAGCATTCCGCCGGGCTCAACGCCGGTCGCTGGGACTACATCTTCAGCTCCATCAAGAAGCTGCGCAGCAATCATGATTTTTGCCTCGCCGACCGGGCACTGGTCACGATGACCACACATTTCATGAAGAGCTATGCAGAGCTGCTGATCAAGACCTGTCACCGACGCAATATTCATGCGATGGGAGGCATGGCGGCCCAGATCCCGGTGAAAAATGACGATGCGGCGAACGCCGAAGCGTTTGCCAAAGTCAAGGCCGACAAGGAGCGCGAGGCTACGATTGGACACGACGGCACCTGGGTTGCGCATCCTGCTCTGGTTGCGGTTGCGGCGGAAGCCTTCGATCGACTGATGCCGATGCCCAATCAGATCGCCAGCAAGAAGCGCGACGACGTTGCGGTAACCAGCGCGGACTTGCTGCGCTTCGAACCCGAGGCGCCGATCACGGAAAAGGGCGTGCGGCTCAACGTCAATGTCGCTATTCAGTACATCGGCGCCTGGCTCGCAGGACAGGGCGCGGTGCCGATCTTCAATCTCATGGAGGACGCCGCCACCGCGGAGATCTCGCGTTCGCAGGTTTGGCAGTGGATTCGCTCCCCCAAAGGCAAGCTCGACGACGGCCGCAAGGTGACCAAGCCGATGGTCGCGGCGATGATTCCCGAGGAGTTGCAGAAGATCCGAGAGCTGCTGGGATCCGCTTACGGCGAGGGCAGGTACGACGACGCCGCGCGAATCCTCTCGGAGCTCATCGCGAGCGACACCTTCGTGGAATTTCTCACGTTGCCCGCTTACGACCTGATCGCCTGAGCAAAACGGCGGCCCGGCAACGGCCCCCGTTTGTCATCGACTGAAGCCCAGCCTGCGCAGCAGGTCGCGAGTTTTCTTGCGTAGCCCGAGGCGGTCCAGGATGGCGCCGAGGGTTGAGGAAACCTTCCCTACAGCTTTCATCGAATAAGCCAGGACGCTCCCGGGCAGGTCCGCTGGGATGAGGTAGTAATAGCCTTCGCGGTAACAGTCGGTGCTCAGACGCTGCTTGTGCAGGTTGTCGCCGTTGCCGAAGTCGAATCCAGTGACGGCGCCGCCCAGAGTGGCGAGGTCGGCGACGATCTCCGTGTGCAGGAAGATTCCCACGTGATGCGGCGCCCATTCGGGGTCGTACCCGATTTCCTGCGCAAAGTAGCAGCCGGCGTAGACATGCCCTGCCTGGAAGGCGATGGGCGCGTCGTCGACGTAAAGCACGTAGCTCCTAAACCAGCCTAGGCGGGCAGTCATGGCGTAGCAGCGCTCCAATCCTTCCGGATCACGCAGCCCCGCGGCAAGCAGCCGATACTGATAGGTCTTGCGGGAGACTGCGCATGCGTCCGCGACGAAATCAGCCACATCACCTTGCGTGTGAAAGCAGCGCGTCCGATAAGTCTTCCCCGCTCCGGAGATGAAGCGCTTCCGATTGGTGCGCAGATCGGCGCGACTGCGCGCTCCCAGTTGCGCGAGGTACGCGTCGAAGCTCTCGGGAATCTTTGCCACCCGGTGCGAATAGAGCGGCCCGTTCGGCAAGGCGTGAAACAGTCTCGGCCCGGGTACGCGACCGCCGTTTAGTGCGGCGTACAAGGGTGAGCCCTCGATGACCGATTCGAGGAACACCACCTGCCTTGGGCCGAGATCCTCACGCAGCCGTCGCAAAAAACTTGCGATGAGCAGTGCCTCTCGTGCGTGGTCGCCGCCACCGTCCACGATCGGCGCGGCGAGCGCATTGAAGCGCTCTACGCGATGCGCATACAAGGTGAGGTCGCCTAGCGAGAGCGGTACAGCCGATCGGTGGAGCAGGAATGTCGCCAGGCCGACGATTTCGCCGCCGTCCCATGCGCTGTAGAGCATTACCCGCCTCGATTCCACCGCGGCGTTGGCAGTCAGCCACCGGGGATCGTGAAAGAGCGTTGCCCGGCGGCCGAGCGCACTGCGATCGAGCGCGTTCCCGACCTCTTCCGGTACACCCACGCGGCTCAGGTCCGCCCTGCGCCATTCGGGTCCATTGTTCGTGGTCTCGCTTGCCAAAGTTGTATAGGACATTGCGCCCATGGGCCGAACATCTGCTTCGCACGGTAGCATCGACGCACATTCCGTGCCGGCCATTCATCAGAGAGACCTTGGCAAGCGGGCCGGCGCGAGGCAACCTTACAGTGGGCGACAGGAAGGGGCGCCCGGTGTGATAGTGGTGAACGAAGTCATGGCGGGACAAGGGGAATACATGACCATCACTGCCTCTGATTCCGCGTCGCTTGCTGGCGAAGCATGAGCGCGCCGACGAGGAGCCCCCGCTTCCTCTATTCGACGTCTCCGTCGAGTGTGTCGAACTCAATGCTGGGCGCCGTCGAGGCTGCAACGAGCGGAAGGGCTCAGGCCGACATCGGCGAAACAGCGCCCGGCGATTTTGAGTGGCAGTCGCTGACCGACGAACTGCCGTCGCAAAGCAGGTTCACGACCGCCGCATGGCTTCGCGCCTGGGCCGATGCCTTTCTGCCTCATCAGCAGTGGGCACCACCGCGTCACTACCTGACCGTACGCGATCGTCGCGCACGATTGAAGGCGATCGTCCCGTTCGCGATCCAGCGTCGTTTCGGGATTTCGATTTCCGCGCTGGGCGGTTTCTACTGGCCCTTTCGAACGCCTGTCATTCCGGATTCCTGCACGGCTGATGAGCTGCTGGCGATGGCTCGAGCACTCACCGACTCCGGCTCCGCAGTCGCGATTCGCTTGGGGCCCGTGCCGGAAACGCACATAGGCATGACCGGATTCAACATCGCGCTCGAGGCCGTGGGATGGCATGTGAGCGCCAAGACACTGGGCCAGACGTACGAAGTCGACCTGCCGGACAACTGGGAGCAGTTCGAGCAACATCTGGGCAAGAACCTGCGGACCAAGACGAAGTACTACGAGCGCAAGCTGCAACGCGAGGGTGCGCTCGAGATCGTGTGCCGGAAGAGCAGCCTCGGCACGTCCTGGCCGGATACGCTGCGTGACCTCGTCGCCATCGAAGAGCGATCGTGGCAGCACAAGCAAGGCGGGAAGCCACGATTCGCGGGCGCAGCCAACCAGGCTTTCTGGACCCAGGTGCTCGCCGACCCGCAGCTGCAGGGCATGGCTTGCGCGTGGATCATGTATTTCAACCGCGCTCCGGTGAGCTTCTGTTTTTGTCTGGACTCCGGGAACACTCGCCATATCATCGCGAACCACTATGCTGAGCAAGTGCGGAGTTACAGCACCGGATCGGTGCTCTATCGCCACGTTTTTCGCGACGCCGTTGAGTCGCCTGCTATCGAGTCGGTCAACATCGGTGCGGGTGACTCGGGTTACAAGGCGCGATGGGGCGCGAAGCCGTCGTTCAAGCTCATCGACTGGTTCGCGTTCCGCCCCGGCGCGGGCGGGCGCCTGCTCGAGCTCGTCAATCAGCTGCGCTAGTCCGCTCTTTCGAGCGCCGACCGATTGGCCGGGCAGCGACAGGACGCGACGGCGTATGATGTGGCGCCCTCGGCGGTACATGCGGAATGCCTGAGCGCGCTTGCGTCACAATCAAGACGGCACCGTGGAAACACGAGGGCTGGGTTTCGGCCAAGGATTTCGTCACCATCGCGAAGCTGGCAGGCTGTCTGATGGCGGCGATGGCTCCGCATCGGAACTGGCCCGCAGCGGCACGCGCGATGGCACGAATCCATCTCCTCCTGCGTGCCAAAACAGCTCGCGTGCTGCAACGGCCCGCGACCCTGCTCGAGCGCGATGCGCTATCGCTGACGCGCGATGCTCTTTCCGCAGACTATCTGTGGAACATCCACGCGCTGCGCGAGCTCATGCCCGCGGGGTGGCGTGATGAGCCGATTCTTCTTGGGCGCGAGGTTCTCGATCAGGCGCTGGAACGCTCGCGCGGCGCAGTGCTATGGTGCAGCCCGTTCGTTGCCAGTGACCTCGCCCCGAAGAAAGCGCTCGCGAGAGCTGGATATTCGCTGGCGCAGTTGAGCTCACCCGCGCATCCATTTTCGCCGACCCGCCTCGGCTGCTTGCTGCTGAATCCCATCCGCCTGCGTGCGATCAACCAGTACCTTGTGCGCAGGGTGCTGGTCGTGTATGGGTCGGCACGACCGGCGCTGGACGATCTCAAACGCGTATTGGGCACTAATGGCGTCGTCCTGGTCACCGCCATCGGCGCCGGCACTCGTTCGCTCACGTTTCCCTTCATCGGTGGCGTGCTCGACCTGGCGGTCGGCGCTCCCGTGCTTGCGTTCGAGAGCGGGGCTGCCCTTATTCCCGTCAATACGCTCCCCGACACTGAATCAGGGGGCTACCGAGTAGAGCTTGGGCCGGATCTGACTCCGCAGTCATCGCCGCCGCGCTACGAGGCGCTGCGAGAGATGGTGGTGCGCTACGTGCAGCTTCTGGAGCCTGTGGTGCGAGCTCATCCGACTCAGTGGGAGGGCTGGTTCCACCCGGGGACCTGGCGCCCGGAAGCATGACACCCGAGGGATTATGGCTTCCATCCATATACGCTGTTTATTATCTTTATTGCCATAATCAATTGGACATATAACCTCCGTGCGCTGACAATCCGCTCCATGCGGGTAACCCGGCGAAGGGTGGGTCCCGCTCCGGCATCGATGGGCCGGCAAATCTCGACAGGAGACGGCGATGAATTTGAAGGGCACCAAGACGCACGAGAATCTAAAGGCTGCATTCGCAGGCGAATCGCAAGCGAACCGGCGTTATCTCTATTTCGCGACCAAGGCCGACGTCGAAGGACAGAACGATGTGGCTGCCGTGTTCCGCTCCACGGCGGAAGGCGAGACCGG
>Ga0126384_10001885_pt1 | contig 12581 bp, 8 predicted proteins | sample PanSoiMetPlot_36_FD_92543 | JGI IMG/M metagenome (GOLD analysis project Ga0126384, IMG submission 92543) | Tropical forest soil microbial communities from Panama - MetaG Plot_36 | ecosystem: Environmental > Terrestrial > Soil > Tropical forest > Bulk soil | place: Panama | collected 2016-02-17 | reverse complement strand
CTGGATTGCGCCGATGCGTGATCGCAGTGACCTGCATCGGCATATTGAAGGCTTCGAGCGCCACATAGCCGTTGCTTTCGCCAAACGGCGCCTCTGGCTCGAGCTTCTCCGGATCGATCAGGCCCTCGATCACGATCTCGGCGTCGGCCGGCACCTCGCAGTCGATGGTCACGCACCTGGCGGTGCGGATCGGCGCACCCGCGAGCGCGCCCGCGACGGCCATCTCGTCCATGTCGATCGCGAGCTTCTGCGGACCGGTGAACACCACGACCGGCGCGGCGCCGACCACGATCGCGCAGGGCATCGGCGTCCGCAGCCTGCGATGCTTGAGCCAGTGCTGATAGCCGCCGGCCCCGCCGATGCGCGAGGCCATGCGCACGCCGAGCCGGTCGCTCGCCTTGAGCTGTCCGCGGTACGTGCCCATGTTGCGGACCCCGGTCTCGGGATCGTGCGTGACCGCGAGCGTCGCCGTCAGGTAGGGCGCCGCATCGAAGCCCGGCGTCGACACCGGCACCGGCAGCGCCGCCAGGCCCTGGCCCGGTCCGCGCAGGTCGTCGCCCGTGACCACCACCTCCTGGCAGGGCGGCGACGCGATCCGCACCGGCGCCACCGGATGCGCGACCGCCTCGGTCCAGGCGGCGCCGATCTGATCGACCGGCCGTCCCATGCCGACCGCGTAGACGTCGGCGCTGGCGGCGAGCGCGCCGACCGCGACCGGCATGTCGTAACGCCGGCCCGACGAGTCCACCACATTGGTGAACAGGAACGCGCGGCGCTCGCTTTCCGGCAGCCCGCCCTGGAACTGCCAGCGCGCCAGCGGGTGCAGCTCGGTGTCCTTGTTGATCGGCCGGTCGATGCGGGTGACGAGCCCGCGCGCCTCGAGCCGCGCCAGGTGCTCCTGAAAATCGCGCGGCGGGCCGGCGGTCTCGCCGGACGCGCCGCCACCCGTCTTCGACCGCTCCAGCATGGCGGCTCCGCTCAATATCCCGGCGCGTTCTCGATCTGGTCGAACCAGTCGAATCCCATTTCCTTGACCATGCGGTTGGAAATCACGATCAGCCGCGCCTCGTCCTTGGGGTCGGCGTTGAAATGCTGGTGGATCGTGAACGGCGGCACATAGATGAAGTCGCCGCGCTGCCACTCGAACTTGCGCGGCTCCTCGCTCCATTCCCATTCGAAGGCGTCGAGGCAGTCGAACTTGAGGTCCCAGTGCAGGTCGTAGCCCGAGCCCTCGACCACGAACAGCACCTCCTCCCACATATGGCGGTGCTTTCCGGAGCGCTCGCCCGGCTTGAGGAACTGCATGTAGGCCTCGACGCAGCGCTCGCGCGTGTTCATCTTGTGGTGCACGAGATGCTTGATCAGGCCGTCGGCCGATTTCTCCCACGGCATGTCCTCGGCGCTCACCACGTTGGGAAGCTGCTCGTACATCTTGCGGAACGCGGTCGAGGCCGCCACGTCGTCGGCGCGGATGCTCGCGGTCTTGTGCCCCACATGGGCGAAATCGTGTTCGTCGAGAATCTTGCTCATGTCAGTCTCCGAATTGTTTGAGCATCATGCCGTGCGGCACTCGTGTAGGGTGGGCAAAGGCGCGGAACGCGCCGTGCCCACGCGGACCTCGGCGGTGGGCACGCTTCGCTTTGCCCACCCTACGATTCGCTACGGTCCGCGCACGCATCACAAATCCTTCGGCGGCCGGAAATCCTCGTGGCCGGGCGACGCCTCGTTGGGCGGATAGGACACGATCTTCTGGAACAGCAGGTGCATGAACAGAAAGAGCGGCTTCGCCTTGAACACCAGCAGGATCGCCTCGTTGTCGGGATCGTCGTTGAAGTGCTGGTGCACGCTCGCGCATTCCACGATCATGATGTCGCCCGCCTTCCAGTCGATCCGCCGGCCGTCGTGGATGTCGTGGCCGCGGCCCTTGAGCACGTAGAACACCGCGCTGTTGAGGTGCCCGTGCTTCTGGCCATAGGCACCGGGCGCGTAGCACTCGATGTGGGTCTCGATCGACTGGGTGATGTTGGCGGCGCCGGGCGCGATCACGTGCTTGCCGTAGAGCGCGGGCCCCCCCTTCCAGGGATGGTGGCGGGACGAATAGACGCGCGGCTGTTCCAGCAGGCCCTTGTAGACGTCGCTGTAGGTGCCTTCGAGCGCGCGCACGAATACCCGCTTGCGCGACCAGCGTTCCCATTTGCCTTCCTTGTCCTCGGTCGGCGGCAGATTGTGTCCCGGGCCGGGCGTTCGTTCATAAAGGCCGGTCATGCGTGCATGCTCCTTCCTGGCGGTCGTGACGGCGGTCGTGCCCCCACCTACCAAGAAATCGCGCCGCGGTACATCGCGGCCCGCGCCCCGAATTAGCGCATATTCCGGCGAAAGCCTGCCCCGGACTCGATCCGGGGTGGACACCGGCTCGCCGATAAGAATATGCGCCAAACAGCTAAACGAATCCGAACATCGCCCGCAGCTGCGGGAAGGCGTCGCCGATCACCGAGGCCGGCCAATGGACCGACAGGACGCGGTCGAACAGCCCCCAGCACAGGAGCGTGGTCGCGGCCGCAAAGCCGAACGACGGGGCGAAGCGCTCGCCGAAGCCGAGCCACATGTAGGCGAGGACGAAGATCGCGATGGCGGGCAGGAACCCGACGAGCCAGATCGCCAGCAGGAAGGCGGCGAGCCAGACGAAGTACACCGTGGCCTGGCGGCGCGCGACGGCCGGATCGATCCCGAGATCGACGTGGCGCACCGCGACGCCCCCGTCGACGTTTCCGCGCGCGGCGGCCGACTGCTCCTTGCCGAACAGCTCGTTGATCAGGTTGAGGCACGCGGCGGTCAGCGCCATGTAGCAGGCGGTGAGCGGCACCGGCTTGGCCGCCGCCGGCCAGTCGGTCGAGAGCGCAATCGCGGCGAGGATGAACACGATGACCGCGACCGTGAACGCCGCCGAGGCGCCGAACCGCAACTGATGCCGCTTCACCTCGCGCACCTCGCGCACGACGCTCATCACGATCTCCGACAGCGGCTTGAACAGCGCCCAGACGACGAGCAACAGCACAATGGTGACAACCGGAATCGGAATGGCGTTGCCGAGCACGTGGATGGTGGTCGACGGGTGCCACAGCCAGCCGATGCCGTAGAGCGAGTTCGAAATGTAGAGATAGCGCTCGAAGATGCCGCCGATCACGATGCCGAGCACCATCGGGGGGCGCGGCCAGCCCAGCCGCTTCATGATCCAGCCGACCACGCCGAAGCCGATCAGCACGTAGAGATCGCCCCAGTCGTGCGAGCCCTCGTAGGCGGCGACGAAGACCAGCGCGAGCACGATCGGCAGCAGGATCTCGGGCCGCACGGTCGAGATCCGGGCGAGCCAGCGGCTGCCCGACAGGCAGATCAGCGCGCCCATCACGTGCGCGAGCGTGAGGCTCCACACGATCGTGTAGGTGACGTCGAGGTGCTTGGTCAGCATCTCGGGGCCGGGCGTGAGGCCGTGCATCAGGAAGGCGCCGAGCAGGATCGCCATCGAGGCGCCGGCCGGCACGCCGAACGCGATGGTCGGAACCAGATGCCCGCCTTCCTTGGCGTTGTTCGACGATTCGGGCGCGATCACGCCGCGCACGTCACCGGAGCCGAAGGTCTCCGCGTTCTTCTCGGTGCGCTGCGCGTAACCGTAGGCGATCCAGTCGATCACCGCCGAGCCGATGCCCGGAATGGCGCCCAGCCCGGTGCCGAGGATGCCGCAGCGCAGGACCAGCCACCAGTGGCGCGCGACGTCGCGCACGCCTTCCCACTGGCTCGACAGGTTGATGCTGCTGGCATGGTCGCCGGCGATACGCTTGCGCGCCACCGCGAGCTCGCACAGCTCGGGCATCGCAAAAAGGCCGAGCGTCGCCGGCACCAGCGGGACGCCGTCGTAGAGATAGAGCGTATCGAAGGTCCAGCGCAGCGTGCCGCTTTCCGAGCGCGAGCCGATCATCGAGATCATCAGGCCGAGCCCGGCTGCCGTGAGCCCCTTGAGCGGCGCGCGGCCGCTCAAGGTCGCGACCATCGAGAGGCCGAACAGCGTGAAGGCGAGCAATTCGGGGGAGCCGATCGCGAGCAGCACCGGGCGCAGCACCGGGATGCTGATGGCGAGCACGATCGCGCCCACGAGGCCGCCCGCGAGCGAGGCCGCGAAGCCGGCGCCGAAGGCGCGGCCGGCCTCGCCGTTCTTCGCCATGGCGTGGCCGTCGATCACGGTCGCGGCGGCGCCGACATGGCCGGGCACGCCGAACAATACGGCGGTGATGAAGTCGGACGACGTGATCACCGCCGCCATGCCGAGCAGAAGCGCCATCGCGCTGTGCTGGTCCATGTTGTAGGTGAACGGAATCAGCATCGCCATGCCGACGATGCCGTTGAGGCCCGGCAGCACGCCGATCGCGAGGCCGATGATGACGCCGATGATCAGGATGCCGAGGCGCGCGGGCTCCAGCAGGAGCACCAGCGCGTGCCAGGCCATGGACGCCATGTCGGGCTGCATCGAACGTTTCCCCGCGCCCACGCAACAGGCGCAAACTTCCTCGTTACACCACCGCCGTCGCGGGCGCAGCCGATGTCGATTTGTCGTTGTCTTGCGCGCAGATAGCGCGGAGTCCGCGCCCCTCGGCCCCAACCGTTTGTTACATCCGAAAGGCCGTGGGGCGTCAAGCCGGGCCGATGGTGCGGCCGGCTCTGGCATGGTGACGCACCCGCCGCCGCCGGCCTGACACAGCCGAGCCGTTTTGTGGCATTAAGCCCGCCGCGGCGGCGGCTGCTGTTCGATGATGAGTTGTTGGAGGACGAGAATGGTGCGGAAGGGTTGCGTGCTCGCGGTCGCAATCATGTGGGTACTGGCGGCGGCGGCCCGCGCCCAGAGCCCGGCCGACTTCTACAAGGGCAAGGCCGTCGAGCTCTACATCGGCTACAGCGTCGGTGGCGGCTACGATCTCTACGCCCGCACGATCGCGCGCCACCTCGGCAAGCACATTCCGGGCAACCCCACCGTGCTGCCGAAGAACATGGAGGGCGCCGGCAGCCTGCGGCTCGCCAACTGGCTGTTTCGCGTCGCCCCCAAGGACGGCAGCGTGATCGGCACGATCGGCCGCGGCACCGGCTTCGATCCCATCCTCGGCCAGCAGGGCGCCCAGTTCGACGGAACCAAGTTCACCTGGCTCGGCAGCGCCAACAACGAGGTGAGCGTGTGCGTGTCGTGGAACGCAACCTCGGGAATCACCAAGTTCGACGACCTGCTGACCAAGGAGATGACGGTCGGCGGCACCTCCTCGAGCGCCGATACCGACCAGTTCCCGCGCATCATCAACGGCGTGCTCGGCACCAAGATGCGCATCGTCAGCGGCTATCCGGGCGGCAACGACGTCGTGCTCGCCATGGAGCGCGGCGAGGTCAAGGGCCGCTGCGGCTGGTCGTGGTCGAGCGTGAAGTCGACCCACCACGTCTGGCTCGAGCAAAAGAAGATGACGGTGCTGGCGCAGCTCGCGCTCGAGAAGCATCCCGACCTGCCCGACGTGCCGCTCGTCACCGATCTTGCCAAGACCGACGAGCAGCAGCAGATCCTCAAGCTGATCTTCGCCCGGCAGGTGATGGGCCGGCCTTATCTCGCGCCCCCCGGAATCCCCGCCGATCGCGCGGAGGCGCTGCGCAAGGCCTTCATGGAGACGATGGCCGACCCCGATTTCCGCGCCGAGGCCGAGAAGTCGCAGCTCGAGATCACGCCGGTCGACGGCGCCCACATCCAGAAGCTGGTCGCCGAGGTCTACCAGACCCCGCCCGAGGTGCAGAAGAAGGCCGCCGCCCTGATCAACGCGAAGTGATCGGGCGTCGCCCGCGTCGCTGCGCATGATCTGGCCGGAAAGGTCTGTCAACTCTTCCGGATCATGCGCTAGTGTGGGGCGATGAAGCCGGCCCCGTTCCGCCACCACGCCCCGACGACCGTCGACGAGGCGATAGCGCTGCTCGCAGAATTCGCGGCGCAGGACGGCCGCGTGCTGGCGGGTGGCCAGAGCCTGGTGCCCACCATGGCGTTCCGCCTGGCGCGGCCCGCGCACCTGATCGACATCAATGGGGTTGCGACACTTGATCTGCTCGCAGTCCAGGACGGCAGGCTCACCATCGGCGCCTGCGTGCGCCACGCCGCCTTCCATCGGCCCGCGGTGGACGGCCCGCTCGGCACGCTGCTCGCGCGCATCGTGCGCCATATCGCGCATTACCCGATCCGCACCCGCGGCACCTTCTGCGGCAGCATCGCCAATGCCGACCCGGCCTCGGAGTGGTGCACGGTCGCGGCGGCGCTCGGCGCCGAGATGGTGGCGAGGAGCGCGCGCGGCACGCGCGTGATCCCGGCGGAGACATTCTTCGCCGGCATCATGACGACCGCGCTTGCCGACGACGAGCTGTTGACCGAGGTGCGGCTCCCGCTGCTGCAGGCCGGCACAAGAACCGGATTTTGCGAATTCAGCCGCCGTGCCGGCGATTTCGCCATCGCGATGGCGCTCGCGGTCTACCGCGTCGAGGGCGGCGCGATCGTCGATCCGCGCATCGCGGTCGGCGGCGCCGAACCGCATGCGCGCCGCATCGGCGAGGCCGAGCGGGCGCTTGCCGGACAGGCGCCCGGCCCGTCCGCGTTCGCGGCCGCCGCCGAGGCCGCCGCGCAGGCCATCGACCCAATGGAGGATGTCAACAACACCGCGCAATATCGCCGCGACCTGGTGCGCGCCATGACGCGGCGCGCGCTCGAGCGGGCCGCGCGCGACGACGCCGGCGGCGACACGGCATGAACGCGCCGACCAAACCGGAGGCGAGCCGCTGGATCGGCCGCTCGGTCGAGCGGCTGGAGGATCCGCCGCTCGTCACCGGGCGCGGCTGCTATGCGGGCGACATCTCGTTTCCGCACCAGCTTCACATGCGCATCGTGCGCTCCAACCACGCGCACGGCAGGATCGTCGCGATCGACACCGCGGCCGCCAGCGCGCTGCCGGGCGTGGTCGCGGTGTGGACCGCGGCCGACATCGCCGAGGTGCCGCCGGTCGATTTCCGCGAGGGCCGCATCGAGCGCCTCGAGCCGTGGCGCCAGCCGGTGCTCGCGACCGAGCGCGTGCGCTATGTCGGCGATCCGGTCGCGGCCGTGTTCGCCGTCGACCCGTATGTGGCCGAGGACGCCGCCGATCTCGTCACCATGGAGATCGAGGAGCTGCCGGTGCTGCTCGAGGCCACGGACGCGCCCGGCGAGTTCTCGCCGGGCCGCAGCACCGAGGCGATCGTTCTGCAGCAGGGCTACGGCGACGTCGACGCCGCGATGCGCGGCGCCCATGCGGTGATCGAGTTCGAATTGGCGATCGGCCGCCATTCGGGCGTGCCGCTCGAGACGCGCGGCGCGATCGGCCGCTATGACGCGTCGCGCGACATGCTGGAGCTGCACGGCGCCGCCAAGGTGCCGCACCGCAATCGCGATCTCCTGGCGCGCATGCTCAAGCGCAGCCCATCGGCGATCAACGTGCACGAGTCGCATGTCGGCGGCGGATTTGGCATCCGCGGCGAGCTCTATCCCGAGGACGTGCTGGTCTGCGTCGCCGCGCTCCGGCTCGGCCGCCCGGTCAAGTGGATCGAGGACCGGCGCGAGCACCTGATCTGCGCCAACCATTCGCGTCAGCAGACCCACCGGATCAAGGCGGCGGTTGACGCCGACGGAAGGATCCTCGCGATCGACGACGAGTTCTGGCACGACCAGGGCGCCTATATCCGCACCCACGCGACCCGCGTCGCCATGATGATCTGCGGCGTCCTGCCGGGCCCGTACCGCGTGCCGGCCTATCGCTCGGTCGGCCATTTCCGCCTCACCAACAAGACGCCAGCCGCGACCTATCGCGCCCCCGGACGCTACGAGACGACCTTCATCCGCGAGCGCCTGATCGAGGCGATCGCGCACCGGCTCGGCCTCGACCCGATCGCGGTGCGACGGACGAACCTCATCGCCAAGGAGCACATGCCGTATCACCTGCCGCTGGAAGTGCTGGGCGAAGAGATCCACATGGACACCGGCGACTATGCGGCGCTGCTCGACAAGGTGCTCGCCGCCGCCGACTGGGACAATCTGCAGGCCAGCCTCACGCAGCGCCGCGCCGCCGGCGAGCTGGTCGGCGCCGGGCTGGCGATGTTCATCGAGAAGAGCGGGCTCGGCCCGTCCGACGGCGTGCGCATCGCGGTCGACGGCGCGGGGACCATCGAGGTCGTCACCGGCGGCGCCTCGCTCGGCCAGGGTTTCGAGACCGTGATGGCGCAGGTCTGCGCCGACGCGCTGGGCGTCGACTATCGGGCCGTGCGCGTGATCCACGGTCAGACCGACCGCATCGCCTACGGCATCGGCGCGCACGCGTCGCGCGCCACCGTCATGACGGCGTCGGCGACCCACAACGCCGCCCTCAAGCTGCGCGCCAAGGCGCTGGAGTATGCGGCCGTCATGCTGCAGGCGCCGGTCGACGTGCTCGCGATCCACGACGGCAGGGTGGTGCGCACCGACCGCGAGGCCGGTCCATCCATCAGTCTCGGCGACATCGCGAACGGCCTCGCGCCGACCTCGAAGACGCGCGGCGGCCGCGAGCCCGGCCTCACGGCCGAAGGCTGGTTCGACACCGAGCACCAGGTCTATCCGTACGGCACCCATCTGGCGGTGGTGCGCGTCGACCGCGAGACCGGCGGCGTCGCGGTCGAGCGCTACATCATCGGCTACGACATCGGCCGCGCCATCAATCCGGCGCTGGTCAAGGGACAGATCGTCGGCGGGTTCACCCAGGGGCTCGGCGGCGCGCTCTACGAGGAGTTCATCTACGGCGAAGGCGGCGATCCGTTGTCGACAAGCTTCGCCGACTACGTCATGCCGACCGCGCGCGAGACCCCGCCGGTCGAGGTGATCCTTACCGAGGAGGCCCCGACCCCGCTCAATCCGCTCGGCATCAAGGGCGCGGGCGAGAGCGGCATCACCGGCGTCGGCGCGACCATCGCGTCGGCGGTCGAGGCCGCGATCGGCATGCCGGGCGCGATCCGCGCGCTGCCGATCACGCCGCAGCGCCTCAAGCATATCCTCGACGGGCGGCGGTGATATGATGGCTGTCCAACCCGTCATTCCGGGGTGCGGGCGAAGCCCGCGAACCCGGAATCCATGCTCACGAACCGCGGTGGTTATGGATTCCGGGCTCCCTCGCTCCGCGAGGGCCGCGGAATGACGACAATAAGCTGATACGGAGTAACCCATGCAGAGCACGCTCGACGCCCGCGCCGCATCGCGCGCATCGAACGAGATGCCGTCGCGGCCCAAGCAGGACCTGCGCGCCTGGGTCGCCAAGATGGAGGCGGCGGGCGAGCTCAAAAGCATCACGGGGGCGGAGCGCGAGTCCGAGATCGGCGGCATCGTCGACATCTACCAGCGCACGCCCGGCAGCCCGGCCGTGATGTTCGACGAGGTGCCGGGCTATCCGGCCGGCTATCGCGTGGTCGCCAACATCCTGACCTCCGTCCGCCGCATCAACCTCACCATCGGACTGCCGGACGATGCGAGCGAGATGGACCTGGTGCGCTTCTGGCGCGGCTACATGAAGGAGGCCAAGACCATTCCGCCGCTCCAGGTCGACGGCGGGCCGCTGACGCAGAACACCTTCACGGGCGGCGAGATCGATCTGCTCAAGATCCCGACCCCGCGCTGGCACGAGCACGATGGCGGCTACTACATCGGCACCGGCTGCATGGTGATCATGAAGGACCCGGACTCGGGCTGGATCAACTACGGCGCCTACCGCATCCAGGTGCACGACAGGGCCGTCGCCTCGGTGATGACCTCGAAGGGCAAGCACGGCAACCTGATCATGCGCAAATGGCACGAGCGCGGCGAGCCCTGCCCGATCGCGGTGGTGATCGGGATGCATCCGGGGCTGTTCATGGTGGCGGGCATCGAGATCCCGTACGGCAAGAACGAGTACGACGCGGCGGGCGGGCTGATCGGCGAGCCGGTCGAGATCATCGCGGGTCCGCGCACCGGCCTGCCGATCCCGGCCCACGCGGAGGCGGCGTTCGAGGGCTTCGTGCATCCCGGCGACCTGATCGACGAAGGTCCGCTCGGCGAATGGACCGGCTACTACGCGGGCGGGCTCAAGAAGGAGCCAAGAATCCGCGTCGAGACGTTCTTCCACCGCGACCAGCCGATTCTCCTGGGTGCGATTCCGGCGATGCCGCCCAACGACGACACCTTCTATCGCGGCACCTATCGCTGCGGCGCGGTGTGGAACCAGCTCGAGGCGGCGGGCGTGCCGGAGGTGAAGGGCGTGTGGTCGCACGAGGCGGGCGGCAGCCGCATGTGGCTCACGGTCGCGATCAAGCAGATGTACGGCGGCCACGCCAAGCAGGCCGGACTGATCGCCTCGCAGTGCCACGCCGGCGCCTATGCCAACCGCTGGGTGGTCGTCGTCGACGACGACATCGATCCCGCCAACATGAACGAGGTGATCTGGGCGATGTGCACGCGGTTCGATCCGCGCGAGGGCATGGAGGTGCTGCGCGGATGCTGGAGCACCGCGCTCGATCCGATGGCCTACAGCCACGACGATCCGCGCAACGCCCGCGTCGTGATCGACGCCTGCCGGCCGTGGTCGCGGCGCGACACCTTCCCGATCGAGGCGCGCTCCAGCAAGGAGCTCGACGCGCGCATCCGTGCCAAGTTCGGCAAGGACCTGCCGAAGGGGTTTTGAGATGCATCGGCGTCGTAGCAACGTAGGGTGCGCCGTGCCCACGCGTCGGTGCGCACGCTTCGCTTTGCGCACCCTACGAGATCAGCAATGACCGAAAAGCGCGACATCACGCTCAACATCAACGGCCGCGATCACGCGATCCGGGTCGAGCCGCGCCGGACCTTGGTCGACGCCATCCGCGACGACTGCGGCCAGACCGGCACGCATATCGGCTGCGAGCACGGCGTGTGCGGCGCGTGCACGGTTATCCTCGACGGCGAGGCGGTGCGCTCATGCCTGATGTTCGCCGTGCAGGCGCAGGGAAAGAAGATCCGCACCGTCGAGGGGTTGAGCGACGGCGCCACGCTGCATCCGCTGCAGGCCGCCTTCATCAGGCATCACGGCCTGCAATGCGGCTTCTGCACGCCCGGCTTCCTGATGCTCGCCGTCAACGCGCTGGAGCGCGAACCCGACATCGGCGACGAGGAGCTGCTCGACCTCCTCGCCTCCAACCTCTGCCGCTGCACCGGCTATCAGAACATCATCGCGGCGGTGCGCGCCGCCGCCGATGAGATGCGGCGCGCCGGAGCGCCAGCGTGACACACGACCATCCGACCCCGCCGACCGCGGCGGAGCGGAAGGTTCTCGGTCATCCGGTCCCGCGCATCGAGGACCGCCCGCTCGTCACCGGCCACGGACGCTATGCGGGTGACGTGTCGTTCCCGCATCAGCTTCACATGCGCATCGTGCGGTCGAGCCATGCCCATGCCCGCATCGTCGCGGTCGATACGGCGGCGGCGCGGGCCCATCCGGGCGTGGTCGCGGTGTGGACGGCGGACGACATCGCCGACCTGCCGCCGATCGATTTTCGCGATCCGTCCGCCGAGGCGCTCAAGCCCTATCGCCAGCCGGTGCTGGCGCGTGGCCGCGTGCGCTATGTCGGCGATCCGGTCGCTGCGGTGTTCGCCGAGGACCCGTACGTGGCGGAGGACGCCGCCGAGCTCGTCGGTGTCGCGGTCGAGCCGCTGCCGGTGCTGATGGACGCCCATGCGCTCGGCGAGTTCGACCACGGCCGCGCGAGCGAGCCGACCGTGATCCGCCACAGCTTCGGCGACATCGACGCGGCCTTCGCCAATGCCCATGCAATCGTCGAACTGGAGCTGACCTGCGGCCGCCATTCGGGCGTGCCGATGGAGACCCGCGGCGCCATCGGCCGCTACGACGCGGCGCGCGACGTGCTGGAGCTGCACGGCGCCGCCAAGGTGCCTCACCGCAACAAGGACACGCTGGTGCGCATGCTCAAGCGCAAGCCGCACGGCATCCACCTGTTCGAGGGCGCGACCGGCGGCGGCTTCGGCATCCGCGGCGAGCTCTATCCCGAGGACGTGCTGGTGCTGCTCGCCGCCATGCGGCTCGGCCGGCCGGTCAAATGGATCGAGGACCGGCGCGAGCACCTGATGTCGGCCAACCACTCGCGCCACCAGCATCACCGGGTGCGCGCCGCGGTCGATGCCGAGGGACGACTTCTTGGAATGGCGGATGAGTTCTTCCACGACCAGGGCGCCTATGTGCGCACCCACGGGGCGCGCGTGGTCGGCCGCACCATGAGCATGCTGACCGGGCCGTACCGGGTCGGCGCCTATCGGGCCGTCGGACATTTTCGCCTCACCAACAAGACGCCGGCCGCGACCTACCGGGCGCCGGGACGTTACGAGGGCACGTTCGTGCGCGAGCGGCTGATGGACGCGATCGCTGAAAGGCTCGGGATCGATCGCATCGAGCTGCGCCGGCGCAATCTCATTCCGGGCGCCGAGATGCCGTTCACGGTCGCGT
>Ga0126384_10001884_pt1 | contig 12583 bp, 13 predicted proteins | sample PanSoiMetPlot_36_FD_92543 | JGI IMG/M metagenome (GOLD analysis project Ga0126384, IMG submission 92543) | Tropical forest soil microbial communities from Panama - MetaG Plot_36 | ecosystem: Environmental > Terrestrial > Soil > Tropical forest > Bulk soil | place: Panama | collected 2016-02-17 | reverse complement strand
GCGGAAGACTTCCTGCATCGCCGGCGCCTGTCCCAGCATGTCCGGTGACTCGGTCGCGGCGGCGGCGGGACTCGCAGCTGGAGGGCCTTCGGCGCTGGCGCGCCGGATCAACGCAATGGCGTGATCGACATCGAACGGCTTGGGCAGGTATTCGAACGCCCCGCCCTGAAACGCAGCCACCGCGCTATCGAGGTCCGAGTATGCGGTCATGATGATCACCGGCACGTCCGGGAAGCGCTGTTTGATGTTACTCAGCAGGGCAAGACCCGATTCGCCGGGCATGCGGATGTCGGACACGAGCACCTGCGGTCGACTCTGCTGCAATGCCTGCAGCATTTCGCTCGCCGAGGCAAAAGTCCGGTAGGCGATACCCTCGCGCGCAAGCGCCTTCTCGAGCACCCAGCGGATCGAGCGATCGTCGTCGACGATCCACACGGGCTTCACCGGATCACCTTCGAAGGGTTGATGATCATCATAAGCGTGCATGCTTTGCGAACCTCGAAGCCTCACTCTACGCGCCGGCGCGGTTGAATTCCAGCGGCAGCAGGATCGTGAATACGGTGTGACCGGGAGCGCTCTCGCACTCGATCGTTCCGTTGTGTTGCGCAATGAACGTCTGGGCGATTGTGAGCCCAAGCCCGCTGCCTCCTTCGCGACCGGAGACGAGCGGGAAGAAAATCTTATCGCGAATCGAGTCCGGCACACCGGGGCCGTTGTCTTCGACGCTCACCGCGAGCGCCAGCTGGTAACGTCGCTTCGCCAAAGTGACGCTGCGAGCAACGCGCGTCGTAAGCCGAATCTCGCGCCGACCAATCACGCTCTGCAGCGCCTGGGCGGCGTTCCGGACAATGTTGAGAACCGCCTGCGTGAGCTGCTCGGGGTCGGCGTCGAACTCCGGCAGGCTGATATCGAAGTCCGATTCGACAGCCACCTCCGGGAATTCCGCCTGCACGACGCTCGAGACGCGAGCAAGCAGCTCGTGGATGTTCGTCCGCCGGTAACTCGGCGCGCGGTGAGGTGTCAGCAGCCGGTTAACCAAGGTCTGCAGGCGGTCTGCTTCCCCGATGATCACCTGCGTGTACTCGATCAGCGGCGGGCGGTCGAGCTCGCGCTCGAGCAGCTGTGCGGCCCCGCGGATGCCGCCGAGCGGATTCTTGATCTCGTGCGCGAGATTGCGAATGAGCTCGCGGTTTGCCTGCTGCTGCTCGAGCAGCCGCTCCTCGCGGGCGATCTTGAGCTGCTGATCGATGTGCCGGAATTCGAGGAGGAGTGCGGCTCCATTCGTTTCCACCACCGACACCGTGCACGAGAGATGCAGCCTCGGCTTCGCGTTCACAGCGAGCTCGAGCTCCTGCTCGGTGTACGAAGCGCCGGTGGCCAATGCCTTGTCGATCGCCTGGAAGAGCGCGGGCGCGTCCGAGAAGACGGCGCGAATGGAATATCCGACCAGCTGGCGCCGGGAGAGCTCGAACAGGTTTTCTGCAGCAGGGTTGGCGTAACCAACGACGAGATCCTCTCCGAGCAGCAACACGGCGGTGGCAAGCAGCTCGAGTCCTGGATACGGGCCGAAGTTCGCGTCGGTCAAGGGAGAAAACGGTGGGCGGAACATTCTGTCGCTGAGCTGGTGCAGCGACGATAGTAGCAAGTTCTGCGCCCGCGGGAGATTACTACCGCGTTACCGCGAGCTCCTTCCTCAGTGCCACTACATTCTTTTCGTGCAGGTTCACAGCCTGCCTCAGTCGCGCGAGGCGATCGGCATATTTTTGCGGAACTTCCTTCTCCTCGGGAAGGGCGGGCGGTGCGCCGTTGGCGTACGCGACACGCGCTTCCTCCAGGAGCTTTTCCTCCGTTGCCAACTCGTCCGTCAAGACCTTGCGTCGCATATCCTCGCGGCCTTTCTGCGTGCTGGAATCGACCTTGGGGAAGCCCGCAGGACTCGGGGTCCTCGCCCCGCCGCTCGATCCAGTGCCGCCAACGCCGCAGGAGAGCTTCTTCCAGCCCTTCTCCGGTGCAACATTGGTGTAGTGGAGATTGCCGTCGCGATCGATGTATTTGCAGATGTCGGCGCTCGCAGGGAGCGCTGACAACAACAACGCGCACCCGGAGAGGGCGCGTAAGCACCAGCACATGGCAGATCGTCGCGAAGAGCGCGGCATAGCGGGCGTCAGTTTAACAAATGAAAGAGGGCGGGCCGTTTCCGACCCGCCCCATTCAACGCCGCAACTGCCTTCTGCGCCGACTGCTCGCGCCGCTACAGGCTGTAGTACATCTCGAACTCGATCGGATGCGTGGTCATCCGGAAGCGCGTGACTTCCTCTTCCTTGAGCGCTATGTAGGCATCGAGCATCCCGTTCGAAAACACACCGCCGCGTGTCAGAAACTCGCGGTCACGATCGAGGCTTTCGAGCGCTTCTTCGAGCGAAGCACACGGATGCGGCACTTTCGCAGCCTCCTCGGGCTCGAGATCGTAGAGGTTCTTGTCGAGAGGATCGCCGGGATGGATCTTGTTTTGTACCCCATCGAGCCCGGCCATAAGCATCGCCGAGAACGCAAGGTAAGGGTTTGTCGTCGGATCAGGAAACCGCACTTCGACACGCCGCCCCTTCGGATTGCTGACGTAGGGAATCCGGCACGCGGCGGAACGGTTGCGCGCCGAATAGGCCAGGTTGATCGGCGCCTCGAAACCAGGCACGAGACGCTTGTACGAGTTCGTGCCAGGGTTGGTGATGGCGTTGAGCGCCTTAGTGTGTTTGATGATCCCGCCGATGTAATAGAGCGCGAGCTCGGAGAGCCCGGCGTAGCCGTTGCCCGCGAAGAGGTTCTGGCCGCCCTTCCACACCGATTGATGCACGTGCATTCCCGATCCGTTGTCACCGACGATCGGCTTCGGCATGAAGGTCGCCGTCTTGCCGTAGGTGTGCGCGACCATGTGCACCGTGTACTTGAGGATTTGCATCCAGTCTGCACGCTTGACCAGCGTGTTGAACTTCGTGCCAATCTCGTTTTGGCCAGCCGCCGCGACCTCGTGGTGGAACACCTCGACCTCGACGCCCTGCTCCTCAAGCGCGAGCGCGATCGCGTTTCTGATGTCCTGCAGCGTATCGATCGGCGGGACGGGGAAGTAGCCGCCCTTGACCGGCGCGCGGTGCGCCATATTGCCACCTTCGTAGTCCTCTCCGGACGACCACGGTGCCTCTTCCGACTTGATCTTGACGAAGCAGCCGGACATGTCCACACCCCAGGTCACCGAATCGAAAATAAAGAATTCGGGCTCCGGGCCGAAGTACGCGGTGTCTCCGATGCCTGTCGATTTCAGGTACGCCTCGGCGCGCCTCGCTAGCGAGCGCGGGTCGCGGTCATATCCCTTTCCGTCGGTCGGTTCGACGACGTCGCAGGTGATGTTGAGTGTGGTCTCGTCGGTGAAGGGATCGATTCTCGCGGTGTCCGGATCGGGCGAGAGCAGCATGTCGGATGCCTCGATCCCTTTCCACCCGGCAATCGAGGACCCGTCGAACGCATGGCCGTGATCGAACTTGTCCTGCGTGAACATCTTCGCCGGCACCTGAACGTGCTGTTCCTTGCCGCGGGTATCCGTGAAGCGAAGGTCAACGAACTTGACCTCCTTGTCCTTGATCGTTTTCAGAACATCGGCCGGTGCAGCCATTCTCGTTTCTCCTGTCGAAGACGTGATCGAAGCGCTAGGAAATTGCGGCGGAAGGCGAGATTTCTGGCAAACCCACGAAAAGCAGAAACTATGCCATAAGCGGAGCGCGCTGACACGGGGCTGCGCCCGCCTCGCGATGCTGGCTCGAACGCATGTTCGCACCGTTGTAGGGCGCGTGCCATGCGGCCTGCGACGCCGTGGTGCAACAGACCCTCCGCTTCGGAGCAAATCTTTCAGTTCACAACGAGGTCTATGCTAGAGTGATTTGGGCCGAGTGAGAAGCAAATCGCCCTTCTTATGGCCTCTCGAAAACGTCCGTTCCGCGAGCCCGATGAACTCCAAGTCCCGCCCGGTTGAGGAAGTGCTTGCTGCGGCGCGAAAGCGCGCTGGTGAAGAGGGTTTGTCCTATTTCGGTGCGGTTACATCGATTGAAGCGCATGCGCTTCTGGCAGCCAATCCCAAGGCCCGTTTGATCGACGTTAGGACACGTGCCGAATGGGATTATGTGGGGCGTGTGCCGGGCAGCACCTTGATCGAATGGAACACGTATCCTGCAGGCACGCGTAATCCCACGTTTCTCGACGAATTGCGAGCCGAGGTGGGGGACGTGAACGCTCCAGTTCTGTTCTTTTGCCGCAGCGGCCAGCGTTCCGACAGTGCCGCCCGTGTCGCTGCCGCAGCCGGCTACACCATGGCGTTCAATGTTGTCGACGGGTTTGAAGGCCCCAAGGATTCGGAGGGCCACCGCAGCACGCTCGCGGGCTGGCGCAAAGCCGGGCTCCCCTGGGTGCAGGGCTAGGGATAGAACAGATAGACCTGGTAGCCCGCCTGTGTCGTTGCGCTTGCGTCGATGAACAGCTTGACGCTGACCTCGCCGTTCGCAGCAATCCCGTTGTCGAGATCGACGGTTCCTCCAACGTACTCTTGGGGCGTGAAGGCGCGTCGTACGACCACCACGTCCTGCTGCGTTTGCTTCTGTACGTCGGACAGCGTGAGCTCCAGGTAAGGGTAGGCGAGCGGATAGGGAGCCCGGTTTCGGATCGTTGCAGCGAGTAGCAAGAGGCCCCGGTGCGCGGGGTCTGCCTGCAGATCTGAGGCCTCGATCGACAAAGCATTGATCTCCTGCAGTGGGCGCACCTGACAACCCGTCGCCGCGCAAAGCCTGATCAATGCTGGCTTGGTAGCGGGCCAGTGCGCCGCGATCGCGTCGCGAAAGTGAAATAGCGCCTGGCCGGCGAGCAATAAGAACAGCAGCGGAACACTGGCGGCATACAACCAAGTCGGAACCCGTCGCCGCGTGCGCTGCTCCTGCCACGAGAAGCGCGCCGCGTAGGAAGCCTCGGCCTCCGCGGCGTCCGGTGTCTCTGCTTCCGCGGATCCGCCTTCCACCGACGGCTCGGCGCGATCCTCGCGCTCGGGGACCGCTTCGGGCGGTGCCTCGAGTGCATGCTCGTTGCGGAGCGTTACCGTAGGCGGCCCGAGCGCGGCCTCGTCGAACTCCGGCTCCTCGAGCGCCCGGCGCGGTGCGAGTGAGAGCAGCTGCGCGACGCCGTCGAACACGGTATGGCAATGCCCGCACCGCACTTGCCCAGCGCGCATCGCAAGCTGCGCCGACGTAACGCGAAAGATCGTTTTGCAGCCCGGACAACGAGTGAACTTCTCGTCCGCCATCACGTCGCCGAGCGATGTCTCACCGATCCTCGCGCCTTGCGCCCGCGAGTACTGCCCAACCATCCTCCTGCGCCCATACGCTGATATTAAACCATTGCGAATACACCCCGACTAACGCTGCCGCCTGCGCTTCGAGAAGACCGGCCAAGACGATACTGCCGCCCGAGCGCACGCGTTCCGCGAGCAGGGGGGCAAGAAGCTCGAGCGGATCGGCGAGGATGTTCGCAACGACGACATCGAAGGAGCCGGACGGTAGCTCTCCCGGTAGGCCGAACGTAGCGTTGACGCCGTTCGAGTTTGCATTGGCGCGCCCCATCGCGATCGCCTGTGCGTCGATGTCGGTACCGACCACCGTTCCGGCGCCGAGCTTTGCCGCGGCGATGGCCAGCACGCCGGAGCCGCAGCCGTAATCGAGCAGCGATGCGCCGCTAGGAAGGTTCTGTGCCAGCCAGCGAAGGCAAAGCTGAGTCGTCGGATGACTGCCCGTCCCGAACGCAAGGCCGGGGTCAATGCGAACGTTGATCGCTTTGGGGTCGGGCGGCTCGCACCAGGAAGGCACTATCCATAGGCTTTCGCTCACATGCATCGGCTGGAACTGCGCCTGACTCACCCGCACCCAATCGGTATCGGGCACGGTTTCAACAACATGCTGCGGCAGCTTTTCGCCGAGCTCTGCCGCACACGCAGCGAGAACGTTCTCGACGTCAAAGCCGACTGTGAACAGGACAGTGAGTCTATTGGCGCGCCACGATCGTCCCTGCGCCACGCCCGGCTCGTCGTAGAGCGCTGTCTCCTCGTCGGTGCCGCTGCGCGAATCGGAGACGTCCACCGAAAGCGCGCCGGCTTCGATGAGGGCGTCGCTCCAGCGTTCGGCGGTTTCGGCGCCCGCCTCAAAGCGAAGCGCGAGAAACGGCATGCATGTTCCTGAGAACGCGCAAGGATTACGCAGCTTGCTTGCGCTTCGCCATCCGCTGCTCGAGGTAGTGAATCGAGGTTCCACCGCGCAGGAAGGAATCGTCGAGCAGCAATTCCTGGTGCAGCGGTATGTTGGTCTTGATCCCTTCGATGATCATCTCGGACAACGCGACCCGCATCCGCGCGATCGCCTGGTCGCGAGAGTCGCCGTAAGCGATGACCTTGCCTACCATCGAATCGTAGTGCGGAGGGACGAAGTAGTTCTGATAGACGTGCGAATCCACGCGAATCCCCGGCCCGCCCGGCGCGTGATACGAAGTGATCCGTCCTGGGGAGGGTGCGAATGTTTCGGGATCCTCTGCATTGATGCGGCACTCGATTGCGTGGCCGCGACGGACGATGTCGCGCTGGCGAAACGCGAGCTTCTGGCCGGCGGCGATTCGCAATTGCTGCTGCACGAGGTCGATGCCGGTGATGAGTTCTGTCACCGGATGCTCGACCTGGATGCGCGTGTTCATCTCGATGAAGAAGAATTCCCCGTCACGGTAGAGGAACTCGAAGGTTCCGGCACCTCGGTACTCGAGCTTTCGGCATGCCTCCGCGGCTCGCTCGCCGATGCGCGTCAGGGCGCGCGCCGGAATGTCCGGTGCCGGTGCCTCTTCGATGATCTTCTGGTGACGCCGTTGCATCGAACAGTCTCGTTCGAACAGGTACACGCTGTTCTTGTGCTCGTCCGCGAGCACCTGGATTTCTATATGGCGGGGGTTCTCGAGGTACTTCTCCATGTAAACAGTCGGATCGCCGAACGCCGCGCCGGCCTCCGCCCTGGTCAGACTGACTGCCGAGAGCAAGGCTGCTTCCGTATGCACGACCCGCATGCCGCGACCGCCACCGCCGCCGGCGGCTTTGATGATCACCGGATACTTGATCTCGCGTGCGAGCTTGACGATCTCCTTCGTGTCGTCGGGCAGCGCTGCCTCAGAACCTGGAACGCAAGGAACGCCGGTCTTGGCCATGGCGATCCTGGCGCTCACCTTGTCGCCCATCAGCCGGATGGTTTCCGGGCGCGGACCGATAAACACGAAGCCGCTCTTCTCCACCTTTTCGGCGAAGTCCGCGTTCTCGGACAGGAAGCCGTAGCCAGGATGAATTGCCTGCGCATCCGTCACCTCGGCGGCGCTGATGATCGCTGGAATGTTGAGATAGCTCTGCGCAGAGGGCGGCGGCCCGATGCAGACCGATTCATCGGCCAGACGTACATATTTGGCGTCGGCGTCGGCTTCCGAGTGAACGACGACGGTCTTGATGCCCAGCTCCCGGCAAGCACGTTGGATGCGCAGCGCGATCTCGCCCCGGTTGGCGATCAGAACCTTGTCGAAGAGTTGGCCGAGAGGTTTGTTTGCCACGATCGCTGGGAATCCTTGGCGCTACGGGGACCACCCGCTCGAGGGCGAGCGGCCGCTAGCCGATGATGACGAGCGGCTGCCCGTATTCAACCGGCTGGCCGTTCTCGACGAGGATGGCCTTTACGACGCCCGCGCGATCGGCCTCGATCTCGTTCATCAGCTTCATCGCCTCGATGATGCATAGCGGGTCGCCAACCTGCACCGCGTCGCCAACGTCGACAAACGGTTTCGCACCGGGAGAAGCGGCTCGATAGAAGGTCCCGACCATCGGAGATTTGACCGCATGTCCCTCCGATTCCACCGCGGGAGCCGCGGATGGGGGAGCTGCGGCTTGCTCGCCAGGAGGAGCGGCGATCCCCGGCATACCCGCCGGCCCAGCCGCTACGGGCTGCACGGGGGCGACGGGAAGCGAGCGCGTGATCCTGACCCGCTCCTCGCCCTCGGAGATCTCAAGCTCCGCGATGCCGGAGCTCTCAACCAGCTCGATCAGCGTTTTCAGCTTGCGCAAATCCATGCCCGCCCCTCATCCGGTCAAGGCGCCGCAAACTAGCGAGCGCTCAAACGGCGCAGAGCGTACGACAGAGCAAGCTCGTAGCCTTGCGCGCCAAGCCCGACGATCGTGCCCACAGCCTTGTCGGAGAAATAGGAGTGATGCCGGAAAGGCTCTCTCGTGTGGATGTTGGAGAGATGGACCTCGACAAAGGGGATCGCAACACCAGTCAAGGCATCCCGCAACGCCACGCTCGTGTGCGTCAACCCCGCCGGGTTAAGGATGATGAAGGCCACACCCTCGCCGCGCGCGGCGTGGACTCGATCGACGAGCGCACCTTCATGGTTGCTTTGAAAGGTCGCCACTTCGGTGCCTGCGGCCTCCGCCTGAGTCAGCAGTCGGCGGTTGATATCCGCCAGAGTGTCGCGCCCGTAAACAGCAGGCTCGCGACTGCCCAGGAGGTTCAGATTGGGCCCGTGAAGGACAAGGACGCTAGCCTTGCGCCTACCGCGTTTCTTGCTGGCGCTCCCGGCGCCACTCCTCGCTCGACCCGCCATCGCCCCGTCCCGCTTGTTTGAACTGTAGAGGGCAAGTCTGCAGCCAATTAGGGCAAATTGTCCAGTGTTAGGCCAAGATTCCTACAAAAGCAGCCCTTTCGGCCCGCGTGGATATCCGGAAGCGTCCATCCAGCCGGCAACTCTGGTTGGCTGGAATCTACAAAAGGCGGCGGACCAGACGATAGATGCTGGTTAGCCGAAGATCAGAGAAGATCATCGACAATTGAGCGAAGTTGAGTCGGCTTCAATGGACCTAAATGGGTCTCGGCGATGCGTCCTTGCCGATCGATGACGATAGTGAAAGGCAAGGCGGCGAGGTAGTTGCCGAGGCCCTGCGAGACTTCCATTGCGTCGTACCCGCCGATCAGCGCTGGGTAGTTCAGGTGAAGCTCCCGGGCGAAGCGTCCGACCTTGTCGGCCTGGTCGACGGCGATGCCGACGAACTGCAGGCCGCGAGGCCCGAGCTCTGCCTGAGCGCGAACAAACTCGGGCATCTCCTGCCGACAGGGCTCGCACCAAGTCGCCCAAAAATTGACCACCAGGACTTTGCCCCGCCACTGCTCCAAGGGCTGCCGGGTCCCGCCGGTATCGGGAAGGGACAGCGCGAACAAGGCGTCGGCTCGCTTCGGTGGCCGGTCCCAGAGCGCAAACCCGGCGCCGGCTGCCAAGGCAATTACCGCAGCAACCCCTAGAATCAAGCCATTACGCAGGCGGGATTTCATCTTCGATTGCGCCAAGAGTGAATGCCCACTGTTCGTGGGAACCCGTCAATTAAACCAGGGCTTCCTGTCGCTGGGTGTATTCTGGATCACGCTGGCCTCGGGCAGAGCAAGGGTTACCCGCTGCACCGTTGGGGGGTAACAAAGACCGATGTCGGCACAGCCCTGCGATTCGGCTGCAATGACGACCTGCTGGCCCGGTTTGACATCCTTGAGCGCAAGCTTGACCACCACCCCTCCGCGGTAAGTCTCGACTCGGCCGAAGAACTGGTCTTCCTTGACCTTACCCTCCGGGAGTGGCGGTACCGTTAGTCCTGCGGAGGCGGGCTCGACCGCGAAGTGAACCTTGTCCCGGTACAGGTAATAACCGTCGGCGATGGCAAACCGAGCTTCAACGGTCTGCCCGTCGAGAAGTCTTGCACTGAATCGGAACGCCTTGTCGGGCGGCAAGGGGTTCTGCCCTTGAGCGGGCAGCGCGAGGCCCAGCGCTAACCCAGCTAGGGCAATGCACCACCACCGCTCAGGCAGCGGTCGACGCGGTCTCCGCAGCAATCCAGTCAAGGTAGGCAGGCGATCCATCGGTGATGGGGACAGCGACGATCTCGGGAAGTTCGTAGGGATGGCGTTGTCGAATGGCCTCCTGGACTCGGGCATAGAGCTCCCTGCGAGTCTTGACCGCAACTGGAGTTTCCTCTGCCGTTTCGATTTCGCCTCGCCAGTGATAGAGTGACTGAACCGGCGCGCCGATTTGGACGCATGCGGCCAAGCGGGCGGTCAGGAGGTAGCGCGCTAGCGCCTCGGCGACTGACCGATCTGGAAGCGTAGTAAAGATCAGCAAAGCCGATCCGGTTACTGAAGCCGTTGGAGCGTTCATGCGTTTTCTAGTGCTATTGATTGTACTGAGTTTCCCTGTCCTCGATATGCTCGCGACGATTCGTTTCGCGCGCTGGACCGGCATTCCGACCGTGCTTTATCTGGCCGTGTCAGCGATCGCCGGCATGGCTTTGCTGCGCCACGAGCGCGTCGCGTTCCGCGCGAAGACGCTCGCAGCTCTGCGAGGGGATCGGCCGCTTCTGCGAGGCCAACTCGACAGCGCGCGCAAGATCCTCGCCGCGTTGTTGCTGATCCTTCCCGGACTCATTTCCGATCTGATCGCGCTGGTTCTACTGCTGCTGCCGTTCAATCTGGGCTCACCCTTTACGCCTCAGCCTGCCGGCGTGTCGCGTACCTTCAGCGATGCGCTCGACGGCGAGTACCGTCGCATCGACTAGAAGCCCGGCCGATTGCCTCAGTCTCTCAGTCTCACGGCCCAAACAGGGTCGGCTGTGGCTTGCGCGCACGCCAGTAGGCCCACACCATCAAGATGATCCCAATGGCGATCATGGGGATCGAAAGCCATTGTCCCATCGACAATCCAAGCGCCAGCGTGCCGAGAAACGAATCCGGCTCTCGAGCAAACTCGACCAGAAACCGAAAGCCGCCGTAGCCGATGAGGAACAGCCCTGACACCGCTCCGACCGGGCGTCGCCGTCGTGCGTAGATCCAGAGCACCACGAACAAGACGACGCCTTCGAGGCCGAACTCGTACAGCTGCGATGGATGACGAGGAACCTGGTCGACCTGCGGAAATACCATGCCCCATGGTAGATCGGTTGGCCGGCCCCACAATTCACCATTGATGAAGTTGCCGAGGCGCCCCGCCGCAAGGCCCAACGGACACAGCGGCGCCACGAAGTCCGTCACCTCGAGCCAGCGCTTGTGCCGGTTGTGCGCAAACAGTGCGAGCGCAAGGAGTACGCCGAGCAAGCCTCCGTGAAAGCTCATCCCGCCCTGCCATATCGCCACAATCTCGATGGGGTGCGCGAGGTAGTACATCGGCTTGTAGAACAGCACGTATCCGAGGCGGCCCCCAATGATCACCCCGAACACGCCGTAGAAGAGCATGTCGTCCACGTCGCGCGGATGCCATCCGGTAAGCAAGTTCTGCCGCGCACGAACCTTGCCGAGCACGACGAACAGCACGAAACCCACGAGGTACATCAGCCCGTACCAGCGAATCGCGAGCGGACCAACGTGCAAGGCGACTGGATCGAACTGCGGGTGAACGAGCATCGGTCGAGATGCGCGCCTCTCTCGCGCACGTGCCTTTGTTAGAATCGGGCGATTATACGAGAGAGGATCGGGCGATGCCGAGCAACCGCCGCAGTCGCATCATCACACAAGGCGTTGCGCGCTCACCGAACCGCGCAATGCTACGCGCTGTCGGCTTCGGCGATGCCGACTTCGAAAAGCCGATTGTCGGCGTAGCGAATGGTCATAGCACGATGAACCCGTGCAATGCGGGGATTCAACCACTTGTCGACCGCGCGATGGCAGCGCTCAAGGAAGCGGGAGCAATGCCGCAGGTTTTCGGATTTCCGACCGTGACCGACGGGATCGGCATGGGAACCGAAGGCATGAAGTACTCGCTCGTATCGCGCGAAGTGATCGCTGATGCCATCGAAGTCGCCGTTAATGGGCAGTGCATGGACGGCGTGCTTTGCGTGGGCGGGTGCGACAAGAACATGCCCGGCGCGATGATGGCGATGGCGCGAATCAACGTTCCCGGAATCTTCGTCTATGCCGGGACGATCAAGCCAGGCTACTGGAAAGGCGAGAAGCTGACGATCGTGAGCCCGTTCGAAGCCGTGGGCGCTTTCACCGCTGGCAAGATGAGTCGAGAGGATTTCGACGGCATCGAGAGGAACGCTTGCCCCACCGTCGGTGCCTGTGGTGGCCAATACACCGCGAACACCATGTCGTCCTCTTTCGAAGCTCTCGGCATGAGCCTGCTGGGAAGCTCGCAGATGGCGTCGCCGGATTCGGAGAAGGCCGACTCCGCAGCGGCCTCCGCGCGCGTCCTTATTCGCGCGGTCGAGCAAGATCTGAAGCCGCGAGACATCATCACCCGCAATGCGATCGAGAATGCGATCGCGCTCGTGATGGCGACCGGCGGGTCGACTAACGCGGTTCTGCACTATTTGGCGATTGCCGCGGCTGCTGGCGTCAAATGGACGATCGACGACTTCGAGCGCGTGCGCAAGCGCGTCCCCGTGCTCTGCGAGCTGAAGCCCTCCGGCCGCTTCGTCGCAACCGACTTCCACGCGGCCGGCGGCGTGCCG
>Ga0126384_10001883_pt1 | contig 12593 bp, 7 predicted proteins | sample PanSoiMetPlot_36_FD_92543 | JGI IMG/M metagenome (GOLD analysis project Ga0126384, IMG submission 92543) | Tropical forest soil microbial communities from Panama - MetaG Plot_36 | ecosystem: Environmental > Terrestrial > Soil > Tropical forest > Bulk soil | place: Panama | collected 2016-02-17 | reverse complement strand
CTGGCGGGCAAGGAGCTTGCACGTTTGGCGCGGCCAGACGGGCTGCGCGCGGCCATCGTACAGACGGCGTTCAAGCTGAAGATCAAGGGCATCGCCACGCCGGCGCGGCTGCGTTCGGCGTTGGCGGCGCTGGCACTGACGCGCGCCTTCGGCAATGGGCTCGGCGCCGGTCTCGCTGGCAAGGGCGGACTGCCGGCCAAGGCGGCGCGGCTATTGGCCGGGCAGCTGGCGCGCTCACCGCGCGACTTCGGCACCGATTCACGACTGATCGCGGCCTTGGCCGCCGAGCACCTTGGCGCCAAGCCGGCCGATATCGAGGCCCTTCGCCGCGCCGTGCTCAGCGCTTATTTCGCCAATGTCGTCGAACTCGCGGCGCCACCGGTGCGCCGGCCGCTGCCGCGGCCGACGGCAAGCCTGCCGGCGGCAAACCTGACGCCCGCGCCGGTCGCCGCGCCGCCGCCGGCAATACCAGCAACGCTCCGCCCCGATCTTAACGGCTTCGTCAGCGAGGTGCGCCGCCAGGCGGCGCACCAAGCGCAAGGTTGGGTCGGCGACCGCAAGGCCTATATCTCCCATGTCTGGCGCGCGCTCGATCGGCTGCATAGCGATTGGGGTCTTTCCGAAATCGAATTCAAATGCATGCTGGTCGAGGCGCATCGCAGCGGCCAACTGGCCCTGGTCAACGCCGATCTCAAAGACAAGAACAGCATCAAGGACGTGCAGGAGTCTGCCGTCGTCTACAAGAACACCGTGTTTCATTTCGTGCGGGTCGATGGCTGATGTCGCGGCTCGTCTCGACCTAACATCACGTTGAGGTGACATGCGCATGGAGGTTGAGTCCACGCCCGATTTGGACCGACTGTCGGCGGCTTTCGAGCACTCCATCACCTGGGAGGACGATATCTGGCGCGCCGATCCCGTCGATGTCGAGATCGTGCACGCGCACGCACGCCGCAAGTTCAACGAGCTGCTCGACACGGTGACCACCGGCCAGGGGGCGCTTGGACAGGCGCGGATCCTCTTGTTCCACGGTCAGTCGGGCGCCGGTAAGACCCACCTCATTCGGGCGCTTAGGACCTCGGCGCATCGCTCCGGCAAGGCCTACGTCGGCTATGCACAGATGACGCCGGATGTCGCCAACTACGCCGACTACTATCTGCGCCGCCTCGTCAATTCGCTGGAAAAGCCCTACGACCCCGACACCGGCGGCGAGACCGGCCTCAAGCGCCTCACGCGCCGATTGACCGAGGACACCGCCGCCATCGATGCGGCCCTGATCGACAAGTTGCGCGACGCCAAACTCAGCGACGCCCAGCTCGCCAAGTTGGTGTTGGCGCTGGCGGACCAAATCGTGGCGGCACCAAAATTCGCCGAGCAGGCGCTCGACATCAATATCGTCCGTGCACTGCTCTATCTGCAGCGCTCCGATCCGCGCATCGACCAGCGCGTGCGCCAGTACTTGTACGGTCGGCAGCTGAGCGAGCTGTCGGCCGAGGCGGTGGCGGTGTTGGAACCCAACCTTGGCGAGGGGCGGGCCTTCGAGATCATCGAATCGCTCGGGCGACTGATGTGGACCGTCGACGGCGCCGCGCTGGTGGTGTGCATCGATCAGGTCGAGGATCTGCGCTTCTTCGACGACTACCACGAGCGCTTCCAGAAGGCGGCCCGGGACTTGATTCAGATCGCCAATCGGGTGCCGACCTCGATCGTGCTGGTCTCCTGCCTTGGTGACTTCTACGGCAAGGTGCGCGAGGTGCTGGCGCAGTCCTACATCGATCGCATCGAGAAGGCGGGGCCGGTTTCCCTGCAGGAAGCGCGCACCGCCGAGGAAGCCCAGCTCATCATCGCCAAGCGCATGCGCGCCGATGCCAACCACGGCGACATGGACCCGCTGGCCGTGTTCGGTCCGCAGTTCTTCGAGGAGTTCAGCGGCCTGTCGACGCGCCGCATTCTCGAGCTTGCCCAGACGCGCGTGCGCGAGCAGGCGAGCGGGGCCGACGTCGAGACCGAGCCGGACCGAGGCGGCTTTATCTCCACGCTTGCCGCCGCGCTGGGCTTTGGCCGCGACGATGCCGCCGGCAGCGAACTGGCGCAGGTCGAGTTCCACGAGCGCTGGGACCGGTTCACGGCCCAGGCGGAGGCCGAGATCCCCGCCGACGACCACGAACTGATGACCATCTTGACCAATGCGCTGACCTTGTCGCGTGCCGAATGGGGCGGGCAGCTCGATGTCGTCGCCAGGCGCCTCGACCTCGGCGCCGACCTGCCGGCGCTGGACTTGAACCTGCGACATGAGAACGGCCACGTCAGCGAGGCGCGGGTATTTCTGTGCAATCGTCCGATCCAGGGCGGTGGCTTGAAGCGGCAACTCGACAAGCTGCTCGCCTCTTTGGGCAACCGCAGCGCCTTTGTGCTGCGCGCCAGCGAGTTCCCGCCCAACAAGAAGAACCAGACTGGCCAGGTGCTGCGCAAGTTCAGGGAGCTGGGCGGGCGCTCGGTGCTGGCGCCGATCCCGGAGTGGGAGCGCATGCAGATGGTATGCGAGTTCCACGCCCAGCAGCGACGCAGCGCGGGGTTTGCGCAATGGTTCGAGCGCACCAAGCTGCTCTCCGACATCGCTTCGCTGGCGCAGCTGTTGCGCCTCGACTTGCTGGGGCGCAGGCCGGCGGATCCGGCTGCGGCCGCGAGCGAGCCCGAGTTGACCCGGCCGGCCGATACCGCCGCCGCCGACACCTCCGGCGCCCTCGGCTATCAGAGCTTCGCCTCGGCGGCCGACTGGACCGGCTGGGGGGCGCACCCCTCGCTCGCGCCCGGTGAGGTCGGCAAGGATGCCGACCTGCCGCTGTCCGTGCTGCTCGATGAGGCCGGCGACGCCGCCGCCAGCATCCTGGCCGGGCGGGCGCTCAAGTCCAACAAGAGCATCACCCTCAACCACAACGTGTTGCGGCGGCACGCCGCGGTGCTCGGCGGCTCTGGCTCGGGCAAGACCACGCTCGCGCTGTGCATCATCGAGCAGCTGCTGCTGCGCGGCACCCCGGTGGTGCTGATCGACCGCAAGGGCGACTTGTGTTCCTACGCCAACCCGGACGTTTGGCGCGCCCACGATGGCGAGTTCTCCGAGCGCCGCGGCGAACGGGAGAAACTCGCCGATTCGATCGATGTCGCCGTCTATACCCCCGGCCGGGCCTCGGGCCGACCGATCTCGATCACGCTGCTGCCCAACGGCATCAATGAACTGCCCGACCAGGAACAGCAGCTGTTGGCCAACATGTCCGCCGCCGCGCTCGGCGAAATGCTGCACTTCAAGAACTCGGCCACGCACCAGAAACAGTCGGGCACCCTGTCGGTGGCGTTGCGCATCCTGGGCAGCCGCTTCAGCAAGGAGGTGACCCTTGCCGATCTCATCTACCTGTTGGAGGACGAGGATCCCGAGCTCACCGAACTGACGCAGCGGATGGATCCGTCCGGCCGCATCCGCCGCGACCTGGTGGCCCAGCTCGACAGCTTGCGCCATCGCAACGCCGCCTTGTTCGAGGCCGGCGGCGAGCCGCTGCGCATGGATTCGCTGCTCGGCATGGGCCGCTATGGGCGCACCGACGGGCGCACCCGCCTGTCGATCATCTACACCGGCTTCTTGGGCGACAACGAGAACATCCTGTTTTGGGTATCGCAATTTTTGTCCGAGGCGCTGCGCTTCTGCCAGCGCAATCCCAACGACGAACTGCAGGCGGTCGTGATGCTCGATGAGGCCGACCTCTACATTCCGGCCAATGCCAAACCTGCCACCGCCGAGCCCCTGCAGAGCCTGCTGAAACGCGCCCGCTCGGCCGGGCTTGGCATCATGCTGGCCACCCAGTCGCCCGGCGATCTCGACTACAAATCGCGCGACCAGATCACCTCCTGGTTCATCGGTCGGGTCCGCGAGGAGACGGCGCTGCGCAAGCTGCGCGCCGCCTTCCAGAGCGAGTCCGGGCTCGATCCCGGCGCCGTGCTGCCCGGACAAACCGTTGGCGAGTTCCATCTGGTGCAGGAAGGATTGGTGCGGCCGATGCGGGCCCAGAAATCGCTGATCGTTGCTGAACAGGTCCCGTTCGACCGCATCGAACAGCTGGCGCGTGAGACCAAGGGCCAGGACGAAAAGCAGCTTAGACTGTTCGCCTGACGGCGCGCGGAAACCCGCCGCTGTTTGCTGCAATGCGAAACTCCGACCGCCTCCTAATCGCAGCAAAACACGTGCATTTGGCCGGCTTTTGCCCTATTCTATGGGTGGATAGATGTGAGGGTTGTGCTGTCCACTCAGGCTGGAAACGGGGCTGATCCAGCCGGGTTCGCGTGTTGTAGTGCGGGGTGGTGTGGTGATCGACAAGTCCTTTCTGATCATGGCATTGGCGTGTGCCATGGCTCCTTTCGTCGGCGTCGGAATCTATTTGGTCGTAAACCTGTTTTAGAGGGCGACCACGGGTGGCGTGTGGCGAGTGTGGCCTCGGGCCAACGCCAGCGCGTGACCATTGCGCACCCATGGCTGCAATTCCGGGGGCTGTGCATAACCCTGGGCGTCACCATGGCTGGACGCTTCCGTGCGCACCGACCGGTCACCTCTTGACGAGAGACGGCGCCCGGGTGCCGATAGCCGACCCGATGCCATTGGGGTGCTGCCCCGACCAGCCAGAAAGGAAAACCCGGCATGAAGCTCGTTCGCTTTGGCGCACCCGGCGCCGAGAAGCCAGGCATCATCGACGCCGACGGCGTCGTGCGCGACCTGTCTCAGCACGTCGCCGACATCACCGGCGATACCTTGGCGCCCGCCAGCCTCGACAAGCTGCGCCAACTCGACCCGCGGGCGCTGCCGGCGGCGCCGGCGGGCGTGCGGCTTGGCCCGCCGGTCGGCCGCGTCGCGAACTTTATCGCCGTCGGGCTCAACTATATCGATCATGCCAAGGAGACGGGTGCGGAAATCCCCAAGGAACCAATCCTGTTCAACAAGCTGCCCAATTGCATCGTCGGGCCCAACGACGACGTGATGATCCCCAAGGGCTCACTCAAGCTCGACTACGAAGTCGAAATCGCCTTCGTGATCGGCCGCCGCGCGCGCTATGTCCCCGAGAGCGAGGCGCTCAGCTATATTGCCGGCTACACCATCTGCAACGACGTCTCGGAGCGGAACTTCCAGGCCGAGCGCGGGGGCCAGTGGATGAAGGGCAAGTGCGCGGAGACCTTCGGCCCGCTGGGACCGTGGTTGGTGACCCGCGACGACATCAAGAACGTCAACGCGCTGGCCATGACGCTCGATGTCAACGGTGAACGCCGCCAGACCGGCAACACCGAAACCATGATTTTCGGCATCCAGCATTTGATGCACTACATCTCGCAATTCATGGTGCTGGAGCCTGGTGATGTGGTCACCACCGGCACCCCGCCCGGGGTCGCGCTCGGCATGAAGCCGCCCAAGTGGCTCAAGGCCGGCGACGTCATGACCCTCAAGATCGAGGGGCTGGGCGAACAGCGCCAGCGCATCGTTGCCTTCAAGGAATGAGGCGGTCGGCGGCGGCGACCGCGCCGCCGCCCGTGAGCTTGGCTCAGATCGGTTGCTGGTTGGCCGGGTTGAGCTCGCGAATGGTGTGGGTCGGCGGGTCGCTGCGGCGGTCGGCCAGCATGTCGGCGACCGTCTTCCAGGCCTCGGGATGCGACTTGTCGATGCGTTGGATCTCGGCCTGCACCGCGCGCAACAGGCCGGTGAGCTCGGCCTCGCCCGTAGCCTGGCCGCCGTCCGAACGGGCCGCTTCCTCGAGCCGCTCGATCAGCTCCTGCAACAGACCGGTCTCCGGCAACAGCAGCAGCGCCTTGGTGGCGGACTTCAGGCCTTGTGCCTCCTCGTCCAGGCGCTTGAGGCGCCGGACATCGCCGGCGTAGGCGCGGCGCAAGTCGGCCAATTTCTGGGCCAGCGCCGCGTTCTTGCTGTCCTCGAGCTGCTTCAGCAACTGACCGAGGCGCGGATTGCTGTGCGCCAAGCGGGTGAGCGCGGCCAGCGCCGCGGCAGCCTCATCGCGCACGGCGCCCTGCTGCAGACGGGCGGCGGCGGCGCGCGTCAGGCCCATGGCCTGCAACAGCTCGCCGCGGATCTCCTCCGCCATCGCCTCCTCGCTCAAACCGCGCGGCCCCAGGTCCGCCAGCCGTTGTCCCAGGCGGCGCGGTTCGCGCGCGCTTTCGCCGGCCGCGCCGGAAAGGGCCGGATGCGGCCCGGGCCGCAACCGGCCGCCCGGCTGTGGGGCGCCGCCGCCGGAGGCGACGCTGAGCGCCCGCGGCCCGGCGGCAACCAGAAACCGTGCCCGGATGCGGGCCAGCGTCTTATAGAAGTCGCGGCTCACGAAGTAGTGGCTGTTGTTGGCGCGCTGGACGGCGTCCATGGTGGCGCCGGCGTTCAGCGCATTGCGCACCACCTTGCGATCGAGCCGGTCGACCTCGTGCAGCCTGATCTCCGCCGTGAACTCGGACCGCTCCAGGAAGGTCGGGCGATCCTCGATCGGGTGCACATAGCGCAACACCGTCTCGACGTTGTCGCGGACATCGGGCAGCAGGGAGACCGCCATAATGCGCTCGAGCTCGGCCAGCGCAACCTGTGACTTGTCGCTGCCGAACGACTTCTTGGCCACCAGCGACAGATATTCGAACAGCTCGGAGCGCAGCTCGTAGTGGTTGGCCTCGACATGACGCACCGCCCCGATGGTGGCACCGGCATTGAGTAGGCGGTTGAGGTCGGGGGCGTGCGGATCATCCTCCCGCACCGTGAGGCGCTGCGTGAAGCCGTCGCGCGCCGCCATCGGCCGCATGGCATTGAGGATGAGCCGGGCGTTCTCGTAGGTGTGCGGCAACAGCGCGGTGTCGATCACCGCTTGCAGCTGCTCGGCGCTGCGCGCCTTCGGGCTCGGCACGTCCGACAGCGGCGAGCGCAGCGCCTGCGCCCCGAACAGGCCGGACATGAACACCAAGGAATCGACGCCGATGGCAAGGATCAGCGCCAGGTAGGCCAGGCGATTGCCGTCGAGGAAGGCGTTCCAGGTCACTACGAAACGGTGTGCCTTGTCGTCCCGGTTCATTTCGATCGCCGCCAGGCGCGCGCCGACCTCGGTCGCATCCTGGCTGATCAAGCCGGAATCCTGCAGACAGCGGCGGCCAAAGGCGAGCAGGGTGTCGGTGGTGGTAAAGGCGGCAAGCTTGTCGCCGCCGGCGCAGCGGTCCTGGAACGAAGCGATGCCGGCGTTGAGCTGAAACAGGCGGCCGGCGGCCTCCGCCGCCTGCTTGGGATCGCAATCGATCTGCCGCACGCGCGGCTTGGTGGCCTCCGTGCTCGCCATGGCAGCGAGCATGGTGCTGCATTGCTGTTGCAGGCCGGCCAACCGGTCAACGTTCGGCTGTTGGCGGAAGGCCGCGCGCGCCCGCTCGAACTGAGGCAGCACGCGAGACGGATCGAGCTTGCCGCCCTCGTCACCGTCGCCGGTGGTCAGCGTCGATTTGATGCGCTGCTCGGCGGTCTGAGCCTCGCCCTTGAGCTTGGCGAGATCGCCGTCGATGCTGGCGAGTTCCCGCTCGACCTGCGCCAGGCGGGTCTCGACCGTGTTGAGGCGCTTGTAGGCGTCCTTGGCGCGCTCTTCCTTGATCTTGTACTGATCGTGGAGCACGGCGAGCTCGCTCATGCGCTGGCGATAGATCGGGCCCTTGCCCTGCCGCATGCTGCCCTCCACGCCGCGGTTCTCGGCCATGCCCTCGACGCGCTTGGCATCGATCTCCTTGGCCTTGGCGTCGAGCTCGGCTCGGTGCTGGGCGTATTCGGCGGCGAGGCCCGGTCGCTCGGCCCTTAGCCGCGACAGTTCGTCGGTCAACGACAGCTTTTTGTTGGCAAGGCCAGCCTGGGAGCTCTGCGCGGTGGCAATGCGCTCCTGCTGCTGATTGATGCTGCGGCGCCGCTGCTCCATCTGGTCAACGAAATACTTCTCGATCTCGCCTTGGGCGTCCTGCGCCTGGCGGCTGAGCGCGACCAGCTGTCGGTCGTACCCCTGCCAGCCATCGGTCTCAAACAGTCGCTCGGCCTCCTGGAGCTGGCGGCGCTGCGCCAAGGCACCGATGTCGGCGATGGTCGCCCCGATCTGGCTGGTGGTGCGGATCTCGGCGGCGCGGGCGCGGGCCTCTGCCGGGAAGATCGCGTTGAAGTGGGAATCAAACGAGAAGAACACCGAGGCGGTCATGGCGGCGAGAAACATCACCCACAGCACGGCGTTTTTGAGCATCAGCCGCAAGCTCTGCGCATAGGAGCTGGTGATCTCGCCACCGCGTCGGGAGCCAAAGCCCACGATCGCGATCAACACCAGGCCGATCAGGAAGTAGAGGGCGATGGCGCCGACCTTGGCCGGGTCGGCGTGGAAGCCCGTGGCATTGGTGAGCGTGATGGCGTCGTAGTGCTGCAGCACCCAGTAAAAAAGCAGACCGACCAGGGTAACGCCGAGCAGCATGCCGACGACGGCATCCGCCAGGCGCGGGCGACGGCCGTCGGCGGCGCGCTGGTTCATGCCCACGGCGAAGCTTTCGCCGATCAGCCAGGCCACGATCAGCATCACGCCTTGAATGCCGAAGGCAATCGCCAACGACAACAGCGGCGCACGCGTGAAATTGCGCAAGCCGTCCCAGGTGGTGTAGGCCGAGGCCAGCGACAGCGCCACGCCGGTCGATGCCAGCAGGGTGAGCTGCCAATTGTTGGTGACGGCTTTCTCGATGCCGTGTCGGACGCGGGCGAAGAAGCCGCTGCGCCGAAACAAAATAAAGAGCCCGAGCGTTACCAGCAGCAGGATCTGATTCTGTACAAGGAAGGCTATCAGCGCATCCAGCGCGGCCTTGACGTCGAAGCCCTCCATTCGCAAGTTTCTCCCGCTACCCTTGCAGCTCCACACCGCTTTCCAACTTGGTCCGCCAAGGCGGCGGCAGCTGGGCGCCATTGGGGCGATATTGTTGTGCCGCCGCGCCTTTGCAATGCGGCCGCCGGCCGACATGGGGCGCGCGGTGCGCCATGCAACATCGCACGCGAGTAGAAGAGATTTATGCAAGCCGTTGTCGGCTCAAGCATTCGTTTGGCCAGCAACGCGCCCTGGCGTCGCCGGCATTAAGATTCGTTAAGGCGCGCGGGCGCGATCGAGCGCACGCCGCGCACGCTCGTGCTCGGCCACCGCGGCCGCAGAGAAGCAGCAGAACACGATCCGGCTAAAGCGCGGTTCGAGGCGCAACGCGTCGGCCACGGTGGCAAGCGCGATGTCGGCGGCGCGGTCGGCCGGGAAGCCATAGGCGCCCGTCGAGATGGCGGGGAAGGCGACCGACCAGGCGCCGTTGTCGCGCGCAAGCCGCAGGCTATTGGCATAGGCCTTGGCCAGCAGCTCCGCCTCGCCACCGCCGCCACCGTGCCACACCGGTCCCACCGTATGGATCACGTGCCGGGCCTTGAGCCGATAGCCGCGGGTGATCTTGGCCTCTCCCGTCTCGCAGCCGCCGAGCGTGCGGCACTCCGCCAACAACTGCGGCCCGGCGGCCCGGTGGATGGCTCCGTCGACACCACCGCCCCCCAGGAGGCTGCGGTTGGCGGCGTTGACGATCGCCTCGACGTCGAGCGTGGTGATGTCGCCTTCCAGGATCTCGATGCGGTGCGGCATGCGGCCTCCGCGTGCTGGTGTTGTGCTTTGGCCGCTGCCGCGGCTGCTCTCGGTCCGCTTTGGTCTCTTGGTCGCGTTGGCGCCGTGACGTGCGCCGCACCTCGGCCTTGACGCTATCGGCAGCGCCAGCCGACGCGTGGCGCCATCTCCGCCCGCGTATCCGGTTTTAGCGCATTCGAGCCGGCGCAAGAATATCTGATGTTTTCCGCGCTCGTGGATGGCATGGCACCGCCCCGGTGCTATAAGGGGCCGATGACGCAAATCCACTCCAGCGCCGCCTTTCCCGCACCCGAGCACGATCACGGCCATTGCCTTGCCGAGGCCATGGACCGGGCGGGCAAGGCCTTCGCCGACAAGGGCTTGAAACTCACCGGACTGCGCCGAGCAGTGTTTGCGGAGATCGCCGCCTCGCACAAGGCGGTCGGCGCCTACGAGGTATTGGCCAGGCTGGCGGCCGGCGGCGAGCGGCTGGCACCGATTTCGGTCTACCGGGCGATCGACGCGCTGGTCGGGGTCGGGATCGTGCACCGGTTCGAGAGCCGCAATGCCTTTTTTGCCTGCCACGCCGGCCACGCGCGCCGCCAGCTGGTGCTCGCCTGCGAAAGCTGCCGGTTGGTGGCCGAGGTCGACGCCGATAGCGTGTTCCAGGCGATCGACAAATCGGCGGCTCAGGTGGCGTTTTCGGCCAAGCAGGCGGTGGTAGAGGTGTGGGGCTTGTGCGCCAATTGTGCCGAGGCGGCGCAGGAGCCAGATCATGGACGGGCGTGAGCGTCAGCCGCAGCAAACACCTATGCCCATTGGCCAAAATTCCCACGAGCCGCGCGCCTGGAACGGGGTTGTGTCCTACGCCGCACCCGGCGCCAGTGTCGGCCCTGGCAGCCTGGCCGATCGCCGGCCTTCGGGTGAGCTCATCGGCGCGCGCGGCATCGGCGTGATCCGCGCCGGGCGCAGCCTGCTGCAGGACGTCGACATCGAGGTTAAGGCCGGCGAGATCGTCACCCTGATCGGTCCCAATGGTGCCGGCAAGACCACCTTGGTGCGTGTGCTGCTCGGCATCCTGGTGCCCGATCGTGGGCATGTGCGGCGCAGGCCGGGTCTCGGTGTCGGCTACGTGCCGCAGCGCTTCGATCTCGATCGCAGCATCCCGCTCACGGTCGCCCGCTTCGTGGCGCTCGGCGGACAGGCCGGCGGCGAGGCGATCGAACAGGCGCTGACCGAGGTCGGCGCGCGCAGCCTGCTTGAGCGGCAGCTGTCCGAACTCTCTGGTGGTGAACTCCAACGCGTGGTCCTGGCCCGCGCGCTGGCGCGCGCGCCCGAGCTGTTGGTGCTCGACGAACCGGTGCGCGGCGTGGACTACGCCGGCGAAGCCGAACTCTACACCCTGATCGGCCGCCTGCGCTCCGAGCGCGGCTTCGGCGTGCTGCTGGTCTCCCACGACCTGCACATCGTCATGGCGCAAAGCGACCGCGTCGTCTGCCTCAATCACCACGTCTGCTGCTCGGGCGTGCCGCACTCGGTGGCGCAGCATCCCGAGTACAGTCGCCTGTTCGGTCCTAATGCCTCGCGCGCCATCGGCCTCTACCAGCACCACCACGACCACAGTCACGATCTCACCGGCCTACCGCGGCCGCCCGGATCGACCGGCCCTGGCACGCAGGAGCTCGAGTGACCGAACCCTTCTTGATGCGCGCCCTGCTCGGCGGCATGGGCCTGGCGCTGGTCGCCGCGCCGCTCGGTTGCTTCGTGGTCTGGCGGCGGATGGCGTACTTCGGCGAGGCGGTGGCGCAGTCGGGCCTGATCGGCATCGCCGTCGGTCTGGCACTCGCCGTCAATCTGACGACCAGCGTGCTGATCGTGACGTTACTGGTGTCGGGCAGCCTGGTCCTGCTCGGCCGCCAGAACCTGGTGCCGTTCGACACGCTGTTGGGCCTGGTTGCGCATGCAGCGCTGGCGGTGGGCGTCATCACCGCCTCGCTGGTGCAGGGACCGCAGCTTGACCTGATGACCTTCCTGTTCGGCGACATTTTCGCCATCAGCCGTGGCGACCTGCGTTGGATTCTGATCGGCGGCATCGTCGCCTTGGGATTAGAGATCTGGCTTTGGCGACCGCTGTTGGCGATCTCCGTGCATGAGGACCTGGCGGCCGCGGAAGGCACCCGCGCCGGCCACACCAAGCTGGCGTTCGTATTGCTGTTGGCGCTGGTCGTTGCCATCGCCATCAAAATCGTCGGCGTGCTGCTGACGGTCGCCTTCCTGATCATGCCGGCCGCGGCCGCCCGACCGTTGTCGGAGACGCCGGAGCAGATGGCGGTGTTCGCGGCCATCTTCGGCATGCTGTCGGTGGCGCTCGGACTGTTCTTGTCGGTCTCGCTCGACACCCCGGGCGGGCCCTCGATTGTGCTGATGCTGGCCGCCTTTTTCGTGGCCGCTATCTTCCCCTCGATGTTGCGCCATCGCCGCTGACGGGGGCGTGCTAGACTTGTCGCCGAACCTCGTTCGGCACAACCGGCGGTGAGGACGACGACGATGGCTCCGAGCGTGCGCAGACACTCCATCCCGGTCGATGTCGCCGGCGTCACGGTCGGCGGCGATGCCGCCATCGTCGTGCAGGCGATGACCAACACCGATACCGCCGATATCGAGGCTACCGCACGACAGTCGGCCGATCTTGCCCGCGCCGGCTCCGAGCTCGTGCGCATCACCGTCGACCGCGACGAAGCGGCCAAGGCCGTGCCGTACATCCGCGAGAAGCTGCAGCAGATGGGCGTGCAGGTGCCGCTTGTCGGCGATTTCCACTACAACGGCCACACCCTGCTCGGCGTCAATCCGGCGTGTGCGGATGCGCTCGACAAGTGGCGCATCAATCCCGGCAACGTCGGCTTCAAGGACAAGCGCGACCGGCAG
>Ga0126384_10001882_pt1 | contig 12593 bp, 14 predicted proteins | sample PanSoiMetPlot_36_FD_92543 | JGI IMG/M metagenome (GOLD analysis project Ga0126384, IMG submission 92543) | Tropical forest soil microbial communities from Panama - MetaG Plot_36 | ecosystem: Environmental > Terrestrial > Soil > Tropical forest > Bulk soil | place: Panama | collected 2016-02-17 | reverse complement strand
TGTGCGACCTGTCACATGGGTGCGACGCCGACGCAAGCAGCCACGCACGACGTCGGCACCCGAATCAGCTGGACACTGCGGCCGCCGATTTCGAAGAAGCTGGAGAACGCCGACAAGCGTCGCGCGGCGATGCAGGACGTGTGCAGGAATTGCCACGCGCCGCCGTTCGTCGAGGGCTTCTACACGCAGTTCGACAAGCTGGTGAATCTCTACGACGACAAGTTCGCCAAACCCGCGACCGCGATCCGCAACGAGCTGATGGACCGGGGCATCATCACCCGGGGAGACTTCGACGACAAGATCGACTGGATCTACTACGAGCTATGGCATCACGAAGGCCGGCGCGCGCGCCACGGCGCCGCGATGTCCGGACCGGATTATGCATGGTGGCACGGAATGTACGACGTCGGGAAGGTTTTCTACACTGAGTTTCTGCCCGAGGTGAAGCGCGTTGCCGGACCGGCGGTGTACGACGAGCTCGTAAAGAAGTACCTTGCGCCAGACGTGCGTCACGAGTGGTATCTGAAGGGCATGAGCAAGGAGCAGCTCGAAAAGATCCGCAAAGACTACGAAGGGCGCTACGGCAAGGAAGGAGCCGCGGCGAAGTAGATTTGCACTAAGGGGACCGAGGCATGGCCAATCAAAATATCAAGGACAAGCTCGACCGGGTGGGCACTGCCCTCGTAAGCGCCTTCCAGGTCGTTGCGCTCTTCGTGATCGGCGGGACCATCGTCTGGTCGGCCACTCACGACTACCTCAGGATGATCGAGGCGGGCCGCGCTGGCCTCGACGACATCCTGCTGCTCTTCATCTACCTCGAGCTGGGGACGATCGTTGGGATCTATTTCAAGACCGACCGGCTACCGGTGCTGTTCCTGCTCTACGTCGCCATTACGGCGCTGACCCGCTTCCTGGCCATCGACGTCAAAGATCTATCGCTGGAGAGCGTCCTTGCCGTGACGGGAGCGATTTTTGTGCTGACGCTAGCAGTGCTGGTCGTACAGATCGCGACGTCGCGGTTTTCCGCACCCGCTCAAAGCAAGACCGATGCCGGGCAGTCGAAACCCGAATAACGAGGGTACTTGCCGCAGCCGGGGACACATGGTGAGAAGCTGGACTGGCATCGGACTGATCGCGTTCGTCGCAATTTCCTTCGGCTGCGGCAAAGTAGAGACGACTCACGGGACTGCTCCGCGCAACACTGCCGTCCCTACCGAGAAAAGCGTTGCCTTGCCGGACGAGTTTCCCCGGGATGTCCCCGTCCTGAAAAACGCGACGGTCAAGGTCGCCATGTCGCAGGGCGGGCGCATGATCGTGCACCTGTATACATCCAGCTCCATTGGCGATGCGGCGAAGTTCTACAACAGCGAATTCAAGCGCGGGGGCTGGAATGTGGAGAACACCTCGACCACCAGCGAGTTGTACTCGGCGACTGCGAAGAAGGGTGCGACCCAGTGCGGCGTGACAATATCGAAGGAAGGAAATTTGACGCTCGTCCGGCTGGCGGTTTCGCAGGCCGGCACCTAGCACCACGAAGCTACAGCTTGAAGATGCGCTGCGCGTTCGTGGAGCGCACCGCCTTGGTCTGATCCTCCGGCAGTCGAGCCGTATTCGCGAACGCTCCCTTCGTATCGTGCACCTGGTGCGGCCAGTCGGTGCCGAACATGACCCGTTCGGAGCCGACCACCGAGATGAGGTACTGCAGCGCGCCTAAGTTGTAGGTGATGCAGTCATAGTAGATATGGCGCAGGTAATCGGTGGGCTTGCGCTTCATCTGCCGCCGGCTCGGGATCTCCACTTCGTCCCCCTTCTCGAAACGGCCAACGAGGTAAGGAAGCGTCCCGCCGCCGTGCGACGCGATGATGTTCAGATTCGGATACCGGTCGAAGAATCCCTCGAAGATCATTCGCGTGATGGCCAGCGTCGTGTCGAACATGAAGCCGACCGACCAGGAGAGGTCGAATTTGGTCATGTCCATCAGGTCCACGCCAGGCGGATCGGTGGGATGCACCAGCACGGGTAGATGACGACGGTCGATCTCGGCCCAGATCGGCGCGAACATCGGGTCGGTCAGGCTTCGTCCTGATACGTTGGCGAGCACCATGACGCCGGCGGCCCCGTTGTTGCACGTTCGGTTCAGTTCTTCCATCGCCCGCTGCGGGTACTCCCAGGGCAGCGACGTGAACCAGCGAATGCGATTCGGGTACGTGCTCTGCGCCTGAGCCATCGTGTCGTTGGACTCCCGGGCCGCGCGACAACTGACGTCTTCGTTTCCCCAATACACGTTCGGACAGGTGAGCGAGACGATAGAGATGTCGATACCCGCGGCATCCATGTGCTTGATGCGCATCTCGTAATCGAAGTGGCCGCGCTGGGGAATCACCACCGGCGTGTCGCCGCGGAAGATTTCTTGCTGGCCGTCCGGGCGCGTCTTGATGTTGTAGATGCCGCCCTCGTGCTTGAGCAGTTCGAGCCATCTTGCCGTGAACATGTGGGTATGGACGTCGATGACGGGCATCGGTCGGATCTCCAAAATGATTCGGTAACAGTGGCCTGGGAAGCTCAGTGCCTCAGTGTTTTAACACCTGGCCGAGGAAGGTTTTGAGTCGCGGGCTCTGTGGCCGTTCGAAAAAGTCATCCGGCGGCGCCGTCTCGATGATCTGTCCCTGGTCCATGAAGATCACGCGGTCCGCGACGCGGCGGGCGAACGCCATCTCGTGCGTGACGACGATCATGGTCATGCCCTCCGCAGCCAGGCTCTCCATGGTCTGCAGCACTTCGTTCACCATCTCCGGGTCGAGCGAGGCGGTGGGCTCGTCGAAAAGAATCAGCTGCGGGCGCGTGCAAAAGGCACGTGCGATCGCGACGCGCTGCTGCTGTCCGCCGGAGAGCTGCGCTGGATACTTGTCTGCCTGATCCATCAGTCCGACGCGCTCCAGGTAGCGATGGGCGAGCTCCTGGATTTCGTTGCGTGCAATACCGCTGCCCCAGATGGGCCCGACGGTCAGATTCTGGAGAACTGTCATGTGCGGAAACAGGTTGAACTGCTGGAATACCATGCCCACACGACGGTTCACCGCGAGGCGGGCCGCGCGCGTGATCTCGTCCGCGCCGACATCGATGCCGCAGACGTGGAGGCGCCCTTGCTGGAAAGGCTCGAGCAAGTTCACCGTGCGCACGAGCGTCGACTTGCCCGATCCGGAAGGGCCGCAAATCACGACGCGCTCACCCGAGGACACCTGCAAGTCGATGTCACGCAGCGCGTGGTAGCTGTCGTACCACTTGTTGATGCCCTGCATCCGCGCGATGGTGGCGTTTGCTGTAAATGTCGTGGTCGATGTCGTCATGGCGACCGCGTGCTCAGCGCCGGACTTCCAGCCGCCGGCTGTAGCGTGACAGGCCATAGCACACCGTCAGGTAAATCACTGCCAGGAACACATAGCCGGAGGTCAGGATGTTGGGCTCGCCAATCCAGGCAGGCGATTTGGCTCCGATCTCGACCGCACTCAGGAGATCGCTGACGCCGATCACCGAGAGCAGGGTGGTTTCCTTGATCACTGCGATCATGATATTCACGAGCGCCGGAACGACGGCGGTCACCGCCTGCGGCAGGACGATCAGGCGCAGCGTCGCGAAGTCGCTCAGGCCCACGGTGGTCGCGGCTTCGCGCTGCCCGCGCCCGACCGATTGCAGGCCACCACGGAACACTTCGGCCGCCATGGCGGCATTGAACAGCGCGAACGCGAGGACGGCGCGCCAGAAGAGGTCCATCGCAAAGCCGCTCGGCAGGAACAGCGGCAACAGCGTAGCCGCGATGAACAGCACCGCGAGCAGCGGCACCGAGCGCATGCCTTCGACGAACGCGCCGCACAACCAACGCACGACGGGCAGTCGCGAGCGTCGACCCAGCGCGAGACACAGTCCGAGCGGCAACGCGGTTGCAAAGGTCGCGAGAGTGACTAGCAGCGTGAGCAGGAGTCCGCCCCAGCGGGTGGGGGCCACGACGGGCAGCGGCCCGCCGCCGATCAGCAACAGGAAGAGCGCCACCGGCAGGAGAACGAAGCCGAGCAGCACACGCTGCAAGCTCGCCACGCGCGAGCGCCGCACCACCCAAATCCAGAAGAGCGCGAAAGCTGCGAAGCAAGCCCATGCACGCCACAATTGATCGGACGGGTAGTTGCCGACGAGCCACGGCTTCCATCGAGCGTTGACGAACGCCCAGCACGCGCCCGCTTCTCCGGGGCAGGCTTCGCTGGAGTCACCGAGCCAGTGCGCATGCACGACGGCCCACTCGAAGAATCGCCAGCCGAACAGCGCAAACAGCGCCAGCAGCAACAGCGACAGCACGCCGATGGCGGGCGTCGGGAATAGCGCGCGGCGCCAGTGGATCGGCGCCGCGACCGGCGCGCCGCGCGGATCGATCAGCGCTTGACGAACGAAGTGCGTGCTCAACGTCCCTCGTGCTTCAGCAAGCGGCGATTGCCAAGACCGACGGCCAGGGCGATGACGAGATTGATCGTGGCGTAGAGCAACACGACCAGCGACATCGCCTCGAGCGCCTGGCTGGTCTGGCTTGCAACCGTGCCACCCACGATCTGCATGATGTCCGGATAGCCGATCGCTGCGGCGAGCGAAGATGCCTTGGCGAGCGTCTGGTATTGTCCCCCTGCTGCCGGCAGCGCAACGCGCAGCGCCTGTGGGAGGACGATCAGCCAGGCGGCGCGTACGCCGCTCAAGCCGACGCTTGCCGCTGCCTCGATCTGCCCGCGAGGCACCGACAGGATGCCGGCACGGAAGATTTCTGCGAGGAATGCGCCGTTGTAGATCGACAGTCCCAGCGTGAGTGCCATCAGCTCGGGCAGGATCGCGAAGCCGCCAACGACGTCGAAGCCTTCGACGTGCGGGCGATTCAGACCGATCGTGGGATCGATCTGCAACGTTGGCAGAAACAAGCCGCGGTTGTTGAGGAGTATCGGGCCGAGTTGAAGGCTGTCCTCCTGGCCCGGCAGTAACGCGATCGCGGAGAAGTACCAGAACAGGATCTGCAGCAGCAAGGGGATGTTGCGAAACACTTCCACGTAGGCGGCCGAAGCGCCGCGCACCAGACCCGGCGGCGCGAGCCGGCCGAAGGCGATGCAGAGCCCGATCAACGTGCTGAGCACGCCAGCCAGCGCGACAACGAGCAGCGTGTTGAGCGTCGCCGCGATGATCGCGTCGAGGTACGACGACTGCGCGGTGAACTCGATCAGGCTCTGCGCGATCTGAAATCCCGCCTGACCGTGCAGGAAGCCGAACCCGACCGATAAATGCAGCGCGCGCGCGTTGGCCTGGAAGTTCGAAACGCCCCGCCAGGCGAGCCAGGCCACGACGGCAAGCAGGACGGCTTGGCCAGCGTAGCCGGGCAACCGCTCCATGAAGATGGCACGGGACATCCTCGGCTTCGGAATCGCCGTCATCGAAGCACCCCGCGGCAAGCGCTCATCCGCAGGGATTTGCCGAGGTTCAGCGAATAGGGACCGACATCATCAAGCCGCCATTGGCCACCAGTGCGTTGCGCCCGCGCTCCAGCCGCAGCGGCGTCTTGGGTCCGACGTTGCGGTCCCATAGCTCGCCGTAGTTGCCCACAGCCTTGATCGCTTTGTACGCGTAATCGTTGCCCACACCCATCTTGCTGCCCAAGTCGCCGGTCATGCCGAGCAGGCGCTGCACATCGGGGTTCTGCGAGTTGCGCTGCTCATCGACATTGGCTTGGGTGACGCCGAGCTCTTCGGCGGCGACCAGTGCATTGAGGGTGAAACGAACCACGTCTTCCCACCGCTGTTGACCTTGCGCCACAATCGGCCCGATGGGTTCGTTGGATACCGTCTCGGCGAGGACCCGGTAGTCGTCCTTGTTGGGCAGCTTCGCAAGCCGCGCGGCCAGTCCCGAGCGATCGTTGATGACGGTATCGCAGCGCTTGCCGACGAAAGCGTCCCAGGCCTGCTCGGCGGAAGCGAAAGTGACGATCTTGTACTTGAGCTTGTGCGCGCCGAAGTAGCTCGCCACGATCAGTTCCGAGGTGCTTCCCTGCAGCGTGCAGATCGTCGCATTGTTGAGATCGGCGATCTTGTTCGCCTTGGATTTCTGGGCCACTACGAAGCCCTGGCCGTCGAAGAACATGATCTTGGGAAACTTGAGACCGCCGATGTCCCGGCTCTGGGTCCACGTGAACCGGTGCGTGAGCACGTCGACCACGCCCGTGGGCAGGCCCGCGAACGCCGTCTTGAGATCCATGGGTGTGAGCTGGATCTTTGTCTCGTCGCCCAGAGCGGCCGCGGCGAGCGCCTTGCACAGATCGATGTCGAAGCCCTCGCGCTTGCCCGCATTGTTCTCCGCCGAGAATCCGGGTGCGGACAGCGTAACCCCGCACTTGAGCACGCCGTTGGTCTTGACGTCGTCGAGAACGTCGGCGCGCGCGGTCGCCGTCAGCGCGAGGATCACTGTCAGTGCGAGGAAAACCTTGCTTGCGTTGGAAAGCATTCTTCGAAGCTGCATGCTGTTGTCTCCGTTGGTACTTCTCAATCGACCGGCATCGCGTTGCGCTGATCCAGCGTGACCGATGCGTCGGCCCCCTTCACATCGACGGGTTGAAGCCACATCAGGTGCTTGTTGTCGATCTTCGCATCGCTGAGCACCCAGTAGCGCCCTGACGGCAAGGGCGGCGTCTGGGCGCGGCCGTTGGCGTCGGCGGTTGCGATACCTACGCTGTAGGGCTGGAGCGCGTGCATGCCGTTGAAGCAAGTCTGGTCACGCTTCTCACAGGCGCGCATCCAGTTCTGGAGCACGCTGCCGTAGGGCGTGGAGGTGAGGCCGGCCTTGATCAGCGCGAATTGCGGATCGGTCTTCAACACCCATAGCTTGCGTCCCACGACCTTGTCGGTGGACGACGACGCGCCGACCGTAAGCAGAAGCGCGCCGCCGGATTTCGCTTGCGATCCAGTATTCGGTGCCGCAGCAGCGTTCGCGACCTTCGGCGCCGCGGCCGCAGCGGTTGATGCGGCGCTGCCCGAGGCGGTTGGCGTCGTGCTGACCCGCACCAACGCGCAATTCTGACTCTTCCAACTGATCCGATTGGGACCGTCGAAGTCGAATTCGATCAATTTCAGCGTAGTTTTCGGCAGCACGACGACGTGCTTTTCGTCGCCCCGATATTCGACGCGGTCGATCTCGGTTTCGGGTGTATGCGCATCCTTGCCAACGAGCCTGTCCGGGCGAAACTCGAACGTCCCACCGCCGAAAAGCAATTCGCAGAGGCCACCCTTGGCCAGGGCCTGGAGCTGGCCGAAGGGATCGTTCGGATTGGCCTTGGTGGAAGCGGGCCGCGTCCACCAAGTGCCGAGCAGCGGATTGCGCTCCGGAGGCAGGGGCGGCTTCTTCTGCCAACTGGCTCGCGCCGCGTCTGCGGCGGCAGCGGCCGCTCCGCCTCCGCCGCCACCCGGTGCCACGCGTCCGCCTCCCTGAGGCGATTGTTGCTGCTGCTGATATTGCTGATCCTGCTGTCGCTGCTGTTCCTGCAGCTTCATGCTGCCTTCGTAGGTCCAGGGTTTCGGAATCTCGCCTGGAGTCTCCCCAAGCGCAGCCCAGGGTTGGCATGCGACGACGGCCGAGAGCATCCAGCACACGCACGCTTCGCGATTCATGAGTCTCCTCCCCGAGGGCAGCACGCCGAATGGTGCTACGGGCGCGAACAAATGCCAAGCCGAACGTCGGGCTTTAACGCATTTCATCCCTCCCGCCGCGCATCGCATCCGGCCGCGCTGGAGGAAGCAGGTCTCCTCCGCTAATCTGCGCTACCAGACCCTTTGAGCAGTCCGATCGCATCCGAATGAACGCCGACCAAACCACGTCGGGCGCCGGCACCTCCGCCAAGGGTGGCGAGCCGCAACCGACCATGCAGCCGCCCAATACCCGGCAGACCTTGCGCAACTTGTGGCGCCTCATCGTCGAGCTGTGGTGGCGTTTCTTCGATTGGCTGGCCGTGGTGTCGTGGAAGACGTTGCTGATCATCTACTTCCTTAGCCTGCTGCTGGCCGCGATTCTCAATCGGCCCACCACGTTCTTCCTGTTCGTCATCATCTCCGCCATCATCAAGATCGTGGCCGGAGGCAAGCGTCGCGCGGAGTTGACGGCTCGACAGGCCACGCAGCGAGCCGATACTGAACAGCTCGAGCGAACTGCCTTGGAAGCGCGCATGCAGGCACTGCAGGCGCAGATCGAGCCGCACTTCCTGTTCAATACGCTCGGCAGCATCGACCAGCTCATCCAGACCGATCCGGCGCGCGCATCGAAAATGCAGCAAAGCCTGATCCGCTACCTGCGCTCGGCGCTGCCGCAAATGCGCGACGGGAGCCGTCCGACGCTGGGCCAGCAAGTCGATCTGTCCAGCGCGTACCTGGAAATCATGGGAATGCGGATGGAGGAGCGCCTGCAGTCCGTCGTGAACGTGCCGGAAGGCTTGAAATCGGCGATCTTTCCGTCAATGCTGTTGCAGACTCTCGTGGAGAACGCGATCAAGCACGGCCTGGAGCCGAGAGCCTCGGGAGGGAAGGTGGAAATCAGCGGCGAAATCGTCGACGGGCAACTCGCCGTGCACGTGCTCGACAACGGCATTGGCTTCGCGCCCAAATCCGACAGCGGCGTGGGACTCGCCAACATCCGCGAGCGACTGAAGGTTCTGTATCAGGGGCGCGCGGAGCTGATCATCAGCGTGCCGCCGGTCGGCGGTACCATGGCTACGATCAAGGTCCCCTACGAGATTGCTCCAACTGCCACCTGATCAGACGATCCCATGCACGCCAAGCCTGTCCCTACCGCTGTAGTCGTCGATGACGAGCGGCTCATGCGCGAGCAGATCGTGGGGCGTCTGAAGGAAGCGTGGCCCGAGCTCGAGATCGTCGGCGAAGCAGGCAATGGGCGCGAGGCGATTGCGATGGTGCACAGCCTCGAGCCAGATATCATTTTTCTCGATATCAACATGCCCGAGATGGACGGCATCAAGACAGCGCAGGTGCTCGCCGGGCAGGCGCACCTCGTCTTCGTCACCGCGTACGACCAATATGCCATCCGAGCTTTCGAGCAGGGCGCCATCGATTACGTCCTAAAACCGGTCGAGCCGGAGCGAGTCGCGATCACGTGCAAGCGACTGCGCGAGCGGCTGGAGGAGAAACCCGATCCAGTGGATCAGCTGTTGGATCAGCTTTCGCAACGGCTCGGCAGTGACGGCCTTAAGCCGCGCGAATACATGCGGTGGGTACAGGCCAGCGTGGGCGCCAATATTCGCATGATTCCGACCAGCGAGATCCTCTTCTTTCGCGCCGAGGACAAATACACCCGTGTGCAGACCGAGGGGTACGAGGCGTTGATCCGCACGCCGATCAAGGATCTGATCGACGCGCTCGACCCGAAGGAGTTCTGGCAGATCCACCGCTCGACGCTGGTTCGCGTCGACGCGATCACGCAGGTGAGCCGCAACTTCCGCGGCAAGCAGGTTGTGCACCTCAAAGGCAGCGACGAAAAACTCGAAGTCAGCCGCAGCTTCAATCACCTGTTCAGGCAGATGTAGGTGCTTTGAGCACCCGTCGCGGTCACGGCGTCTTGGGCAGTCCGAGATGCTCCTGCAGCTGATCGAGAAACCCGCGCTGCCCGCGCAGAATCTTCTCGCGCCCGGTTGCGATGGTGAACCACCCGCCGCGATCGACCTCCGGGAATTCCTGTTGCTTGCCGGAGCGGGTCGGCCATTCCATCGAGAACGTGTTGCTCACAACCGACGAGGCATCGATATCTCCTTGCACTGCCCACGCGTGCACGAGCTTGCCGCTCGGCTGCTTGAGCGGCTCAAGCGCCACGAACTTCCCGCTCAACCGCGAGCCGGTCTCTTCGCGGAATTCGCGCTGCGCGGCCGTCAGCGGATCGTCGCCTTCCTCGAGCTCCCCCTTGGGGATGGACCACGCTCCCGCGTCCTTTCCCCGCCAGTACGGCCCCCCGGGATGGACCAGGAAGACCTCGCAGGTGCCATCGCGAAGTCGGTAGAGGAGAATACCGGCGCTGATGCGCTTGGCCATGGGGCGTGTGGTGCTGTGATCGAATCTACTGGAGGTCGCTGCGCATCTAAGGATTTTGCCCCGAGTTAGGGAGACGAGGAATGAGCGCTCGCATCCGGACCTACTCGAAGACGCTACCGTTGAGCGTCGTTCTGTCCGCCGTCGGGTTGGCGGTGTGGTCGAGCGCCGCGCTGGCCGAGGCACCCAGTGCCAATCCAACCACGATGAGCTTCGCCGCGGGCGGGAAGATCCGCATGAACCTCAATGTCGGGAGCGTGGAGGTCGTCGGCGGGACCGAAGAGAGGATCAAGGTATCGTGGCATTCATCGCGACCGGAAGACGAGCGCGAGGTGAGCGTCAAGCTGGAAGGGTCAGGCACGAAGGAAGCGACGCTGACAATGGACGGCCCGGGCAACCGCATCGAATACTTGATCGAGGTGCCCAAACAGTCCAACGTGAACATCGACATGAACGCCGGCACTCTCGAGGTCCGCGGGATCCTAGGTGACATCGAAGCCAACCTGCTGGCCGGCGAGATGCTGTTGCGCCTCGCGGAGCCGAGCCACTATCGCACGGTGAGCGCAGCAGTGACCGTGGGCGAGATCGACGCGCCGCCTTGGCAGGTGGACCTGGGAGGTTTCGCGCGCTCTTTCAAGGCGACCAACGAAGGCGATTACGCGGTCCGCGCCAGCCTGCTGGCAGGGGAAATAACGATTCGCTCGGAGTAGCGAGCCACGTCGATAACTCGACCGATCACAGTCGCGAGCGACAGGGTCAGCCGCGGCGAAAGCCCGGCATCCGCGGCGTCTGGATGAACGAGGATCCCTGCGTTCCGACGAGCGGCTGAACGATGGGTGTGGTCAGTGGCGGCACCAACGACATCGGCGAGCCGAAGGGAGTCGGGCGGGGACGATGTATCGGGAAGTTGTTCCCGGGCTTGAATCGCTTGAAATTATTCACCACGACTACAGCGGACGGGTAGTACGGCCACCACCCGAACCCGAGACCGTTCCCGTACCCGCAGTCGGACCAGTTGGTATCGCACCAGGGATTCGCCGGCGGAGCCGGATTGGCCGCGTACTGCATTGGCTGTGGCGCCTCGACGAAGTACTGAATCACCGGTGGCGCGGGCGGCGCGTACACGACCGGTGGAGCGGGCGGAGGTTGGTTCCTCGCCATGTCGATCTGATTCTCGAGTTGCCGCACGCGATCCGCGAGAGCCTGCGTTTGCGAATTGGTCGCTGCAGCAGGGTCGTCGTTCGTGTGCACGACCTTGAGCACGCGTGCATCATCGGGAGGAGTGAGATTGCTGACGTTGAGCGCGCCGGTCGCAGCATCGATCCATGTGTAAATGTCTGCATATGCCGGCACTGAGCCGAGCATGAGCGCTGCAGCCAAACGCGCTAACGGCTTCGACACGCGATACCTCGTGCAACCCATATATCCATTGTAGGCCGCTGCGCGCGTGTCGGGTAGTGGCTATACTGATCGCCGGCTCGGTTTGGCCAAGGAAGAGGGACAGACCCTCCATCGAGGTTAGCGCGAGATCCGCGTCTGTCGCCGATTTCGCGAGCCAGGGAGAAAAAAATGAAATATTTTGCAACGTTGACCTGTTACACGGCCGCACTCGCGCTGTGCAACAGTGCCGCCGCCGCGGGAACCGAGATCAAAGGCGCAGCGATCCTCGATCACCCCTGCGGCAAGGTCTCGGTCAAGCAGATGGGGCTGGTCCACGATGGAAAGATGGAGGAAGCCAACAAGCTCACTACCAAGGAGATGCAGGATCAGTGGAAGGCCATGCCCGCCAGCGATCGCACGATGATGACGGGCATGATGAAGGAAATGTCATCGACCGAGGCGCAATACTCAAACGACATCAAATCGAACGGGGTCCTCGTCGTCGACGGACCAAAGGCAACGCTGACCGTGAAGAAGACCACCAAGGACAAGAACGGCAGCTCGACGTCCACCATGACGCAGAACTTCAAGCTCGACGGAGGCCAATGTTTGATCAGCCGCTAGGCTGAGACGGGTGGTTCAGGCTGGCGCGACTTCGATCATCGCATCGAACATCGCCTGCCCGCCCGAGAAGTCGAACAGGTCGACGGCGGCGTCCGGCAACACACGTGCACCACCGGTCAGGGCGTTGAGCCCGAGCCAGCCGTCGCGCATCCAGACCGTGCCTGCGGGTACTCTATCCGTCACGTGGGCGCGCGCCCGCAGATCACCGCGCTGGTTGAAGATTCGGATCGACGCACCGTCCGCGAGCTGACGCGCCTGCGCATCGGCTGGAGAGATCCAGAGCGCAGGCTCGGTCTCGCGCCTCGCGAGCGTCGGCAGCTCGCGTCCGTTGTTATAGAACCCATGGAAGTGGGTCATCGTGCGCCCCTGAGTGAGCGTCAGCGGGTAGGCGGACGCCGCATCTCCCTTGCCTTCCGCGACCGACTCATGCGTTGGTAGTGGCGGCAGGCCGAGGCGCTCCGCCTGGGCGGAATAGAACTCGATCCTGTGCGA
>Ga0126384_10001881_pt1 | contig 12596 bp, 9 predicted proteins | sample PanSoiMetPlot_36_FD_92543 | JGI IMG/M metagenome (GOLD analysis project Ga0126384, IMG submission 92543) | Tropical forest soil microbial communities from Panama - MetaG Plot_36 | ecosystem: Environmental > Terrestrial > Soil > Tropical forest > Bulk soil | place: Panama | collected 2016-02-17 | reverse complement strand
GGCTACGAGTCCGTGGCCGGAGACGTTGAGCGTTTACATTGATGGACGCGCCCGTTTTCTCGTAAATGGCCAGTTCGGGAAAAGGAGCAGCTGGCACAAAAGCTTGAAGAAGAGTTCGGAAGCAGAGTGGTTTGGACGGTTCATGTTGAAGCGGATCCGAATTCAAGTTTTCTTGAAGCCGTGTATGCCATAGATACAATCACGGGATTAGGTGGAAAGGTCATTTGGATCACCCCGAAGACTAGGAAAGGGTGGGAGGAAAAAGCACCAATAAGAGAGTATTACGTTTCTCAGCCGCATGGCTTGGAGAAAAGCAGACCGAACCCAATGAGCAACAGAGCTCGGCAATCTCAGAGGTCGGGTGCGACAGCAATCGATGAGCTCAAGAGGCAGGCAGGAGGCCGACCTGCTTCATGATGGTGGCGGAGTCGTAGTAGTCGAGGCTGCGGGAAATTTTGCCGTTTGAGACAGTGATGATGCTGACGCCGCGAACTTTGAATTTCTTGCCTGTTTTGTAGATACCTTTGTCGGTGCCGTTCAAAATCCATTGAATGCTGCCGTGATTGCCTTCGATTGAGGAGCCTTCCAATTCCAATTTTAGATCGGGAACAGATTCGAAGAATTCAGCTGCGAATTTCTTGCCTTCTTCGGAGCCGCGGCTGATTTCGGCGAAGGTGACGTCCTCGTAGTAGATGTCTGAGGAGAAGTAAGTGGCCCACTTAGTAGTGTCATGGGAATTCCAGGCGGCGATCCAGTTTTGAGCAGCGGAGGAAGAGGCGGCAGCGCCGCTGTTCAATTGTGTGGGAAACAAAAACCCGATAGCAAGAATAACGATTGCGAACGCGAAATAGCGCCTCATGAGACTAGACCTCCGTATTGATTTGGTCCGGATTAAGTGCGAGGAGGATAGCACAGGGGACTGGCTTGATGGCGTATCTGCGATCGCCGGTTCGAGAGCAAACGATGGCTCAAAGGAGATTGCAGTCGTAAGAGCACACCGAGGAATGGCTGTGCCACAAAAACTAATGCGCGGAGTAGTAGAGGAAGTAGACCCCGACGCCGAATTTCTTGCCAAGGCGGCCGAGCTGCTCGCGATGTATTACCCGTGCGGTGAATGTCCATTCGTGGGTTTGGCCGGGAACAATTTCTTCGGGCACTTGGAAACGGACTTCCACGTAAGAACCAACTTCTAAAAGCAGGCCGGTGGGAAAATAGGCACCGCGCAGAGAAATGTTCATGCTTTCCACGAGCTCTTCTTCATGCGTGGGATTTCCCAGTTTGCGGATGAGCATCGGAATACGCATGATGAGGCGTCTTGTCTGACGTTGCTCAGTGGGCATGAATAGACTTCCCCGGGGTTCTTTGGTGGTAGTAGGTTGATGCAAGTATTCGAATTTCATAAAGGCACGCGAAGTTTAATCAAAGAGCCAACCTTCTGAAGTCAGGTGAACACCTGACTGCTGCCCTTTATTCTTTAGCGAACAAGAGAGACCTGTCCTTGGAACAGGCCCATCACAAAGATTTGCGGGATCTGCGATAGGGTAGAAAGCCATGCCGGAACTGCCGGACATTACGGTTTACATCGAAGCGCTCGAGAAGAGGATTCTTGGACAGCGGTTGGAGAAGGTGCGGATTGCGAGCCCGTTTTTGCTGCGGAGTGTAGACCCGCCTCTGGCGGGCGTTATTGGAAAGAAAGTTGTGGAGTTGCGGCGGTTGGGAAAACGGATTTGCATTGGGTTGGAAGCTGAGATCTGGCTCGTGTTGCATTTGATGATTGCCGGGCGGCTGCACTGGGGGAAGCGCGACGCAAAGCTTTCGAAGAAACATTTGGCTGCTTTCGATTTCGCGAATGGGAGCGTGCTGTGGACGGAAGCTGGACCACAAAAACGTGCGTCGTTGCATTTGGCGCGGGGTGAAGCCGGATTGGCGGAATTTGATCGCGGCGGGCTGGAAGTGTTTAGCGCGACGCGCGAAGAGTTTGCAAAGGTGCTGAGATCGGAAAATCACACGTTGAAGCGGGCGCTGACAGATCCGGAATGGTTCAGCGGAATTGGGAATGCCTACTCGGATGAGATTTTCTGGGAGGCGAAGCTGTCACCGCTTGCGTTGACGCTGAAGTTGAAGGATGAAGAAATTGCGCGACTGTTTGAGGCGACGCGAAAATCGCTCGCGGATTGGACGGAACGTTTAAGAGCGGAAACAAAAGACGGGTTCCCAGAAGGCGTGACGGCATTCCGGCCGGAGATGGCAGTGCACGGGAAGTACAAGCAGACTTGTCCGCGATGCGGTGCGCAAGTGCAGCGGATCAAATATGCGTCGAACGAGACGAATTATTGTCCGAAGTGCCAGACGGGCGGAAAGCTGTTAGCAGACCGGGCATTTTCGAGATTGTTAAGAGAGGATTGGCCGAAGACGGCTGAAGAGTTGGAGATGAGACTGGGGAGAAAGGAAAAACCAAAGAATTGACACAGAGGGCCAAAGAGGCACAGAAGACACAGAGAAGAGAAAGAAACAAGCAAGGAACCGCAAAGATCGGCCCCTACGGGGAGGTTTTGACCCAGGAGAAGTCGATCGTACGGGCAGGGACGCGCGAGCGGGCGGCGATGGTGATGGGGCTCAGTTTTTCGATAAGGCCGAGTTTTACGGCGTGGGAGTAATAGGCAAGCAAGCCTTTGCGATTTTCGTCGTCGAGAGAATAGTCGATGTTTGTTTTCAGGTAGAGCTTCAATTCCTTTTCAGGCAGGTTCATTTCGGCGGCCGCTTCTTTGCAGATGGCGTCGAGACTCTCTAAGCCAAAATTGAGCGAATCGAGAAATTCGTCAGCAAGCGATTCGCTGACGATTTCCCGGCGCGCGGCCCATACCGCGAGGACCGCAGGGCGTTCCGTCATCTGCCACCATTCGCGGACGACGTCGTAAATGTGCAGTGTGGGAAATTGCGGGAGACCGACCGTGGCGCCTGCGCAAAGTAGTTCGCCATCGCGGCCAGGTTTGGCTTTCGATTCGGCGGCGATGGTGAGGCGCAGAGCGGGATCGCCGATGACGAGCGCGGCGTCAAAGTCCACAAGCATTGAAGCGATGTCGGGATCGGCCTCGTGAAATTCAGGAGAGATGTTCCAGCGGCTGGCGCAAAGAATTTTTGTGAGTGCTTGCGTGCTACGGGAGCTGCGATCAAGCGCAAGGCGCTTTGCGGCGCGAATCGGAATTTTGGAAACGATGAGCAAGCTGCGCACGCGCTCTTTGGAAGCGATGGACAAGTCGGGCAAGATGACGAGGTTCGGTATGCGCTGATATTCAATCGCGGGAATGATGGCGATATCGGCAGCGCCGGAGCGAAGGGCGTCCGCGCAAAGCGACGGGACTGTGAAAGACAAATCGTATTTGTCCTTTAGGAGGCCGTGCGTAAAGCCGCGCACGAGAGGCGCGGTGTTGAGATACTGAACGACGGAGATGCGAAGTTTGCTCACGGCTGGTTGGCTCGCCGATGTTGATTATATCAAACCAAAAACCTGAACTGGACGAGTCTTATCTGGTGTAAAAGATTTCGGGACTTTTGGAGGTTCCGAACATGGCGAAGCGTCTGGCGATTGCGATTTCTTGGCTACTGTCCTTGTTGGTTCCTGCTTTGGCCAGCGCACAAAATCCGCCTGGACAGCAAACGATTGCGGATAAAACAAGGGAGGCACAAAAGCTTCCGGGCTATTTCAATTTGTACTGGGATGCGAAGCAGGGAAAGCTGTGGCTCGAAATTGACAAGTGGGATACGGAGTTCTTGTACCAGAGTTCACTGCCCGCAGGAGTGGGTTCGAATGACATTGGACTGGATCGCGGACAGCTGGGCGCGACACGCATCGTGCGATTCGAGCGGAGCGGGCCGAAAGTTTTGCTTGTACAAGAGAATCTGGATTATCGCGCAGTGAGCAGCGATGCGGCCGAGCGGAAAGCGGTGCGCGATTCGTTTGCGGAGTCGGTGATTTGGGGATTTACCGCAGCGGCGGAGGAAAATTCGCGAGTCTTAGTCGACGCTACGGATTTTTATCTGCGCGATGCGCATGGCGTGACGAATGTGCTGCGTCGTAAGAAGCAGGGCAATTTTCATTTGGAGGGTTCGCGGTCAGCGGTTTATTTGGCGAATACGAAGAACTTTCCGTTGAATACGGAAGTGGAGGCGACGCTGACGTTTTTGGGAGACGAGCCCGGCGTGTGGGTGCGTCAGGCGACGCCAGATCCACAAGCAATCACAGTGCGCGTGCATCATTCGTTTGTGCAATTGCCGCCACCAGGATATAAGCCGCGCGCATATGATCCGCGATCGAGTTACTTCGGTATTTCGTATTTCGATTACGCGACGCCGGTCGGCGAGCACATCGTGAAGCGTCTTATTGCGCGGCACCGGCTAGAGAAAAAAGATCCGAAAGCCACGGTGAGCGAGCCTGTTGCGCCGATTGTGTATTACCTGGATCGCGGCGCGCCGGAGCCGATTCGTTCGGCGTTGCTCGAGGGGGCGCGGTGGTGGAATCAGGCGTTCGAAGCGGCGGGTTACAAGAATGCCTTTCGCGTGGAGCTGATGCCGGAAGGCGCGGATCCGATGGACCTGCGCTACAACGTGATCCAGTGGGTGCATCGGGCGACGCGCGGATGGTCTTACGGCGCCGGAGTGATTGATCCGCGCACGGGAGAAATTATCAAAGGGCACGTGACGTTGGGGTCGCTGCGCGTGCGGCAGGACTATTTGATCGCGGAAGGATTGCTCGCGCCGTATGAAAAAGGTAAACCAGTTTCGCCGAAGATGCTGGAGATGGCGCTGGCGCGTTTGCGGCAGCTTGCGGCGCATGAAGTCGGTCACACGCTGGGCCTAGAGCACAACTATTCATCGAGTACGGTGAATCGTTCGTCGGTGATGGATTATCCGCCGCCGTATGTGACGCTCGGAGCGGATGGAGTGCCGGACTTGTCGGACGCCTACGCCAAGGGAATCGGCGAATGGGACAAAGTGTCGATTGCGTGGGGCTATCAGGATTTTCCAGCTGGAACGGATGAAAGCGCGGCTCTGAACAAAATTTTGAATGACGCGTTCACGCGCAAGCTGCGGTTTTTGACGGATCAGGACGCGCGGCCGGCGGGCTCGTCTAGCAGCGTGGCGCATTTGTGGGATTCGGGTTCGAATGCAGTGGACGAGCTGAATCGCTTGATGACAGTACGCGCGGCGGCGCTGAAGCGGTTTGGCGAAAACAACATTCGCGAAGGAGATCCGCTGACTACGATTGAGGACGCGCTCGTTCCTGTATATATGTTGCATCGCTATCAGGTGGAAGCAGCGAGCAAGCTTGTCGGTGGAATGGACTATGTGTTCGCGCTGCGCGGAGACGGACAAACGCCGACGAACGTTGTTTCTCCCACGCAACAGCGGCGGGCGCTGTCGGCAGTGCTCGAAACCCTCAAACCGGAGGCGCTCGCGCTGCCCGAGCCGCTGCTGAAGATGATTCCACCACGGCCGCCGATGTATGAACGCGGGCGAGAGCACTTTAAGATTCGAACGAGCCCGGCGTTTGATGCGCTGGCTCCGGCGGAAGCGGCGGCGCAGCACACGCTGCAGTTTTTGTTTAACCCCGAGCGCGCGGCGCGGCTCGTGGAATTTCATGCGCGAAATGCGGAGAACCCGGCGCTCGAGGAAGAGCTGGATGCGATTTTGAACGCGACCTGGAAGACGCCTCACGGCGCAGGCTACGAGGGCGCCATTGCACGGGTCGTGGACGATGTAGCACTTTACGATTTATTTGCGCTCGCCACGAACGATGGTGTGTCCGCCGAGGTCCGGGCCATTGCGGGACTTAAGCTCGGGCAGCTGAAAGATTGGCTTGGGGGATCGGCAAGCGCAGCAGATGAGGACGAACTGGCGCATCGCGCCCAGGCTTCACGCCAAATCGAGCAGTTTGAAAAAGATCCGAAGAAAGTGGAGATGCTAACTCCGTCAGAGCCGCCGGATGGGCCGCCGGTAGGTGGTTCGTTTGGGGCGCTGGATGACGACGACGAGCCGGTATTTCCGGGAATTTCATGAATAGAGACAAGACCATTGCTCGGCGTGGTTCGTCTATGGTGCAGGAGGCCGAACCATGCCAACGCGCTATTTCACACGTGTCCTCGGGGCAATCGCCTTTTGTTCGCTTTTGGCTTTCAATGCCACGGCGCGCGACCGCCATTCGCGCAACGTTTCCACTCGCGGCCATGAACCCGCGGCCAGCTGCAATGATTTGCGGATTGAATTCGACGGGCGCGATGCGGTCGTGCAATCGGAAGAGCGCACCTTCAGTAAGGCGGAGATGCCGGTCTTGCGGGCGCAGGGAGAGACGAACGGCGGAGTGCAAGTGACCGGCTGGGACAAGGACAACTATTCGGTGACGCTGTGCAAAGCGGCGGCGCCGTACGATGACGCGACGAAGGTTCTCGCCGACGTCAAAATGGGCGCAGAGCATGGCGAAATTCATGTGACCGGGCCTTCGAATCATGAGGATTGGACGGCGTTCCTGTTGATTCGCGCTCCGAAGGCCGCGGCGCTCGATCTTCACGTGAACAATGGCCCGCTTGGAATTTATTCCGTGGATGGGAAGATTACAGCCCGCGCAACGAATGGTCCGATTACCGCGCGCGACTGCAAGGGCGAATTGAAGCTCGAAGCGCAGAATGGGCCGATTACTGCGGAAGGAACCAGCGGCACGATCGAACTGCACACGCAAAACGGGCCGATCAGCTCGCACGAGACGAGCGGGACGGTGGACATCCGCACGCAAAATGGACCGATTGATCTGTATTTGGGCGGGCAATCGTGGAACGGATCGGGCTTGCAGGCACATGCCGAAAACGGGCCGCTGACGATTCGCGTGCCGCACGGGTATCAGTCGGGCGTGGTGATTGAATCGAATGGCCACAGCCCGTTCCACTGCGGAGCGAGCGTTTGCTCGGAAGGCCGCAAAACGTGGGAAGACGACAAGAAGCGCGTGGAGTTTGGAAGCGGCCCGACGCTGGTCCACGTGTCAACTGTAAATGGTCCGATTTCGGTTGATTGAGTTGAGAGCTGCGGGCCAGCCGCGGTTAATGGACGAAGAAAACTCTTCTCGCTACACTCTTGCGCACGATGCGCGAAGCACCGGTAGCTAAACCCGTTACAGAATCGGAAGCAGCGGAAATTGCGCGGAGGCTTTTTGGGATCGAAGCTTCCGCGCGTTCGCTTCCGGGCGAATACGACGACAATTTTCATTTGCGCGCAGCGGACGGGCGGGAATTCGTCCTGAAAGTGATGCATCCGGACCGTGAGCGCGATTTTGTCGAGATGCAGTGCGCGGTGCTGCAGCACCTTGCGGAAAAGGCGGCGGAGTTGCCGCTGCCACGCGTTGTGCCTAGCCTTAATGGGCATTCCTTCGAAGAGATAAGACTTGGCGATGATGTGCGGCTGGTCTGGCTACTCACGTTTCTTCGCGGGAAAACACTGGCGGAGTTTCAGCCGCACTCGGCGGAACTCTTGGAAGAACTCGGTGCATACCTTGGAAAAATGACTCGCGCGTTGAATGGATTTTCGCACCCTACAGCGGATCGAGACTTGAAGTGGGACGCAGCGCGGGCGGGATGGATACGCGATTATTTGCAACACATTCCGGAGTTGCCGCGGCGGATGCTGGTGCAGAGATTCCTGGGATTGTTTGATTTGGAGGTTGCGCCGCAGCTTTCGAAGTTGCGAAAGAGCGTGATCTACGGCGACGCCAATGACTACAACGTGCTTGTGACCTCCGAGCCTGGGCAGGTGCCGCACATCGCCGGAGTGATTGATTTCGGGGACACGCACTATGGGATTACGGTTTCGGAATTGGCGACAGCTATTGCGTATTCGATTCTGGGGAAGAAAGATGTGCTGGCTGCCGCCACACAAATCGTGGCTGGCTTCCATCGTGAATTTCCGCTGAAAGAAGAAGAGATCGCGCTGCTTTATCCGCTGGTTGGAATGCGGCTGGCGGTAAGTGTGGTGAATTCTGCGCATCGGAAGGAGTTGAAGCGAGATGATCCATATGTGACGGTGAGCGAGGCTCCGGCGTGGGAAGCTCTGGAATGCTGGACGAAAATTTTTCCGCGATTTGCGACTTACTCGCTCAGGCAGGGGTGTGGATTGGCGGCAAGCGACAAAGCTGCGGCAGTCGAGACTTATCTAAAGAAGGCGCGCACAATCGCGAGTCCTGTCCTTGATTACGATTTGCGAAAAGAGCCGTGCATTGTGCTCGATCTTGGCGTTGGCAGCACGTTTCTTGGGGCTGATCCTGCAAATGCACAGACGGAGGAGTTGAATGCCGCGGTTGAGCTGGCAAAAAAAGACGCTGGCGTGCGTGTGGCCGTTGGCCGGTACGATGAGGCGCGGTTGCTTTACGACGCCCCGCAGTTTGGCGCGAGCAGGAACGCCACAGATCGGCGGCGAACGGTTCATCTTGGCATGGATTTGTTTGTGGAACCGGGAACGTCGCTGCGTGCGCCGCTCGCGGGATCGGTTCACATCCTGGCAAACAATGCATTTCCGCAGGACTACGGTCCCCTTGTTGTTTTGAAGCATACGACAGATAACGACGAAGAGTTCTTCACCCTTTATGGGCATCTCGCCGAAACTGCGCTGCACAAACTGCACATCGGCAAGTACATTTCGCGGGGAGAAGTCTTTGCGCACGTCGGAGATGTTCACGAGAATGGCGGATGGCCGCCGCATGTTCATTTCCAGATTATTTTAGATTTGCTGGACCTTGGGGCAGAATTTCCCGGAGTCGCGCGAGCTTCTGAACGAGAACTTTGGAAAGCACTGTCGCCTGACCCGAATCTGCTGCTGCAAATTCCCCGGGAACGATTTCCCGAACCGGCAAAAACGGTCGAGCAGCTGCGCTCAGCGCGAAAACAGTTGCTTGGCGGGAGTCTGAGCGTCTCGTACTCCAAACCGCTCAACGTTGTTCGCGGCTGGAAACAGTTTTTGTATGACGAGACTGGCCGAGCCTACTTGGACGTTTATAACAATGTGCCGCTGGTGGGGCACAGCCATCCGCGCGTCGTGGAAGCTGCGCAGAAGCAGCTTGCGCTGCTCAACACGAACACGCGCTATCTTCAAGAAAATGTTCTGCGATATGCCAGACGTCTTACAGATTTGTTGCCGGAGCCGCTAAGGGTTTGTTTTTTTGTGAACTCGGGAAGTGAAGCGAATGAACTCGCGATTCGCTTGGCCCGCGTGAAGACCGGTTGTAACGACATCATTGTTCTGGAGCACGCCTATCACGGGCACACGAATACGCTCATTGACGTCAGCCCGTACAAATTTAATGGGCCGGGCGGTGGCGGCCAAAAGCCATGGGTGCACGTTGCTCCGATTGCAGATGACTATCGAGGTTTGTACCGCCGTGGGGAAAAAGACCTTGCCGAAAAGTACGCGGCGCATGTCGGCGAAATTGTTGAAACTGTGAAAAAACAAGGACGGCGGGTGACTTATCTCGCGGAAACGCTGCCGAGCGTGGCGGGACAAATTGTTTTTCCGCCAAATTATCTTGCTGAGGTCTATCGGCTTGTGCGGACGGAAGGCGGTGTTTGCATTGCCGATGAAGTGCAAGTCGGCTTCGGGCGTCTCGGCACGCATTTTTGGGGATTCGAAACGCAAGGAGTCGTGCCGGATATCGTCGTCTTCGGCAAGCCAATCGGGAACGCATTTCCGCTGGCGGCGGTTGTGACGACTCCGGAGATTGCGGCCTCTTTCGCGAACGGAATGGACTTCTTTAGCACTTTTGGAGGCAATCCTGTTTCGTGCGCGGTTGGACTTGCCGTCCTGGATGTTGTGCGAGACGAGGATCTTCAGGCGAACGCAAGAAAGGTTGGCGACTACTGGCTTGCAGCCCTCGTCGGACTGCAGAAAAAGCACGAACTGCTTGGAGATATTCGCGGCTCAGGACTCTTCCTCGGCCTCGACCTTGTGACAAACCGCGAAACGCACGAACCGGCCACGGCGCAGGCAAACTACGTTGTGAATCGTCTGCGCGAACGCGGCATTCTGGCCGGAACCGATGGCCCCCATCACAACGTCATCAAACTCCGCCCGCCGCTCATTTTCACCGAATCCGACGCCGACCTTTTCACCGCCACGCTGGACGCCATTCTTGCGGAAGATCCAGCGCAGCCCTGACGCCGCAAAATTACGTCCCCAGGTACGGCACGCCGAGGTATACTCGGCGCCTGGAAGCTGGACGTAGGCCCTTCATTTTTTCCCGCCCTCCATTTGCCCTCGTCCTTAAATACTCGGCGGAGTTGCTTTATGAACCGCCTTCTTTTCGGCAATGTTGTATTGCTGGTTTTCCTCGGTGTTTTCCCTGATCCTGCCCAGGCGCAAGAGTCTGGGAATTTCAGCTGCCCTGCTCCGCGCGAAGATGCGCTTCCCGCACTTTGCGCGCCGCCCACTTCAGAAATCGAGGCGGCAGCGGGCGAACCTGTACAAATCAGCCTGACAGTGCCCGAGGGGACGCCGCTTCGCATTGCTTTGGATCAGAGAACGCGTGTCTTGCACGTGGGGGAGCCTGTTCACGGCCAACTGGTCGAACCCGTTTACGCATTCGATCAGCAAGTGATTCCCGCGGGCAGCGTTGTCACGGGCCGCATTACCGGAATTGATTCCGTGCCAGTGAAGGCCCGCGTATTCTCCTACTCCGGGGGAAACTTCACGCCGTTTCGCAAATACCAGGTAGATTTCGACGTGCTGACCCTTCCCGATGGAAAGGTTCTAAACATCAAGACAGCGACGTCGCCGGGAACGCCGGAAGTGGTGCATCTCGTCGCGAACAAACCGACTGAAGAAAAGAAGAAAAATGCGGCGGCGCGCGCGGCAAGCAATGCGAAGCAAAACGCTGAATCGCAAATTCATTCCGGAATAGGGCAGATCAAATCGCCGAATCTCATGCACCGGCTGAAAACGCTGGTCTACTCGCAATCGCCTGTTCACAGGCAATACATCGAAAAGGGAACCCGCTTCGACGCCGCGCTCGAGGGTGCGTTGTCCTTTGGGGACGCTGTTCGAACGCGGACGGAGCTTGCGCAACTGGGTAGCGCGCCGGAGCCCGAGTGTTTGTTGCATGCCAGACTCACGGCAGGTGTGAGTTCGGCGGAGGCTACACGCGGTTCTACGGTGAGCGCGGTGCTGACGGAGCCAGTTTTTTCGGCGAATCATTTATTGCTGCTTCCCGCGAATACAAGGCTGCTCGGAGAAGTTCAGGAAGCCAGGCCCGCGCGAAACTTTCATCGGAATGGCGAGCTGCGTATCGCGTTCAATCGAATCGAGTTGCCGTCCGGCTTAACACAAGCGATACAAGGCACGCTGGAAGGCTTGGAAGTGGACCGCACCGCGCATCTCGCGCTCGACCAGGAAGGCGGGACCCACGCCACTACGCCAAAGACCCGCTATCTTTCCACGGGATTCGCCTTGGTGATGCTCGCTGCGGCGTCTCGTCCGGACACCGAGCATGGGACCACCGACGCCGCAGGCGACGCGGACACGCGTGCCGGCGCGGGCATTTCCGGTTCGCGCCTGACTGGATCGCTCATTTCCATGGCGGCGCGTTCGCAACCGGTTTCGATCGCCTTCGGGGCGCTCGGCGCAACACAGTCGGTCTATTCGAATTTCCTTTCCGGGGGGCGGGATGTGAATCTGCCGCAGAATACCCCGCTCGAAATCGGTTTCGCACCGCCGCACGATGACGCGAAAAAACCGGTGCAAACCAAGCCTTAGTATTTGACTTCGGTTTTGCAGAGTCCTAAGGTCTGGCTAGGTAAGTGGAAGTCATAAGCTCCCGCCTACTCCATTGAATGTCCAGTTTGGAGGTCACACATGCCATTAAGCCTCACGAGTTTCTCCCTAATAGATTCGCCTGTAACCGCGGAAGAAGGCCGAAAGATTCTGGAACGGGATGACTATCGCTGCCAGTATTGCGGCCTGGACGGCAGGGCGAGTTTTGACAACGCACTTGCCATGCGTGTGGACTTTGTAATTCCGCGCGCCAAGAAAGGAAAGAAGAACCCGGAGAATCTTGTAGCTTGCTGCACCCCATGCAACACGATTAAAGGCACAAAAGTATTCCCGAGCTTTGACGAAGCAAAGAAGCATGTGCTCTTGCAAAGAGAGGCATTGCGGAAGACTTGGGAAGCAAGGACTGCTCGGCCGATAGCGAAAGCGGCCAAGGCCTAGACTGCAGCCTCGGGCGCGCTTGGAATTCCCTATCCGGCAGTCCAGTTATCCGTTGCATAGGCTCCCCGCGCAGGGGGGCTGTGCAATGGAGCTGGATTCGTCTCTCTGTCGTGCCTTGCGCTGACATTGACTCCGGGGATTGCGGCGCGGCTGTCCGCGAAGGCCGAGGACGTCATCGAGGAGCTGCCGACCCCAGTCCGGGCGCCCTGATAACTCCAGTGCAACCGGAAGGCCCCCAGGCGAATCTATTGGTAGCGGCCTCGCTTAATCCCAGTGAAAAGAAGATTTACGACCTGCTCCAATCCGATGAGCCGCAACCAATTGATGACATCGTGGAGCGGTCCGGCTTGAACTCTTCG
>Ga0126384_10001880_pt1 | contig 12599 bp, 14 predicted proteins | sample PanSoiMetPlot_36_FD_92543 | JGI IMG/M metagenome (GOLD analysis project Ga0126384, IMG submission 92543) | Tropical forest soil microbial communities from Panama - MetaG Plot_36 | ecosystem: Environmental > Terrestrial > Soil > Tropical forest > Bulk soil | place: Panama | collected 2016-02-17 | reverse complement strand
TGGCGGTTGATCGATGGCCCGGAATCCGCCGAAACGGTTACCAATGAAATCAAGCGCGCCCCCTATCGGCGCGCGCCGCGCACCTCGATTTTTGGGGCCTTGCAATTTGCCAAGCCGCTGTTCGACTCGAGCGGCTATGGCGGCCTGCGCCGCGTCATCGATGTTTCCGGTGACGGATCCAATAATATGGCGCCGCCAATCACCATCGTGCGCAATGAGGTGCTGGCGGCTGGCATCACCATTAACGGGCTGCCAATCATGCTGAGCCGGGGTTACGCCACCGGTCCCAGCGTTCCGAACCTTGATATTTACTACGAAGACTGCGTGATCGGCGGGCCCGGATCTTTCGTCATACCGATCAAGGAGCGCGAACAATTCAAGGAGGCGACCCGCAATAAGCTGGTGCAGGAGATCGCTGCCGTGCCGACCAAGCCGCGCATCCTGCCGGTGCAGGCGAGGCCGCGGGTCTATTGCTATTGACGTTAGTAACTACGGGAGACAATTCGCGTCAGACTTTGCTCTTAGACATCTGAAAAAATTACCCTGCCAAAGCGTCCCGCGGCTTGGGAGGGACTGGCTTCTAAAGGGACGGAGCAGGGGATCAGTAGCGATTGCGTGTTGCAGACCTGCTGGTGGCCGATCCACTGTCGGTGGATCAGGGCGCGGACGATTGTCAGCTCGATCGGCTCGTCCTGCCCGTTACGCGCGATCCTTAGTCGTATCTTCGTGTTGAAGGCCCAGTAGTGCTTCCGACCATGCCTCTCCGGCGCCAAGTGCCGGAGAGTTGTTTGGGTGGGTGTCCCGTTAGCGCCTAGCGCCGCCCACCGTACCCACCGCCGCCGTGCATTCCACCACCGAAGTGCCCACCGCGGAACCCCCGGCCCCCTCGATAGTAACCGTAGCGGTAGTAGGACGGGCCATAATAGCGGCCGCCGCCGCACACCCAGACACGGCCCTCGGGTGTCCACCTCCAGCAGGAGCCACCATAGGAGTAGCCGCCGTACCTGTAGTAGCCGCCACGGCCGCGCCAGCCCTCATGGTGGTGACCAAAGCCGCCGCCGCCCATCCTTGCGAAGCCACCGCCGTGCATCCCACCACCGCCACCGTGCATTCCGCCACCACCGCCACCGTGCATTCCGCCACCACCGCCGCCGTGCCCACCGCCGCCACCGCCACGGGCCGAGGCACTCAACGTCGCGCCGCCCATGGCAATAGCCACTGCGGCTAATCCAATCGCTATCTTACGAACCATGATGCTCATCCTTACTTACTCTGAGCACCCCAGCCTTTGTGAATCAAACTCGTTGATTGTGATTGGGTTCAGCAGTAGGTGCTTTCCCGATTTCGGGAACTCGGCGCGTTAATAAGCGTTTTGCTAGCAACGACGTGGGTTTTTGCTCAACCCCATGTACCGTGAGCAGACCCGGCCCTCGTCCAATGAGGGCCGGGTCTATTCCGTGAAATCTTTCGGCATAAAGAAAAATCCCCTTTACGGTATTTGCCCCTTTCTGGCAGACGGCGGCCGCCGTCAATGCGATGGCAAGCGGATCGCAGCACAACACCATGAGGGCGATAAGCCACGGGATGGCCCGTTCGCTGTCGGTGTCGGTCCCAACCAGCTCAGCGATGTTAGCCGTGCTGCGCGGGCGCAATGCTGCGAGACAGCGCCTCCCCGACGACTATGCCGCGTTGCAGCAGGAAGGCACGAATCTGATTGATGATGCCGATGCGCTGCCTGACCTGATTTGTTGGACATGGCGGCGCTCCGTTCGACACTCGCCCCATCCCAGCATCACGCGCCGGTGGGGCAGGAGCGAAGCCGGACCGTTCCATTAGCGGACCTCTCATGCGGGCGACAGCCTCATCAGCGCAAGGGCTGCGCGTCCGTTCGGGCCATAGGGATTGCCGAGCGATTCCACCATTTCGAAGTGGTTATAGTTCGCCGCCTCGATCAACTCGGCGGGTTTGTCCGCCGCGCGCACCGCGGCAGCGAAATCGCGGTTCTGGCGCTGGAATTCAGGTGTCTCGTTGGTCCCATAGGTGACAGTTACGGGGGCGCGCAACAAATCGAGATGGTGTTGCGAACTCATCGCCTGTTCCATCTCATCAGTGAACTTGACGTATGAACTGCGCTTGGAGAGCCGCACCGGCTTCATGTCGTACATGCCACTCATGCAAAGGCCGCCTTTGATGATGTCGGCGGGCAAGCCAAAATCCTTTTGCCAATCCGTCACCAGCGTGACCCCGCACAGATGCCCGCCGGAGGAATGTCCACCAATGTAAAGCCGGCTCGCGTCGCCGCCAAAAACTGCGGCGTTCTTATAAACCCAGGCGACGCCGCGGCGAACCTGATCGGCCATCATGCGCAGGTCGCCGTCCGCCGGCCCGATTGCAACGAAGTCGAGTGATACGAAATGTGCGCCCGCATTGACGAACATTTCTGCGGCATAGGCGTAGTTCTTCGCTTCCCCGCCGAGCCATGCGCCGCCATGCATGAATACGAATATTGGTGCATTTGGACGCGCCGTGCGGTAGACGTCGAGTTTCTCCGGCTCGGTCGGACCATAAGCTTCACGCCGCGGCGCTCCAAGCCGCGTGCGCGCCAACTCGCTGTTGCTCACCTGCCGACGGATAATCTCGGCCTGTAAGGGCGCGTAGAAAATCTGATCATAGGCCGCATCGAGTTCGACCTGATCCATGTCCATCCATACGCGTGGACCTTTATTGTGAGGCGGCGCCCCGATTGGGCACACCGGCGTCGTCTGAGCTAACGCCGGCGCCGCCGCAACGACCGTGGCGGCGCCAAGAATAGACCTCCGCGTAACCGGTTGGACGGCGGAGTTGAACTCGAAATACATCATTCCCCTCGCGTGGATGTGGTGCAAGCGTGCGCGCAGGCGGTATGATGGTAATCAGGCTACCGATGGCGTCAAGAGGGCGGCAGCGCTGTCGAAAAAGTCCGCGGCGTCTTGGTGACACGCACCAATCGAATCATCGGAGTCGACTTTTTGAATCGAACATGCGATTCCGACGCCGGCCAGAGCCCTGGGCCGCCTCGTAGCGTTTGGTCCGCTCAGCTGATCCCGATCCGCCTAGCCGCAATCCTGTAGGCTCGCTCCTCGCCGCCGACAACGCGATAGGAAAACAAGAAATCATCGATCGTGTAATTTGGCCGCAAGCGGCGAACAACGCCTGCTTCCCGCAACGCGTCCTCTAGCTTCCCGGCGATGGCCATGATGAGGGCCGAAAGCCCGTGCGTCTGCACGTGTGCATTGGGCTTGCGTGCGGCTCTAGTTGGCCCGCTCAGCGGCTTCCTCGTACGTCCGAGGCGAACGAGAGCGAAAGCTCGCACGCAGCACATGGCGTACAACATCGGATCGAATGGACTGAGCCGCCGCGCGAAATGCTCGCAAGGAGTATCATGGGCTGGAAACTGTAACGCCGCGAGCACATCCTGCAAACGGTACTCCACCAAGTAACGGTTTCGCTTCATATCTCTCCTTGTGCCCCTGAAGCGATCCATGCCGGGTGTTGCGGCTGTACGGTTCGAAGCGCCACGGCGGATCGGCATACAGGACGCCCGTATTTCCTTTCCGGCAGGGCCATCGGACGGGCGCCGAGTTCGGCCTCCGGCCTGGCGCGCCGCTCGGCCTTGGTTTCAGGCGAGGTGTCGGCCGCCTCAGCGCCAGCATGCTCGGCGCGGGCAATCATATCTTCGCGCTTCTCAGACGACAACGCGGCCTTGGCCTGCCAGCGCGAGGACTGAGACTTACTTCTCGAGGTGAATGAAGTGCTCCATCCGTCCCACCGGCGAGGAAACCTGCCGCCGTGCGATCACAAAACTTTTTTCGCCGGCGTTTATGCACTCAGAAATGTCGCCAAGATTGTGCCATGGCGTGCCATGGCGACCTCATTAAGTTCAAAGTCCATTCATGAACCGCGCAAGAAACTGAAATGTCACTAGATCGCCGCATCGTATTTCTTGTCTGGCCTCACAAAAAATCCATTCTCAAACAATTCAAGAGAATCGACTTGCTTGCTTAACCACCAGTCCGTCCTGTCGATACCGCTGTGTCGAATGGGGCGGCCCCGCCTGGAGGGACCTTCCAATGCCAAGCTTCTGGAGGCAAGGGCTTCTGGTTGCAGAGATCATCGTGTACGCAATCGTTTGTATTGGTATTGTCGCGTTGGTGAGGCGAACCGCAGTCATCGAGCCCAACCAACCGGCCGAGGCCATGACGGCGGAGAAACCCGGTCGCGTTGAGCGCGCCAGCAACGCTCCGGTGCTTTCGCTCACTGCGCCGCCAGCAGCGTCGGCTGATGGCACCGACGTAGCTAAGAGTTCCAAAGGCCCGGGCATTGATTCCTTGTGGCTGGCCCCGGAAAAGGACCGCCTGATGAATCTGCCGGACGTGCTGCCCTTCTATCCGCACCGCGCCAACACAAGGGATAACAAGACGCTGCCCGCCAGCGCGTTCGAGAACACAGAGGAAGTCTGCAGCGCCTGCCATCAGGACATCTATAAGCAGTGGCGGTCGTCGGTCATGTCGCGGTCGTGGGACGACCCGATCTACCGTGCCCTCCTGAAGCAGGTGAGCGAGGCGACTGGAGGTAGGTTGGACAATTTCTGCACCGGCTGCCACACCCCGCTCGGTCTGACCACGGGACAGATCACGTCCGATCTCAACCGCTCACCGATCGAAAAGGCGGCGGCTGAACATCCACTGCCGGGCGTTGATTGCGAGGCGTGCCACAACTATTCCTCCCGCACCGGCCAGGACAACGGCGCCTATGTTCTGACGCCGATGCTCAACGGCAAGCCCACCAAATTCGGTCCGTACAGAGACGCCGTCTCCCCCTACCACGAGACCGTCTATTCGGAGCTGCATACGCGGTCGGAGTTCTGCAGCGTCTGCCATAACGTCACCCACCCGTTCACGAGCACGGCGATCGAGCGCACCTACGACGAGTGGCACCAGAGCCAGTATGCATTCAATTACAAGGAGTGCCAGAGTTGCCATATGCCCAACATTACAGGCAAGGCGGCGATCATGGGGCCGGAGCGCCACGACCTGTCGACGCACTACTTCAACGGCGGAAACGTGGCGCTGCTCAACTATTTCGGCGAGAAGGAGAATGCGCAACGGTCGCGCGATTTGCTCAAGAGGGCCGGTGCCATCGAATTCGTTGAGCTCCCGACGTTCATTGCTGGCAAGGACGCTACCGTCAAGATCAAGGTCTCGAACAAAGGGGCCGGACATAAGCTGCCGACCGGGTTTCCGGAAGGACGGCAAATGTGGATCTATTTCACGGTGACCGACGCCAAGGGCGCCGTGGTGTATCGCTCCGGTGCGATCAAGGACGGCAAGACCGAACCGGGCACCGAGGACTTCAAGGTCCATCTGGGCGACAAGGACGGCAATACGGTCGACACGGAGATCTGGCTGGTGACCAGCGTCCTCGCCGATACGCGGGTACTGCCCAACGGCTACGATATCCGTACCTTCCACTTTCCTGTCCCTCCGAAGGCTGAAGGCCCCTTCAAGCTGGAAGCCAAGCTCAATTACTGGCCCTTCTCGCAGGCGCTTGCGGACCAGTTGCTGGGCCCTGGCAAGATGCCGATAGAGATCGTCACCATCGCGTCGGCCGATACCAATGTCGCGGTCACCAAGGTCGACCGCGGTCGGGATGGGCGGCCAACGCCGCCCGGTGTAGCCGCCTCACCTCGGCCCATTCAGCCTCGCGCCGCCGTCCTAACTCCTCCGGCGACGGCCTCGGCCAAACCTCGTCCGGAAGTAAGTCTTCAAGGGTTAATCCAAGAGTTATTCCCCTCTCTGTCATCGGATCGCCCATAGCTCAGCGTCCGGTCCGTCGTCGACTTGATGCCGGTTGCCATCGGACGGTCTACTCGCTGGCAGCAGCTTCGTCGGCTCTCCGGCGGCTCTCCTCGGTCGGCCAGGGCGCGGGTACACGCATATTCTTTCCGGCGCGCCCCAGCGAGCTCTCGAAGCCCACCGGCATCGCGGCCGCCTTCGCAGACATACTGGTCCGCATGCAGCAAGTCGGCGTGCTGCAGGACGGTACGAAGATCGACTATGGCTTCGGAGCGAAAGTTGAGGTTGCGCCGATTCGTGCTGCAGGCGCTTACCAACGACAAGAGGTCGATTAAATTTCCGACGGCGCGGGCTCAGGGCATCGCCGGCAAGCATCGCGATATTCCGGATGCTGTGTGGGCCGATCTGCCTGAATTGCGTGCCGACCCTTTAATCGCCTTGCCGCATCGTGAAGGCGGGTTGAGTTTCGTCATCAACGGGCGCACAAGGAATGGCGAGCCGATCATCGTCGATGTTCGTGACGGCGAGGTTCATACGATCACGCCGCGCCATGTTCTATCAGGCGCCCTTTTGGCCGAACGTAGCCGCATCCTGCGTTAAATTAGAAGTCCGCCGGGGGCACTTTTCCGCCCTCGTCCGCCCGTGTAATTTCGGTGCCCTGGGAAATCCAGACAAGACTGTGAGGAAACGCGATGAGGATAGCTTTCGCTGGTACAACGCTCCTGGCTTTGACAATTTGTTTTGGACCTTCGCCGCGGGCTCATGCCGCAGACATCAAGGTCTTGAGTACCGGCAACATGTCCTCGATCCTCGCCGAGCTCGGCAAGGAGTTCGAGCGTGCGAGCGGCGACAAGCTCGCCATCGAGTATGGCTCGACGACACGCATTAAGAGTCGTGTTGAAGCCGACGAGGCAGCCGACCTCACCATCAACGAGCGCTTCGTGCTCGAGGATCTGCTGCACCAGGCCCGGATCGCGAATGGCACGCTCGTCGATATTGCGCGCTCCCCGCTCGCCTTCGGCGTACGCGCCGGCGGCGACAAGCGCGATGTCAGCACGATCGAGGCGCTCAAGCAGACCTTGCTGGGGGCCGAGAGCATCGCCCAGCCCGACGCGACGGGCGGCGCGCAGGACGGCACCTATTTCGTCAACCTCATCCGCTATCTCGGCATTGCCGACCAGGTGAAGCCCAAGATCAGGCTCACTATGGGCGGCGATGCGGCGGCAAAAGCCGTAGCGTCGGGCGCCACACAGATGGGCGTCGCGCAGCGGCGCAATTTCAATACGCTCCCTGGTGTGCAGATGCTCGAGCCGCTGCCTGATCTCCCGGGAGTGAAGTTCCTCATGGTGGCCGGTGTTCTCGCCAATGCGCGCGAGCCGAATGGCGCGCTTGCCTTCGCCAAGTTTCTGGCGTCCCCCTCGGCGGTAGCCGTGATAAAGGCCAAGGGCATGGAGCCGTATGCTCCGTAGCCTTTTGTAGGCTGGATGAAGCCGATGCGCGGCCTGGGTTTCAAGATCGAGGCGGCGCGTTCCGATCCGCACTTGCGCGCAATCCGGGAACGGCGGTTGGTCTAGCGACCAGGATCGCGGACCTGCCGTCTTCCTCAGACCACACTTGACGGCCCTGGTCACCTCGACCTTTCTCCCACTTTCCCGATCACTGTTCGGCGTCGCGATGGCAAATGGCAAAAAGTGGATATGACAGACTCGACGCTTCGGCTTTTCGGAGGGTTCGTCGACGCATGCTCAGGCGACTCCTGCCGGACTTCGCCGAGGAGAGAGCCGTCTACTGCCGTCGTCGCGACGGCCAGCTGCATGTGGTCGAGCTGGCCCCGTATCTAAGAGGCTGCTTCAAGGCAAACCTTGGGTTGCCCTTCGAGGTAGTCCTTCGTTCCCGTCCCTTTTGAGCGGCGATGAGCGAGGAGTTTGGGTGTGCGCTTTGCGACATCAACTCCACCGGATGGCCACGCCCAAAACTGCTCCCCTCTGATATGGTTTAAGGGCCTTCTTGCCAATTCTTTTCCGGGTCCGCGTTGGGCCAACCTAAAACACACTGCGCTTGATCCGGACGACGATGCCGATAGAGACACCGGCCTTTGCGGTCGAGATCGTGTCCAATGACTTCCGGATCCGGCCCAGGGCCGACCCCTCGCGGCCGGCCCGGCGCGGGTCCGCTTACCGAGGTACATCGGGCGCGGGCAATCTGCCAGCGGTGGTCGGCAAAACCGTTTGCATGGACATTCCGGCGCGGCAACTCAGCGGGGTCTATCGAGTTCAAGATGTATCAGTCTGTTCGACGGACAAGGAGTGATCACGTGATCAGGAAATTGATGATGGGGCTAGCCGCGGCTGCGCTTATTTCGATGGTGCCAATGACTGTATCTGCCCGCGAGCATGTCTCGACCACGAAATCCACCCACAGGGCGACTATCAATAGCATGCCGATGGGGACGTTCAAGTATAAGTCCGCCAGACGCAAACCCGGAACCTACGGGTCCAGCAAGAGCACGCCTGAGTAAGTAATTTGCGCCGGGAAGGCGGCACCCCCTCGCCCGGCGACATCACCGCGAACCGGAGGCCGGCCACGGCGTCCGAGAACACGTGCACCCACGTGTTACTTTGCTCGGCGGGTCACATGCCCGGGATGGGCATCAGCTCCACGATCTCGATCGTCCCCTCCGGCATCATGAAGTGCGGGTGGTCGTTCAGCGTCGCGGCGAGCGCCTCTTTGGAGTCCGCCTGCAGGATCGAGTAGCCGCCGAGATCGTTCGTCGATGGCGAGTTGCCGGTCTTGGTGACGCGTAGGCTCTTGCCGAGCGGCGCCCCCATGTCGACGATGGTCGACGCGGCCTTCTTGCTCCACGCCATCCACGCCTCCATCCCGGTCTTCTGCTGCTCCGGGGTGGCCTTCTTCATCTGCTCGAACGACGACGCCGGCGCTCTGTAGAGAACGAGGAACTTCTTCATGTGTGCCTCCTTGTGAGAGCGGCGCGCATATCGCGCCGCGCGGGCGATCGGCTTACGCTCGCGAACGGACCGGCGCAATGGCCAAGTCGTGCGTGGCGACCGTGCTCCTCGTCGCGGCCGCTCGCGGTCGGCGCGTGGAACGCCCTCGCCGGGCCCGACCGTTGCGGAACCACTGACCCCAGGACGAGACCAGTTGAGCATCAATGGCGACGGTTTGTTATCGTCCAAGCCTCTTACCGGTAGCTTGAGATGGGAGGTGCGGACGTCATCCAGCTATCGGTTCCTGGCTGTGGAACGGGCCGGAAAATGGCCGCTCTTTCGTCTAACGGGCAGGGGCATCCAGTGCGCTGGCTCTGCGGCGTTGTTCGAGTACTCGACGCCTTGACCCACTTATGATTGTGCGCAGTACTGCGCTGGGCCCCGAGCGCTATTATTTAGTTACGGAGCGACAAGTATAGCGTAGGTCCGAGATTACAAGTCCTGTAGGTGAAGGCACAGGAATTTTAAACGCCTGGATCGCACTAACAAAGGAACCGGGAGGACATTTAACTTGTGGTTGATCGAGGTCGGGGTCCATAAGGTATGGTGGCATTTTATTTCTATTACCAGGAACACCGGATCCGATTGAATTTGTACCGTTGATAACGTCATCTACCGAAGCATCTTGTATCTTAGAAAGCTGCATACTTATTTTGGCAAATTGATCCGTAAGAGCTTTGTATTGATCACTGAGCGTCTTCGTATTGCTTGAAAGAGAGCTAGCTTGATTCTCTGCGAGTGTTGTATCTCGCGGCACGAATATTGTATAATTTCCGTTAGGGGGAACGTCTGTTAATATAGTCGCTACGGCCTCCTCAAAAATAGAATTGTCCGCTGCATCCTTTGTTGATTGACGAGTGCACACCATTCCAAGGGCTTTGTCGCTTAAAACCAGTCGCGAAGACCCATTGAACGTAATTTCGGCTGGCGTCGGGGCATCAGGATCTTGGCCTTTACATACCATGTTGCTGGTTGCACTCACTCCTCGTACCGTGACAGGATGGCCAAAGGCGGGAGCCAGGTAAAAATTTACTCTGCTAACGCTTTCGACGGTGTGCTCAGCGACTACTCCTGACTGAGCCATAACAATGCACTTGTCGAACGAATCATATGCCCTCTGAACGATGCGCGCTTGATAGGAGTTCCTGTTACTTTGTGAGTTGTACACCATTTGGTAGTTTCTGCAGAAGTTGCTGATTGCCTGACTGCTTGATCCGAAAGTACCTGCAAACTTTATGGGAATTGAACTCACGACAATGTCAATGCCAATGCCGAGTTTCTCCATTTTAACCGAGCCACTGCTGTCACAATAGTTATCGAAGATAGTATTTAGCGTGGAGTACGAGTCGGCGGCGATCGAGTATTCTCTCAATCCGGTTATGATCGTTTTGCAATTATCAAAAATCGTTTGGGCAAGCACGTGGCTTGAAACAAGCGGCAACGCAAAAACCACAATGTAAAAGCGCATATTAAGTCCTCCACATAGCCACGCGTAAATAGGCCGATCGTCCCACGCTGTGATCGCTGCGCAGCCTCAATGCGTTCAAATAAGGAAGCGTGGATCTAACCTTAGTCCGACAGCTTTCATCGAGCCCCTTTCGCCGAGGAATAGGGGAATAGTAAATAGGCCCTCATAAATTGTGACTAAACGGCAGTACCATTGCAAGGGGATCAATGAGCCAGCTTATTTATATTTTTTTACCGGCATAAAAAATTTTTTTATCGCAGCATAAACCTGGGAGGCGGGCACCGGTCAAGGGCGAGGCCTGTATTGGCGGGGCGCCTGCCGCTCACTCCAATCCGGTCGCACCATCGCGCCGAGCTTGCCGCACTTGCTGCACCGCATACGCGGGCCGAGCGACAGCACCGGCACGTCATCGGGCCATGCATCGACGTTGACCTTGGCGTAATGGACACAGTTCTGGGATGCAGTCGGCGTTGGATTCATGCGTGGGCCTCGTCAGGGCAGGTCTCACAGAATTGCCTACGGGGATCGCGGCCGGCAAGACTGTCCATGAGTTGGCAAACGAGGCCAGCCTTGGTGTCGGAACTATCAGGCAGCAATTGAAATCTGTGTTCGGCAAGACAGGGGTTTCGCCAGGCAGAGTTGTCGCCATCTTGGTGGGAAGCGCCTTTTCTTTGTCTTCGAAAACTTCTGTTGGCGGTTTGGCCTGAATCGCGTGAACGCCACCTGCACCGGCTCCCAAAGCCGCGATCGAGCAGCTCACGCGCGGCCAGGAGGCGGTTCCGCTCGTTTCCCTTTTGACAAATTCGGTCAGGGTATCGAGCGCCAATTTGCCAACTTTCCTTGCTTCAGCGTCGAGGTCGCTGATCAGGGACCGCGGGATTGTCCGTCAGCCCCATCTTGTTTGCGCTGCGAATTCGTCATCGACGGCGACAGCAATCGCGTCAGTCATTCCAAGTGAATGAACGAATGCCGTTCTTCATGCTAATCCGCTGTAGCGGTTTCGGCGCTGACTCAAACGGCAGGGGCTCGGCCTGAAGGGAACGTCACACCGGCAGCCGCGCAACGCGGACGGGCATCCCGCGTCCTCCCGACCAGGTTCCTTTCGACAATTCGAACACCGTTCCGTTGGCCTTCCTGCTGGGGCTGTGGAGGGTGCAATAATCATGATGCAACACACCTGTGCCCACCGGCCCGGAGGCTTGGACTACTCTTAAAAAAATACCGCCAGTACCCCGATTCGGTACGGAGAGGAGCGAGAGGGAGGGTAGGGCCCCGGTCATGTTGCTGGAGACAAGGGGAAACATGGAGTTTGGCTCTGTGATCATCACGTGCCCATAGTGTCCGTGCCCATCCGGGTCGCTGATCGTGCCGTTGTCCCTATCGCACAGGGCCAGGACGTACGTGTCCTCGGACTTCATGCTTTCCAAGTCCGTCATCTCACGTCCTCCCTCAGATTTGACCGTGCCACGGAAAAGTGTTTCGATATATGTGCTGGCTCCCCCCCACTTCCATGCTTTTTGTTTGGCTTCCCGCCACTTCTGCTTATGGACCACACGCTGGATGTAAGTGCCAACGAATCCATTGCAGTCAAGACCGATAAAGCCTGGCTGTTGCACAAATACCTCGGGAGGCATGTGTGTCTTGTGGTAGCGATAGACGAGTTGAATTGCAATCTCAGCCTCTTCCGGCGTCCCCTTTCCACGAAATGGCGACTTGAAGTGCTGCTCCAGGTCCTCTGGAGTCAGTAAGGCATCTTCAGTGTAGCCTTCGACCGTTTTCACGCGGACATCAACCATTTGGGGTAGGCGCTTCGATATTTCCTTCCAAAACGTCTCGGCCCAGGTGCTCTCGGTGAGGCGGTATTTGGCCACCCTCAGCTTTCGCCATCCTACGGCAAGCGGATAATCGGGCTTTGCGATCTCGTCGGGTGTAAAAATATAGGTATCCAAGTTGAAGTACAGCTGAGCAAAGTCGAGTGGTGTCATCACGGCCATCAGGTTCCTCGTACATTCGTTCATAAACGCTCAAGTGATGCGGTGCTCACTGCAGTTCGCCTTGCATAGCAGGCTCCCAGCATCATAAGAGCGGGAGTTCTTGCCAGCCTCAGCCTGCCGTGACAAATGAGCATCCTTTGTATTGTTCATGAGCCAGATTTGTTTATAGGAGATGCGAGACATGGGGCGTTTGCCCTCGCTTGACACACTACGAGTTTTCTCGATTGCCGCACGTCATTTGAGTTTCACCAAAGCCGCAGACGAATTGCACCTGACGCAGAGTGCGATTAGCCATCGC
>Ga0126384_10001879_pt1 | contig 12605 bp, 11 predicted proteins | sample PanSoiMetPlot_36_FD_92543 | JGI IMG/M metagenome (GOLD analysis project Ga0126384, IMG submission 92543) | Tropical forest soil microbial communities from Panama - MetaG Plot_36 | ecosystem: Environmental > Terrestrial > Soil > Tropical forest > Bulk soil | place: Panama | collected 2016-02-17 | reverse complement strand
GAGCGTCGCCGCATAGTCCGTCCGGGCGCGGCGATAGAGCGAGAACGAATAGGACAGGTATTCGACCGTGAGCCGCGACTTCTCGGCAAATCCGTGCGGCGTGAGGTAATAGGCATAGCGCCGAGCCGGCGCCTCGCTGACCTTCACGAGCCCCTTGGTGATGCAGCGCTTGAGATAGGCGTTAACGAGGCCGAGGGCGACGCCGAGTTCGGAGGCAAGCCGGCGCTGGGACTGCGTCCCGCCCCGCTCGACGGATTCGAGCAAGCCCAGCATGATCCGGGTCTTCTCGGCTTCCGCAGTCTTGGGTGTACCCGCCATGGCGCCTCCCCACACCCGGAGGCTACCCCGTTCATGCAATGAACGTCAACGCCAATCGTTCAATGCATGAACAATAATAAGTTTTTGTAATATATTGCGAATTCATTAAGCTTCTGGGTGCCGGAGCTGCCCTTTTCGGGCGAAACAGGTTCAGCGCGCATCCCGGAACACCGCCACTACCACGCGTCGGTGGTCGTGCAAAGCCTGCGCCAGCGAGATCGTCTCGATGCATAACGCGAACGGACGCAAGCAGGACGCAAGCAAGGGCTGATAGATTCAGCCGTGGCCGACGGTCGCCGAAGGAGTGGCTTTTGTCCGACGATATCTGGATCCTGCGCGCACCACGCCTCACTGCGAATGACGATTTCGTAACCTTGACCCGCTGGATCGCCCCGGACCGGTCGCCTGTGGCGGGGGGCCAGCCGATCGCCGAGATCGAGACCGAGAAGGCGACCGCCGAGCTGAGCGCCGACGCGGCCGGCACATTGCTCCATGCCGTCCCGGCCGGCGACACCGTTCCGATCGGCGCTGCTCTCGCCTATGTGGGAAGTGCCGCGGCGATCGAAGCCGCTCGCCGCAAGGAACCGGCCGCGCGCGCAGCTGCCGTGGCGGCGCCCGCCAAGGCAACTCCGAAAGCCCGCGCCTTGGCGGCGCGACACGGCGTCGACCTTGCCGACGTCAACCCGCAAGGCGACACCGTCAAGGAACGCGACGTCGCGCGCCACGTCGCTGAACACGGCGCGGCGGACATCGATGACGACCCGCGGCGGGAGCTGGTCGCCGATGCGTCCGCGCATCAGCTCCGCGTCGCGCGCGACCTGCGCTCCGCCATGCAGGCCGGAATCTTCACGACCCTCGCCTATCGGCTCGACCTGCGCGGACCGGAACGCATGATCGCCGCCGAGCTCGCCGATGGGCGCGCGACCCCGCTGCTTGCGGTCCTGCTGCACGCGCTCGGCAAGACGCTGCCGGCTTTCCCGGCGCTGCGCTCGGTGCTTGCGCACGGCAGGATCTATCGCTATCGCGCAATCGACATCGCGTTCGCGGCCCGCTCGCCTGCCGGCGAGCTCCATGCGCCGGTCGTCCGCGGGGTCGAACGGCTGAGCCTGCAGCACATCGCGCGCGAATGCGCGCGTCTCTCCAAGCGGGCGATGCGCGGCAAGCTCGACGCCAAGGATGTCGGCGGCGCCTGCTTCACGGTTTCGCTCATCTCGACGCCGAACGTCGAGTCCTTCGTCGCCCTGCCGACCCCATTGCAGGTCGCCGTGCTGGCGCTCGGGGCCACCCGTCGGGAGCTCGAACGGACGGCGACCGGCGTCGCGGCCCGCCTGGTCGCGACCGCGACCGTCACTTACGATCACACGCTGTGCGACGGCGTCGCGGTGGCGGAATTCTGCGCCGCGCTCGATCGCGCGCTCAATCCGGAGCCGGCGCCATGAGCGCGCGCGACGAGCTGCGGCTTGCCGTCACCGATCGCGCCTCAGCGCTCGCCGACCACTATCGGCTCGCCTGCGGGATCCGCAGCTTCGAGCAGATGCTGCTCGACCAGTTCGCGCTCGGCCGCGTCGCCGGCACCACCCACACCTGCATCGGCCAGGAAATCGCGGCCGTTGCGGTGACCGCAGCGCTCGACCGCACGCGCGACTGCGTGTTCAGCAATCATCGCGGGCACGGGCACTTCCTCGCCTATTGCGGCGAGGTCTTCCCGCTGCTCGCCGAGATCTTCGGCCGGCCCGACGGCGTCTGCGGCGGACGCGGCGGCAGCCAGCATCTCCACCTGCGCAATTTCTACTGCAACGGTGTGCTGGGCGGCAGCGTCGGAAATGCGGTCGGCGTGGCGTTCGCCGAAAAGCAGCGCCGCGATGGCGCCGTCACCTGCGCATGGCTCGGCGACGGGAGCTTCGGCGAAGGCGTGGTCTACGAGGCGATGAACATCGCGTCGCTGTGGCGGCTGCCCATCCTGTTCGCCGTGGAAGCCAACGGCATCGCGCAGACGACGCCGACCGAGCAGCAGCTCGCGGGGGACCTCGCGCGGCGCTGCGGCGCTTTCGATATTCCGGTGGAGGAGATTTCCGGTACGGATGTCATGCAGACCCTTGCGGCCGCGGCGCGCGCCGTCGACGCGGTGCGCGCCGAGCAGCGGCCGCGGTGCCTGATCTCCCGTGCGGCCCGCCTCGGCCCCCACAGCAAGGGCGACGACACGCGCGGCCCTGTGCAGTTGCAGGCCGCCTGGGCGAGCGATCCCCTCGCCGCCTTGCGCCGGCAGGCGGGCGCCGCCGCCGACGCGATCGACCGCGACGTCGCCGCATTGATGCAGGAGACGCTCGCTGCGGCGCTCGCCGAAAGGCCCCACGCATGAGCAGACCGACGAGCGTGCTCGCAAGCCTCAACGCCGGCCTGCGCGCCGCGCTCGCCGAGGACGCGCGCGTCATCGTGCTCGGCGAGGACGTGCTCGATCCCTATGGCGGCGCCTTCAAGGTCACGCGCGGCCTGTCGTCGGACTTCCCCGGGCGCGTGCTGGCGACGCCGATCTCCGAGGCCGGCATCGTGGCGGTCGCGACCGGCATGGCGCTGCGCGGCCTGCGGCCGGTTGCAGAAATCATGTTCGGCGATTTCCTCTTTCTGGCCGGCGATCAGATCATCAACCACGCCGCAAAATACCGCGCAATGTTCAATCAGCAGGTCCGCGTGCCGCTCGTGATCCGCACCCCCATGGGCGGCCGCCGCGGCTACGGGCCGACGCACAGCCAGAGCCTGGAGAAGCATTTCCTCGGCGTTCCCGGCCTGTGGGTCGCGGCACCCCATCCGCTGATCGACCCCGGCGCGCTCGTGCGCCAAGCGATCGAGATCGACGATCCGGTTCTCGTCATCGAGAACAAGATCGGCTATGGCGAGCCTCTGCGCGATGAGGTCGCCGGCTACGAGACGGTGCGGATCGCGGATGAGCAGGCGCCCTTCGCCACCATCTGGCTCAAGCCGCACGCGCCGGCCGACGGCCTGCTCCTGTGCTACGGCGGCATGACGCCAATCGCACTCGAGGCAGCGCGGCACCTGCGCGAGCGCGAGCGTCTCGATCTCGGGCTTGTCGTCGTCTCGCAACTCGCGCCGACGCCGGTTTCGCATCTCGACGCGATCATGGCCGGCACGGAAACCGCCGTGGTCGTCACCGTCGAGGAGGCGCCCCCCGAGGGCGGCTGGGGCGCCGAGATCATCGCGACGATCGAACGCATCCGCGACGCGCGCCGGCGCGGCGCCATCGCGTATCGCCGGGTCGGCGCCAGGCGCGCCGCCGTCCCGAGTGCGCGTGCACTCGAAGACGATGTCCTGCCGCAGGTCGGTGACATCGCTGCCGCCGTGCTGGACTGCTTCTAGCGCATATTCCGGCGAAAGCCTGCCCCGGACTTGATCCGGGGTGGGAACCGGTTCGCCGATAAGAATATGTGCCAAACAACGAAGCGAGAGCACGTTCCGATCGATAGGAACGGCGCGCGCTCTGGCGCACGCATCGCGGCGTCAGAACCGGAAATAAATGAAGCTCAACGGGGGCCCGCGCCCGACCTCGAGCACGCAGTAGGCCGCGAGCATGGCGGCCACGACCGCGAAGGCGGGGTGCGGCCAGCGCAGGCCGTCCTTGATCTCGTGCGCGGATGGGATCAGCGCCGACACCACCGCGGCGCCGATGATCAGCCCGGTGCCGCGAAACACGCCCCCGGTTCCGTTGAGGCCGGCGAGCGAGGCGAGCATCGATGCCGCCGTGGCGAAATCGGCGGCGCGAAACAGCACCCAGCCGGCGAGCACGAACGCCATGGTGACGAGCCATCCGAGCGGCGCCGGCATCGGACGCTTGAGCTGCTGCCAGGCGCGGCAGCACACGAGGCCGATCCCGTGCCACAGTCCCCAGGCCGCATAGGTCCAGCCGGCGCCGTGCCACAAGCCGCACAGCGCCATCGACGCCATGGTCGCGAAAACATAGCGCGCCGGCCCGCTCCGGCTGCCGCCGAGCGGGATGTAGAGATAGTCGCGAATGAACGTCGACAGCGAGATGTGCCAGCGCCGCCAGAAATCGCGCAGGTCGGTGGCGAGATAAGGCCGGCGAAAATTCTCCGGCAGCAGGAGGCCGAACATGAGCGCGATCCCGATGGCCATCTCGGTATAGGCCGAAAAGTCGAGAAACAGCTGGAACGAGAAGGCGAGCGCGCCGCTCCACGCCTCGGCGAACGCGAGCGGATGAGCGGCCGCGCTCCTGAACAGCGGGTCGGCGATGCCGGCGAGCTTGTCGGCGAGCAGCACCTTTTTTGCGAAGCCGAGCGTGAACAGGACGAGAGCGACGGCGAAGCGGCGCCACAGTCCGTCACGGCGCGGATCCAATGCGAACTGCGGCACCAGTTCGTTGTGCCGCACGATCGGTCCGGCGATCAGATGGGGAAACAGCATGACGAACAGCGCGAACGGGCGGAACGGATAGACCGGCGCGTCGCCGCGCAGCCGGTCGACCAGGTAGGAGATGAGCTGGAACGAAAAGAAGCTGATGCCGATGGGTAGCAGGATATGGGCGCGCGGCAGCGTAAATCCGACGACGGATTCAGCCGAGGCCAGCAGGAAGTCGAGATACTTGAAGGTCGCGAGCGACGCGAGATTGAGCGCGATGCCGCCGTAGAGGAAGGCCGAGCGCCCGAAGCGCTCGTGCCAGCGGGCGAGCATCCACGTGGCGGTGACCTGACCGACCAGCAAGGCGATGAAGCGCGCGTCCCACCAGCCGTAGAACACGAGCGACGCGGCGATGAGAACCGCGTGGCGCGCAACCTCCGAGCGCGCCACCAGGTAGTAGGCAGCGACCGCGATCGGCAGAAAGACGAGGATGAAACCCTGCGATTGAAACAGCATCGTCGTCGACGTTCCGCTCTATCGTGTTTCGCCGTCTTCCGATCGGGCGGGAAGCAAAATCGCGGCGATCCGATCCTCGATCAGATGCGCGACGCCGTAGCGATAGTGATCGGCGTCCATGAAGTTCGCGGGATCGCGGCTCAAGGGAGAGTCGATCAGGAAATCCCGGAAACCGCTGTGCGCGCGGCGCTCGACGCGCCGCGCCAGCTCCGCCTTGCAGAGCGCCAGCTCGGCGGCCGCCCGCGTGCCGGCCCTGGGCAGCTCGCTGTAGAACTGCGGCGGCATGACGATGACGAGCGCCGTATCATCCGGAACCGTTGCCAGCAGGCGGTCGAACTGGGTGATCGCGGGAAATGACGCGTCGACCTGCGTCGGCGCCGCGGGAAGTGGTGCGTTCGCATCCGTCGGCGCGGCGGGCCTGAACGTCCAGGGCCTGCCGGCTTCGTAGTCCCAAAATCCGGCCGGGTCGACCGCCGCAAGCTTCCCGCGCGCCAGCTGGATGCGCTGGCGCACCGCGGACAATGAGCGCGTACTCAGGATGTTGGCGAGATATTCGAGACGACTGCCCGAATAGAGCCAGAGCGGAAACGGGTAGAGCGTCGGCAGGGCCGGGTCGTGCGTGCACCAGGACGGATCGGCCGCCAGCACGATGGCGCTCACATGCGACCGGTGGCGGATGAAGTAGCGCATCAGCGTCATGTGCTCGCGCGGACCGGAGCCGGGCGAGGTCAGCTGGATGAAGCGCAGCCCGGTCGCCTTCGACAAAAGGTCCGGGTTGAGCAGCTGTCCATGCGAATTGCCGAACACCGCGGCGTTGAAGCGCGAGTCGCGGCCGCGGCTCACGCTGTTGGTCTGCTGGTTGAGATCAGCCACGCCCGGCCCGAACACGGAGGGAAAAAAACCGATGTCGTAGGGATCGGCCAGCAGGATGATCGCGGAGAGGATCGCGATCGCACCGAAGAACACGCCGGCGAAGATCCGCACGAAGCTTCGCCATGACGGCGCGCTGTCGGCGGTGTCCAATGGTCGTCCAAGAACCAAGTTCAAGTCCCCTATGCCCCGTCGCATACACCCCGCAACCGCCGATCCCCGCAGCCCGACGATCCGCGAAACAGGCCAAGACCACTGATCGGTAGTAGCGCCGTACGTGATTGTCGCCAGAAGCCCACGTCTGTCGGTCAAGTTGCCCGGCAAATCCGGCACAAAGCTGGCGTTGCATCCGCCATTCCGAAATGCTCTGGTCGACAGGGAGGTGCCGTGGAAGACCGAATTCGCATGATCATGGCTGATGCGCTGCGCCTTCCCGTCGAACGCCTCGGCGCTGACGCCGCCATGGGCAACGTGCCGAACTGGGATTCGACCGCGCACATGCGCATGATGCTCGCGCTGGAAGATGCCTTCGGCATCGACCTCGACGAAGCGCACATGGTCGAGATGACGAGCCTTGCCAGAATTCGCGCCGCCGTCGAAGCCCTGCGCTCGGCCAAATCGTCCTGATCCGCCCCGCCCCCAAGGCGGACGCGGATTCGTTGTTGACCGCGAAGACCGTCGAGAATTAAGAAATCTGCTCAAATTTTGCGCGGCGGCCGGGGGGGCCGCTCAACCGGTCGATCCCATGACACCCGAAGCAACCGCGACCATCGGCAAGACTGCGCTGCAGGACTATTTCCTGACCCTGTCTGACCTTCTGTGCCGGGTCGAGGTCACGGCGAAAACAGGCGATCGCATCGAGTTCGCCGATGCCGCCACTGCCCTCATGACACGGGCGCGCGCGACCCACGCGGCCGGCAACAAGCTGATCTTCGTCGGCAATGGCGGCAGCGCCGCGATCGCAAGCCACATGGCGACCGACTATTCAAAGAACGGCGGCGTGCGCGCGCTCGCGCTCAATGACGCCAGCATGCTGACCTGTCTCGGCAACGACCTCGGCTACGAGCGGGTTTTCGCCAAGCAGATCGAGCTGCATGCACGCGCCGGCGACCTCGTCATCGCAATCTCGAGTTCGGGCCGCTCGGCCAACATTCTCAACGCGGTCGACGCCGCCACGGCCGCCGGCTGCGCGATGGCGACCATGAGCGGATTCACGCCGGACAATCCGCTGCGCCGCAAGGGCGAGTGGAACTTCTTCGTCGCGTCCGATCGCTACGGCTTCGTCGAGATCGGCCATCTCACGATCTGCCACGCGGTGCTCGACTTCCTGTGCGGACTGCCGGCGCCCGTCCGCCCGCGATGACGGCCACGCCTGACCTCGCGTGCGGCGGCGTCGCTGCGCCCAGTCGCAACGGCTTGCGACCCGCCATCTTTTTCGACGTCGACGGCGTGCTCAACGAAGAACCCGGACCACGCGGCGCGCTCAAGCCGGACGACGTTCGGCTGATCGCGGGAGCGGGAGCGGCCGTGGCGGATGCACATCGGGCCGGATTTCTGACGGTCGCGATCACCAACCGCCCTCAGGTGGCGCGCGGCGAAATCTCGTTCGACGACCTCGCCGCCATCCTGGGCCGGCTCGAGGCGCTACTGGCCGAGCAGGGCGGCGTGCTCGACCGCATCTTTAGCTGTCCGCATCATCCAGACGGCGGATTTCCCGGCGAGGTCGCGGCGCTGAAAATTCGTTGCGACTGCCGCAAGCCGGGGGCCCTGCTCTTTCGCCGCGCGATGGAGGAATTGCCGATCGACCCCGCCCGCTCGGTCGCGATCGGCGACAGCCTGCGCGACATCGGCGCGGCGCGCAGCGCCGGCGTCTGGGCCTATGGGGTGCGCACCGGCTACGGCTGCCGCGATCCCGAGCGCTATCCGGGTGGCGCCATGGCGGCGCCCGAACCCGATCTCATGTTCGACGATGTGGCCGACGCGGTCCGTTTCGCTCTCTCATATCAATCCCTTGCAGCACCCCTCGTCACCGCCATCGGGGCCCGCCGGCGACCGCACCTAGTCAGCATCTGCGGCCGCTCGCGATCCGGCAAGAGCGCGGTCGCGCACGCCCTGGTGCGCGCGCTCACCGAGGCCGGCGAGAACCCGCTCCTGGTGCGACTCGACGAATGGGTCCAGCCGGCAGCCGAACGGCAGCCGGACCAGGGTGCCGAGGTTCGCAACCGCGTCGACCGACTGCCCGCGATCCTCGCCGCGCTCCGCCGTGGCGAGGCCGTCACGGCGCCGGGGTATGACGCCGTGAAGCGCGTCCAGCGCAAGCCCGTGACCTACGATCCGATCGGCAGGTCCGTCATCGTGCTCGATGGCGTATTCGCCGCGCATCCGTCGATCAGGCCGCTGGTCGACCTTGCCGCGTTCATCGAAGCTTCTGAAACCGTCCAGCGCCGTCGTTTCGCGACTCTCTACCGCTGGAAGGGTTTCGACGACACTGCCATTGCCGATTTGTGGCGCGCCCGGATGACGGACGAATGGTCGGCCGTTGACGCGCAGCGCGAGCGCTGCAACATGACCGTTACACCCACGACGGCAGCGTCATGATCGGGTCATCGGCGCTCGCCTGATGTCGCCCGCCGCTCAAGCAAATCCGCGGACCGCGCTGACGCGATCCACACATGGCGGCCCGCGTCGCCTGCTCTACGTCGTCACCGAGGACTGGTTCTTCCTCTCGCATCGCCTGCCGATGGCGCGCGCCGCAAAGGCCGCCGGCTTCGAGGTCCATGTCGCGACCAATGTGGCCGACGGCCGCGACGCCATTGCGCGCGAGGGGTTCATCCTTCATCCGGTGCACTTTGCGCGGGGCCGGCTCGCGCCACTGGCGACGCTCGCCTCCATCCGCGCGTTGCGACGCGTTCACCGAGACGTCGCGCCCGACCTCGTCCACCACGTCGCGGTCCAGGCGACGATCCTCGGGTCGCTGGCCGCCCTCGGCGAGCCGGTTCCCCGCGTCAACGCGATCACCGGCCTCGGCTACGCGTTCACGTCCGACACGCCAAAGGCGCGGGTCGTGCGCGCCGTGATCGGTCGGCTGCTGCGGTTCCTGATCGACCGCGACCGCAGCGTCGCGCTGGTGCAGAACCCCGACGACCGCGCGCTGCTCGAACGGCTCGGCATTCGGCACGACCGCATCGTGCTCGTGCCGGGCTCCGGCGTCGACGTTGACCGGCTCAAACCGATGCCGGAGCCATCCGGTCGCATGACCCTCGGCTTCGTCGGGCGCCTGCTCGACGACAAGGGCATCCGGGTTCTGGTCGCCGCCCACCGCCAGCTGCGCGCCAGGAACGTGCCGGTCGACCTCCTGATCGCCGGCACGCCCGATCCCGCCAATCCGGCCTCGGTGTCGCAGGCCGAGGCCGCGGCGTGGGGGCGCGAGCCCGGCATCGTCTGGCTCGGCCATGTGGACGATATCGCGACCGTGTGGGCACGCGCGCATGTGGCGGTGCTGCCGTCGCGCCGCGAGGGCCTGCCGAAGAGCCTGCTCGAGGCGGCGGCCTGCGGCCGGCCGATGGTCGCGACCGACGTGCCCGGCTGCCGCGAGATCGCGATCGCGGGCGAGACCGGCCTGCTGGCTCCGCCCGACGACCCTGACGCACTCGCGGCGGCGATCGAGACGCTGATGCGTGCGCCCGATCTTCGCGCGCGTTTCGGCGGCGCTGCGCGCAAGCTCGCCGAGGAGCGGTTCGCGGCCGCTGCGATCGGCCGCGCCGTGACGGCGCTTTACTTGCGCCTTGTCGGCGCCGCCGGTTAGCGTAAGACGTTGTCGATAACGTCCTGCATGAGCCGGTCGGTGCGCAGGTGGCCTTGTTTCATTCTTCCCTGTTCCCGGTCGTCGTGATCGCGGCCGCGGTGAGCGCCGGCTTGATCCGAGCCTGCTGGCCGCTGCTCGCCCGCTACGCCCTGGCGCGGCCGAATGCGCGCTCCTCACACACCATTCCGACGCCGCAGGGCGGCGGTCTCGCCGTCGTCGCCGGGACCATCGTGGCAGCGCTCGCCGGCGCCGCCGTCACGGCCGAGCCGATGCTCGCGCTGTGGCCGCTTGCCGGTGCCGTCCTGCTGCTCGCAGCCACCGGCGCCTGCGACGACCTCGTCCACCTCTCGGTCACGCCGCGCTTCCTCATGCAGTTCATCGCGGTCGGCGTCGTCGTCGCAATGCTGCCCGACGAGACGCGCATCGTTCCGCTGCTGCCATGGTGGATCGAGCGCGCCGCGCTGCTGGTCGCCGGCGTCTACATGGTCAATCTGGTCAACTTCATGGACGGCATCGACTGGATGACGGTCGCCGAGGTCGTGCCGGTCGCCGCCGGCCTGTGGGCGCTCGCCCTGCTCGGCGCGCTGTCGGCGAGCGAATCCATCGTCGCGGTCGCGCTGCTCGGCGCGATCATCGGTTTCGCGCCGTTCAACCGTCCGGTCGCCAAGCTTTTTCTCGGCGACGTGGGCAGTCTGCCGATCGGGCTGATCCTCTTCTGGCTGCTGCTGCAGCTGGCGGCGCGCGGCCAGCTTGGCGCCGCACTGCTGCTGCCGCTGTACTATCTGGCCGACGCGACCGTCACGCTCCTGCGGCGGCTGGCACGCGGGGACAACGTGCTGCAGGCTCACCGCACGCATTTCTATCAGCGCGCCACCGACCGCGGCTTCTCGGTCGGCGACGTGGTGGCGCTCGTCTTCCTGGTCAATATCGTGCTCGCGGCCCTCGCGGTCGGCGCCGTAGCGGCGGCGTCTGCGTGGATCAGCGGCGCAGCCCTGGCGCTCGGCGGCGCCACGGTCGCCGGCCTGCTGCTGCATCTCGCGCGGGGCAAGCGGTGATCCGCGTGCTGGTCACCGGCGCGACCGGCTTCTGCGGCCGTGCGCTGGTCGCTGCGCTGGCCGACGCCGGCTATGCGGTGCGGGCTGCGGTGCGGCGCGCCCCTGCCCCGCCGTTGCGGGCCGGCGTCGAGTTGGTGACGCACGAGGATCTGGCCGGACCGGTCGCCTGGGAGCGACTGCTTGCCGGCGTCGACGCCGTCGTCCATCTCGCCGGCATCGCCCACGCCAGCGGCCGCATTCCAGAGGAACGTTACGATCGGATCAACCATCAGGCGACCGCTGCACTCGCGCGCGCGGCCGCGCTTTCCGGCGTACGGCATTTCATATTCGTCTCGTCGGTCCGCGCACAGAGCGGTCCGACGGCCGATCTCGTGCTCAGCGAACGCGACGTGCCGCAGCCGAGCGACGCGTATGGCCGCTCGAAGCTCGCGGCCGAGGCTGCCGTCGCCGCCGCCGGCATCCCATTCACCATCCTGCGGCCGGTGCTGATCATTGGTCCCGCCCTCAAGGGCAACCTCGCGACGCTCGCACGGCTCGCCGCGCTGCCGCTGCCGCTCGGCGGCCTGACCAATCGGCGCTCGTTGCTCGGCATCGAGAGTTTCACAAGTGCAATCGAGTTCATATTGCGGACGCCGGCGACGCGCGGCGAAATATTCCTGGCCGCCGATCCGCGACCGGTGACGATCGCGGAGATCATCGCGATGCTCAGGCAAGGCCGCCCGCCCAGACTCTTTGCGCTGCCGCCGCGCCTCGTCGAGACCCTGGCCCGCCTGGCCGGCGGCGCCGCGCTGTGGGAGCGCATCGGCGGCGAGCTCGTAGTCGATCCCGCCAAGCTCATGGCCGCGGGCTGGACGCCATGGCAAAAGTCAGCGATCAGCCGTCACTAACGGGATTGCCGACCGCAATTGTCACATGCCGCGTGAGGCCGCGAGAGCGCGGGTCAGCAGCCAAGCCCCACGTGATGGCGATTCCAAGTGGCGCAGCAGAGGCGCGTGCCATGCTGAAGCGCCGGCGCTTGTACGCAACGGCCTCGTCGGCCGCTTCGATCCCCGCTATGGTCTCGTGCTCGGGAAGGACCCCAGGGGGATTGAACGACATGCTCTCCGATGCCGACCGCAAGAAGGCTGCCGACATTCTGATGGACGCCGAGAGGACGCGCCGGCAGGCGGTCCAGCTCTCCACCACCTGGCCCAACATCGCGATCGAGGACTCCTATGCGATCTCGACCGAGGTCGCGAACCGCAAGATCGCGGCTGGTGCCAGGCTGATCGGCCACAAGGTCGGCCTGACCTCCAAGGCGATGCAACGTTCCTCGCAGATCGACGAACCCGACTATGGCCACCTGCTCGACGACATGATGATCGCCGACGGCGCCAAGATTCCGCACGCCAATTTCTGCCGGCCGCGGGTCGAGATCGAGCTTGCCTTCGTCCTGGGCAAGGCGCTGAAGGGGCCGGGCATCGGGCTGCCTGACGTGCTGCGCGCCACCGAATACGTGGTGCCGGCGATCGAGATCGTCGATGCGCGCCTGCAGGATCCGCGCAAGATCTTCGACACCGTCGCCGACAACGGCGCAGCCGCCGGCATCGTGATTGGCGGGCGGCCGGTCGGCCCGCTCGATGTCGACCTGCGCTGGGTCGGCGGCATCATGTACAAGAATTCCGAGATCGAGG
>Ga0126384_10001878_pt1 | contig 12607 bp, 12 predicted proteins | sample PanSoiMetPlot_36_FD_92543 | JGI IMG/M metagenome (GOLD analysis project Ga0126384, IMG submission 92543) | Tropical forest soil microbial communities from Panama - MetaG Plot_36 | ecosystem: Environmental > Terrestrial > Soil > Tropical forest > Bulk soil | place: Panama | collected 2016-02-17 | reverse complement strand
TCGATGGCTTCGTCGACGCCGGCTTCGACTGCATCGACACCGCCGATGTCTATTCCAAGTGGGTGCCTGGCCACCGCGGCGGCGAATCGGAGACCATCCTCGGCAACTGGCTTAAGGCGCGCGGCAATCGCGGCCGGCTGGTGATCGCCACCAAGGTCGGCATGGAGATGCCGGGCATCGGCCAGGGCCTGCGCCGCGACTATATCGTGGCGCGGGTGGAGGAGTCGCTGCGCCGGCTCAACACCGACTACATCGACCTCTATCAATCGCACTGCGACGACAAGGACACGCCGTTTGATGAGACGCTTGCCGCCTACCAGCAGCTGATCGAGGCCGGCAAGGTGCGCGCCATCGGCGCCTCCAACACCGAAGCTCCACGCCTGGCGGCGGCCTTGCGCGCCAGCAGCCAGCACAAGCTGCCGCGCTATCAGACCGTGCAGCCGCTCTATAACCTTGCCGATCGCGCACCATTCGAGGCCGAGCTGCAGGCCCTGTGCCGCAAGGAGACGATCGGCGTCATCCCCTACTACGCCCTGGCGGCGGGTTTCCTCACCGGCAAATACCGCTCGCCCGCCGACTTCGGCAAAAGCCCGCGCGGTGCCCGCATGCAGGGCTATCTCAACGATCGCGGGCGACGGATCCTGGCGGCGCTTGACGAGGTGGCGGCCGAGCTCGGCGCCAAACCCGGGCAAGTGGCGCTGGCCTGGCTGCGCGACCGCCCCGCGGTCACGGCGCCGATTGCCAGTGCCACCAGCATGACCCAGCTTGAGGAGCTAACCAGCGGCGTGCGGCTCAAGCTCGATCGCGAGGCCACGGCACGGCTCGATCGAGCGAGTGCCTAGGCGCTAGACCGGCTTCAGCAGCACGTGACGTTTGCGGCCGAGCGAGAGCTTGATGACGCCCTCGGCCACATCGGCATTGGTCAGTTTGGCGTGCTCGTCGGCGAGCGCGGCGTCGTTGACGCGCAGCCCGCCGCCGTTGATCTGGCGCCGCGCCTCGCCATTGGATTTGACGAGGCCGGCCTTGACGAAGGCCGCCAGCACGCCGAGGCCGGCGCTGAGCTCCGAGGCGGCGATCGTCACCGTCGGCAGGCCGCCGCTGGTGGTGCCCTTCTCGAAGGTGTCCTGCGCCGTGCGGGCGGCCGCCGCGGCCGCTTCGCGGCCGTGCAGCAGGGCGGTGGCCTCGGTGGCCAGCACCTTCTTGGCCTCGTTGATCTCCGCCCCCGCCAGCGCCGAGAGCTTGGCGATCTCCGACAAGGGCATGGTCGTAAACAGCTTGAGGAAGCGCACCACGTCGCCATCCTCGGTGTTGCGCCAGAACTGCCAGTAGTCATAGACCGGGAGCATGTCGGCGTTGAGCCACACCGCGCCGGCCGCGGTCTTGCCCATCTTGGCGCCCGAGGCAGTGGTGAGCAGCGGGCAGGTCAGCGCGTAGAGCTGGTGTGTGCCCATGCGGCGGCCAAGATCGATGCCGGTGACGATGTTACCCCATTGGTCGGAACCGCCCATCTGCAGGTTGCAGCCATAGCGCCGGGCCTGTTCGACGAAATCGTAGGCCTGCAACAGCATGTAGTTGAACTCGATGAACGACAGCTCCTGGTCGCGCTCCAGCCGCAGTTTGGCCGAGTCCATGGTCAGCATGCGATTGACCGAAAAATGCCGGCCGACATCGCGCAGGAACGCGATGTAGTTGAGGGGGGCAAGCCACTCGGCGTTGTCGAGCATCAGCGCCTCGGCCTCACCGCCGCCGAAGCTGAGGAAGCGCTGGAACACGCCCTTGATGGCGTCCTTGTTGGCTTCGATGGTCTCGAGCGGCAGGATGCGGCGGGTCTCGTCCTTGCCGGAAGGGTCGCCGACCCGGGTGGTGCCGCCGCCCATCAGGGCAATCGGCTTGCCGCCCGACCGCTGCAGCCAGTAAAGCATCATGATCGAGATCAAGTGGCCGATGTGCAGCGACGGCGCGGTGCAGTCGTAGCCGACGTAGGCGACCACCTCGCCCTTGACCGCCAGCTGGTCGAGGCCGTCGAAATCGGAGCACTGGTGGATGTAGCCGCGCTCCGCCAGCGTGTTGAGAAAGTCGGATCTAAAATTGCGCATTGGTCGTCGATCGCAGCTAGGTGTAGGCACCGCCTACACGTTTAATGTACGCAAGGCGAGCGGGAACTTATACGGGAGCCCGTCATGGGCAAGATGCTGCGTGCGATCGGCCTGATGAGCGGCACCTCGATGGATGGCATCGACGTGGCGCTGATCGCCAGCGACGGGGGCGAACGCGTTGAGCGCCGAGCCTCGGCCACCTTTCCCTATACGGCGGCCCTGCGCGGGCGCTTGCGCGCCGGCATCGCCGCCGCGGCCGCGCTCGAGACGCGCCAGGCGCGGCCCCAGCCGCTGGCCGCGCTGGAGGCAGAACTCACGGCCTTGCACGCCGATGCGGTTCGAAGCTTTCTTGCCGAGGTCGGCCAATCGCCGGCCGACATCGACGTCATCGGCTTCCACGGCCACACCGTGCTGCATGCCCCCGAGCGCGGTGTCACCGTGCAGCTTGGCGATGGTGCGGCGCTGGCGCGGGCGACGCGCATCGGCGTGGTTTACGATCTGCGCGCTGCCGACGTGGCGGCCGGCGGGCAAGGCGCGCCGCTGGCGCCGGCTTATCACGCCGCACTGATGGCGCGGCAGAAGAAGCCGGTGGTGATCGTCAATATTGGCGGCGTTGCCAACGTCACCTGGATCGGCGCCGCCGGCGAACTCTTGGCCTTCGACACCGGACCCGGCAATGCCTTGCTCGACGACTATATGCAGCGCCGCCTAAGCCTCGCCTGCGACCAGGACGGCAAGCTTGCCGCCAGCGGTCGGCCGCACGCCGACATTGTCACCGAATACCTGCGCCATCCCTATTTCGGCGAGCGGCCGCCCAAGTCGCTCGATCGCAATGCCTTCCAGTTGGCGCCGGTCGAGGCCTTGTCGGATGCCGACGGTGCCGCCACCCTCACCGCCTTCACGGTCGAAAGCATCGCCCGAGCGCGCGAGCATTTCCCCGCGCAACCGCAGCTGTGGGTGGTCTCAGGTGGCGGCCGCCGCAACAAGACCTTGATGACCATGTTGGCGGGCCGGGTCGAGGCGGCGGTCGCCCCGGCGGAGGCCGTCGGCGTGGACGGGGATGCGCTCGAGGCGGAGGCTTGGGCCTATCTCGCGGTACGCGCCGTCAGAGGCTTGCCGATCTCGTTTCCGGGCACGACCGGGGTGGGCCAACCGCTGCCAGGCGGCGTCTATGCGGCAGCCGGCGGCGGTCGAGCGGGGACCTGACGCCGACCCCCAAGCACGAGCCTAAAAGCCGCTCCGCTATTCCCTGCGCTCCTGCTCAAGCTCGACGATGCGGCGATCGACATAGGTGCCCGTCACATCGACCAGCTCGTCGATCTTGTCCTGGAAGAAGTGGTTGGCCTCCGGCACCACCGCGTGCTCGATCTTCACACCCTTTTGTACCTTGGTCTTGGCGGCGAGCTCGGCCACCGAGGCGGACGGCACGACGCGGTCGCGTTCGCCATTGACGAACAGCCCCGAAGAGGGACACGGCGCCAGGAAGCTATAATCATAAAGGTTGGCCGGCGGCGCCACGCAAATGAAGCCGTCGATCTCCGGCCGCCGCATCAACAGCTGCATGGCGATCCAGGTACCGAACGAGACGCCGGCGATCCAGCACGAGCGCGAATCGGGATTTTGCAGCTGCAGCCAGTCGAGCGCCGAGGCGGCGTCGGAGAGTTCGCCGGGGCCATTGTCGAAATAGCCTTGGCTGCGCCCGACCCCGCGAAAATTGAAGCGCAGCACGGAAAAGCCGCGCTCTACGAACAGGTAGTAGAGGGCATAAACCACCTGGTTGTTCATGGTGCCGCCAAACTGCGGGTGCGGATGCAAGATGAGCGCGACCGGACTGTTGCTGCCGGTCTCGTGGTGATAACGGGCCTCCAGGCGTCCGGCGGGCCCGTTGATGATCAGCTCAGGCATCGGTCGGTACACTCTCGGTGTGAGGGAGGGGTGCGTTTGGCGCCTGGGACAGCGCCCGGAGTGGGCGCTGTGCCGCGCTCGACGGAGCCGCAAATAAACTTGACTTGCGTGCTCGGAATTTCCATATATCCATGAAGTTTAGAACAGTTCGAAAGAACTGGAGGGCTCGCCCTCGTGCTGGAACTGCTCACGGGGTCGTCATAGCACGGCCGGGGGTATGCAGCGCAAGAGGAAGCGACACGTGGGGGCGAATGGCCGTGGCGGGCCGTCGCGGCCGAGCAGCCTGGAGTTGGCATCGTGGAGTTGAATACCAAGGGTCGCTACGCCGTCATGGCCATGGCCGACCTCGCCAAGTATGGCGGCGACGGCTCCTTGTCGCTGTCGACCATCGCCGAGCGCCAGCAGATTTCGCTGGCCTACCTTGAGCAGCTGTTCTTGAAGCTGCGGCGGGCCGGACTGGTGGCAAGCGCGCGCGGCCGCGCCGGCGGCTATCGTCTGGGGCGGCCGGCCGCCAGCATCACCGTCGCCGAGATCATGACCGCGGTTGAGGAGGGCGTGCGTATGACCCGCTGCCGCGGCGAGGACGCAACGCCGTGCATCGCCGGCCGCCGCTGCCTCACGCACGGCCTGTGGGATGCCCTGGGCGAACAGATTGCGGCCTTCCTCGACAGCATCAGCTTGCAGGAGGTGATCGACGGCATTCCCGCCGCCAAGCAGGCCAGACGCAGCCTCGATCAGGTTTTTCGGATCGGCGCGCCATGAGCCAACAGCGCACCTATCTCGATTGGAACGCCACGGCGCCGCTGCGTGCGGAGGCGCGTGCGGCGATGTTGGCGGCACTCGATGTCGTCGGCAATGCCTCCTCACCCCACGCCGAAGGCCGCCGGGCGCGCGCGCTGATCGAGGGGGCGCGCGAAGCCATTGCCGCCGCGCTCAGAGTCAAAGCCCGGCACGTCTATTTCACCTCGGGTGCGACCGAGGCCGCCAACTGGCTGCTGACCCCCAACGTTCAGCGCCGGGCCGGCCGCGGCCCGCTGGCGCTGCTGCTGGCCGGTGCCACCGAGCATGCCGCGATCCTTAATGGCCACCGCTTTCCGGCCGCGGCGGTCGAGCTGATCCCGGTCGATGGCGACGGGCTGATCGAGTTGGGCTGGCTCGAAGCGCGCCTCGCCGAGGCGGTGGCGCGGCATGGAGCCGGGGCGGTGATGGTGGCCGTGCAGGCCGCCAACAACGAGACCGGCGTCGTGCAGCCGCTAGCGCGGCTGGGCGCGCTCACGACCGCGGCCGGTGCACTGTTCGTGTGCGATGCGGTGCAGGCGCTCGGGCGCGCGCCGGTCGACAGCGCCGCGCTCGGCAGCGGTGCGCTGATCCTGTCGGGACACAAGCTCGGCGGTCCGCAGGGGATCGGCGCCGCCATCGTGCTCGGCGAAGACCTCCATTTCGAGCCGCTGCTGCGCGGCGGCGGCCAGGAGCGGCGCTTGCGCTCGGGCACCGAAAATATTGTCGCCATTGCCGGGCTTGCAGCGGCGGTGGTCGCCGCCCTATCTGACCAACAGGCGGTTGCCGCGCACGGGTTGGCTTTGCAGCAGCGCTTCGAGCAGGGTCTGAGCCGCGTTCGCGGCGATGCCGTCGTGTTCGCGGCAGCGGCGCCGAGGCTCGCCAACACCACCTGCTTCGCGCTACCGGGCATTGCCGCCGAGACGGCGCTGATCGCCCTCGACCTTGCCGGCGTGGCCGTCAGTTCGGGATCGGCCTGCTCCTCGGGCAAGGTCGCTCGCAGCCATGTGCTCGAGGCCATGCAGGTCGAGGCGGGGCTCGCCAGCGCGGCGTTGCGCCTCAGCAGCGGGCGCAGCACCGGCCTGGCCCAGATCGACGCCTGCCTCGCGGCCCTGGCACAGATCGAGCGCGCGCATGCCAGACGCCACCCGCAGCCGGCCAAACCGGCTCAGCGCAAGGTGGCATGAGCCGGCCGGAACCATTGGGAATTTGAGCGGAGACCGCGATGCCTGCAGTTCAACAGACGATCGATCAAGTTCGCAGAATCGACGTCGATCAGTACAAGTACGGCTTCGAGACCGAGATCGAGACCATCAAGGCACCCAAGGGCCTTGATGAAGAGATCGTGCGCTTCATTTCGCGCAAGAAGGGCGAGCCCGGCTGGATGCTGGACTGGCGGCTCGAGGCCTATCGGCGTTGGAAGACGATGACGGAGCCGACCTGGGCCAATGTCCGCTATCCCAAGATCGACTTCCAGAACCTCTACTACTACGCGGCGCCGAAATCGATGGACGCGCCAAAGAGCCTCGCCGACATCGACCCCGAGCTGTTGCGTACCTATGAAAAGCTCGGCATTCCGCTCAAGGAGCGCGAGATCCTGGCCGGGGTCGCGGTCGATGCGGTGTTCGACAGCGTCTCGGTGGTGACGACCTTCAAGGCGGAGCTGGCCAAGGCCGGCGTGATCTTTTGCTCGATCTCGGAGGCGCTGCGCGAACATCCCGAGCTGGTACGCAAGTATTTGGGCTCGGTGGTGCCGCAGTCCGATAATTTCTACGCTGCGCTCAACTCGGCGGTGTTCTCGGATGGTTCGTTTGTCTACATCCCTGCCGGCGTGCGTTGCCCGATGGAGCTGTCCACCTATTTCCGCATCAACGAGCGGCAGACCGGTCAGTTCGAACGCACGCTGATCATCGCCGACAAGGGTGCTTACGTTTCCTATCTGGAAGGCTGCACGGCGCCGATGCGCGACGAACATCAGCTGCACGCGGCGGTGGTCGAGCTGATCGCGCTCGAGGACGCCGAGATCAAGTATTCGACTGTGCAAAACTGGTATCCGGGCGATAAGGATGGCAAGGGCGGCATCTATAACTTTGTCACCAAGCGCGGTGACTGCCGCGGCCGCAATTCCAAGATCTCCTGGACGCAGGTGGAAACCGGATCGGCGATCACCTGGAAGTACCCAAGCTGCATCCTGCGCGGCGACGGCTCGCGCGGAGAGTTTTATTCGATCGCCGTTTCCAACGGCTATCAGCAGGTCGATAGCGGCACCAAGATGCTGCATCTCGGCGCCAACACCTCGAGCCGCATCATCTCCAAGGGCATCGCCGCCGGGCACTCGCAGAATACCTACCGTGGGCTGGTCTCGGCGCATCCCAAGGCGCGCGGTGCGCGCAATTTCACCAATTGCGATTCGCTGCTGATTGGCGATCGCTGCGGTGCCCACACGGTGCCCTATATCGAGGCTAAGAACGCCTCATCGCATTTCGAGCACGAGGCGACGACCTCGAAGATCTCCGACGACAAGCTGTTCTATTGCCGGCAGCGCGGCTTGAGCGAGGAAGAGGCGGTGGCGTTGATCGTCAATGGTTTCGTGCGTGACGTGCTGCAGCAGCTGCCGATGGAGTTCATGGCCGAGACCCAGAAGCTGATTGGCATTTCATTGGAAGGCTCGGTGGGATGAGACCGCTTGCGTTCCAGAGAGAACGCGGTGCCATTGGGCTGCCGGTCGGCGGACCGGCAGCTCGGCGCGTTGGCGGCGCAGGCTTTGACAGGCAAGTGAAGCGGACGAACCGGGCACAACCCGGCGCGCAGGGGACAGGCGAGAGCGCAGGCAGAGCCGGACGGTGGGTAGGCCGTCGGGTTTGTTGGAGGAGACGACCGATGCGTGATGCGGCAGAAATGATGTCGGCAATGTTGATGGCTCGGGTAACGCGGGCAATGGACGAGCGCGAATGCAAGCGGCGCAACGCGCTGTCCATCACCAGTCCCGGCTTCGTCTTGCGCCCCGGCGACGTTGGCACGGTGGTGGAGACCTTTGGGAGCAATGAGGCGTTTCTGGTCGAGTTCAACAAGAACGGGCATGCCGCCGCCAATTCCTGTGACTGGATGGGTGTGCTGTATCCGGCCGAGATCGAGGTCTGCCACAGCCCGCCCGACAAGGTTTGAGGAACGGGCGCGCTTTGCGCGCCCCGCCAGCTGAGAGAAGACGTGAGCGATGCTTGAGATCAAAAATTTGCGCGTCAAGTTGGCCGACGAGGACAAGCTGATCCTCGACGGCGTCAGCTTGCAGGTGCCGAAGGGTCAGGTGCACGCCATCATGGGGCCGAACGGTTCCGGCAAGTCGACCTTGGCCTACGTGCTGTCCGGTCGCGATGGCTATCAGGTCAGCGATGGCAGCATTCTTTGGAATGGCGAAGACCTGCTGGCGATGGAACCCGACGAGCGCGCCGCCAAGGGTGTGTTCCTGGCCTTTCAGTACCCGATGGAGATCCCGGGTGTTGCCACCATGACCTTCTTGCGCACGGCGGTGAATGCCGTGCGCAAGAAACGCGGCGAAGCTGAATTCACCACCCCCGAATTCCTGCGGCGCGCACGCGCCGAAGCGGCGCGCCTCAGCATCGCCGATGAGATGCTCAAGCGCGCGCTTAACGTCGGCTTTTCCGGTGGTGAGAAGAAGCGCATGGAAATCCTGCAGATGGCCATGCTGGAGCCGACCCTGTGCGTGCTCGATGAGACCGATTCCGGGCTCGACATTGATGCCGTGCGGGTGGTGTCGGAAGGCGTGAACCGGCTCAAATCCAAGGATCGCGCCATGCTGATCATCACCCACTATCAGCGCCTGTTGAACTACATCATTCCCGACCGCGTGCACGTCATGGCCGCCGGCAGGATCCAGAAGTCGGGTGGCAAGGAGCTGGCGCTGGAACTGGAACAGACCGGTTACGCCGAGTTTAACAACCGGGCAGCGTGAACGCCGACCGGACCAACGAGAAGCGACGTGGGATGACAGTGGCGATTACCAGAACCAAGGCCGAGCAGGGGCTGACCCAGAATTTCGAGGCCGTGGCCGCCAAGTTGCCGGGTAACCCGGCGGTGGCGGAGGCGCGGCGGGCGGCGATCGGGGCGTTTGCCGCGCTCGGTTTGCCGCACCGTCGGCTGGAGGCGTGGAAGTACACCGACTTGCGGTCACACCTCAAGGAAGCACTACCGGCCGCGGTCGCCGATGCGCCCTCGAGCCTGACGCGGGCCGAGCTCGACGCCGCGCTCGAGGAACTGGCCGATGTTGCGGCCGACCGGATGGTGTTTGTCGACGGCGTCTACGATCGTGGCCTGTCGCAGGCGGGCGTGATTGCCGGCGTCAGACTGGCGCCGCTGGCCGCCAGCCTCGCCAGCCCGGCGAGCGAGGCCGAGCTCAACGGCACCATTCCGGGCCAGGAGGCGGTGCTTGCCCTCAATACCGCCTTCATGACCGACGGGGCGGTGATCGATATCGCCGCCGGCAGCACATTGGCCAGCCCGCTTTTGCTGGTGTTCATTCGCACCGGCAGCGGTGGCAAGCGGCTGATCACCACCCGCAATCTGGTGACGATCGGGGAAAAGGCGCGTGCCACCGTGATCGAAGCCCACCTGAACTTGCCTGGTGCCGCCGCCGGCCACAGCAACAGCTTGAGCCAACTCACGCTCGGAGAAGGCGCTCAGCTGGCGCACCTTAAGTGCACCATCGGCGGCGATGGCGAGAGCCACGTGGCGAGCCTGTTGCCGGTGCTGGCGGCGGGCGCCAGCTATCGTGCCTTCCAGCTGACGGCAGCAACCGGCCTGGTGCGCAACAACGTCGGCTTGACCTTCGCCGGCGAAGGCGGCAAGGCCGACGTTTCCGGATGCTTCCTGGGGCGTGGCAGCGAGCACATCGATACCACCTTGGTCATCGATCATGCGGTTGCCGGCTGCGAAAGCCGCGAGCTGTTCAAGGGTGTGTTGGCCGACCGGGCACGCGGCGTGTTCCAGGGCAAGGTGATCGTGCGACCCGACGCGCAGCACACCGATGGCAAGCAGATGGCGCAGGTCTTGATGTTGTCGGAGACCGCCGAGTTCGATTCCAAGCCCGAGCTCGAGATCAACGCCGACGACGTCGTCTGTGGTCACGGTTCGACCTCGGCGGAGATCGACCCCGACCTGATCTTCTATTGCCGCAGCCGTGGCATCGCCGCGGCCGAGGCGCGCTCGCTGTTGATCGAGAGCTTCATTGGCGAGGCGATCGACAAGGTTACCGACCAGGCGCTCAACCCCGCGCTGATGGCGATGGCACGGCGCCGGCTGGTCGGGCTCGGCACCTGAGTTGGCGCCGTTGGCAGCGGCTGAGGAGCACATATGACCGCGATGATCAAGGGTGCCGAACTGAAGGCCGGTAGCGGCTACGACGTCGAGAGTATCCGCACGGATTTCCCGATCCTGTTCCGCGAAGTGTACGGCAAGCCGCTGGTCTATCTCGACAATGGCGCCTCGGCGCAGAAGCCGCGCGCGGTGTTGGAGGCCATCGAGCACGCCTACAAGATGGAATACGCCAACGTGCATCGGGGGCTGCACTACCTTTCCAACGCCGCCACCTCCCGCTTCGAGGATGCGCGCGAGACGGTACGGCGCTTCCTCAATGCTGCGAGCACGGACGAGATCATCTTCACCCGCAACGCGACCGAAGCCATCAACCTGGTGGCGAGTTCGTTCGGCGGCATGACGATCGGTGAGGGTGACGAGATCGTGGTGTCGATCATGGAGCATCACTCCAACATCGTGCCATGGCATTTCCACCGCGAACGGCGTGGCGCCGTTATCAAGTGGGCGCCGATCAGCGACCGCGGCGAGTTCATGCTCGATGCGTTCGAGGCGCTGCTTGGTAGCCGCACCAAGATGGTGGCCATCACCCACATGTCGAACGTGCTTGGCAGCATCGTGCCGATCAAGGACGTGGTCAGGATCGCGCATGCGCGCGGCATCCCGGTGCTGGTCGACGGCAGCCAAGCCGCGGTGCACATGCCGGTCGATGTCAGCGACCTCGATTGCGACTTTTACGCCTTTACCGGGCACAAGACCTACGGCCCGTCGGGCATCGGCGTGCTTTACGCCAAGCGCCGGCACCTCGATGCCATGCCACCCTACATGGGCGGCGGCGAAATGATCGAGAGCGTGCATAAGGATGCCATCAGCTATGGCCAGCCGCCGCACAAGTTCGAGGCCGGTACCCCGCCGATCGTGCAGGCGATCGGTCTCGGTGCCGCGCTCAATTACATGATGCAGGTGGGGCGCGAGCACATCGCCCGCCACGAGGCCGAACTTAAGGCCTACGCCGAGGCGCGGCTGGGGGCGCTCAACTGGCTAAAGCTCTACGGCACGGCCCCCGACAAGGGCGCCATCGTCGCCTTCGGCATCGACGGCCTGCACCCGCACGATATTTCCACCATCATCGACCGCTCGGGCGTGGCGGTCCGCGCCGGTCACCACTGCGCGCAACCCCTGATGGAGCGGCTGGGGGTGACGGCCACCTGCCGCGCGTCGTTTGCCATGTACAACACCAAGGCCGAGGTTGATGCCCTGGCCGAAGCGCTGATCAAGGCGCACGATTTCTTTGCCTAATGCGAGCGGATAACGCCGATGGTTGAAAACACGCGCAAGGACCCGCAGCAGGCGCCGCCGGAGCCCGGCGGCGAGGCGGTGTCGGCCGAGGCCCGGCCGGGCGCATCGATCCCGCCCGAGGAGCTTGAGCAGTTGACCGCCGACATCGTGGCGGCCCTGAAGACGGTGTATGACCCCGAGATTCCGGCCGACATTTACGAGCTCGGCCTGATCTACAAGATCGATGTCGACGATAATCGCAACGTCGCGGTGGAAATGACCCTGACCGCGCCCGGCTGTCCGGTTGCCGGCGAGATGCCGATTTGGGTGGAGAACGCGGTGGCCTCGGTGGCCGGTGTCGGCCAGGTTGCCGTACAGCTGACGTTCGATCCGCCCTGGGATCAAACGCGTATGTCCGATGAGGCGCGCCTGGCGCTGGGCATGTTCTAGCGCCCGCTCCGCGGTGCGGGCCACGGCCGCCGGCGGCCTTCACCCCAACCGGTGCACGCCCGCAGCGCTGATTGGCTCAGGGTGTTGGCGACAGCGCCGAATTGCCGGTCCACACCAACAGGGCGAGCAGCAGCACGCCGACGATCAGGCTGCCGGCAATCAGCTTCTTCTCGATCGGCAGCAGCGGCTCGGCCGGCATCTTGGCCATTTCCTCGCCGATGCGTGGGCGCTTATCGTCTGTTGCCATCGGCGATCTCCGTCAGCTGGCAAGCGGCGGCCTGAGACCGTGGAAGAACAACCACGAGATCAACAGCCCGACCCAAATTACGAACCCAAACAGCGAGACGACATAAACCGCCGCCAGTTTGCCGATGCCTTCCTGCCACAGCTGGCGCACATCACCGAGCAGCCCGATCGACAAGAACGTCAACAGAAAGAAGAGCTGCCGGAAGACATTGGCCTGGCCCATGGCGGCGTCGACGGTTTTCAAGACCGGCGGGCTGGCGGCCAGCCCGATCGCGAGCACGATCAGGAAGGTGGCGAGGAACCCCAATACGAACTTGGGAAAGCGCTGCCAGATGGCGGCGGCGCCGAAGGCCGCGCCGGCCGGGCGCGGTTCGATGTGACGGGTCCACAAGTAGGCGAGGATGAACGACCACACGCCAATGAAGATGTCGATGAAGACCTTGATGGTGGTGGTGGTGCCGACTACCCAACCGGGGCTCCACTTGATGCCGCGGGCAGCGGCATCGCCGTAGATTAGCGCTTCGGTA
>Ga0126384_10001877_pt1 | contig 12609 bp, 10 predicted proteins | sample PanSoiMetPlot_36_FD_92543 | JGI IMG/M metagenome (GOLD analysis project Ga0126384, IMG submission 92543) | Tropical forest soil microbial communities from Panama - MetaG Plot_36 | ecosystem: Environmental > Terrestrial > Soil > Tropical forest > Bulk soil | place: Panama | collected 2016-02-17 | reverse complement strand
TGGTCAGCCCGGCCGAAACGACGCGGCCGACGAGCAGGTAATGCGCGTCATCGGCCGCGGGCTTCAGAAATTTTTTGTACAGATTTCGCGTGAAGAGCGCCGAGCCTGAAACCATAAACGCCGCGCAGGATGCGATCACCGTTCCGATAATCGCCGCGATCATCAGCCCGATCAGACCCGACGGCAGCAACTGTTTAATCATCGCGCCGAAAACAAGCTCGCGACTCTTGTGATCGTAGCGGGCGGCAAACAACACGGCGGCGATCAGACCGGTCAGCGCCCAGCCGATGGTGCAAAGCCTCTTGATGAAATTGCCGTAGCACCATCCGACTCGGCAATTCATCTCCGTCTTGCCGCTTCCGGCGACCGCCATGTGATGCGGTTGCGCCACAATGCCGACGAGGCCGCTGATGACCAGCATAGTCACCGGAAACAGCGACAACTCTTTATTAGCGAGCAGCGAAAACATCTGCGGATCGAGCTTGGCGTGCAGTCCCGAAAAACCACCGATCGCGTTCAGCCCGAATGGTATCAGCATGAACGACAGAATGATGATGAAGATGCCCTGAATGAAATCAGTATTGACCGTCGCGACGAGCCCGCCGGCGACGCCGAACAGCACGAACAACGCCGTGACGCCCCAGATGACCCAGGTTTCGGAGACGCCCGTAATGCCCGCGATCGTCAGCGCCGCGCCTTTGATAATCATCCCCTGCCACAACATAAACAGGTAGAGCGCGAAGAACGAATATCCGACTCCCAGAGATTTGCTGAACCGTTCTTCGAAAAAATCGGCCGTCGTCGTATAGCGCAACCGGCGGAAGATCGGAGAAAGCAGCCAGAAGAACGGCGTCGAGAAGATGTACATCCACTGATACCAAATGCCCGCCATTCCGATTTCGTAAGTCGCGCCGGCTACGCTGATGGCGTAATCGGAGCGCGTTCCCGTGGTCAACGCTTGCGCGATCATTAGGGCCTTGCCGAACCGGCGATTGCCCATGAAAAATCCTTCAGTGTCTTTGACGCGGCGCGACACGTACAGACCGAAGATCGTAATTCCGGCGAGATATGTGACGATGACCGTCAGATCGAGTTTGGATAAACCTCTCATTATTCTCCTTAAATCAGCGCCGCAAGGGGTAGCGAGCGGCGCCCCGATGATCAGCCTGCTCGTGAGGCGCGCTCGCTACCGCTCGTGACACTGATTCAGTGAAGATTGAATATTGCTGAAATCGCGAGAAATATATAACACAACCCCATCGCGGCTGAGTAGCCTGTGCGGTTATAATGACGCCGCCTCCAACAATCCCAAAAGGTATTATGCGTAATCCGACCTCGAAAAGAATGCGATATGTGTCCGTCGTCTTCTCGGCGATTCTCTGTTTGTTCATCGAAGCGCAGTTCGCCTTCGGTCAACAGATCGGCGCCGCCGGACGGTTGAATGAACTCAGGAAGCTGCGCGACCAGCTCCAGCTTACTAACTCGCTGCGCGATTCTGATATCGTCGTGATATTGAACGAGCGCATGATCTCCGAAGCTGCGCAGCAACTCGTAGGGCTTGAATTTCTGCTGTCGAACGGCAGCATGTTGAAGCTGACTTCGGTTGAGGGCGAGCTGAAAGCGGCCGCCGCCGTCTTCAAAATCGGCATCCAGGCGAAATCGTCAGTGACGCTCAATCTGCAACTGATCTGCCGGATCAACAGCGGCGAGCTTGAAAAAGGCGCGCTTCGACTGCCCCTGCGAGTCACCGATGTGAAGATGATGAACGGGGGACTTTCATCGATCTTTCTGAAAACGCTCTTCGGTGAATGGCTCCATCCGGAGAAGTGGAACCACGAATTGCCCGCGATTGAAATCCCGCTAGAGATTGAGGAGACGATGCGGGTTCCGGCCGTGCGATTCGAGGTCGCCGGCGAGATGCCGATGGAGATTTCGACGCCCGATTACCAGGCGCCGTTGAAATTCGTCGTCACGTCTCTGCTCGTGCTCGATAAACGCGCCGTGATCGCGCTGCAACTGGATCAAGGCGCGACGCCGACCGCGATCCCGGCTTCATTCACGAGTGTGAACGACAACGATCCCAGGGCGCTTGAAGGCGAGATCGCGCGAATGAGCGAAGGTTTGAACTCGAGCGGCGACCTGCGCGCGGTGTTGAACCGCCGCGTGATCAACACACTGCTCTCGCAAATGGCCGCGGCGCATGACGCCGATTTCAACGTCCGTCTTAAGGGCGGGCGCGTCCGCTCGGAAGAGGTGAACGTGATCGTCAACGTCACGAATTACACCGACGTCGAGAGCGGTGAAGGCCGCGCGGACATAACGCAACTCAATATCGAACGGATCGCGGACGGAAAGCTTACACTGAAGCTGAGCGGACAGGGTGAGGCGGATGCGCGGATGCGCGGGCGCGAATATGGCGTGCCTTACACTATCTCGCCGCACATGACTTTCTCGATCAAGGATCAGCCCTTGCCGCTGGAATTCGTCGGCGAAGAGAAAAAGATTTTTCTGCGCGCCGCGCCGGGCTCCACATTGCCGATCAATGTCCAGTTCAATTTGAAAGTCGCGGGGCGGGATTTCAGTTTCAGCCGGCAATCAGTCGTACAGGCTGATAAATGGCTCAACCGAATCGAGCTGCCGTCGTTTTTGGAGCGTGAGATTTCGCTGCCGCGCAAAATGGAGGTTGACGCCGGCGGCAATCTGCACATAACCGAAAGGCGAAACCTCGGCTATACGCTCTCCAACATGCGCGTCGGCGCGAAAGATGACGCGATCGAAATCATCGCCAACATCAAACTCAACCCGCCGAAATGATTTGGTATGGAAGACAATCCGCCAAAATCAAAGCCCTGGGTAAAATGGGCGATCATTTCCATCTGTTGGACCGCCCTCGCCATCATCTTTACCGGACAGGGTTTTATAGCGCAAGCCTGGTGGTCTAAAACAATCGAATGGAAGAGAACTCTGATCACTGAACTGCTTTGGGTTTATTCGTGGAACCTGGTGACTCCGTTCATTCTTCAACTGTCAAACCGATTCCCTTTGCAACGCGAGAAATTCTCTCGCTCTATCGGAATCCACGCTTTTGCCGCTCCATTTTTCTTCATTATCAGCTCAGCGATTTCGACCATCGCGTATAGATTGATTCTCGGTCCATACCCCGGGTCAAGATCCCTTTTCGATTCATTCCGGAGTCTCATTATTGGAGGTTTTGCCGTTGGATTGCTGATTTACTGGCTGGTCATCGGTATCGACCAGGCGACAGCTTATTATCGCAAATATCGTGAGAGAGAACTGCAGGCATTGAGTCTTGAAACTCGTCTGATAGAGGCGCAATTGGACGCTTTGAGAATGCAATTGCATCCGCACTTTCTTTTCAACACGCTTAATAGCGTCTCGGTATTGATGCGAAGGGATGTTGACGCGGCTGATCGGATGCTGCTCCAACTCAGCAGCCTGCTGCGTGTCACATTAGCCAGAAATGCGGCGCACGAAATAAAGCTCGGACAAGAACTGGAAATTCTCGAGCGATATCTGGAAATTGAACAAATCCGTTTTCGGGATCGTTTGACGGTGAGGATGCATATTGATCCGTTGGCGCTTGAGGCGCTGGTCCCTCAGCTTTTCTTTCAGCCCCTGGTTGAAAACGCCATTCGGCACGGAATCGCAGACCGCGAAACGGGGGGGGAAATTGACATTCGCGCTGAACGTCAAAATGGAATGGTTTACCTTCAGGTGAGCGACAACGGCCCGGGTTTAACCATTCCGCACGGAAACTTTATTGAAGGAGTCGGCCTTTCGAACGCGCGCTCCCGAATTGAGCGCCTGTACGGTTCCGACAGCCGCTTCGAAGTGCGTAATGCCGAAGAAGGCGGTTTGATTGTAGCCGCGGCGTTTCCGTTTCACACTGAAACAATTATCGAAGTTGAAGCGAAGAGATGACAACATGGAAAAGATTCGAGCGCTAATCGTTGATGATGAACCGCTGGCGCGCGAAGGAATTCAGATGCGGCTCAGACAGGAGCCGGATGTCGAAGTGATCGGAGCCTGCAAAAATGGGCGGGAAGCAGTGACGGTCATCCTGCGCGATATCCCCGACCTGGTCTTTCTCGATATTCAGATGCCAAGGCTGGACGGGTTCGGGGTGATCGAAGCAGTCGGCGTTAAACGGATGCCGCATGTCATTTTCGTCACCGCGTACGATGAACACGCGCTGCGAGCTTTCGAAGTGAGCGCGCTCGATTATTTGCTGAAGCCGGTTGACGGCGAGCGTTTTTTCGAAGCGCTCGAACGGGCCAGAGACAGGATTCGCGGTAAAAACCTCGAAGCGATTAGCGAACAGCTCCATAAAATGATGACTGCTCTTAAAGCGGAAAGAAAATACCTGGAACGATTGTCCATAAAATCTGGCAAGTCTGGCCAATCAGGCGGCCGCATCATCTTTTTAGGCGTGGACAAAATTGATTGGATCGAAGCCGCTGACAACTACGTCCAGGTCCATGCCGGACGCGAATCACACCTTCTACACGCCACAATGAACAGCCTGGAGAACAGACTCGACCCCAATAAATTTCTTCGCATTCATCGCTCAACGATCGTCAATATCAGGCGGATAAAAGAACTGCACCCGATGTTTCATGGTGAATACCAGGTCATCTTAAAGGACGGCGCGCAACTGACATCAGGGCGCGGCTATCGAGAAAACCTTCAAAAACTCATCGACAATCTCTAGCCTGGAAAGACAACACTGACCTTCCACCCAACGATTCAGCCACTCTGCCCTGGAGAACCGTTGTTTACCCAATATCTGTTCCGGTATTCGCTGATTCCGCCTATCGTGCGCGGGCGTGCGGTCCGAGTATTTAAATGAAAATCGTTCCTGGGTACGCGCCGGGTGGGAGGGCGCTTTGCCTCGATCAAGACCGATTGAAGAAGCCTGGCGCGCTCCCAAGCGACGCGTACCCAGGGATTCTCGGAGGAGATGAACTATGGCGATTCACGGAAATACCGAAAAGCTGATCTCGTTGACTAAGGGGAGAAGAAGCGTCTTTGTTGCGCTTGCCGCAATTTGCATTATGACCTGGAGTTTAACCTTGTGGGCCAGGCCCAACGACGCGATTCCATACCCTACGGGCTACCGTCAATGGACGCATGTGAAGAGTACAATCATTGGCCCAAAGAGCCCGGCCTATGAACAAATTGGGGGAATCCAGCACATCTATGCGAATGAAAAGGGAATGGAAGGATACCGTACCGGTCGTTTTCCCGAAGGCTCAATTCTTGTATATGACTTCCTTAAAACGGAGGAGGACGCCTACAGCGCGGGAAGGACAAATGAAGGTCCGCGACGATTCACAAGTGTCATGGTAAAGGACAGCAAACGATACGCAGCGACTGGAGGCTGGGGCTTTGAGGAATTCAGAGGTGACAGTCAAACGGATCGAATGATAGGCGCGGACGCTCCTACAAAGTGTTACGCCTGTCATACCTCGCAAAAAGAGCGCGATTTCGTATTTAGCGCATATCGTAAGTGAACTTATGTTCGAGCAGATCAGGAAGTATATTGCCAGCCATATTCACCTGACAGATGAAGAGCAGCTCGTCGTGAAAAACTGCCTGGCTACCTAGCGCATTGCTGAAGGAGGGAGAAATTTGCGAGCGCCTCACTTTCGTCAATTAAGGGTGTCTACGGCGCTTTTAGGCGAAGGAGAATCAAGAGGTCACGGGGCGTATATTCTTCGAGATTTCGTTTGTCACAATTCGAACGAGGAGATGACACAATGCCGATTTATGAAAATACCAAATGGCGGGTCTCCTCTGTTAAGCGGAGAAGAGTGATCTTTCTCGCGCTTGCAGCGACCTGCATTATGACTTGGAGTTTATTTTTGTGGGCCAAGCCTAACGACGCAGTTCCATATCCTGCAGGATACCGCCTGTGGACGCATGTGAAGACCGCATTGATCGGTCCACAAAGCCCTGCCTTTGAAAGTTTTGGGGGGATACACCACATTTATGCGAACGAAAAGGCAATGGAGGGATACCGTACCGGCCGGTTCCCGGATGGTTCAGTTCTTGTGTTTGAGCTCCTGGAAACACGAGAGAGTGGGGGAGTGACGACAGAAGGGGCGCGGCGTCGCGTTGGTGTAATGGTCAAGGAGAGCAAACGATACTCCGAGACTGGGGGCTGGGGGTTTGAGAGTTTCCAGGGCGACAGCCAAACGGAACGGAGGTTAACTGCAGAGACCAGGATCGCATGTTTTAACTGCCATGCGCAGCAAAAGGATCGCGATTTCGTATTCAGCGAATTTCGCAAGTGATGACACAAAACAGGAGATTTGACGCAATGGAGATACACGGTAATGACAGAAGGTTGATTTCTTTGGTTAGGTGTAGAAGGGTAATATTTCTCGCGCTTGCCGCAACCTGCATTATGACTTGGAGTTTATCTTTGTGGGCCAAGCCTGAGAACGCAGTTCCATATCCTGAGGGATACCGTCTGTGGGCGCACGTGATGAGCGCATTGGTTGGCCCACAAAGCCCGGCCTTTGAAAGTTCTGGAGGGATCCACCACATTTACGCGAACGAAAAAGCGATGGAGGGATATCGTATCGGCCGGTTTCCCGATGGTTCAGTTATTGTGGCTGACTTCCTTGAAACACGAGAGAACGCGGGAGTGACAACAGAAGGACCGCGGCGTCGCATAGATGTGATGGTAAAGAACAGCAAACGATACGCCGAGACCGGCGGCTGGGGTTTTGAGAGTTTCAGGGGGGACAGCCAAACGGATCGGATGGCGAGCGCAGAAGCTGCGACAAAGTGTTTCGCTTGCCACGCGAAGCAGAAAGAGCGCGATTCCGTGTTCAGCGCATTTCGTAAGTGAAAGATACCATTGCGAACGCTGATCGCTGTTGATTTCAACCTTGATCGTCTCGAAATTCATGTCCAGCTCTCCTGCGGAAAATGTAGCGCAACCTGCCGAGGTTGCGCTGCTCTGGCAATTAACGAGATGAGAAACCGCGCAACCTCGGCAGGTTGCGCTACCCTCGCCCACGATTTTGATTGTTTCTCCCGCGTCGCTTACCGCGAAATGAACGACTCCTCCAATTTTGGATCGGAAACGCGCGCTTTTCGGCCCGCGTTTTTTTACCTCATTTGCAGATATGGCGGAAAAATCACTCAGCCGTATGATAGTATCATCTCAACCTGACACAATCTGATCTTAAAACTACTCCCGCGTGATCCGCCGGTTTCGCATAGGCGGAAGAATTGCCCCTCCCCAAAGACCGCAATCCCAATCCCGACGCAGGTCTCATTACCAAACAGGAGAGTGAATATGTCGCAAGACGCTGGTGATATGAACCAGTCGAAGCGCTTCCAGAATCCGGCCTATGTCTATGGCCCGATGGTGTATCAGTTCCCGTCTGAGCAAGCGGGAGAGAGTGAGAATGGGAAGCCCAAAGGCTTTCAAAACGTCAATTTCCTGGCGCCTGTTTTGATCATCGCGCTGGCGGTGGGAGGGGCGATTCTTTACATGAAAGGGAAGGGAACGGAGATTAGGCAGTGGAACTTCGATCGCGCCATCTCAGGTCAACAGATTTTAGGGAACGAAGACGAAAACCAACTGCAGTCCCGAGTTCTAACCCGGGCCAGAGTCACCGCTGATAGGCTTTATCTGAGGGAAGGCCCTGGAACCGAGTACGTGCCCACCTACCTTCTGCCTGAAAATTGGGATGTCTCACTTACGGGAGAGTACCAACCGGATCGTCATGGCGATGTCTGGGCGAGAGTTCTGGTGGAGACCAGTGAAGGCGCGCAGGAAGGTTGGGTGAGTCGAAAGTTTCTGAGGCTTTAACCGATTTCGCATTAACTCTGGGAGGCCCGTTTGATACGATCCATTAACGCCAGCCCCAGTCCTTCTTCGACTACGGTTTGGCAATAGATAGTTTCGACCCCTTCCCGGTCGCATTCGCGGAAAAAATGGAATAGCTCGTGCGCGTATTCCGCATAGCCTTTGCAGATGAGGATTCGTTTGAAGGCGCCGGCGTTCGGCGGCGGTTCAAGGCCGATGTAGGCTGACAAATTCATGGGAACCGTGAACTGAGGAAACGGGGTGATTATGACCTTCGCCTGGGGAGCGTAATGACGATACTGAGTTCCCGGGCTTTTCCGAAGGGCGCCGCCGGTCCCGGTTGACGCTACAGTCTGTGGAATGACCTTCTGCAACTCTTCGAGCGTGACGGCCCCGGCGCGCAATATAACCGGTCTGTCTCCGGCGCAATCAACCACGGTTGATTCCAAACCGACTTTGGTCTGCTCGCCTTTGAGGATGCAACTGATGCGGCCATCCAGGTCGTCCCTGACCGCCTGCCACGTCGTGGGGCTGGGCCGGCCAGAGAGGTTCGCCGAAGGGGCGACAACGGGCGCGCCGCAGGCTCGCAGGAATTGCCGCGCCACCGCGTCTTTCGGCATTCGCACGCCGAGGGTCTTCAATCCCCCCGTGGCCACGGGCGGAACCTTGTCATTTTTCGGCAGGATCACAGTCAGAGGGCCTGGGAAAAAAAACTCGATCAGTTTTGCGGCGTTTGCCGGAATTCCGCTCGTGATCTGGTTGAGTTGAGAGAGGTCATAAATGTGCGCGATCAACGGATTATCGGCGGGGCGGTCTTTCGCAATGAATATTTTCTTGATGGCTTCTTCGTTGAGAATGTTCGCGCCCAGCCCGTAAACAGTTTCGGTCGGGAATGCGACGACTTCGCCGTGCTGAATGAAGCGCGCAGCAATCGAGGGAGACTGTGTGATTTTGGTCTTCACGATTTTCTTGAATCAGCGCCGCGAGCGGTAGCGGGCGGCGCACCGATAACTAGCTTCCCTGAATGCGCCGCCCGCTACCGCTCGCGGCGCTGATTTATTTTGGAACTATCACAATGACGCGGCGGGCGACGCTGGTGAAATTCAGGGCGCTGCTGGCCGAGTTGAAATCAATCGAAGGCGGCGAGAAAGATTGGCGACTCTTCGTCGCGCTCACGCGGTAGACCGTGCTCGGCTCAAATCCTTTCTGCGACCAGGCGCCGGCGCCATCGGTTTCAACGGCGGCAGGAATGTCGCCTCCGCCGAAAACACGCGTGAAAGTGATCGTTACTCCGCCGACCCCGTCGCCGGCGCCGTTCGTGACGCGTCCGGAGACGTCGTAAAGCGGCGCCGCGCCCGGCTGGGTGATCCCGACGATGCGCCCGGCGATCACCATCGTCCCCTTGCGCGCGTCGGGGCTTTTGTTCTCGGCGACTATGAAATCAACCACGCCCGGGCCCACGCCGTTCAGGACGCCATCGCCGGTCGGAGAGACTATGGTGATCCACGAATCGTTGCTGACGGCGCGCCATTTCACGCCGTCCAGAGCTTTGACTTGGATCCGGGCGCCGCCGCCGCGAATTCCGACTTGCTGTTCGGTCGGCGAGAGGGATGTCGCGGCCAGGTCAATTGCGGCTTTGACGTCGAGGCGTCCGAAGCCATAAACATTGTTCTGCGGATTGCCGGCGCCGCAGTCGCTGGTTTCGACGCGGACCGCCGATTCGTTGAGGATGTTTTTGGTCAGGTCGACGCGGCCGCGAAGGTCAGGGTATGCGGACCAGAGCAATGCGACCGCGCCCGCGACGTGCGGAGTCGCCATCGAAGTCCCGCTAAAGCTGGCGTAACCGCCGCCGCGCACCGCCGAACGCACGCCGACGCCGGGCGCCGTGATGTCGGGCTTTACTCGATTGCTGCCGTCAATCGTCACAGGCCCGCGGCTGCTGAAACTGGCGATCTCGCCCGTGATCGCGCTGAAGGCGCCGACGCTGTAGCTGGCGTCGTAAAGAGCGGGCGGGTCAACGACTGACGAACAGCCCCTTCCGCCATCGTTGCCCGCGGCGACCACGGTCATGATGCCGGCGGCCCGTTGCGCTTCGACAGCCGATTTTAAAGTGTCAGGTGAACAGCCTTCGGAGGGCGGGCAGGCCCACGAATTTGTGGTGATGTGGGGGGCTTTCGACGGGTCGCCCTGCGCGGGCGCGCCGCCGACCGGGTACGGCGCGAGGAAGAATTCAAAGCATTCGAGGTAGGTCGCGGGCGTCCCACGGCCGCGATCCATGTTCCGGCACGCGATAAATTTAGCGCCGGGCGCGACGCCGATCTGATTGACGGCGCCTTCGGCCCCGAGCGCCGACCCCAGGGTGTGGGTGCCGTGATTATTGTCATCGCACGGCGTTGTCGAATCGAATCCGCAGGCGCCTCCCTGACTGTGAACGCTGTCGTGCCAGTTGTAATCGTGATTGGCGTTGACGCCGTCCCAGCCGCGGTATTGATTTCGCAAGGCCGGGTGATCCCACATCACGCCGGTGTCCTGCCCGCCGATGACCAGTCCCTGGCCCGTGAAGCCGAGCGCCCAGACTTCAGGCGCGCGGATGTAATTGACTCCCGGCTCGATTGACTCCTCTAACATAGCCTGGTTCGACGTACTGTTATCAACACCGATAGGTTGAATTCCCTGTAGTTGAGGATTGCCTTCGATGCGCGCGACATCGTCTCTCGCGGCAAGTTCGAGCGCAATCTCGCGGGAGCCTTTGACCAGAATCGCATTGATTATGTAAAACGCCCTGCGCTGGATCCCGCGCTCCTCCAGCCATCCGAGCAGAGGAGCTTGCGTCTCGCTGGCGCGAGCAAGCAGCGTCTCGAACACAAACCGCCCCTTCTCTTCTTTCGTCCTCAGCGAATCGGCCGGGCTCAAATCCGCTTGGTCTTCCAACACCACCAGAAATTCAGCCTCCTCGCCGTCGGCCGTTTTTTGGAGCACCCACGGCGAAAGTTTTCTCAAAGCCCTCTGCTGAAGCTCTTTCGAAAGCTTAGCTGTCGGTCTTTTTTTCGATTTGGCGCTGGCGGCCAAACCGCCAACCAGAATGCCGCATGCGGTGAGAATCAGCAGCAGCGCTTTATAACGCGAGGTTCTCATGATGACCATTCTCCGTCACCGTCACTTTGGAAGTGACCTGGGATTCTATTGGGGGCAGGCAGGTATAGGGAGTGGGGAATGGGGAGTGGGGAATGGGGAAGGAGGGTTTTCACCCACTCCCCACTCCCCACTCCCCACTCCCCGATCAGTAACGCATCGCCTCCACGGCGGCGTCAGACCAGGCTTCGAGTGGGGCATAATCGTCTGTCAAAATTACGGCCCGGTCGCGCGGCAATTCGAGCCGCGATGCGAAGACGGCTTCGATGTAGCCGGCTCGCCAGACCTCTTCAGAGAGCTTCATCTTAAACGGCGCGGCGGTCTCCGCCAGATTTTCAGGAATATCGCCTGAAACCAGAAACATCGTCGAAACGAAATTTTGCTTCTTGCCCATCAGCAGCCAGTTAGGCGAAAAGACCTGGGTCTTGCCGAATACGTTTTCCATTGTCGCCACAACCGATGAGGCGATGCGGGACGCTTCGCCGGAGACGCCCCCTACGATGTTGGCGACCACCAATCCGTTGGCCGCCAGCCGCTTTTTCAAATCGGCGAAAGCTTCGCGCGTGAGCAGGTGGAAGGGGGGTGAATCGCCGCTGAAGGCGTCGAGCACGATCACGTCATATTTTTCAGTCAGCCGCGAAGTCTCCGTGCGCGCGTCTCCAATTATCACTTTGACCGAATCGGGCAACCCGAAATATTCGCGCGCCACCTTTTCCGACATCGGGTCAATCTCGATGACCGTGACCTGCGATCCGGCCTCGGCCATCGCGCGAGCATATACTCCCGCGCCCAACCCCCAGATCAGAACCGTTTTCGGAATCCCTTTAATGGTCGCCAGCCGCTCCAGGCCATAGGCGTATTTAGCGTACGAGACATCGCCGATTAGCGAACCCTGCTGCACGCCGTTAAGAAACAGGTACCGCACGCCCCGGTGATCGCTGACAACCAGGTCGCCGTACGCCGACGGGATGCGCGCCTTCACCGGATAGTATTCGTTCTTGTACAACACTTCGCGGTCGGCCTCATCGCCGGCCACTTTGGCGCCCGTAGTGGCGAGCGCCAATCCCACAAAAAGCAACAAGGCCGCCTGTTTCCTGGCCCCGAAGAGCAGATAGAACAAGGGCACGATCGCCAGAGCGACGGCGGTCGAAATGATGGCGGCATGAACCGTCACATTCGGAATCAACAGAAGTGAAACCGCAAGGCTGCCCGCGACCGAACCGACCGTCGAAAGCGCGTAAAGGTTTCCGACGCTGGCGCCTAAATGCTGATGGTTGGCCGCCGCGCGCACGGCCATCGGGGAGAGCATTCCGAGCAGGAAGAGCGTGGGCAGAAACAGCACGGTAGTGGCCATAAAGGTCCCGCTGACCATCCCCGCTTCGTAGGCCACGCGCAGGGCGGGCCGCGTAGTCAGATCGGAAAGCAACAGAGTCCCGGCGGCGCAAGCCATAACTATCATTAATGCGCCGAGACCCGGCCTGCGATCAGCCACTCGACCTCCGACCACATAGCCGACGGCCAGCGCCGCCAGAGTCACTGTGATCAGGGCGCTCCAGACATGGAGCGTGGTTCCAAAGCTCGGCGCTAGAATACGGGAGCCTATAATTTCAACCACCATGACCGCCGCT
>Ga0126384_10001876_pt1 | contig 12617 bp, 12 predicted proteins | sample PanSoiMetPlot_36_FD_92543 | JGI IMG/M metagenome (GOLD analysis project Ga0126384, IMG submission 92543) | Tropical forest soil microbial communities from Panama - MetaG Plot_36 | ecosystem: Environmental > Terrestrial > Soil > Tropical forest > Bulk soil | place: Panama | collected 2016-02-17 | reverse complement strand
GGATAGTATTCGGTTCGTTGTGGTGGAGATTGCTGCGACTATGGTGAGAAGACGAACAATCGGCCGCGCTGAAGTCACCGAGGTCGATCGTCTCGAACGCGAAATAGTTACCCGTGCCTCCCCGTAGACAGAATACCGAGAGTTTGCGGTCGATCCGCCGCACCTATTCGCAAGAACTCAAGAACCTTTCGGCAGACATTGTTCTGAATCTCGCGATAAGACTGGTGAACAAGGCACGCTTCGACCTCCGTTTCATAGCTTACGAATTGATCCTCCATCTCGAGTGTAATACTCGCTACTAAAACCTATGGCAGGCTATTCTCAAACTCCGTTGATCAAGAAACTCGGAATCAAGGAAGGATTTCGCATTTCTTTTGTGAATGCTCCGACAGATTTTGGAAATGAGTTGGGATCGCTTCCAGAGAGCGTCATGGTGCTGGCGCGGCCGGCGTCGGGGATGGATTTTGTTTTGCTCTTCACAAAATCGCAGCTTATGTTGACGAAAGACTTTGCAAGGCTGGCAAAGATGCTCTTGCCCAACGGCATGCTCTGGGTTGCGTGGCCAAAAAAATCGTCGCGTATAACAACTGATCTTTCAGAGAACAGTGTTCGGCATATTGGTTTAAACGAGGGGCTTGTTGATGTGAAGGTCTGTGCTGTTACAGAGGTTTGGTCGGGACTAAAGTTCGTTTACCGAATTCGTGACCGCGCAAGAATGCGCTGACCACTGGAGGAATAGAATAGATCTGTAATTATTGACAGGCCTGTGAGTATCCCTGTGGAAAACTTTTTGGCCGTCTACTAATTGTGTGAGTTCAATCATTATCATCGACCTGTTGCGCCAAACATACGGCGAACGCTTTCTGTTAAGAATAAAAGAATAGGTTTTCCCGCGAGAATTTTGTGATAGATCGACTCTGTGAATGATTATCCGTGGAGTTGAATCACTTCAGACTTTTGTTGATGTGATCATATATCTGCCTACCGCAGAAAAGTTTGCGCAAGCAGAATTCTGCCTACAGAAATTACCTCTGTGGCAAACTGGTTGAAAGCGCTGATGGACCATTGTTGCGAAAGAAAGTTGTTGAAAAAATTTTCCCGATCACTATAATCCCGATCCCCTCGCTAACGGGTGATGATTGACGGAAAGAAGATTTGAAGTTCATGGTTGTTTGAAGCGGAATTTTTGTTTAGGTTGCTAAGCTCTCATTTTCATTCTTCTCGCATGCCAGCACCGCATACCTAAACCAGGATTCTGGTTCAAACAAGCGCGGTTCCTGTAATTCAGAGCGGCGCTGTTCAATCTCAGGTGGTCTCTCCGTCTCGTGCGGAGTTTCTCCACCAAACAATCATCTCAGCAAGAGTAGCTGCGGACCGGAGGCCGCGAGTCCCCGGCCCGAGGGATAGTGTTTTCTCTTCGCCGACTCGCACTCAAGTTCAACAGGTAATTTGAGTTTTTGGAGTGCTTGAAATGAAGGATGCTGCTGAGTTAATGCCTGATACCAAACAATGCCCACTTTGCTCCCAAGAACTTCCCTTGACTGAATACGGGATTTGCCGCGCGCGCCGCGATGGACGCAATTTGTATTGCAAGAGTTGTATTCGCAAAAAGGTAAGCGAAAGTCGCAAAGCCTTTAAGGAATATAAATCAGTTCGACATCAGTATGTCGTCGAAAAACCTGGCGGCGAAACTGATAGTGTTGCTCAGAAGCGTCACGGCGTCATGCGTCAGATCAGCAAGATGACTCCGGCTGAACGTGTGCGTGAAGCGATCAGGCTCGGTGCCAGGACCCAAAAGGAAATTGCTCAGAAAACCAAACTGGGCAAAGACGAAATAGGCGACGCGCTAGCCAATTTGTTGCTTTGGACGCACGAAGTCCGCACCGAGGTCGTCGACAACAATCGTCATTACTTTATCAACGAGCCTGCTCCTGAACTTGAAGTGCACGAAGAGCTGCCTGAATTGCAACTTCCACCGCGCAAACGCGATGTACCAAGCTCATTCAGCGCCGTAAAAGACTTAATGCCTGGTAAGAAGCCGGACGGTTCGTCCGAAAGAGTCCCGGGCTGGGTGGCTGCTTGACGGTGTGATTCTACAGACGGTTATTCTTCGAATGCTCTGAGTACTTCCTGGGCATGATCATCGGGTTTCACTTTTTCGAAAACTCGCTTGATCTTGCCCTTTTCGTCGATCAAAAACGTCATGCGATGAACTCCCATATAAGTCCTGCCCATGAATTTCTTCTGCCCGTAGGTCTCGTACTTGTCAGCAATCGCGTGGTCTTTGTCGGTTAGCAAAGTAAAGGGCAGATCGAACTTCCTGGCAAATTTTTGGTGAGATGATTCGTTGTCTGTTGATATTCCCAGAACTTTAATGCCTGCCTTTTCAAAGTCATCGAAGGCATCGCGAAATGAACACGCTTCCCTGGTACAACCGGGTGTATCATCCTTTGGATAGAAATACAGAACCACTTTTTGGCCCTTAAAATCCTTGAGGCTGACGGAACGTCCTTCAGCATCAGTTGTCTTGAAAGCCGGCGCTGTGCTTCCTTCTTTGAGCATTCTGGTCTCCTAAGACAAGTTGAGTTAATTTAATCGCGAAACTAATGGCATTCTAAGGCTGCACCGACTACCGCGCAAAACTCGGACTAAAGACAATGAGGCCAAAGAAGCAGACCAACTACTGGATGGTGAAACAGGAACCAGAAGCGTACTCGTGGAGTGATTTTGTTCGTGATGGGAAGACTGACTGGACCGGTGTCAGAAACTACCAGGCTCGCAACAATCTCCGCGAGATGAAGACTGGTGATAGTGTTCTCTTTTATCATTCCGGAAAAGAAAAGGCTGTGGTCGGCGTCGCAGAAGTTCAGCGCGCCGCCTATCCGGATCCGACTGCTGAGGATGCGCAATGGATAGCCGTGGATCTGAAGCCGGTGAAACCTCTGGACACTCCGGTACAGCTGGCAGCAATCCGATATGACAAACGGCTAAGCGGCCTTCCGCTTATTCGGCAGTCGCAGCTTTCGGTAATGCCCTTAACAAAAGACGAGTTTGACGCGATTGTCTCGATGGGAAATAGTAAGAGGAGTCGGAAGTAATGCCTGGCGCTGTTTCAGAAATTGGAGGTGCAATGATGTTCACTCAGATCGATTACACCATGATAATCGTCTCAGATATGGATCGCTCAATTGAGTTCTATCGCGACAAGCTGGGGATACCCATGAAGTTTCAATCGCCGGAATGGACAGAATTTCAAACCGGCGCAACCACATTGGCGCTTCACGGCGGTGGTGTCCGTCAGCAGCAACGCCCGGATGGGGATCCCTCTAAACAGGCAGGCACCTGCTCAATCGGCTTCAACTGCGAAAACGTTGATAAGACCTTTGAAGAATTGAAAGCAAAAGGTGTTTTCTTTGTAATGCCACCCACACAAAGAGAGGGCGAGGGCATCAGGCTGGCGGTCGCAATCGATCCGGACGGTTTGCCGATCTCTTTTGCACAAATGATTGCGAAGTGAGTGCATATTTAGGCTTCGCATGATTTAGGCAAGCTTTCCACCCAAGAACGCTCAGATTTGATTCACATATCCTGTCGTTCTCCCTGTATCTTGATGTAACATTCCGCCAAGCTCACCACCAGAGTTCAGTATGTCAACCAGAATCGAACCACTGATGACAGTTGACGACCTCGAGGCCATGCCCGAGGACGGCAACCGGTATGAAGTGATCGAAGGAGAACTCTTCGTGTCGCGAGCCCCCGGCCTATCGCATCAAATTGTCGCTACAAATATCGTTATTCTATTTGGCTTTTACTTACGAGAGAATCCACTCGGCGAGATAGTGGCCACTCCTGGCTTGATTCTTGATCGGTACAGTGGCGTCATCCCCGATATAGTCTTCTTCACACACAAGCGAGGTGAAAAAATCATCAATAAGGAGCGACTGGCGGCTTCTCCGGAGCTTGTGATGGAAATTCTTTCACCAGGTCGAGAAAATATAGCTCGCGATCGGGTGGCTAAGCGCAAGCTATACGGCAAGCATGGGGTCCAGGAGTATTGGATTGTTGACTCGCACGATACCTCGGTGGAGATCTATCGGCTTCAGGAAACTGTCCTTGAGTTGGATACCATCGTTCGAGGAGACGATGAGATCAATTCTCCATTGCTGCCTGGTTTTAAGTGCAAAGCGAGTGCGTTTTTCATGAGGCAAAAATTGCCGTAGCAGCTGTGACGGTCGAGAGCACTGTGCTAATCAAACAGCTCTCCATCAGACGCCAGTTCAGGCGTGGCGGACTCAGCCAAACGCGGATACTCCTTAAATAACGGCCCAGGGCCTTCCACCTTTCGTCCTTCCAGCGTTGACTTGATCTCCAGGGCATTCACCACTGCCTGCCCGCGAAAGTGATTGTTTGTAATCACGTAGGTTTCCCTCGTGTGGCGAGCCACTTCGCGAACCTTTGTGATCCACGGCTCGAGCTGTTCCAGCGAGTACAAGTAATTGTACCGCTCGTCCCGCACGGCTTTGTCTCTGAACCAGTCTTTGTAGTTACGGCCGTGCAGCCTCACATATCCGACTGAAGACGTAGTCAGCGCAGATGGTTTGATTGATTTCTTAAAGAGGGGTTGATCGATGTTGCAGATTCCGACGCCCAGCTCTTCAAGTGTTTCGTAAATCTGCGGCTGATTCCATGACGCATGTCTTATCTCCAGCACGAGAGGATAATGTTTGAACTTGGCAATCAAATTGAACAGGTACTGGCGCTCTTCATCCGTGTTCTTGAACGACCAGGGAAACTGTAGTAACAAAGCGCCAAGTTTTCCGGCAGACAGCAACGGTTCCAGGCCGGTTTTGAACTCTTTTTCATCATTTTTCGTTGCTTTGCCGCGCTCGTGCGTGAATAGACGATGAAGCTTAGCCGTGAATGTGAAGTTCGCGTTGGCGGAAACGCGGTTGGCCCAGGCCTTTGTTGTTTTTGGTGTAGGAGGCCGGTAAAAGCTGCTGTTGATCTCGATAGTGTCAAAAAACCTGCTGAGGTATGCGAGCGGATCGAAGCGACGACCAGATTTTTGAGGATACACGAGGCCTTCCCAGTCCTTGTAAGACCAGCCCGCCGGCCCGACGCGAATTAGTGACTTAGTCATGAAACTACGTCCGGTACTTCAGGATGCTTGTTGTCCGCAACGCGTGGCCTTACTATGCAGCACGAATGAAAGGAGAACCAAAATGCGGTTGACCGAAATGGTTTCGTGCTCTGGTTGAGCGGCTAAGCTCGATCCCAGCATACTCGCTCAGGTTTTGAGCGGGCTACCGAAACAGCCTTTTGATGAGAATCTCCTGGTTGGCTTTGACAAAGCCGACGACGCCGGAGTGTATCGACTGCGCGATGATCTCGCAATCGTGCAAACCGTGGACTTTTTCACGCCAATAGTCGATGACCCGTTCGAATACGGACGCATTGCAGCGTTGAATTCCATCAATGATGTGTGGGCAATGGCTGGGACGCCGCTGACAGCAATGGCGATTACCTGCTTTCCAAAGAAAGGAGTCGACCCCGCGATTCTGGGAGAAATAATGCGTGGCGGTCTGGACACGCTGAACAAGTACGGCGTGACGCTGATTGGCGGTCACAGCGTGGACAACAATCAGATTATGTTCGGCTACGCGGTAACGGGTGTAATTCCTCCCGACAAGATAGCCAGCAACGGCGGCGCTCGTCCGGGTGATGTAATCATCCTCACCAAAGCAATCGGTACCGGCGTGATTTCAACCGGCATCAAATTCGGCAAGGCCGATGAAGCCGTCGTTGCGAAATCCATAGAAACAATGCTCACCGCCGGCAAATATGCAGCTGAAGCAATGCGTGAGTTTGATGTAAGAGGTGCAACCGACGTGACTGGTTTCTCTTTGCTTGGTCACGCGTGGGAGATGGCGAGGGCGAGCGAGGTCACGATTGAAATAGAGGCGAAAGCGGTACCGCTACTGGAAGGTGCACTGGCACTTGCAGCTGCAGGGATGCTAACGAGCGGCGATAAAACGAATCGTGCTTATGTTGGTAACGACGTGGAGATCGCCGAGACTGTTGACGAGTCAACGCGCCGCCTCTTGTTTGATCCCCAAACGGCTGGCGGCATGTTGATCTCGGTCTCAAATGATCGATCACAAGCTTTATTGGATCGACTGCAGGAGCATTACCCGGGGGCAAGGATAATCGGGCGGGTGAACGAGCGCACAGGGCCCGCAATTACTGTGAGTTAAAGCCGCCATCTTGCTGTGAACTGCGAGCGCGGTTATGCTTGCAACCAACTCTCCCAGAAAAAACGTGCAAGCAATGGTTTTGGCGAGCCAACATCTGCAACGCCCCGATACCACTCGTATTGTTGACCTTTTTCAGAGTGTGCGAGCGCGTACGATGGAGATTGTGGCGCCGCTCGAGATCGAGGACTACGTCATCCAGACGGCGGAGTTCATGAGCCCGCCACGCTGGCATATCGGGCATACATCGTGGTTTTTTGAGACGTTGTTGCAAGCGTATCAACGAGGTTACAAGATCTATTCAAAGCCCTACCTTTTTTACTTCAACTCTTATTACGAGGGATTTGGCGCTCGTATCGAACGGCCAAAGCGCGGCACGCGATCACGCCCAACGGTACGGGAAACGGTAGCCTATCGCCGGCACGTCGACGAGCAAATGCTGCGTCTGCTCGAGTCAATTGAGGATTGCGATAAGCCGGACACGATCCTGGCGCTGGTGAGACTCGGCCTCGAGCACGAGATGCAGCATCAGGAACTGCTGGTCTATGACATCAAACATCTTTTATGCGATCAGTTTGATGCGCCGATAAAGCCCGCCCCCAAACCGATGATGAAAGTCGAGGGCATGGCTCAGATCGAAGGAGGGCTGTTTCGTCTTGGCTACCAGCGCGGCATGGGCGTCCCGCCCCTGAACCGTGCGAAGTTCGCACTCCTCAATAAGACCTCCGCTGGCGGTTCGCATGCACAGGATGCACATGTGAACTACGAGTTCGCTTTCGACAACGAGAAGCCAGCGCACCAGATCTACCTGCAGGACTTTGCTTTGGATCGCGCGCCCGTTAGTAATGGAGACTATTTCGCGTTTATGGACGACGATGGCTACCGGGACTTTCGCTGGTGGTTCTCAGAGGGATGGGAAGTCGTAAACCGCGAACGTTGGGCGGCGCCCCTTTATTGGGAACTGCATGATGGAGAGTGGATGATTCGCGATTTTTCGGGCTTGCACCCAGCGGCGAACAAAGCGGACGAGCCCGTGTGTCACGTGAGTTATTACGAGGCTTCCGCCTTCGCCAAATGGGCCGGCAAACGGCTGCCCACGGAAGCTGAATGGGAAAAAGCGGCCTGCCTTGCTCCGGATTCTCACGATAGGCGTTTGTTTCCGTGGGGCGATGAACCAATTGAGACTTCGACCGGCAATCTCTTTGAAAACGGGCTTTGGGCCGTGTCGCCGATTGGAGCTTTTCCCAAAGGCCAGAATGCACACGGCTGTCATCAGATGATTGGCGACGTCTGGGAATGGACTAGCTCCGATTATGGTCCTTATCCGGGTTTCAAAACGGAGTTCGACGAATACAACGATAAGTGGTTCGTGAATCAGAGGGTTTTGCGAGGCGGATCGTTCGCAACACCACAACTCCACATTCGTTCGACCTACCGCAATTTCTTCCATGCGCACGAGCGCTGGATGAGCTCCGGATTCCGTTGCGCGAAGGATCTGTAGATCAGAGGCTTCTTGTAGCTCCAAGATTCAGAAGAACCCGTAGCGCCGCCTTGCGAACCAACCTTTTTTTGTCTAGAGAGTCTCGTAGTAACTGCACGATCTTGCTAAGGGACAAGATCCGCAAGCGGGCGAATTGGTCTTGCACAAGCCCTTCCCGTGTATCCGCAGCAACTGGTGCGCCTTGATCAGATAATCGCAATCGCTGCCCACTTGATTCCTCAATGCCTTTCGGACTGAAGCATAGCTGGTTGCATAGTTCTTGTGTTCCTGCCCGAAGCCAAGTCTCAACAGGGCTCGCAGGCCGTTCGACTCCAGCGCCAACACTGGAAAGGCTTTGCTGAACAGCAGAATCTTCTCGGCGCCGGGTTCGCCAATCGAGGGAAACTTCCTTAATGCCTTGATGGCTTTAGCCAGCGGAAGTTGCGTGACACTTCCCAAGTCACCGTCAAAATCGTTGAGAACAATGTGAGCGATCTCTTTCAGCCGCGTTGCTCGCAGTTCAGGATGAATGCCGCCGAGCCTTGTAATCTCGATGAGTTGCTCAGTAGCAGCGGCGAGAATTTCATTGGGCTTCAATCCAATTTGCTTTCGTAGATCTTCGAACGCCACTTCACGACGATCGTCCTCGACCAGGTAACCGATGTTTTCCCAGACTATCAGCTGCAGTGGATCAGTAATCTTAGGAGGCGCCGGAGCGCCGTAATGACATTCGAGTTTAGCGACGATTTGCTTGAATGAAGATTGCGTGCCAGGCATCGCTGATCGCAGGTTAGGCTACGACTCGCTTGAAAGATGTCGGGTCGTTTGTTCAGTAACTGAGCCGGCTGGCAGTGGTGGACGCGCAACCTGCGCGTCGCCGAGCGCATCAGTTGTTTGCCGAGTCACACCTGACACCGCCTGGCTCTTATCAAAGCGTTCGACCAAATTTTTCAGGGATGATTCATCACTTGGCGATGGCCCCTTGGCTGAGATTTTGTGACGAGTAAAAACAAGACCATTTAGCAGGATTGCCAACCCAATCAAGAAGACGATCAAGCCTGGACCGACGCCCACAAGGAGATCCGGTTTCATAAAACTAAGTAAGAGACATAACAGCGTCTCTCCCAGTCCGATCGCTGATGTAATCACGCCGGCCCTGACTCGCCTCAACCGAGCAGCTTCACCTGCATGGATCAATCGCCACCGCCGCTCTTCCGGAGACTCGAAGAGTTTGGCCATCTCCGCCATCAGACTTTCAGTTTGCCACCACTCTCCCTGTTGAATCCTGGTCGCAAGTGCGCGCGCAACCTCTTCGCGCGCTGATGCCAGCGAAGTGGCCGCCGCATCAGGTTGCGCCAGCCCATTGCGCACCGTACCCAGGTCAGTACCACACGCGCGGCAATACTGCACTGCCCGTTCTTCCTTCAATCCGCAGCCAGGGCAAAACATGTCGGCCTCCGAAGCAAATGCGACGCAGTCTGTCCAAGTATGACGTTTCTTACGCTGATAATGAGTCGAGAGTTCAAATTTGCCCAGGTAACTCACTTGGCGACTATCGAACCCGCGGAGCCTCCACTTCCAGAGGTTCTCTTAACGAGACTTTTTCGCCGCTCGACCACGCCAAGCCCAACGAGCGTGTCAGGAATTGCATGAATGGAGCCGTCGCAGTGACAGCTCGCGTCACCAGTTCCAGAAAGTCCGAAGCACAGACTTGGTCTTCCTTGAAATAGGTTACCGTGATGAAATCTTTTCGCTTAAGGTCATCGGCCAATGGGTGATCAGGTTCATAACCCAGAGGCATTCGGCTGGATGATGCGCCTTCCAGTTCGCAAAGAGCCTTGAATCGCTTTCCACTCGTGGCCTTCTGCCATGTCGCGGGGTTCTTGACGATTGCCTGACGCACGCTGTTCCGCGTCTCGGGATTGGGATGCCACAGCCCGCTGCCGAGAAACGACGTACCGGGCTCCAGATGCAGATAAAAGCCAGGCGCCGTCGTCTGCTTCCAGGCCGCGTGCGGAAACCGTGCTGCCGCCATAGTCTGATAAGGATCGGCGTCCGGCCCACGAAACCGCATGTCCCGATAAATTCGCAGCAGGGAGCCGCCCGAGCGCCGCGGATCGGCCATGAAATGTGGACTGATCTTATGAAGCTGCGGACGAAAGTCTTCAATGAATCTTAGAAACGGATCGCGAACATGCACCTCATATCGTTCCTTGTTCTCTTGAAACCATTCTCGATTATTGTGGCGCCGCAGTTGTTTGAGAAACTTGAAAAGCTCCGGGCTGAAGTACGATTGGCTTGCCACTGTGACCCTCGCTGTGAGACCTAATTATTCCGTGGATCGCTTAAGCTTGCGCGCTTGTTTGTCTAGTCTGAATTCGCAGCTGTTATACGCAACAGTTAATGTTGCCACGCGCCAACCGAACGCGGCAAGAATCCGTTCACGTTGCGTTGAATGGCCACCGTTTCATCTATGCAAATTCAAACAGACTGGTTATAATGTCCGAACCCATGAAAGCCGGAATTTTTCATCCAGCGGTCGCTAACTGGTTTGCGAAGCAGTTTCCTGTGGCCACGCCGCCGCAAGCAGAGGCATGGCCTGCAATCAAGAGTCACCAGCATACGCTGATCGCAGCTCCGACCGGATCCGGTAAGACGCTCGCTGCGTTTCTCGCGGCCATCGACGATCTCGTTCGACTCGGCGTTGAAGGGAAGCTCGACGACACAACTCACGTTATTTACGTGTCGCCGCTGAAGGCCCTGAGCAATGACATCCAAATCAATCTGCAAAAACCGCTGGAAGGGATTGCCGAGGAATTGCAAGCCCTCGGCCTGCCGGAAGTAAACATTCGGACGTTGGTGCGCACCGGCGACACGCCTGCTTCTGAACGCACAGCGATGACCAAACGGCCGCCGCACATCTGTGTGACCACGCCCGAGTCTCTCTACATCCTGCTCACCAGCGAAGGCGGGCGGCGCATGTTGCAGACCGCAAGAACACTGATTGTGGATGAGATTCACGCGCTCGTTGGCAACAAGCGCGGCTCGCATCTTGCTCTCTCGATCGAACGTCTGGAGCATCTGATTCATCAGTACCAGGCAGTCGAAGGCGGAGAGTCACCGCCAATAGGTAGTCCAAGCCTCACTCGGATTGGTTTGTCTGCAACCCAGCGACCTATCGAGGAAGTCGCGCGGTTCCTTGTCGGCGCCAATAATTTGGAGTCCGGCAATGCTCCGAAATGCACCATCATCGACAGCGGGCACGTGCGGAAGCTCGACATAGCGATCGAGCTTCCCGACTCACCTTTGCAAGCCGTGATGTCCGGCGAGGTTTGGGACGAAGTTTACGATCGCCTGGCACAGCTCATTCGCGAACATCACACGACGCTGATCTTCGTCAACACCAGGCGGCTGGCGGAACGTGTCGCCCGTCATTTGGGCGAGCGCATTGGTGACGAGAACATCGCTGCTCATCACGGCAGCCTGGCTCGCGAGCAGCGACTCGCGGCCGAACAGCGGCTTAAAGCGGGTGAGTTGAGCGCGTTAGTGGCGACGGCTTCTCTCGAGCTCGGAATTGATATCGGCGACGTGAACCTCGTTTGCCAACTCGCTTCGACCAGATCAATTGCGAGTTTTCTCCAGCGCGTCGGTCGTTCGAATCACACCGTAGCGGGCTTTCCGAAGGGAAGAATCTTTCCGTTGTCTCGAGATGAATTGGTTGAAAGCGTAGCGCTGATCGATTCAGTGCGCCGAGGCGAGCTTGATCGTGTCTCGATTCCAGAACAACCACTCGACATCTTGGCCCAGCAGGTTGTGGCTGCAGTCGCCGCTGAAGAATGGACGGAAGACGATCTGTTCACGATGGTCCGGGGCGCCTACCCGTATCGCAACCTGGACCGAAAAGATTTCGACGAAGTCATACGCATGCTCGCTGATGGGTTTGCCACGAAACGAGGACGCCGCTCGACTTATTTGCACCATGACGCCGTAAACCATCGCCTGCGTGGCCGCCGTGGCGCGCGCCTGGCAGCCATAACTTCCGGCGGCGCGATCCCTGATACCGCCGATTACGCCGTGGTGCTTGAACCTGGCGGTCTGGTGATCGGCAGCGTTAACGAAGACTTTGCGATTGAAAGCTTGCAGGGCGACATCTTTCAGCTGGGCAATACGTCCTGGCGTGTGCTTCGTGTGGAGCAGGGGAAGGTGCGCGTCGAGGACGCTCACGGACAGCCGCCTACAATCCCATTCTGGTTAGGTGAAGCACCTTCTCGCACTCAGGAGCTGTCAGCTTCCGTCTCGCGTTTGCGCGAAGAGGTATCGACGAGAGTTAGCGTCGGCGAGGTGACTGCAGACCCGGCCACGAATGGCAACTCAAGTAGTCCGGTCGTCGATACTCAGTCAAGCTTGGACTACCTGATGCAGGATGTTGGCGTCTCGCGCTCGGCTGCAGAACAGATTGTTGAGTACCTGGCTGCTTCCAGGATTGCTCTCGGTGTGATGCCGACTCAGGAAGACATTGTTCTTGAGCGCTTCTTTGACGACAGTGGCAGCATGCAGCTAATCATCCACGCGCCATTTGGCAGCCGTCTGAATCGCGCCTGGGGGCTCGCCCTACGCAAGCGCTTCTGTCGCAAATTCAATTTTGAACTGCAAGCCGCAGCGACCGAAGACGCAATAGTGCTCTCCCTTGGCCCCACGCACAGTTTCCCGCTTGAGGACGTCTTTCATTACCTGAATTCCAAAACTGTTCGCGAGCTTCTTTGTCAGGCACTCCTCGATGCTCCGATGTGGAACATACGCTGGCGCTGGAATGTGACGCGAGCGCTGGCAGTGCTGCGCCGGCGTGGCGGTAAGAAGATCCCAGCACAGTTGCAGCGCATGGATGC
>Ga0126384_10001875_pt1 | contig 12622 bp, 7 predicted proteins | sample PanSoiMetPlot_36_FD_92543 | JGI IMG/M metagenome (GOLD analysis project Ga0126384, IMG submission 92543) | Tropical forest soil microbial communities from Panama - MetaG Plot_36 | ecosystem: Environmental > Terrestrial > Soil > Tropical forest > Bulk soil | place: Panama | collected 2016-02-17 | reverse complement strand
TCACGCTGGCGCAATTTTTCGGCTTCGGAAAGCGGAGAGTCATAAAGAGCGTTCAATCGTTCGGCTCCCTCCGCTAGGAGATTAGAGATCGTCAGTTCGCTCTCCCACGTCGCCACGGCGTGACGGGTTGCGTCCGCTTCGTTCCCCTGCTCTTGAGCAAAAAAGGCGATCGCCCCACGATGCCCAGCGAAGTTGGCCAGGGATTCGTTCAAGGCAGTCTGGCCGGACAGATAAAATGTACTGTGGAACAATTCATGAATAATGATGTTGGTCAGCGTCTCTTGCTCGTACTTGAGGAGATGGGGCAAAAGCGGGTCGGAGAACCACCCTAGCGTGCTGAAAGCCACCGCTGTGCGGACATAGGTATCGTAACCTTTCGTTTCGAGTCGATGAGTTTCTTGCCTGGCTGCGTCTGCGTCAAAGTAGCCCTTGTATGCCACCCGGCCGATGACGGGGAACCACCAGGTGTACGGCTCCAATGTGGTACGCGGCGCCGCAGTGACCACATAGACAACCGGCGGGCTCGCTATCTCCGTGATACTGGTGTAACTGCCACCAACTGTGAAAGCCAAATCTTTCTCAGCGAAACGCCGCACCTGGAGGACTAACTCAAGTTTCTCGCGCGTCGTCGCATCCAGATCTGGGCGGCGCAAGACCTCTTCAATCGGCCGGCGGTGCCAAAGAATTTTGGCTTCTTCATACCCCGCCCGCAGGACGTAGGTCGGGGAACAAGCGAATAATAGGCAAGCGAGCAAGCAGCAGAACGCAGCAGAAAGAAGGATGGAGGCGAAACGTGAAATGGGGGATGGCAAACACAAGACCATGCGACTTCTTGAATTTACCGTTCATCAGGCGGCATTCATCGTTCTCTAGCTTCCGGCTTGCGACAACTGAGAACTGAGCGGCTGACTGCCGTACTGCAGCCGATACAATCTCCAATAGATGCCGCGCTGTTCAAGCAGTTCCTGGTGGGTTCCCGCTTCACGGACCTGGCCTTTGTGCATCACCAAGATACGATCCACGTTCTGAATCGTCGAGAGGCGGTGCGCAATGACGAGCGTGGTCCGTCCAGCCATCAGTCTGGTCAAGGCATCCTGGATCAGTAACTCGGTCTCCGGATCGACATTGGAAGTCGCCTCGTCCAAGATCAAGATGGTGGGATCATAAGCCAGAGCACGGGCGAACGAGAGAAGCTGGCGTTGCCCTGCCGACAGGTTCGAGCCACGCTCGCGCAATTGTTCCGCATATCCGCGTGGCAATTGGCGAATGAAACGGTCGGCGTTGACATAACAAGCAGCGCGCTCCAATTCACCTTGAGAGATCTCGTTACGACCCAAGGTGATATTCGTCGCCACATCGCCAACGAACAGAAACACATCTTGTAAAACCACGCCGATGCGGCGACGTAAAGCCTGCACCGCCCACTGACGTACATCCACCCCATCGACCGATATGGCGCCCTGCTGAACATCGTAGAAGCGATTCAACAGTTTGCTGATGGTGGTTTTTCCTGCGCCAGTAGCGCCGACCAGAGCGATCTTCTCGCCTGGCTCGATAGTGAACGATACGTCGCGCAGGACCCAGTCCTCACCTTTGTAGGCGAACCACACGTGATCGAACGTAATACGACCGCGCATCCGTGCAGGTTGGCGCGGTTCGGCCGGTGATGCAATAGTCACGGGCGTATCGAGCAATTGGAAGACGCGTTCGACCGCAGTCATGGCCGACTGCATAGTGGTGTACTTGGTGCTGAACTCACGCAAGGGAACAAAGAATTTTTGCAGGTATTCGACAAACGCGACAAGCGTGCCCAACGCCACCGTCCCCTTGCCAACCTGCCCGGCTCCGTACCACAGCATCAAAGCGATGGAAAGCGAACTGGTCGCTTCGACCACGGAGAAAAGCGTCGCCTCGTAGATGTTAGAGAGGTGATTGGCATCGCGGTGATCGCGGTTGCGTTGTTCGAATTCGGCGAAGAGTTTTTTCTCTTGGGCAAAGAGTTGCACTACTGTGATGCCCGAGAGCGTCTCTTGCAAGAAAGCGTTGATGCGGGCGATGCGCTCACGAATGGTGCGATAGGTCGCACGTGAGCGCACGCGGAAGAAATTGAGTGCCATCAGTAATGGTGGTAAGAGCGCCAAAGTCACTAGCGCCAGCCGCAAGTTGAGACTCAGCATGATGACGATGATACCCAACAAGGTGAGCACATCCATAAAGATCGTCAGTGTACCGGCACTGAAGGCTTCGTTGATCGCATCAACGTCGGTGGTGAGGCGGGTTACTAGGCGACCCACAGGATTGCGCTCGAAGAAGCTCGCCGGCAACTCTTGTAGATGAGTGAACAAATCGCGGCGCAAATCGGCTAGGCTCTCCTGCGCCACCACCATGGTCGAGTAAAACTGCCAGTAGAAGAAAGCGAATTCACCAATCAAGGCGCCGGCATAGAGCAGACCAGCCATAGCCAAACCGTGGGGATCCGCGCGGGTGATGTAGCGATCGACTGCAAGTTTGAGAATATAAGGTTGCACAAGGAGAAACGCAGACGTTATCGGCAGGCAGATCAGAGCCGTGAAGAATTGCCCACGATAGGGGCGCACGTAACGCCACAACCGGCGCAGCAGCGTCAGGTCATAGACCTTGCCCAGAGCCTCTTCACGCTGCGTCTCTTGTATCACAGTTCAGCCAGTTCCTCTTCGAGCGCTTGTTGCTGAAAGATCTCCGTATATACTCCACCACGCTCGACCAAGCTGGCGTGCGTACCCGTCTCCACGATCCGACCCTCGTCCAGCACGACGATCAAGTCGGCATCGCGCACAGCAGAGATACGGTGAGAAATCACGATCACGGTTTTTCCGTGCGTGGTTTCACGCAAAGCGTGCAGGATGGCGCGCTCGGTCTGCGTGTCCACGCTAGACAGAGCATCGTCAAGCACCAGGATCGGTGGGTCGGTAATCAACGCACGCGCCAAAGTCAGACGCTGTTTCTGCCCGCCAGACAGGGTGATGCCACGTTCTCCGACCACCGTGTCATAACCACGGGGAAAGTCCTCAACCTCACGACTAAGACTCGCCACAGCGGCGGCCCAACGTACTCGCTCTTCGTCGACTGCAGGCAACGCAAAAGCGATATTATCTTTGATGCGAGAGGAAAACAGAAACGGATCTTGCGGCACGAAGCCAATCCAATTCCGCAGGGCTGCTAGCGACACCGTACGGATATCCTGCCCATCAATGGTAATCACGCCGCTGCTGACATCGAACAGGCGGGGCAACAGGTGCACGAGCGTACTCTTGCCCGACCCCATACGGCCAACGACCGCTACTGTGGACCCAGCTGGCACTGTGAAGTCGATGTCGTGCAAGATCTGATGGCCGTTGTCCTTGGCCCGGTAGGCGAAATCAACATGGTGGAAGCCGATCTCGCCACGAATCTCTCGGGCGAGGCCGTCTCCCTGGCCATCAACAATCTCAGGCCGAGCCTGAAAGATCATTTCTAACCGTTTAAGCGCGACTTGACCGCGCTGAAAGATGGAGATCAACCACCCTAGCGCCATTGTCGGCCAAGTTAACAGATGAAGATAACCCATGAAGGCCACGAGATCTCCGAGGCTCAGGCGTCCAGCGATCACATGCGCCCCGCCATACCAAAGCACCACCAAAAGCCCTAGGCCCGAGACCCCTTTCATGAGCGGCTGAAAAAAGCCGCGCACCCTAGCTAGAGCCATGCTCTCTGCTTTGAAGATGTCGTTGAGCCGAGTAAACTCGACATTTTGCCATTCCTCACGCACGTATGCCCGCACCACATGAATGCCGCTAACGCCTTCTTGTACACGGCTGGAGAGGTCAGCCAGTCCTTCCTGTACCTTGAGGGTTTTTTCCATCAATTGGCGGCTCATTTTTTTGACGGTCAGGAGCATGACTGGATAAAGCGAGAGCGCGGCAAGAGTGAGGCCGCGATCCATCGCCAGCATGGCGGACACGGCATAGATGTAATAGAGGGGGGTGTTGAGCAGGTTAACAATACCCAGGCCAAGCATCGTGCGTACCGCAGTTACGTCGTTCACCAGGCGCGACATCAAGTCGCCGGTAAACTGACCCTGGTAAAAACTGAGGGAGAGTTTCTGCAGGTGAGCGAACAAATCATTGCGCAGGTCGTACTCGATGTCCCGGCCGACATTAAAGACGAGGAAACGCGAGCACGCACGCACGATCCCTTGCACGAGCGCGACGCCAACGATTGCCAAAATGTAGAGCGAAACCTGACGAAAGGGTAAACCCTTCTCGATGCCCTCCACTGCTCGTTTCAGTAGCCATGGGATGGACATCGCCAAAGTGGCGGTGACCACAAGACAGAGGATGCCCCGCAGATACCGGGCGCGGTACCGGTAGATGTAGCCCCACAAACGGTGCATGTATGTTACTTAGGATAGCGGTCAAGACCTCCCTTCAGCAAGGGGAGTTTTGCTAGGGAAGCAGCGAAGCGGCTTTGTCTGCCCAGCCCGACTCAAGGAACAGTGTGCGCTCTTCTTGCCTTTAGCCTGATGGTGAACTCCGTCACGCCGAGCATCCTCCAGTAAGCTTCTGGGTTTTGCTGATTCTCTTTTAGTCAAAGAACCTGAACCAAAAGCATCGTGAACTCAGGTTCAAATCCAAAGCGATTGGACCTTATGATGATACTACTGAGAATCTCTCTTCTAAACGCTTTGTAGCCGGTTTCCATATCCGACAGGTTCAGATTGCTCAAAGTATTAGACAGAAGCGTTAGAAACTTGTTCCCAAGGAAGCGCCAAAAAAATAAGACCCTATGGGGTCCACTGAGAAATCTAGACCCATACACGACATCAGCTCTACCATCGACTATAGGCTCCAAAAGCATCGGGTATTCTAGCGGATCATATTCGAGATCCGCGTCTTGGATGAGAATGACATCACCGGTTGCCGCCTCAAAGCCTGTCCGCAAAGCGGCTCCTTTCCCCTGATTCCGGTCATGGTAGAGTACCTTTACATTCTTTCCCTGGCCTATCTTCTTCAGACGCAGCCGCGTCCCATCAGTCGAGCCATCATCAACAATGATAATTTCCTTTTCTAGAGGAACTTCATGTACGCAGGAGATGATTTCTTCAATCGTCTGAACCTCGTTGTAAACCGGTACGACCACGGAAACTTTCATAGCTCAGATCTCTGACCGAAAGACAGTAACTGGAGTCCTCAGTTGCCGGCTCCGCGTACAGCCACGCCCTAGTAGGCTCATCTTCCACACACAATGTCCGGTTGCCTCTACAGACCAGGATGGTGTTGTCTTCTTGCCAATTGAAGATACCGTAGAGCACTTTCCCTTGTATGGCCTGGTTTACCAATGTATGGCCTGGTTTACCAAACTCTCTCTTCTACCCTATTCATCAAGGTCGTTGAGCCAGTGTTCATTCTTGACTCTTCATTGTTAGCTTCCAAGCTCGCTGGTCCGCACCGCCGGGAGGAGGGTCATACAGAAACTTCCGTACTGTCACCGCAGTGAGGTTTGAGGCCGCGGGCTCAACTGCCGTCTCCCGCCAATGAGAGCTGTTTTCCAGGTCCCGTAAGATCCGCTGGGTTGTCTCCGGCATCACGCCGGACGTGGGGTTGAGGGACACCGCGTAGAGCACCTTCATACCGGATTGTTGCTGTAGCCGAAGGAGATCTTCCGGCCCCCGGTATGACCAGAAGGCTTGCTGCACCAGGCCCGGCCGTCCATTTGAAAGGCAGTAGATCTGCGTCGCAACTCCCCAGTCAGCAGCGATGAAAACTGCCTCATCGGCTCGATTTGCCGCGAATCGGCCAAGCTGCGTCAGGCTAGGATGCCAAGAAAGTGCGGCCTCTCCACGCCACAACGCCTGCTCCAAGGAGACTCCGCCCACCAGACGCACCACTAGTAGCACCCCGACTACCACCCGCAACAAAAAGCCCGCAATGTCTGCTTGCACACGCTCGAGAGATTCTAGACCCAACCCTATCGCCACATAGTGAAACGGTGTCCCCAACACCCAGTGGTGTATCCACGTTTTTCGTGGAAACAGGTAGAGAACTGCACCGATGCTCACGTAACACCCAATCGCCATAAGTGCGAGTCGGGCGGCTGGCTCGCGGAACCGCGAGAATACAGCGATCCATCCCGTCAGCATCACAGCGACCATCATTAACCACGGCTCTAGTGTTCTCACAATGGGAGGTGCAGAGCTGCCCAGGATGAATTCTCTTACTTGCTCACCAGCACCCAGCCCTATATACTCCCAGGCATATTGCAAGAATGCCAGCCAAGAGCGGTCAGAGGCCGTACCCATGTCGGTCAGGGAAATCAGCTTGCCCTGCACGACAAGGGATGTCAGGTTAATCATCACAAGCGGCAGCGCTCCCGCCAATACTCCCCCGACAGCAGCTAGGAAGTGTTTTCCCGTGCGCCGTCCGTCCGAGAGGAGCATCCATCCCAGAGCTATGATCATGACCCAGGAACTGAGCTTCTCGAACACGGCAAAACCCAGCAAACCGCCGAGCGCGAGAGAGTTTCCGAGCGACACCTGTCCCCTTCCCTCACCTCGGAGCCACATGCCGATCGAGACCAGTCGGAGCGTCAGCGCCAGCGCGACTGGTCCCCAGTCGTGACGCGAGCAGAGGAGTACGGTAACATCCGTGAGCAGTAGGCCCAGTATGACTGCCAGAGGAAGGGGAGAGAGACAGCTACGAGCGAGCAGCGTGAACGCTGTTAGCCCGGCAGCCACGAAAAAGATACCCACGAGCCGCCAGCTCAAGACGCCAAAGTGCGGCCTAACGAAACGCAGGTACAGACCGTAGACTGCGGTCTTGATCGCTCCACTGTATGGCATGTTGAGCAGTGGAATGCCATGAATCGTGAAAAGTGCGAAATACTCAGGAGGTGATCCTAGATAGGCGAACGCCCCAGCCGCTTGATGAAGCTCGTCGTAGTAAAGCCCCTGGGCATCCAACCGCACGGTGGAAAGCCAGAGAAAAATTACCGCTGGCAGAAGCGATAGCACCGCTACCAGGCACCTATCCTTCCGTGTGCGATTCGACCCACGCTCCGCGGCCTCTGTAGATAGTGCCAGGACCATTTCTATCTGCCTCTTTCGGCTCCGACTTTTCAGCCTCTAATCCCCTCTTCTGTCGCCCACTCACGTGCGCGCATGACCACTCCAGCGATCGCCCAGAAGACTATGACGACCTCTGCATCGCCGAAATTGTATTGGGTTAAGCCGCCAAGTAGAAACCCAAGGATACCGAGGGTGCCGCCGAGCGTGAGGCTGCGTAGCGGTTCTGCGCCAGCAGGTAAAAGATAGTATGCCTGCCATCCGGCTCGCAGGATTACCCAGAAAAGAAAAAGGAATGCGCTCAGCCCTACGAGACCGCCATCCACCCACATCTGTAGAAAGTTATTGTGTGCATGCGCGGTAGTGTCTGCTTCAGGGTAACGCTGATAATAAGGATCGCGGAATTTTCTGTAGTTGCCGTAGCCCCAGCCGAACCAGGGGCGGTCTTTAATCATATCGAGGTTCGCCCGCCAGATCTGGCTGCGGCCAATATTCGCCTGAAGATCAAATATCTGCGTGACCCGCTCACGCACCCCTGAGCCCGCAGTGAGGAGAGACAAACCTAACAGTATTCCCCCAACTCCCACAGCCAGCATTGCTCTGCCGCCTTTAATTACTCCTAATACTCCCAATACCACGAGGTAAGCCAGCCACGCTCCCCGAGTCAGAGAAAAAAGGAGTGCAAAAATCAGCAGTCCCCATCCCCCGAGCAGTTCCAGTCTTTCCTTCCACCGCAAGTCAGACGCAAGAAGCCGCACCGTCAGAAAGATGAGAGGAAAGGCCAAGCTATGCGCGTAAGTGATACCCGAGGGAAGAAGGCCCTTGACGCGGAATTCTTCCCCTCCCCCAAACCCAAAAGGCGTCAGAGTAGATTTTTTGCCAACGAGTTGCTTGGCGAGATCGATGCCGGTGAAATGCTGCACAATCCCATAAACGGCGATCGCAATAGCCACGATCACCATAAGAGACATCAGCCGCCAGCCTTCCTGGGAATTCCGCACAAGATGATAGGTGACGAAGAAGGCACCCACCAACCACAGTTTGCGGTACCCAGCCAGCGAGGTCCACACCGCAGGGCTCAAGAGCGTGGAAAGCAAGAGCGCAACGAGACACCCTAGGAGTGGGCGATCCAAGGGAGTGGCGGGGAGACCCTTGTGGCGCCAACCAACATAGGTCAACAAAGCTAACAGCAAACCCAGGGCGGTTTGCTGGATGGCCACCGACAGGCAAAGGGAGGCAAAAAAGAGTGACAGTAACCCTCTCCTGAGCCTTTCTTCCCACATCTCTGACAATCCGCAATCCGCTTCGGTGCAAGAATGCTACCATCGTTCCAGCCACCGGTCCATGATGTGCTCCCAATAGTATTCCCGTTGAATGAGGCGAAGGCCATTGCCGGCAAGCACATCTCTCTCTACGGGGTGAGTACTGAGCCAGCGGACTGCTCTGGCTAGTTCCTGCGGATTCTCTGGTTCAGCCACCAGACCGCACGCATGGGTTGTTAGCAGCTCTGCTGCCTCTCCTTCCCCGGAGAGGATGACCGGCACACCTGCAGAAAGCGAATTGATCATTTTCGATGGTACAGCATCTCGCATCAGCGGCACTTTTCGCAGCGGCACGAAAGAGGCGTAGCTCATCGCTAACACGCGGGCAGTCTCCTCTACTGGCAGAGCGGGCAAAAACTGGACGTTGTCGAGCCGCTCTTCTCTGGCGACGGATATTAGCTCGGTCTTAATAGGACCATCCCCTACAAGCAAAAAGATAATGTCTCGTCTTTCCTTGAGGAGCCGAGCAGTATCGAGAATCACTTGAAGTCCTTGAGCGTACCCGTACACTCCAGCATAAATAAAAATCTTACGACCGTTGAGACTGAGCCTCTCAGACCATTGCTGTTGGGGTAAGCTGGCAGAGAATATCTCAGGATCGACGCCGTTCAGTAACACATCTACCTTATCCCCCAACACTCCTTTTTCATTCTGTAGCCGGCGTGCAATTCCCCGCGTCGCGCAACTGATCCGCCAGGCGCGACGGTAAAGAAACTGCTCTAATTTTTCTCCCCACCGCAACATGCGCCTATTAGTCACCACTTCCAGCTCCCGGGCGCTGTCCGACCAGAGGTCGGTAACGTCCAGCGCCAGGCGAGCACGCGTCAGCACCGACAGCCAGAGGCCAGAGAGCGCGATAAACATGGGAGGCGACTCCACAAAAACAACATCCCACTTCCGCCACAACAGCGTCCCAAGCACGGCCGCGCCCATGGCCTGGGAAACGTAGCTCGCAAGCCGGCGCGTCCCTAACCTTTGCGTAGGATATGTAAAGACGCGGTGCACGCCCACCCCGAAAAGCGACTCCCGATGCCACAGACGCCCTCGATACTCGGGGAAAGTGTGACCGAAGGGGTAGTGCGGTATGCTTGTAATGACCTCTACGGACCAGCCTCGGCGGACAAACGCTTCCGTGATAGCCCGCATGCGTAATGCCGCGGCGCCGATCTCAGGCGGATAATAGTACGTCAGCAATAGCACCCTCATCCGACAACTTGCCCCATTGCCCCTTGTGCGGGGATAGCAGCGAATTTCCGATAGAGTGCGAGGAGCTTGCGTTCTTCATGCTCCCAGCAGTAACGTTCTTTTGCTTGCCGTACCGCTTGTTGATAGCAACGGCCTGGATCAGACCCCGCGAACAATTCATCGACTGCTGCAGCCAGAGCTTGTGGAGATGAAAGCATCGCGATCCGTCCAATCTCCTCCCCCGTAATAATCCGACGGAGCTCCGGAAGATCATGAGCAAGGATGGGTACTTCGGCCTGCAGGAACTCGAACAATTTATTGGGGGTGCAGAGCCACGTGTTCTTTGATGTCGTGAGGTAGGGAATGATTCCAAGATCTGCCGAAGCCGTGTAGTGGAGCAGGTGTGACTGAGGAACAGCTGGATGAAAGTATACTCGGTTGGTCATCCCCAGCCGACGCACTAGGCGGACCAGCCGTTCTCGCTCCGGCCCATCTCCGAGAAAAACTGCGATTACCTCCCGGTTTTGCACGTACGCCAGGGCCCGAACCAACCCGTCGAGATTCCTATGGGGCGTGAGCCCCCCCTGATAAAGCACAATTCGAGCAGAGGGAGGGAGTCTCCAGGTATCATGAAAAATCCTGGGTTTAGACTCCAGGTGAGGATAGCGAGGAGGGCAGTTGTAAAGCACCAGGGGTTGCGCAATCCCATAGCGAGCTGCCAGCACGGCTGCGATGGCAGGATTGACTGTCGTGACCGCATCAGCGCAATGGATGTAGAGGCGCTCAACTGTTCGCCAACGCCGTCGCAACAGCCGGGCGAACTCTTGGTCCGGGTACAGCTCGTGGGCATCATACACCACCTTCGCACCGATTCTTTTGGCCGCCTCGACCGCTGTGGGCAACACGGGCAGATCATGAGCTACATAGACATCCGCACCCAACTGCAAAGCCGGCTCCAGAAAACATTGGGTAAAAGGACGCTCAGGGTGTACCCACACGCTTTCAAAGACACGCCGGGCTAACATGAGCGCCGGGGTCAGCGCGGCCCTCGCTCGGAGCCGTCGATAGCTTTGTCTGAGGATCGACACCACGGCACTGAGTCGAGCAGTCGCGGCGGATACTCTGATGAGATCGACCCCGGACGGAAGCCCCTGAGCCTCCTGCAGGGAAGAAAGTCCCAGAATCCAGACTTGAGAACCTGCCACCATGAGACTCTCGGCTTGTAGCAGGATACGCCTATCGATCTGTTCTTGGTCCGGGGTCAGCATGACGACCCGGGGTCCATTACCTGCCATCCACAAACTCCCTGTGCCACAGCTCTAGGCAGAGTGCCCCCCACACCGCTCGGCCGAAGGGCTGCTCGTGAGCAAGAAATTGCTCCAGGGCCTCGGTGTGAAAGAGTCCACGCTCCTGACTGCGTCGTGAGAAGAGGATGTCTCGCACGAACTCCCTGAGGCTTGTGCGGTACCACTGCGAGAGCGGCACAGGGAAACCCATCTTGTCCTTCCGCGCCAAGATCTCAGGCGGCACGACTTGCTTCACCGCCTCGCGGAAGAGATGCTTCAAGCGCCCACCCTTGAACTTGATCATGGGGGGCACAGTCGCTATCAGCTCCACGATCCGATGGTCCAGGAGCGGAACACGGGACTCGAGCCCTACCGCCATACTTGTACGATCCTCAACCTGAAGAAGGGCTGGCAGGGATGCCTTGAGGTCAAAGTACGTCATGCGGTTGATAAGCGACGGGAGGTTTTTCCGGGAGTAGAGTGCGCAAAAACTCTCATATGGGGAGTAGGTCGGATCGATCGCGTCCTGGCTGACCAATGCCCTCACCCCCTCTCCGCGGTCAATTAGCCGAAAGTACCGCCGGCTATTCTCTGCGAAAAGGCCGTCTTGCCAAAAGTACTGGAGAAGCGACTGGTATTCCCACAGCGTGGGGAGGTTCGGGATAATGCTTTCAAGCGTAACCGCGTACCGTTCTCGATCCGCGGTTTCCAGCATGGCTCCACGGAGGCACTCCTCCAGGTACGCGATGAGGTAGCGCGCATAGCCAAGGAAAAGCTCGTCGCCTCCCTGGCCGCCCAATACTACCTTCACATGCTGACGTGCCAGGCGGCTCAGGAAATACTGAGGAAAGAGCCCAGGTCCCGCTGCCGGTTCGTCCATGTACCAGATCAGCTTGGAGATGGTTTCTGAGAAGTCCTGCGGGGTGGGATAAATCTCATGGTAGTCGGCGCCGGCGGCTTTGCTGACCAGGCGCGCAAAGGGGGTTTCGTCAAAGGCGTGTCCTTCGCTGAAGGCGCCCGTGAAAGTCTTGAGGCTCTGAGGGTTCAGGAGGCGCGCCGCTATGCAGACAACTGTGGCCGAGTCCAGCCCTCCGCTGAGATGGGCACCCACCGGTACGTCGCTCCTGAGCTGAAGACGCACGGCATCTTCCAAGAGGAATTGCAGATACTCAACGAAGTACTCCTCAGGATGGTGCAGGTCGTAGTGGTATTGGAGGTCCCAATACTCGAAGACCCGCGGGCGGGCCGGGTCCTCGGGATACACCACTAGCGCATGCCCGGGAGGGAGCGCACGTACCCCGCGAAAGAGCGTTTTATCATCCAAGCAGAACTGAAAGGTCAAGTAGTCCTGAAGGCCACGCGAATTCAGCTCAGGCCGGACAAACCCTCCCGCGATCAGTGCTTTGATCTCCGAGGCAAAGGTAAAGGTCTCCGGGTCAGCTGTGTAATAGAAGGGCTTGATGCCCAGCCGATCTCGCGCTGCAAACAGCCGCCGCGTCCGCCCGTCCCAAACGGCGAAGGCAAACATGCCATTAAAGTGCTTCGTACACTCAGTTCCCCACTGCTCGTAGGCATGGACGATGACTTCTGTATCGGAGTGGGTGTAGAACGTGTGGCCGGCCGCGCGGAGATCACGTGCTAGCTCTTGGTAGTTGTAGATGCAGCCATTGAAGGTGACCCAGATGCTGCCGTCTTCGTTGGAGAGCGGCTGCTGCCCCCCTTCAGGGTCGATGATCGCCAGACGCCGATGC
>Ga0126384_10001874_pt1 | contig 12623 bp, 13 predicted proteins | sample PanSoiMetPlot_36_FD_92543 | JGI IMG/M metagenome (GOLD analysis project Ga0126384, IMG submission 92543) | Tropical forest soil microbial communities from Panama - MetaG Plot_36 | ecosystem: Environmental > Terrestrial > Soil > Tropical forest > Bulk soil | place: Panama | collected 2016-02-17 | reverse complement strand
TGGTTCATGCCGAATAAGAATTGGGCCATGCAAGTGTCTTACGGCTTCCTGCGAAGTCCTGAAGCACAAGAGCCCGAAGCCGACATTCGCCGCGCTACGGCTTCGATCCAATACAACCGGCCCTTTCATCGTGGCAATTGGGCAACGGCATTTGTTTGGGGAAGAAACCACGTGAGTAGCACCGGAGAAGTCCACAATCTCAATGGTTATACCGCAGAATCGACGGTGAATTTTCTGGACAAGAACTATTTTTACACGCGGCTAGAGTTGGTTGATAAGGATGATCTGCTGCGGCCGTCTGACCGGGCGTTGCTAGGTATAACCCGGGATCACCCTTCATTTCGAATCGGCGCATACACGTTCGGCGGAGTCCGTGACGTGTGGACTACGGACAAAATTAACCTCGGTATCGGCACGGACGTTACGTTCTACTCCAAGCCTTCAATACTCGACCGCATCTACGGTAATAACCCCGTGAGTTGGAAGCTATTCTTTCGCGTCCGTCCCGGCAAGATGGATATGAGCCTGCACGGAATGCACGGGATGCACGGCAACATGAACGAGCCAACTGAGCAGACAAAGAAGCCGTAGAACATTCATGAGAAGGAGAAGATAATGCGCCGAATAATTGTTACGGTCTTAGTCACTCTGTTAGTCATTGCGGCGGTGCTCGGCGGATTGCTTTGGTGGATGCGCGGCCACGGGTTCAGCGCGCGAGCTGAGCCGGCCTGGATGGAGAAGATGATGGCTCGAAATGCGCGGAAGATTGCCACGCCGCCCGACGCCATCAATCTGAAGAATCCACGAACGACACAAACCGCCGAAATGATTTCAGAAGCAGATGAGCACTTCGTCGAGCACTGCGGCATGTGTCATGGCGCTGATGGAAAAGGTAAGACGCTGATTGGTCAGAACCTTTATCCAAGGACGCCGGACATGACGCTGCCCGATACACAGCAGCTTTCGGATGGCGAGATCTACTACATCATTTCCAATGGTGTGCGTCTGACGGGCATGCCCGCCTGGGGTTCGGAGGACAAACCGGAAGCCATTTGGGATTTGGTCGCACTGATTCGTCGTCTGCCAAAGCCTTCGCCGGAAGAGTCGAAGCGCCTCGAGTCTCTGGCTAACCCGCCGGACGAAGCTCCCAAAGATCAAACAGAGAAGCCGGATGAAAAGAAGAGGGGAGAGTCAGAGCAGCCCAAACCCCCTCATAAACATGTGCACACTCATCAACGCTAAAGGATGGACGAAATGAAGAAGAATCGATGGTGTTGGGCGGAATTTTACTGGAGACCTTAGACTGGGGCTGGTTCTAAAGGTTCAGTGGGACGCGAGTGAACGAAAAGAAAGGGAGAGCCACGCCCTCGGAATTATTGGCCACCGAGGGCGGGTTAGTAGCCCACGTTACGGTCGCCGGTAGGAATGCCAGTGTCCGTGCTTGTCGTAGTAGCCGTAGTTTCCGTTATACCCACCGTTGTAGGTCCGATTGTTGTAGTACGGATCATAACGGTAATCAGGGCTGTTGTAATACGGGTCTGAGCGGTTGTTGTACCGGTAATGCCCAACGTCGTAACCACGACGCTCGAGACGTTGCTCGTACTTCAATTGCTCGCGCTCCATCTTTTGGTGCCGTTTTAACTCACGACTATTGCCGTAATATTCGCGCTCCATTTTCTGGTGGCGCTTCAGATCGCGTTTTTCCAGTTTCTCGTGGTAGTCCTGTGCCGACGCCGTCGCGACGCCGAGCAGGAGCACCGCCGTTCCCATGACGAACGCCAATGCTGTGTTTTTTAGCAATTTGATTGTATTCATATTTCCCTCCCGAAATTTCGGTATGCGAAAGCTTTGCACTCTGTGATTACATGCGAAAGGCATTCCGTACCTTGATTAGGATTAGTTGCTGAAAATAAGCGTTTGATCTAAACGTTTTAAGCGGAGAAAGCACGATTTGGGTTTCGTCACCGGATGAAAGCGGTCCAATCGGAGATTCCCTCAATTTACTTTCAGGAGACGTTTTGTATGAGATTGCGACACGCAAAGATATTGGCGGCCGCCCTTGTGCTGATTAGCACTGCGAACCTGCATGATCTGTTTCTCAAACTCGGAAAGTCAGGTCGAGATTGAAGCTAAATACCGTCGAGAAAGCTTTGATGAATAACCCGGTCCGCGCTGCTTTACAGCGTCGGTATGAGGCAGCCTTGCTCGAAGGGCTTGGCGGCCGGTTCGAAGGCAAGCGCGTCTTGGAGATCGGGTGCGGACGCGGCGTTGGAACTGAGATCATTTTTGAACGGTTTGGCGCGGCTCAAGTTCACGCCTTCGATGTCGATCCAGACATGATCAAACAGGCGCAAGGTTCACTTTCTCGCTATCCGCCGCATCGGCTTAAGCTTTACGTGGGTGACGCCGCTGGTATCAGTGAGCCCGATGCTTCGTTTGATGCCGTCTTCGACTTTGCAATCATCCACCACATCCCCAATTGGAAGGATGCAATAGCTGAAGTGGCGCGCGTACTTACGCCCGGAGGCAAGTTTCTGTTTGAGGAAGTAACGAGTCATGCACTTGGCCGCTGGTTCTATCGAAGGTTCCTGGAGCATCCAGCATCGCAACATTGGTTTTCAAGAGAGCAGTTTATTGCGGAGCTTGAGCGGCAAGGAATCATCGTCGGGAAAAATGTCGTTGAGCGATTCTTTGGTGACTTCATCATCGGAGTAGGCCGCCGCAGGACAAACTAAGACCCTGGACATTTCAACCGTCAAATAATAGTTATGAGCGCTGGGCTGATAACGAGGTGACTGATATGAACGCTTCCCTAATCGGCTTCGGCTTTCTCTTCGGTTACATCATGATGGTGGGAACAGCATCGTTTCTGGAGAAGTTCAGCATGAAGCAGTTGAATCCATATCAAGTGAACTTTCTCATGGCGATTGGTATGGCGGTAACCGCAGTGCCGGCACTTTGGATCAAGCAAGGAAATCTGAACGTGCCTACAAAGGCACTGCCGCTGGGCGCTCCTATAGGTCTGCTGATGGCGCTTGGCTCAATTTCTTTTGTGCTCGCGCTGGCGGAGCTGCCGGTAGGCATAGCGACGGGAATTTCCGTCAGTTACGTTTTGCTGGTCATGCTGCTTTCCTGGATGTTCCTGAACGAGAGCCTGAGCCTCATGAAAATAAGCGGAGCCTTACTAACGCTGGTCGGGGTCGCGCTGCTTTCGTGGCAGCAGAAGTGAATTTCAAAATAAGGAGCAAAGAGATCATGTCACACCTTAGACTTCGCCTGATCAGGCCGCTTTGATCCGAAATCCTGCGACATGAATGTGCTCGGTGAGTTTCGCTTGAGACACGACGCCTGCGAGGTTGCATCATGGTACCTTTAGTGAGGCTTTATCTTCGTCCCGTAAGGCGTCTTCGATTGTCCGCCACTCACGATGACCTTTCGAAAGTTTGTAGAAATCGCCGTCCTTATCGGCGATCAAACTGTCCAGCATCTCTTGGGCTTTGCCATTATCAATTGCCTCTTCGGCAGCCTTTGCGAGCGCGCCGAAAGCTTCGTGATGAGTCGCTACGCCGACGATTGAGAGTTTCGCCCGCTCATAAGGAAAACGATAATCGTTCGGGTATTTTTTCTCTGCGTTTGCAAATGCGTCTCTTAGTTTGCTGTAGTCTGATGGTTGCGCACTCGTCCGTTTATTTTCCAGCGATCGAAATTCTTCGTCGGCACCCAGATCAGTGCCGGTATTCGATGTCCTTAAAGATTTAGATGTCGGCGACGTAGATGGTAGTTCTTCTACTGAGAGAGAGCCTTGACTCGTTGTGGGCGATTCAGCCACAGCCTGAACGGCAGGCCGCCGATCGGACCACCAATACCAGCCTCCAATTGCCACACCGCCGGCAAACAGCAGAACGATCAATGCCACGATTGCTCCGTGCGACCAATGAAATTCGGCTGGAGGCTCGGAAGCGTGGCCATACGACTCCATGATCGATAACATCGGTGGAGCTTTCGCTTCGCGGACGGAAGAAATATCAACCGTCGCTTGCTGACGTGAAAGTGTCTGATGTGGGACAGTTCTGGCCTCATCTAACCGATAACTATGCATAGGTATGACGTCGCGAGCGATTTCTTCGGTTTCGGAGTCGAGCGACAATGTCTGTTCATCTTCGAACTCTCTCGCCCGTGTAGAAGTAGTCTGCTTATATAGATCGGCTCCGTAGAGGTCTGCCGGCTCGATATATCGGTTGGTGTTTTCTCGTGTTAGCTCTCGCTTTGTACGAGGGATTGATTCGAGTCTCTCGCTCTGTAGCGACTCAATTTGTGATGGTGGCAATTCAGATGCGGGCATCATCGAAGTCTTAGACGCATCCGATGAAAGTTGGCTGCCACAGCTTGTACAAAACGGCCATTTCGATTCCGTGAGCTCTCCACAGCTTGGGCACAATCGTGTGTCAAGCAGTCCGCCGCCGCACGATCCGCAAAATCGGAAGTGCCGGGGAAAGTGAAGATTGCATTTTTCGCAATGCTTCATCGCAGCTCGGAGTTTCCAAGTCCTCTGGATATTGCCTATCAAATTTGTGAAGGCCTGGTAATCGTCGACGCTCACCGCGCATTTTAGCGGCGCATCCTCACGATAAAGGGAGAGCATTGAACCTTTAATAGGTCACTATAGAATCATAGACGGATGATTTCAATAGATAATCCCGACTTTGCTGGATCAGCTGTTGGTGTGGTGGAATCTTCTGCACGCTCAGGATTTTGCATGAAGCATTCATACCGCGCCCACATTGTTTCCGATCTTCAAATTGTGTTGCCCCCCGCCTCGCTTGGATGCGAGCAAATTGAACTCAAAGTGGAAGCAAGAATCCCCCTTGACTCTGTAGCTGACTATAGGGTTTAGAATGCATTTCGGACAGTTTTGTAGTCGGCGGTAAACATTGAACAAGAAACGACAGATTGAGATTTTTGGTGCCGGCTGTACGGTATGCGAAGAAACCATTGCCGTAATCAGATCCATAGTCTGCCCATCTTGCGAAGTTCAAGTTCTGGATATGAATGATCCGCAGGTGGCGGCCAGAGCAAGTTCTTATGGAATAAAGAGAGTCCCATCAGTAGTGATTGATGGAAAACTTGCTGATTGTTGCCACGCGCAAGGCGTTGATGAAGCAACCTTGCGCCTTCTAGGCGTGGGCACGCCAATACCAAGCTAGAGGGCAAACCGAATGAAACGAGACAATAGATTGACAGCGCACCCACCTGCCGGTGAGGCTCTGAAAATAGGTGAAGTGGCGAAGGCCAGTGGAATTGGCATCGAGACACTTCGTTTCTATGAAAAAAGCGGCTTGTTGGATCGGCCTTCTCGCACTGAGAGCGGTTACAGGATTTACGACAGTGAAGTGCTGGCGCGTCTCGATTTCATCAAACGCGCGCAAGTGCTTGGGTTTTCCTTGGACGAGGTCAAGAGAATTATCGCTCACAAGCGCGCGGGGCAAAGTCCCTGCGCTGAAGTGCGAGAGATCGTGAGACGGAGACTCAGTGAGCTTGATGAACGGATGCGTGAAATGAAGCGCTATCGAAAAGAATTGGCCTTTGCTCTAAAAGAGTGGGACCAGGTTGGAGACGTCGCGGGGCATATTTGCGGCCTAATCGAGGGCTCTCACATCGAACGCATGGTAGATTCGCAAAAGAGAAGGCGTTTAAAAAAGAAGAACTAATGAGTCAGTCAGTACTAATGGATAAGACGATAATAGACCCCGTTTGCGGCATGTCGATGAATCCAGGATCTGCGGCCGGTTCCTTTGAGTACCGGGGCGATACCTATTACTTCTGCAGTCAGCATTGCCTGCAAACGTTTCGCGCCAACCCTGAGCGATTTATTCACGACGAGCAGTCATCCGTGATTCATTCAAGCGGCACTCTCAAAGGAATGCCCGACACGGCGCCTAAAGCTGATCACGCAGGGTGCTATACATGTCCAATGCACCCCGAAGTGCGGACGGACAAGCCTGGCTCATGCCCAAACTGTGGCATGACTTTGGAGTCGGTAATGCCGGCCGCGCCGAAGGAGAAGATCGAATACACCTGTCCCATGCATCCGCAGATTGTGCGGGATGGGCCGGGCAATTGTCCCATCTGCGGGATGGCTCTTGAGCCGCGTGTCGTCACCGGCGATGAAGAGAATGCTGAGCTGATCGATATGAGGCGTCGCTTCTGGATTAGCACTGGCCTGACTCTTCCGTTGCTTTTTCTCACCATGAGCGAGTTTATTTCAGGAGATCCGGTGCGCATGGCAGTAGGACCACGCAACGTGATTTGGATATCGCTGGTGTTGGCGACGCCGGTGGTTCTGTGGGGTGGCTGGCCTTTCTTCGTGCGCTTCTGGCAATCATTGGTGAACCGCAGCCTTAACATGTTCACACTGATCGGGCTCGGTGTCGCGGTGGCCTACTTATACAGCGTCGTTGCCGCTTTAGTACCGCAGATTTTTCCGACTTCGTTCCGTGATATGCACGGCACCGTGCCGGTTTACTTCGAAGCTGCGGCGGTCATTACGACGCTGGTGTTGTTGGGCCAAGTGCTGGAACTGAAAGCGCGCAGCTCAACCAGCGCGGCGATCAGAGCCTTACTCGGTCTCGCGCCGAAAACCGCGCGCTGGATCAATCTTGATGGCAGGGAAGAGGATGTGCCGCTCGAGCAAGTGAACAAAGGCGATAAGTTGCGTGTGCGTCCGGGTGAGAAGATTCCGGTCGATGGCGTGGTCCTGGAAGGCGACAGCTTCGTCGACGAGTCGATGGTTACTGGCGAGCCGATCCCGGTTGAGAAGAAACCCGGTGATCGTGTGATTGGCGCGACGGTAAACGGCACCGGCTCACTGATAATGCAAGCCGAACGCGTCGGTGCTGAGACGCTGCTTTCGCAGATTGTGCAGATGGTCGGTGAAGCGCAACGCAGCCGCGCGCCGATTCAGAAACTTGCCGACCTGGTTTCCGCATATTTCGTCCCGGCCGTCATCTTAATAGCGGTCATCACTTTCATGGTTTGGGCGATAGTAGGCCCAGAGCCACCTATGGCCTATGCAGTAATCAACGCCGTTGCAGTGTTAATCATCGCTTGCCCGTGTGCGCTCGGTCTGGCAACGCCCATGTCAATAATGGTGGCGACCGGCAAGGGCGCCCAGGCGGGCGTCCTATTTAAGAATGCAGAAGCGATTGAGGTGTTGCGTGAGATCGATACTCTCGTTGTCGATAAGACGGGCACGCTAACGGAAGGAAAACCCAGGCTGGTTACAATCGAGCCTGGTGATGGGTTTGACCAGAAGAATTTGCTGCGCCTCGCTGGCAGTCTTGAACTAGGCAGCGAACATCCTTTGGCGGCGGCAATCGTCAGCGGCGCGCGAGAGGGTGACGTGGAACTCACGAAGGCTGAATCATTCGAGTCGGTCACGGGCAAAGGAGTTAAGGGCCGCATCGATCGACACGAAGTGAGCCTTGGCAATCGTTCCCTGATTGAAGAGTTGAAGATCGATCTCGGCAGATGGACCGACCGCGCTGAGAAGTTTCGCGCCGATGGTCAGACCGTAATGTTTGTGGACGTTGACGGGAAAGTCGCTGGATTAATCGGGGTTGCAGACCCAATCAAAGAGAGTACGCCGGAAGCAATCAAACAATTGCATGAGAACGGAATCAGGATCGTAATGCTCACCGGCGACAGCCGCACCACCGCTGAAGCGGTAGCCAGAAGGCTAAACATCGACGAAGTTGTTGCTGAGGTTCTGCCGAATCAGAAGGCGGAAATCATAAAGCGCTTTCAGAGCGAAGGCCGCAAAGTCGCGATGGCTGGCGACGGCATCAACGACGCGCCCGCGCTCGCTCAAGCTCAGGTCGGCATCGCGATGGGCACCGGCACTGACGTCGCGATGGAGAGCGCCGGCGTCACCCTGGTTAAGGGCGATCTGAGCGGCATTGTGCGGGCAATTCGTTTGAGCCGCGCGACCATGCGCAACATCAAACAGAATCTCTTCTTCGCTTTCATCTATAACTCGATTGGCGTGCCGATCGCCGCGGGTGTGCTTTACCCGTTCTTCGGCCTGCTGCTCAGTCCAATGATCGCGGCGGCGGCCATGAGTTTTAGTTCTGTTTCGGTGATAGGGAACGCCCTGCGTCTTCGTCGAGCTTCACTATAACAAGCGAGACACGAGAAGAAGCTGCGCTCCTGCCGCCCAGTTTTGAAACAGAATCGCGGTTTTGCGCGAGCTTTCCGAACCTGTGAGGCAATAGGGTGGACGGTGCGCGCAGAAGTGAAAGGCGAGGCCGTTTAAGCCTCGCCTTTATGAGCCTACTTTAAATTCTCGACGGAACTAGTTGCGGTCGTAACGATGATCGCATGCCTTGCAAGGCTCGGCTGCTTCTTGTGTCCAATAAACATGGGTGTAAGTTTCTGAGCCGTCCGAATTCAACCTGCCGTAGACTGAACGCGACCATTTGCGGACTGTCGCATTAATTGACCCCAACTCTCCGGTTGCTCGGTAACCTCGGAACGAGTTGAAGCCGCAGCCGCTGCCGCAATCGTCGTGAAGCTATCAAGGTGAGAGTAAATGGTGACCAACTCATCATAGTCGTGCGTATTCGGATGAGTGCTCAAGGTGCTGTTGGCATCGGCGCCTGTATTCGAGAAGTAGTCCATGCAAGTGTTCAGTGAACTGCCATCAGTCGATTGGTGATCGAGACCGAAAGTATGACCGATCTCCTGACACATTACGTGGAGTTTCTCGTTGGGATTGTTGTAGAAGGAAGTATTGAAGTACGTGTCATTCATCTTGGCGGAGCCTTGGGTAATGTGCGTCCCACCCGTGATATTAATAGACGCCAAACCAAGCCACCCGTTGTTGATCGATTTCGAGTTTTAGGAAGAAGCTGCTCGACAGGATGTTTTTTCTTCGCTATCAAGAGTACGGTTCGTTCTGTGTAGTATCGTGGACCGCACAGAACGTTCGGTCAAAGTGGGAGTCAGGGGGAAAGTGCATGTCAATGCTGGTGAGGAGCCGCGCCGAACTATTTCGCTTTGTCGCATTCTTCGCCATTCTCGCCACCACTTCACTGACCGCGTCTGCGCAGACGGCAAGTCCGACGCCAACTCCGCCAAACACGCCAGCGGCGTCTCACCCATCGCCCACTCCAACGCCGGAAAGGCAGTTCTTTAAGAACATTCTCAATGACCAGCGTGCAATCTGGACCTCGCCTCTGCATCTTCAAGGAGACGATGCGAAGTGGCTTGTCCCACTTGGCCTTGCCACAGGAGGTCTGTTTGCCACCGACAGACAAACGGCGGACGCGATAGCGGATAAGGAAACACTTCAGAAAGTGAGTCACGTTATCAGCGTTTTCGGATCCGGCTACACCACGGGCGGCATTGCTGCGGCGTTCTATCTCCTGGGGCGTAAGAAAAATAATGCACGCGCCCGCGAAACTGGGTTGCTCGGCGCGGAGGCATTGATTGATGGCGGTATTGTTGCGGCAGCGCTCAAGACTTCAACTCAGCGGCCCCGGCCGCGGGCCGGCGAAGACCGAGGTAAGTTCTTCCATGGGGGTCTCGCTTTTCCGTCAGGACACGCCATTGCCGCGTGGTCGTTGGCAACTATCGTTGCAATGGAATACCGAGATAGCCATCTAATCCAGGTCAGCGCCTATGGGTTGGCTACCGCCGTTAGCATTTCGCGCTACACGGGACACAATCATTTCCTGTCCGATGCGCTGGTCGGCAGCGCCATTGGTTACGGCATCGGTAAGTACGTCTATTGCAGACGGCATGATCCCCCTCCGGGGTCGCTCAGCCAGGAGCCACCGCGTTCATCATCAAAGCTATGGCCATTGATTGTGCCCCGTTATCAGCGAGCTGCGCGCAACTACGGCGTTACTATGGTATGGAGCTTTTGAGTCGATAGAACGTTTTCCGAGACGCGGACTAGTTTTGCCCCTTCACACCTGCGAATTACCGAATTGGTTCTCGACGGAAATAGAAGTTCGCGCGTGACACGCTCGACTTCGAGGGTCACGGAATCGGTAGACTACTCGTTTGCACCTGTTCGTTCGTTAAGAGACGCGAAATGAGATGCCTGCGAATATGAGCAGGTTGAAGGAGCGGCTCGAGAGCTGGGAGAACAGGACCTGACATCCCGTCTTAAATCAGTCGCCCAGCGCTCTTAGTTCGATTTTGAGCGATACTCCGGGCGCGATTGCTGCCTGCACCTCTTTCCGAATTAGCCGGCGGTGTGAAGACTAGTGGCTAGTGGTCAGTCAATAAATGTTGTTGGAAACGTCTCAGGACTTTCGGAGTGCGTGTTACGATGTATTTTGAAAAACTCGATTGCCAGGTTGACTAACGCTAAGTCGCACCCAAGTTAACGTTCTTTGGCTCTATTCAGACATTTGCGGTCCGCTCCTCATCCTTTACTATGCTAGGTCCAATCGCTGTGTGCAACTTTCCGATTGATCAATAGCTGCGTGCGCTTGGTTTTCCAGCAAAACGCCGTGCCTGAAACAGGGCGGTGAGATGAAAGATGATGAACATCGGCACCAAGTAAGCCGGAACCAGCACCAGAGGCAGGTGCGCCATCGCTGATGTATTGACAGCTCCAACCTGATCGCTCGCCAACAAGCGTGGACCAATTGCTCCGATCGTGACGGCAACTACGAGATCCAAAAGCCCCAACACATTCCACGCCACGAAAGTCTTGCTCGCACCAAAGTTTGGGTTGCGATTAAGGGCGACAAGAATCAACGGCGCGGATAGGCCAATTGCCATATCGCCCAGTCCAGCCGGCCAGGCAAAGTAACCAGGCAGTATCGCGTAGGTAAACAGGGCGAGAAAGGTAAAACCGCCAAACCGCCAGGCTTGCATCCCAGTCAAGAAGCGAAGATCAGCGTTGAGTACGAATTCTCGAAACCCAGGCGAGATCCAGTACGCAAACAGAGATACAACGACGGGCAGCGTGAACGCGATGAGCAGCGGCAGGGGCGGTGTGCCGCGAGGCGCTACGAACACTTCGCGTTCGCCAAGGAGAATGACAAGCGCTAACCAAGACGCAAACACCAAACCCGCAACTAGCCTTGGACCCGAGCGCAATGGAGACATCTCCCGGTCCGGCCTTGACAGGACAGCATGTGACATAGCTTCTCCCTTTGATCTCTAGTCACTTGCTTTTTGCAAGTTAGCCCAAACTGTAGCATTATGACTTGCACTATGCAAGTGACTACGGCCCGACGCAAGCAACGCAGGAAATCGAAAAGCGAGAAGGCGCACAGTCTGTCTCGATCGCTCTGTCCGATCGCGAATGCTCTCGAAGTGATCGGCGACAAATGGTCGCTATTGGTTGTTCGGGACCTGTTCCGCGGCAAAACGACTTACGGCGAACTGCTTAACTCTTTCGAAAAAATCCCAACCAACATTTTGGCGGATAGACTGAAGCGCTTGGAGGCGGAGGGCATCATCACGAGTTCGCCTTACCAGGAACGCCCGCTGCGGAATGCGTATACGTTGACTGGGAAAGGACGTGAACTGGCAGACATTCTCCACGCGCTGGTGAACTGGGGTCAGCGCCACATACCCGGTACCAAGATTTACAGCGAGCCAGCGTCGTGTCCTGCGCGAATGAAGAGAGCCGGGCCGGCTGCTAAAAGTTGACATCAGCGGAGATCCCTCGTTTGCCCTTGTCGAAGCTTGAGGCTGTGAGCACGGGCCATGTTGGCGGTTCGAACGGCGGTCCCCCCCAAATGTCCCACAGCGACACGCAAATCAGGCAGGACATGCACGGTATGCTGTGCATGCACGCACATTCTTTCTGAGCGATTTTGTAAGTATGGAAAATAAAGGATCGAAAATTCAGCTTCCCAAGCTGAAGAGTTGCGAGTTCGAGCCTCGTCGCCCGCTCCAAGTTTTCTTAAAATAATTCGTAATTCGCAATTTTCAAAATTAACAGAAACGTTCTGAACGTCCCGCCAACGTGCCGCTGAATTCTTCATTCGCAAGTGTGAGCCTATGCGACTGACGGTTGCAGTCTCTGCTAATCTGGCACACCTCTTCGGCGTAATTGCTTCTACTTAATGAACGTAAGGTTCAACCAGTTCTATTAAGCGAGCCTGTTAAAACTAACAGGTTTCTGCCCCAACCCACGTTGTTAATATTCACCTAATGTTTCAGTTTCTTAGGACCGCCGTTCAATACATCGCCCCAGTCTTTGTGATTTGCACAATGCTCAACGTGGGGCTCACGCAGAAGCCGTCGGCCATCGCCGGGCACTTGAAGAATTGGTCCTTCGTTCTCAAGATGCTGCTCGCGAACTTCGTGTTCGCGCCGTTGTTGATGGTTATCGCGTTATATTTCGCGCCCTTCGATCCGGCACTCAAAGCGGGTCTGATCATCTTCGCGCTGGGCGCGGGTGCGCCGTTTTTGATCAAGCTGACGCAGACGGCAGAGCATGACCTGTCTCTCGGCGCGGCGGTAATGATGGTCTTGATGGTTGTGACAGTTGGCTACATGCCGGCAGTATTACCGCGGCTCCTGTCGGGCGTCAGCGTGGATGCTTTGGCGATCGCCAAGGCGCTGCTGCTGCAGATGCTTCTGCCGATTGGCGT
>Ga0126384_10001873_pt1 | contig 12627 bp, 8 predicted proteins | sample PanSoiMetPlot_36_FD_92543 | JGI IMG/M metagenome (GOLD analysis project Ga0126384, IMG submission 92543) | Tropical forest soil microbial communities from Panama - MetaG Plot_36 | ecosystem: Environmental > Terrestrial > Soil > Tropical forest > Bulk soil | place: Panama | collected 2016-02-17 | reverse complement strand
GCGGGTGGACCGCTCGTCAGCCACGGGCTTCGAGGGCGACGCCGGGTTCACCCTGCCGGCCTATTCGTTCGGCGGCGGCATTTCCTCGACCCAGAACGCGTCCGGTACGGAAACGAGCCTCATCGACGTCAACGGCGACGGCCTGCCCGACCTCGTGTTCAAGCCGGTGGACACCACGGGCGGGACCGTCGCCTCGGGCGGCAACCAGATCCAGGTGAGCCTCAACACCGGCGCGGGCTTCCTGGCCCCGCAGGCCTGGAATGGCGCGCTGGGGGTGCCGATCCAGAGCCGCAGCGGCGCTTATCGCAAGCTCGGCCTGCACTTCACGATCTCCATCCCGATCACCCCGGTCTTTGGCCTGGTCATCAATCCGGGCCACAACAACGGCGACAGCATCTCCGGTTCTCTGAGCCAAGTGAGGGATTTGGACGGCGACGGCTATCCCGACCACATCGCCGCCACCGGCGCCGCCGTCACGGCCAGTTTCAACCAGCGCGGCCGCACCAACCTGCTCAAGAGCATCTCCCGGCCGCTCGGGGCGACTATCACTCTCGACTATGCGCGCCGGGGCAACACGACCAACATGCCGCAGAACCGCTGGGTGATGGCCTCGCGCACCGTCTTCGACGGCATCGGCGCCACCGTCGCCGCCGACAGCAACGACCCCGTCCCCGTCCCCGTCTCCGTCCCCGGCGTCGCCCACTATCAGGTCGCGACGTTCGACTACCAGGGCGGCCAGTGGAACCGCGCCGAGCGCACGTTCTACGGTTTCGCCACGGTGACCGAGCAGCAGCGCATCACCGACGACTCCTTCGTCCTCGGCACAACGACGCCAGCCGGCCTGCCGGTGTTCCGCTCCATCATCGAGAGCTTCCGCACCGACAGCTTCTACACCAAGGGGCTGCTTGTCCAGCAGATCACCCAGGACGGCGCGGGCAACCGCTTCCTGGAGACCGACCAAACCTACAACGTGGTGACAGTGACGCCCGGCGTGCCCGGCCTCGCAGACTTCACCGACACCCGCTTTCCGCAGCTCACCCAGCGCAACAAGCTGTTCTTCGAGGGCCAGGCGACGGCGGGCGAGCAGACCTCGGAGACGTTTGCGTATGACGGCTTCGGCAACGTCACCAACTACGCCGACCTCGGCGACGCCGGCACTGCTGCGGTGTTCTCCGCCATCGGCTACACCGCGAGCACCCCGGCCTGCGTGACGAGCTACATCGTCGGCATCGCCAACAGCGTGACCGTCACCGACACGTTGGGCAACGTGCTGCGCAACCGCCAGGCCGACGTGGACTGCACCACCGGCAACGTCACCGAGAACCGGCGCTTGCTCGCGAACGGCTCGGTCGCTGCCACCGACATGACCTTTGACAGCGAGGGCAAGCTGACCACCATCATCGGCCCCGCCAATCTCAACGGCGAGCGCTACCGCCTGACCTACGCCTACGACACTACCGTCGACGTCTATGTCCAGAGCGTCACTGACAACTTCACACCGGCCCAGGGCGGCCCCTATGTCTCAACCTCGACCCACGACTTCAAGTTCGGCGAAATCGCCTCGACCACCGACGAGAACGGCCAGGTCGTCAGCAACAGCTACGACAATTTCGGCCGCCTCATTCATGTGGTCGGGCCTTACGAGCAGGGCAGCAATAACAACACCATCGACTTCACCTTTCCGCCCGCCGACCCAGCCCACGCCCCACCGGTGCCGTGGGCGCTGACCAGCCATATCGACACTCTGCTGGACCCGCAGCTCACCGGCGGCACCAGCGTCACCAACCACATCCAGACAGTGACGTTCACCGACGGCCTCAAGCGTGTCCTGCAGACCAAGAAGGATGCGTTTGCCGTTGACCCGCCGCCGTCCCCGGGGAGCACCGGCAGCCCGGCCCACGTGATGACTGTGTCGGGCCGCGTCATCTTCGACGCGTTCGGGCGCACCATCCAGCAGTTCTATCCGGTCACCGAGCCGCTCGGCCAGCAAAGCACCTTCAACACGGCATTCGACACCTCGGCGCCGCTGCCGACGGCGACGACGTACGACATCCTCGACCGCGTCCTTTCAGTCACCATCCCGGACGGCACCAAGACCACCATGGCTTATGACTTCGGCCTCGACCGCAGTCAGCAGACCCGGTCCCGCACCACGGTGATCGACGCCAACGGCAAGCACAGCGAGCAGTTCCGCGACGTCCGCTCGCAGATCACCACGGTGAACGAGTTCAACAACGGCGTGCCCTTCCACACCTCCTACGCCTACGACCCAGTGCGCCAGATCACCAGCGTCACCGACGACCAGGGCAACGTGACGGGCGTCGCCTACGACCTGTTCGGCCGCCGCACCGCGATCAACAGCCCCGACGCCGGCTCCACCATCTTCACCTACGACCTCGCCGACAACCTCATCGCCAAGCAGACGGCAAACCTCGCCACCGCCGGCCAGCAGGTCACCTTCGCCTACCAGTTCAACCGGGTGACGGCGATCACCTACCCGAACTTCCCAACCAACAACGTCACGTACACCTACGGCGCCGCCTCGCAGCGCCAGTCTCCGCCCGCCCTCATCGGCAACGTCGTCGGGCGCATCACCCACATCACCGACGGCGCCGGCACGGAAGACCGGCTCTACGGACCGCTAGGCGAGATCGTCAGCGAAACCCGCGCGATCCCGATCCAGGGCAACCAGGTCGCGCACTACACGACGCAGTTCACGTACGACACCTGGAACCGCACCGCCCAGATGGTCTATCCAATAGAAGTCAAGAAGCTGACCGCAGACCAGCCCAACGGCGAGGTGCTGCAGTACTTCTATGACTTCGGCGGGCTCGTCGAGCGTGTCCACGGTAATGACTCGCTGGAGGTGAACTACGCCTCGAACATCACCTACGACAAGTTCGGCCAGCGGCTGTCGATGACCTACGGCAACGGCGTCGTCTCCACCTATGCCTACAGACCGGACAACCGCCGGCTCCTCAACGAGCAGGCGACGCTGCCGGTCGGCTACACCTTCAACAACTTCAACTTCACGTACGACAACGTCGGCAATCTGCTCACGCTGCAGAACACCGCCCAGCCGCCCCTCAGCTTCATCGGGAGCAGCACCACCCTCGCCACCAGCCTCGGCAACGCCATCGGCGGGCCGTGGCAGCTGTGCTACGGCTATGACGACCTCTACCAGCTGATCTCATCGAACGGCAGCTTCGGCAGCACCGTCACCAGCTGCACCGACGCCACCGCGGGCAGCAGCTACAGCTTTAGCCAGTCGTACGACTCGATCCACAACATCAGGAACAAGACCCAGACCGCGATGCAGAACAGCGCGGTCAATCCGCAGACCACCTACAACAACACCTACACCTATCCGGCGCCGGGATCGCCGCATCCCCATTCGCCCACTGCGATCGGCGAGTTCAACCTCACCACCGACGCCAACGGCAACCAGATCACGACGCAGGACACCGGCACCAAGAGCGTTAACCAGTACCTGTTCGACGAGGAGAACCGGCTCAGCTGCACCAACAAGGGCCCGCAGATGCCGAGCCCGTCGTGCATCGGGACCAACCTGATCGACTTCATCTACGACCATGCCGGCGTGCGCAAGATCAAGTCCGCCGCAACTCCGACGATCTACCCGAACGAGTACTACACCGACTTCGGCGGCGGCTCCGGCAACCAGTTCAAGCACATCTTCATCGGCTCTGAACGCATCCTGACCAAGAAGTCGCGCATCGCGCCGGACCGCGAGCATTGGTACTACCACGGAGATCACCTCCACTCGACGGCGATGGTGACCAACGAAAAGAGCCAGATGGTGGACGCCCTCCACTACTTCCCGTTCGGCGAGGTGTGGTTCGAGGAGCGGCCGTCGTCGCTGCCGGCGGACTACTTCTTCACGGCGAAGGAGTTCGATCCGGAGACCGGCTTCTACGATTTCGGGGCGCGCTACCTCGATCCGCGGTTCTCCAAGTGGATGACGGCGGATCCGGCGCTGGCAAGCTACTTGCCGGCCGCCGCTAGTCCCAACCCTTCGTTGCCCGGCCTGGGCGGCACATTTCAACCCGCGAACCTCGCGCTTTACGGCTACAGTCATAACAATCCGGCAACTCTGCTCGATCGAACTGGTCTTGAACCAGAGTCGGCCGATAAGCCCGGTTTTTTCAGGTCCACGTGGAACTCTATAGTGAATTGGTGGACCACACCGATAGAGGAGGGCAATCACTTTCACGAAATGGTTCCTGGCTCCTGTCCGGTCTGTACCGCGCACCCCGAGTTTGCGACCTCATATGATTACATGCAAGCAGAGTACATAGACCGACCATGGCAGAAGGGCGATATCGCAGGCGCAGCACTCGAGGCCGCCTCGCTCATCCCCGTCGGTCGGATCGCCAGGACAGGTGGCACCGTCCTTAGCGAGATTACTACCGCTGAGCGTGCTGGAGCCAGGTTAGCACTCCCCGCCCCCGCTAAGCCGGCGGGGCTGTTACCAGCCCCGAGGCCAGCAAATGTTCCATGGGCCGCAGGAATTCAGTTTTACAAAGAGGGGAACATGACTGTAGCTGAGCATATCTTCTGGCGGCACGGTCCTAGCAGTACGGGCTGGTTCAAGCCTACTAGCAGGTTTGCCGAAGGCACCTCCCTTCGAAACGTGCGTGAGCTTGTCAACGAGGCCGCGGCCAAAGGAACTCGTAGTGGTAACGGAATAACCTACGACTTTGGCCGAACTATCGGCTATGATTTGCAAGGAAATCCAACGACGAGGTTACAGGTTTACTTAAACCAGGCAGGTGAAGTTCGAACCGCATATCCTTACTGAATGACCACGATTGCAATACACTTTCGGATTCCGGAACAAACGGTCCGCTTGGAGCGAGGCCGGAATCCCGCGGTCATGTCACGAGATGATCTCGAATGGGTCTTTGGAGGTGAGGTTGATTTCGCTGACGCCGAGTCCCAGCAGCCATTATTGTCTCTGGAAGTGCCCCTGCTTGGTTTTGCAAGAGACCTTGCTGGGCTCGTCGGCCAGCTCCATGCAGATGGTAGGTTTGAGATTCCCGACCGGTACGGGTCATACCGCCTTATTGTGACCGTTCAAGAAAACGAGGTAAATGTTCGCGACGTGGCCAGAGATGGAGCGTTTCAAGTTGAGCGGAGCCAACTCGAGTCCGCAATAGGTGACTTCGCTGAAAGTCTCAAAGACAGTCTTATACAACTATTCCCAGAACTAAGTACGAATCCAGAATTCAGTAAGCTTTATCAAGAAATCAGCGACCTTTTATCGACGAATTAGCTTCACTAACACCGAACTTTTTGACCATAAGGAGGCGCCGGCACCGCGGACCGGCTCTACGGCGCGCTGGAGGTCGACTACGCCTCGGCCATCGCCTACGACAAGTTCTGCCAGCGGCTGTCACGGGAAGGATGTTGATGGGAGTCCAAGAGGACGCCGAGGAACGCGCGACGCGGCTGGAGCGAGAAGCTGAGGACGCAATCGCTGGTAGATTTTGTCTGGAGGACGGAATCAGACTGGCGAGCGAGGCATTCGCCATCCGCCAAGCCTTTCAGGGCGAGGAGCATCAGGATTTGATCTGGCCCCTGTCGCTCTGGATCGAGGCGTTGCGGTGCTTGCCTGGCGCTCGCAACGCGATGGAGGCTGCCCGGTTGGGCGAGCGGCGGTTGGCGCTGCGCAAGGTGGCGCTTGCCGGTGCTCCGGACGAACTTGGCTTCTCGGTGCGGGAGTTGATGGACCTCTATACTTTTGAGAACGAGCCGCTCGATCCACGTCGCATAGAGGAGCTTCGCGGGGAACTGGCCGGGCGGACGGACGGGGCAGGACAGGAGGGTTAACGCTTGTCAGACGAGATTCTGATACAGGTTATCGATATCGTCCGGTTACAAGCCATTCGCCCACTGCTGAGTGAACTGGAAGCGGCACGCATGCTCGGCTCGGAGGCTCGTGTCGTGTTGCGCGAGGCAGCTGCGTCGCCCGTCGCACGCGAAGATAGGCAATGGCGCTTTGCTGGACTGCTCAACCGGATCCTTCGTCATCCCGAGCTCGAGTTGCGTGTTTTTCTCACGCCACATGATGTGGACGAGGTAGCTCGTGGCCTCGTGCGTGCTCTCTGCTTCGAAAATAGCGCGAAATTCAGCTTGGTACATCCCGTCGGTCCGAATTGGGTCGTGCTGGAGAATAGTCTCTCGACGTTCGTTCATCTGGATTGGTTCCGTCGAATCTTTCTTGAGAGGCGCTCTGATTCCGCGCTCGCGTATCCGCGACACGGCGAGGAGCGCTATCACATTCTGGACCGGCATGATGTCGCCCAGCTGGCTACTGGGCTTCGACCTCTGCTCGAGGGGTCAGCTTTGGACGCCGAAGCCGAAGGTCTTGCTCGGTTGGTGGCTCGGACGCTGTCTACCGAAAATCTGAGCCTCGCCTACACGTTCCCTCTCTAAAACCGGCGCCGCGTGCGGTCGGATGCGACTGACCGGCCAATTTTGTCGTGGTTGCGGATGTCGTGATTCGCAGTTCGGAAATTTGGACACTCGGCAAGAGCGCGGGAACGACCATCATCGAAGTTAAGGCCGAGATGAACTGGGGGGTGGCCACACCACCTATGCCCACAGGCCGGACAACCGATCGCCCTCGTTACGCCTGTTTCCATCGATCGGCAGGCAAGCGCGATTTCAGCCGTTCGCTACCTTGGTTGATGGCAACCTGTCTCTCGTCTTCAGAGATGGGAACGAACCACAGCACATTGACCGGATCGCCCAGAAGCGTTTCCAAGGCAATTTGGGAGGCACCGGAATGCTCATACTGGAGGAGAGCCGCTGTGTGATTCGGATTCTCCCATTTGTCACACGGCAAAGTATGTCCCGGACCGAGCCACGTGTATTTGGTCCAGGGCAGGTTGGATTGGCCACTGATGTAGCTGGCAAAGCCTCGAACGGCCTCTTCCGACCAACTGTCAGGAAGTATCGTGCCCAGTTCATACGGCGAAGCTGTTCGGGTGCTTCTGTTGTCATCTCGACGTTGGGCTGGGGCCGCAGAGCCACGCCGACCGTGACGAGGACCGTGCGGTCTCTCCATGCAAAGCGCACCATCGCCTTCGGCGGCCATCGGCCCCCGTCGATCGCGTAGTACTTAGCGTGGCGGCCGAATACTTTCTCGAGCTGTGAGATCTGAGAAGACTGGATCGACGGCCAGAATTCTTCGTCGTTCCATTTTCGCCAGTAGGATTCTGCTTGTTTGAAGCGTTCGAACAGAACATTGTTGGGACTAAGTTCCCACGCGACGGGCCCCTTACCGATGTTGTCGCGGGCGTAACCGCGGAACTCATTGGTGCCGCTCCAGGGGGGAATGATTGCGAGGATCTCATCTCTTTCGTAGAGTGCCGCACCGTTGCCTTCCGGCAGCCAGACGACTCGCAGGCCCTCCGCAGCAAGTGCAGCCTGACCCCCGGCATGACGACAGTGGAAAGCGGGGTTCCGTGGGGGAGCGCCGGACTGCATGCGTTCAATCTCGAAGGCCTCTGGCGCCTGCGAGTGATTGCGAACCCATACCGCTCTTATCCCGAATTGTGTGTCAGAAGCGCCGAACAGATAAAAGTAGCAGACGTCGTCATCGGCTTCGACAACGGCCTGAATGTTACCATTAGGATTGACCTCTTCGAGCAGCGTCTCGGCCATCCGTATCTTCTCCTTCCCGGCTTCGCCTACTGGCGATGGCACCAATCGCCGTCACCGACATGACCTATGATCGCCGCGCAATCCTCGGCAATAACTACGACAACTCCGGCTGTCTTTCCTCCGTGGTCGGATCCCACAGCCAGGAGGACTACGCCTACCAGTTCAACCGGCTGACGGCGATCAACTACCCGTCGTTGCACGATGACGAGCGTTCCCGCCTGATGTATGGCCTGATGTTCTGGCTCTATTCGCAATTGACAGCCGGTGCCGCGGGCACGGTCGCTATTGCCGGACCGGTTGCAGTCGCAGCACCGGAAACAGTGCCCGCCAACGGCCTCTGGGGGCTGGCGGGTCATATCTCGGCAACAGAGTCACGCAAGAAACCCTGGTTCAGATGGGCGAACAGGAGCAAGTCTCTATACCAGATGCCTTTGTGAGTACGGGTTTGGGCTTCACTTCCCGTTCGGGGAGGTGTGGCTGTTGGCTGGACGAGCATATGGAGCGCGCGTACTTGCCACCTGCAGTTTTTTTGAGATCAATAGGGACATGACCTCAGGCGTCCGTTTAATGGGCAAGCTGAATATGAGAGATTGTGCGTTGAGGTAAAACTGGAAAATTGGAGGAAATCTCAGTAATGATAATAACCGATATAAATCCCCGTCAACAGAACGAAGAGAGCAGCGATTCCCGTCAGCCTCAAAAGTTTCCTTGCCACGGAGAAAAATTTTCACTGGATGACGGCGGATCCGGGGCTGGGGGATTATCTCCGCGGGAATGTTGACGGACGCTAAACTGGCAGAGTTTGATCGCTTCTGGCTCCTTCAATCACATAACCGCATCGCCGCCGGGCTGGTCCCGGCGGCTGTGCCGGAAAGCGCCAAGTGCGTTGACCCGGTCGGGCTTCCGCTCTAGCGTCCCACTGAAACCAGAGATCGCTACGTGACGCCAGTAAGGTGACCAATAGATGCTAGAGCTGATGTCCGAAGAAACTCGCGCGCATCTTCTAGCTTTTCCGACCAAGAAGAAACTCGCTTTCTTAGTGCTTTTATATGAGAGGATGATTCCCGAACTGCGCTCTTTTTGCATTGCGGAGCGTCGCGACTTCTCTATCTTCCAGGAAGCGCATAACGAATTTTGGAAATCTTTTGCGGATGGCAAGTCATCAATTTCCTGGCCGCAACTCAGGCGAGATATTATTGACGCAACACCAAATACCGAAGACTTCGGTACTCTGGAAGGGTCATACGCGTTGAATGCAGGTCTGGTCGCGGCAGATATTGCCGCATTTATCGCGGATGGAGAAGACGGACACATCATCGAAGCAGCAGGTTACGCATTTGACTCGTTAGATTTTAAGGTGGGTGAGTTGGGCATGGGTTTCTCCGATCGAACCGCTGCGGCGCATGTCGATGACTATGTGATGGCGCATCCACTTGGAGTGCGGGAAAGTCAGGTTGAGGAAGCTGACGTTTCTTTCCTTGCCACATTGCCAGACGGCCAGTGGCCCGCAGATACAATCGCCATGCTGCGCCATCGAGCGGAATCGCAAAGGACCTTGCTCGATATTCATGGCGATTGATAGAAAATTAAGGCAAAGTCGGCAATCTCGCCCAGCGGCTCCGCACGGTAAACCTCACGCCAGCGCCTACACGCATGGCACCGCGCCGCATCCAGAAGCCCAGCCCGCGCCGTGCGCTCGGGCTCGATTACCGCCTCTCGCACGAAGCGGCCGCCGTTCGGCAATTGTACGCCGACAGTGACGCAATTGGCACGCTCCCGCGAGAGATTGTGAAACGACGGGATGTCTGCTGGCCCGGGAGCACCAAGTGTCGCTGAGGCCACCGGGAGGTCGGTTCTCGATGCCGCAGCAGCAGCCAGAACCTCGCGCCGAGCGACGGGCACGGTCGCGACCGCCCGGAGGCGGTTGAACAAACAACGCAAGGTCGACGCAAGCATCCAGGCCACGCTGCCGGTCGGCTACACCTTCAACAACTTCAACTTCACCTACGACCCGGTCGGCAATCTGACGGCGCTGCCGGGCAAGCATAGCTGAGTGAATGGTCTGCGGGAGCGCGCGATTCTGAAGGCTGGCGCCTTAGCGGATCCTGATGGAACGCCCATGTCCTTCACGATGCCGCCCGCAACATGGGAATAGCCTCACAGCCAAACAGTTCGTGGGCCTGGACAACTTCGTCGACAGACGCACTCCAATTAAGCACCGTCAGGAAATGACCGGCACCGACGGCTCGGCACTGTTCGATGATGTTTTGTGCAACGTTTTTGGGCGTACCGGTGATGAACTCTTCGTCGCTGAGCGTGAATCCGCCGGAAGGCGCCGGCGCGTCGGGCACGTTCGCGCTGAGACGTTCGTCCTCGGCCACAAAGCTCTTCAAGCGATCGGCCACAGCCTTTGCATAGAGGCGTGCCTCGTCGTTCGTCGGCGCAACGGTCACACGCCGCCGCAGCGCTAAGCATTCGGGACCCGCCTGAAAGCCGGCGGCGTCCGCTTCTTCGCGATAGGCATCAAAAATGCGTTTGATCACCTGCGTGGAATTGAAGCCCGTGCTGATCTTTATCCGGTGTCGAGCAGCCCGCCGCGCGGACTCTGCGCTGACGACGGTCGTCCACCGCGGAGGAGACGGTTGCTGCAACGGCCGCGGCAGCAGGCGTAGATCGGAAAACGAGAAATATTTTCCGCAGTGGGAAATAACGCGATTGGCCAAGGCTGCATCGAGAACCGCGACGATCTCGTCGTTGCGTTCGCGAGCCTCAGCCATCGTGATGTTCAAACGACTAAGCTCCTGCGGCACGCCCATCGCGGTACCGATCTCCAGCCGGCCGCCGGTCAAGTGGTCCAGTATGCCGATTTCCTCCACCACCCGCGCCGGATGGTAGTAGGGCAGGACGATCCCCATGACGCCGAGCCGGAGCTTCTTGGTTCGCGACGCGAGTGCAGCGATGAGGAGATTCGGCGAGGGGGAGTATGAACGGCCGAAATGATGCTCGCTGAAAAATATGCCTTCGAAGCCAAGTGCCTCGTCCCGGACCCACAGATCGAGGTAACGGGCGAAGAGTGCCGCCACATCGCGAGGGTCAGGTTCCACGCTTGGGCCGCCCAGCTCGGGCAAGAACTCAAATACCCAGGGTTTGATCATAGCGAGCTCCTCGCAAGATTCGTTGCAGCGGTTTGCGCCCCGCTTTTTCGGCATCGGTACGTGGATCGGGTCTGTCAATCAATGCGCAAATCGAATCCGCTTGGGCCGCCAGCTGCACGACAGGACACCGCGCGAAGCTGTTGGAGGCCGACCTCCAGCCTGGATGTGGCGATCGCTCGAAGCCCGTGTGACATCGAGCATCATCGCGGATGACAGTCTACAGTACATCGCCGGACCGCGTGCTCGCCAAAAGCCAAAGTGTGTAAAAACCTACTCACGCCATCGCCCCGGAGGAAAGGCACCAGCACGACATTGGCGTCGAGGCCGTTTATCCAAATTTACTCCTCAGAGGTCAGCCCGCAGTGCCCCCCAAGGTTCAGTCCCCTTGATCAGCCCCTTCTCGACGCAATATTCTCGATCCTGCTGGCAAGACAGTCGAATGAAAATAAATTGCACCACTGCGCTGCCAGAGTTCGATGACGACCGCTATGCGACGTGGAAAAGTTGTTACGAGGTTGTCCTTCGGCGCAATTACGAGCACGAGCCTACTGGCTTTGCCGATCTCGGCGAGCAATCCGGCGATGGCTCAAAACCACGGCCTAGCGGCGTTGGCCGGCACCGTATCCTCGCCCGAAGAAGGAAAAATGGAAGGCGTTGTGGCGAGCGCCAAGCGCCCTGACTCGACCATCATGGTTTCAGTGAGCACCAACGCGCAAGGCAGTACAGTTTTCCGCAGGACCGGCTCGTCCCCGGTGCTTATCACATTGCCATCCGTGCCGTCGGGTGCACGCTCGAGCAGAGAGCGGCAACGGTACAATCGGGTGGCTCTACGCAGCTAGATCTCAGGCTCGCGGAGGCCGCGCCGGACATTGTTGCCCTTCAAATGTCTCACACTGAGTGGGGTCAAAGCGCCCAAGGCCCATTGCGGTCGATCACACGCCCAGCGTCACTGCTCCGGCGGTCGTCGCGGACATCATTCGCGACGCGATCCGCTCCGTAACCGGTAACTGAAGCAAGCTCCTACAAGCTGCAGCTGACGATTGCTTCTCACGCGTTAACCGTTCTGACGTTACATACGAGTTGCAGGCAGAGGAGGGTTTAATGGCGCCCACCCGGTATCGCACGGCCGATGTCGATGGCTTCAAGGTGTTCTATCGCGAGGCGGGGCAGGCTGACGCCCCGAAATTACTACTCCTGCACGGCTTCCCGAGCGCGGGCCACATGTTCCGTGACCTGATCCCGTTGCTCGCCGACAGATTTCATCTCGTCGCCCCGGACCTTCCTGGGTTCGGTCAATCCGACATGCCGCCGCGGGAAAGATTCAGCTACACCTTCGACAACATCGCCAGCGTGATCGAGCGCTTTACAGAGGTTATCCGCTTCGGCCGCTTCGCGGTCTATGTCTTTGACTACGGCGCGCCGACAGGCTTCCGGCTCGCCGTGCGTCATCCCGAACTGATCACCGCTATCATTTCGCAGAACGGCAATGCCTACCAGGAAGGGCTTAGCGACGGCTGGAATCCAATCCGAGCTTACTGGCAAGATCCGTCGCAGGCGAACCGATACGCGCTCCGAGCCTTCTTGACGCCTGAGACGACACGTTGGCAATACACCCACGGCGTTCCCGACCAAACGATGGTATCGCCGGATGGTCAAAACCTCGACAACTTTTATTTGGCCCGTCCCGGTGCAGACGAGGTGCAACTCGATCTCTTCGGCGACTACAAGAGCAACGTCGCCCTATATCCGTCATTCCAGGAATACTTCCGCACGCACAAGCCGC
>Ga0126384_10001871_pt1 | contig 12631 bp, 11 predicted proteins | sample PanSoiMetPlot_36_FD_92543 | JGI IMG/M metagenome (GOLD analysis project Ga0126384, IMG submission 92543) | Tropical forest soil microbial communities from Panama - MetaG Plot_36 | ecosystem: Environmental > Terrestrial > Soil > Tropical forest > Bulk soil | place: Panama | collected 2016-02-17 | reverse complement strand
CGATGACTTCGGCGCGTCCCGCGATCGGGCCGAGCCGCTCGAGCGCGCCGACGAAGTTGGTCAGGTAGGTGATCGAGTAGTTCTTGTTGGTCGTCAGGGCCTGGACCTGATCGTCGCTCGCACCCATCTCTGTGGCCTTTTTCTGGTTGAGCGCGATGATATCGGCGGGCTTCATGTCCCAGACCAGGTTGTTGGTCAGTGACACAGTCGACATGACCATCGAATAGGGCATCACCACGGCGGTTGCCAGGTTCACCGCCTCGCGCGCCGAGAACATGACCCACGCGACGTCCGTCAACTTTTCCGAAAGGATCGGATTGGTCGTGTAGGGATCGGCCTGGATCTTCTTGGCGAGGTGGCGACGCTCCTCCTCGTAGCCGAGCGCGTTGATGGTGGCGGTCCCGATCCGCCCGCTGACATCCCCCGTCTTCTCCATCGCGCCCTTGTCGGGAGCGCTCGCCGCGCTGGCGACCGCTTGGCCGCCGAGCTTCACCCGATCGAAGAACCGCCCGACGCCGGCCGGCAAGCCGGTGATGGTGTCCACGGGATTCGTGATCATGTTCCAGGTTGCCACCACCGGACGGGCCGCCGCGCGACCGGCGGCCTTGGTGAATTCACCGGTCTTGCTGGTCTCGTTGAGCTGTCGGATCGCCGCCAGCTCGCCGACGCGGATCTTGAGCAGGTCGAGGCCGTGGGGCTCGAGCGTCCCGACGTCCGCCTTGAGCGTGAACGTGCCCAGCATCCACGCCGTCGGCACCTCGTCGGCGACGCGATAGCCCGGCCCTTCGATCAGGCCCGCGGGAGCCAGATCACTCGCCTTGAGCACCGGCGGTGTCTCGTACGACGGCGACGGCTGCGCCAGCACGCCCGGCGCGAGCGGAGCCAGCGCGAGCGCCAGCATGATCACTGCGAGGCCGGCTCGCGCGCCGAGCTGATGCGCTCGCAATCCGTGCCACGTTCGTCTCGTCGTTGACGTCATGATTTGGCGTCCTCCATTGGTGTTTTGAACGCGCGCGATGCCGCTGGACGGCCGTGACGCGGGCTGGATGGTAGGGCGTATCGGATGGGAGTTGGATGGGACCTTGGTCCCATGCTCACTCGCCAGCGATGAGCCGGACCTCACGTTGGGGGAATGGAAAGGTCATACCAGCCCCGCGGAGCGCCGCGTAGACTCCGGCGGCCAGCTCCGTCTGGATCTTCGGCCAGCGCTCGAACTGATTCGTCCACGCGCGCAGCTCGAAGTTGATCGAGCTGTCGGCGAATTGCATGAACAGCGCCTGGGGCGGCGGCTCCTTCAGCACGAGAGGATGGCCGCGCGCCACCGCCTCCAGCACCTCCACGACTTTCTCGGGCGCACTGCCGTAGTCCACGCCCACCGGCACGTCGATGCGCCGACGGCGGTCGGACAGCGTCCAGTTGGTCACCCGCTCCGTGATGAGCTGCGCGTTGGGCACGATGATCTCGGCTCCCCGAAACGTACGCACGACGCTCGCCCGAATCCCGATCCGGGACACCTCGCCCGAGAGATCGCCCATTTCAACGATGTCGCCGACATGGATTGGCCGCTCGAAGAGGAGAATCAACCCGGACACGAAGTTGTTCACGATGCTCTGCAGCCCGAAGCCGAGACCGACGCCAAAGGCACCGGCCAGCACGGTCATCTTGGTGAGATCGAACCCGAGTGTGCCGAGGGCCAGCAGAAACCCGAGACACAGAATCACATAGTTCAGCAGGCTCGAAATGGCGTAGGAAATCCCGCGCGGCATCTGCGTGCGCGGATAGACGTCCTCGCGCAGCACGAAGCGAATGAACGCCGAAACCAGGTATGCGAACCAGATGGTAAGGACGAACTCGAGCACGTCGGCCACCGAGAAGGTGATCGAGCCGCGCCCCAGCTGTGTGGTGAGCAACGCCTGGCCAAGTGACCACGCGGGCTCGAAGAGACCGGCGTGATCGAGAACTCGCGTGGCCCATGCGGCCGTTGCGCCCCAGAGCAGCACGTAATGAACCCGCCGCTCCAGGAGTGCTCGATGGTGATCGACCATCCGGAGGAGTCGGAGCGGCCAGACGCTCAGGACGAACGCCGTCACGCCGGCCAACGCCTGTACACATGCGAAGAGCGTCAGCGCCAGCGCGCCGCCGGCGAAAACGGTGGACGCCAACAACCGCGCGAGGCGCACGTAACCCGCTGCCCCCGCCACCAGCCCCGCGCCGAGCACGAGCACGATGAGCCCCGAGCCCACCTGGAACGTGCGCAGCCGCTCCGTCTCGTGCCGGGGGACGGATCCCCCCTGGAACGCGCCGAACTTCAGCACGTACGCGAGCGTCGCGATCCCCGCGACCATTTCTCCTCCGAGGATCGCCTGCTCGAGCACGGGAGCCCCGCTCACCGCCTCTCGAAGGCTGTCCACGACGAAGAGGACGGCCAGAGCGCGGACCGGAAACAAGAGGCGTGGATCGATTGCGGGCCGCGTCAGCCGGAGCACGGGCAGCAGCATCACAACGGCGGCGAGGTTGCGCAGGCTCTGAGGCACCGTCGAGATCGGTGACGAGACCCACAGCAGCGTGAGCGTCAGCGCCGCCGCATACGGCCGTTCGAATGCCGTGGTGCCGAGCTCGGCCGCGCCGGCCGTGCTTGACCGGTGCACCTGACGGCGTCCTGCGACCAACGCGCTCGCAAGAAGCACCGCGAGCGCGGCATGCAGCGTCATCCCGCTCGAAGGGTCGAGGACGTACTCCACGATGTCCGCCCATCGGACGGCGACGGCCCCGCCGATGCGAGCCGAGAGTGTGACGCGCGCGCTCGCCCAGGCTTCCGCGGACCACAATGGGGCGGTGTCGCGGTCGAGGATTCCGCCCACGGCTCGCTGCTGTACCTCGGTGAACTTCGCGAGTGCGGCCGCAGCCCGCGTCACTTCCTGTGCGACGACACTCTGAAGATCGAGCAGGGCGATGCGACGAGCGGTGAGCCTGTTCTCGGCCGCCTCGATGGAGCCGAGGACCTCGTCGATCTGAGCGAGGATCGCTGCCGGCGCGTTCGATGCCACGGCGGCTCGCCGCGTCTGCCGCCACATCTCCTGCGTCTCGGCCAGCCGGTTCAGGTTGTCCTGGATCAGCGTCGCTCTGCGAGTGAGAATCGTCAGCCAGCCGCCGGCCTGGAGCTGTCGGCGTTGCCAGAGCTGCTGCTGCGACTGGATCACGTCGAGGGTGGGCTGGGCGCGAAGCAACGTCTCGCTGGCCGCCAGCTCGCGATCCATCTGCTCGCGCGCGACATGTAGCCGTTTACGGATTGCTTCGAGCTCGGCGTCCGAGGCCAACGGCTCGGTCAACACGCGGATCAGATCGGGCACCTGGGCGGCGCGCGTTGCGACCTCCGCCACGGGGATCACGAGCGACGCCGGCGGTGTCGCCAGCGTGGTTGTCGAGCCTGGCGGCGGCGGCTTCGACGGCTGTCCGTGTTCCGCCGCCTCCGTCAACGAATGGTGAGCGACCAGACTGAAAACGAACAGGAGGCAGATGAGACCGAATCGCGCGAACCGCGACTCGCTCACGTCAGGTTCGCCTACTCGAGACCGATCTCGCAGACATCCGCCGCGGTGTCGTAGTAGCCTCCGTGCGAGCGACAGGTGTCCGCAGCGCTCTTCGTCGAGGCCGTATACGTGCACGTCTTCGTGGTGGTGTCGTACGTACCGCCGTGCGCCTGGCACATCTTGGCCGAGCTGAAGCGAGCCTTGCCTGAGCTCGCACAGCCGGCCGCCACCACGGCCAATCCCAGAACGAGTCCAATCATCATCGGTCCTGGAGTGAGCATCTCGTCTCCCTCGTGTCGGTCCGTCCTTCTAAGGCACTCGCTAAGGCACTCGCGTCAGACTCAACATCGCCGAGCCGAAGCTCGCTTCCACCATGCCCCAGAGCTCAAGGCCGGTGCTCTCCCGACGCTCCATCAGCGTGTAGCGAATGTGGGCGCCGTCGGGAGTCACGCCGTCGAGCAGCAGCCGGTCGCGAACGACCCAGCTCGACCCGGAGCTGAGACCCGCCGGCGTGATGGCTTTCCACGCGCCGTCGGGGGCGAAGGTGATGCTGACCTCGGCGTGGCGGTCGTACTTCGATGAGGGAACCTGATATGCGGTTCCCTTCCAGTTGCCCGCGAGCCAAGGCGGATGGGTCCCCTCGGCCTGTACCTCGCCCGGGGAGATGCGCTCCGCGCATGCGGCGAGCAACACGCAGCACGCGAGCACGGCGATCAGGCGAACGCGTCGCATGAAGACAGGTTGCCCAGCCAACACAGCGGTGACCTCGCCGATCAGGCCGGCTTCTCCGTGCCCTTCGCCCACGCGCCGAGGCGCTGCGCCGCCAGCTTCGCCCACTCGGTCATCACGTTCTCGGCGTCGCCCCACTGCCATTGTGCCGCCGTCGCGACGTTGCCGCCGCCGATACGGCGGTCGACCCCGGCCGCAAGGATTTGGCCCGTCGTCGAGTCGGTGAGCTTGAACTCCGCCTGCGCGCCACCCACGAACGGGTATGATCCGGTCGCGCCCTTCTTGACCGTGCTGAGCAGTCGAGCCTGCGGAATCGCCATCGTGATGGTCCGCAGACCGGGCGTCGCCGCGGCGACGTCAGTCAGCGCCACCTGGAGCTTCATCGTGTCCGGGCCGTCCACGTCAACCACCTGGAACTGCGTGGCCAGCTCCTGGTTCAGGGCACCATAGAGAAAGTTCACCATCCGCTGCTGGTCCTCCGCCGAGACCTTCGACTGCTCGTCGCCCCAGAACGTCACGGGTTGGATCATGATCTTCTTGTATTGGGTCCACTTGGCGTTCGGGTTGACGTAGCGCAACGCCGGCTGCCCCTCGCCGCCCGGCCTCAACTGCTTACACGCGGACCCGAGGAATCCGCACTTGATCTCCGTCTGCGAGACTTGCGCCTGCTCCGTCGTGCTGCACGCTCCCAGCAGCACGGCGCATGCGCCCACTACGAAGATGCGCGTAACCATGTCCTTCCTCCTCGCTCAGTTCGTGCGGTCGAAATCGAAGTTTTGCACCTGGATACTGATCTGCCGCGCCGGGACCGTCACCTCGGCATATGCGACGTGATTCAGTCCGCTCGCGAGCGTCTTGAACGTCGCGGTGAGTGTAACAGGGTCACCGTCGAAGCTGGTGGAGACCTGGACCTTCTGGCCGTGACGGGTGGCGGGATCCACCCACACGACAAAGTTGTCGCCTGGCAACACCACGTTGCGGCCCGACACCTTGTACAAGCCACCCGAGTCGGGGCCGCTTGCCGTCGCTCCGTTGATGAAATTTTGCACCTGGCCGGCCCGGGGCAGCGTGTAATCGTCGAGCAGACTTCGCAGCGCGGCCACGTACTCCTCCACCTTCTGCCGCTCGTGCTCGGCGACGTGCCGGCGCAGGAAGCCGGCGGGCAAGTGCGCCGTCTGATCCTTCAGCACGCTGCGCTGCAGCCGGCCCTCGAATCCATAGGTGACGGCTTCGATCCGCACGTCTTTCACCTGCCCCTGGTCGAACATTTCCGTACGGCTGATCCAGGTGTACTGGCGCATGAGGGCGTCGTTGGCCGCGCGCGCATCGGTGAGCAGGAGCGCCACGTCGGCGGGAGACGTCTGAGCCAGAACCGCCAATGGCGCACCGAGCGCGACCACGATCAGCATCGCAATCAGCAGAGCCTTCATTACCGCCGTTCCCTCCGTTACTGCTTGCGCAGCGTGACCGTCGCGGGCGTCAGACCAATGATCGTGCCGGTCATCTCGTTCCCCTTCACCGTCAGGTTTCCCCTCGCCGGCATCGAGAGCAGGATGTCGTTGCCGGACACGACGCCTTCCACATTCGCTGTGCGGTTGAGGACGGGTCCCGTGACGCTGAAGTTCCCGGAGAGCTTGGAGCCGTCCTGCTGGAAGGAGCCGCGGAGGTCGCCGGACCCACTCTGGATGTTCTCGTATTGCCACGTGCCGACCCAGTTGCCGGTCACGTTGACCGACGGAGGCGCCGAGGGGCCCTCCATGCTCGCGCAACCAGCCACGGCCACCGCGAGGACGAGCACTGCTAACCATCGTGTACGCATCACTCTTCTCCTTTCGCTCAAACACCGAGAACGTCGCCTAGAACTTCACCCCGAGTCGGGCGCCGAGAACGAAGGCCGGGCTAACGTCCTTCAGGCGGTCGTTGGACGCCAGCGTCTTCTTGAGCGCGGGATCGATCCACTGAAAGTCCAGCGTCGCGTTGAGCCAGCCGGTCAGCGCCGCGTTGTAGTACGCCTCCACAACGTCCTCGCGCTGGAGCCCCAGGTTCAGCGCGTTACGCAGGAACGGAACCAGGTTGTCGCTCAGCTCCATGCGGGACCAGCCGACACCGAACTGATCGTGCGGGCGGCCCGGCACCACGCCCTTGCCACCGATGCCGACGTTGTAGTGGTACTTGACCGGGTTCGCATCGCCATCGGAGACGCCGAATCGGAAGAAGGGCCCGATCCCTCGCGTCGGGTCGCCCTTGGGACTCCAGACGAACTGGTCGAAGTTGTAATAGATGTTCCACGTGTTGCTCTCGGTGTTCAGTGGCGAGACCGGCTGGAGCAGAGTCGGGAATCGGCGCTCGAGGATCCGGCGCAGGATCGGCCCCGGATCTCGGAATCGCGGGAACTTCTGGTGGAGGAGCGCGTTGAAGAGGTTGCCTGGATTTTGAATCAGCGACGTGCGCTCCTCGTTGCTCCACGTGAACCCGACCGTCTGATGGCCCAAGAGCCCGAACGGTTTGATCGTCACCCGCCCCTCGCTCGCGACGGTGACGCCGTGCTGGAAGAAATCGCCGAAGCCGCTGTTCTCCGGCTTTCCGGTGGGATCGAGCACCATGGCCGTGATCAGGGCCCATTCCGCCGGCACGAGAACGATGCCACCGCCGAGCGACGAGATGGGCACGAGCGCGTTCGTGAGATTGAACGCGAAGCCGGTGTTCATGAACTGATCCCGATAGCTATGGGCGAAGTCGTTCTCGTCACCCGCCAGCGTCTCGATCTTGCCCGCGAATACACCGAACCACGTCGACAGGAACTGCATGACGGTGAGATTGGTGACGGTCGTCTCGGCGCCACCGTCAACGGCAACGGGGAGCAGCGACAAGGTATTCGGGGCCTGTAGCGCCCCGGCCTCCTTGTTGACGTTGGTCCCATAGATCGTGTCGGCATGAAACTTCAGGAAGCCGCCGGGCCAGAGCCCGGCCTTGCCGCTATCGAAGTTCAGCGTGTAGTCGACGTGTCCGCCGTAGTCGAAGCCCGTCTTCTGCCCGCCGTCGGCGACGCCCTGGAGGACCTGGTAAAAGTCCACGTCGACGACGACGCCGCGCTTGGCCATCTCGTCGCGGAACCCGCCCCAGCTACCGGTCAGCTTCGGCCGCGAGAGCCAGTCCCCGCCGTACGTGTCGGGCACCGCCACCGGCTGCGCGTTCGCCGCGCCGAATGGCGCAGCGAGAAGGAGCACCCCGAGCAACACCGCGAGCCTGAGCGCGTTCATCGCGTGCGGAATTCCTTACTTCGTGCCCGCACCCATCGTGTAGCCGCGGTTCGCCATGCAGTCCCGGTAGCGGTCCTGATCGACGGTCGGCCGCGGGCCCTGAGGGCTGGCGACCATCGCCCGCGCCTGATCCAGGCAGTCCAGCGTGTCGCGTTTCTGCTCCTGTTCGGTCACGCCCGCCTTGGTCCACGTGCCGCCGGACGAGCCGCAGCCGCCGAGCGCGACGACCCCGATAAGTAGTGTCACGGATGCCCTCATCGCGTCCGCGAGGATGAAACTCACTCGTGGTAATGAAAATCGGACCTTCGTCGTACTGAGCGGGAAGTGGGTGAGACCAAGGTCTGATGGCCGGCGCGCGATGAGGCTGAGAGCATGCCCCGGGCATCCGCCGACCACATGGAGGACCACCATGCGACAGGGATCACTGAGGCTCGCGGTCGTCGTGCTCGTCTTCGCCATCGCTGGACCAATCGCTGCGCCGAGCCCCGCCGACGCGCAGACCGTTGGCGAAGTCTTTCAGCAGGTGAAGGCGTCGGTCGTCGTGATCCGGGCGAGAGGACGAGACATCGCCGCCTCGGGGCAGGTGCATTTCAAGGAGACGGGCTCGGGCGTCCTCGTATCGCCGGACGGCAAAGTCATGACCGCAGCGCACGTCGTGGCCACCATGGACGAGGTCACCGTAGAGTTCATGGGCGCCGAGCCCGTGCGAGCACGCGTCGTCGCCTCGGAGCCGGCGGCCGACCTGTCCCTGCTGCAGCTCGACAAGGTGCCGGCGCAGGCCAAGGTGGCGCGCCTCGCCGACTCGAACACGGTGAAGGTAGGCGATCAGGTGGTCGTCGTCGGCGCGCCGTACGGGCTCAGCTACGCGATGACGGTGGGCTGGATCAGCGCACGCTGGGCGCCGAACACCGTCTACAAGACCATGCCGATGGCCGAGTTCTTCCAGACCGATGCGGTCATCAACACCGGCAACTCCGGCGGGCCCATGTTCAACATGGCTGGTGATGTCATCGGCATCGTCAGCCACAACATCTCCAAGAGCGGCGGCAGCGAAGGGCTCGGCTTCGTGGTGACGGGCAACACGGCCAAGGAGCTGCTGCTGACGAAGCGGTCGTTCTGGAGCGGGCTCGAGGGTCAGATTCTCTCGGCCGAGCTGGGCGACCTCTTCAACCTGCCGCCGAACACGCTCGGCTACCTGGTCAAGAACGTCGCGAAAGACTCGCCGGCCGAGGCGATGGGGATCAAGGGAAGCACGAAGCTGGCCACGATCGACGGTGAGTCGATCGCGATTGGCGGCGACATCATCCTGAGCGTGGACGGGATCCGGTTCGTTACCGCCGCCGACGCGCCGAAGATCCGGGCGCATCTCAACACCCTGACGCCGGGAGCGCCGCTCAAGGTCACCGTTCTTCGGGCCGGCCGCCAGGTCGAGCTCACCGGCAAGGTGCCGTGATGAAACGCAGTCTTCGCAGTCCGGCGCTCTCACTGATCCTGGCGGCTGTCTCTCTCGCGGCCGCGCCTGACTTCGCGGTCGCGCAGGGTCCGCGAGTCGTTTACCCGACCGATCGTACGGTGTTGCCGATCCCGGAACCGACATATCCACCGATCACAGAGATCGACGCCCGAAAGGCGACGCCGCCGCCACGATTCGAAGTCAAGGCGCCAGAGAAGGCGCCGAATGTTCTGATCGTCCTCATCGACGACATGGGCTTCGGCCAGTCGAGTGCATTCGGCGGCCCGGTCAAGATGCCCACGGTCGAGCGTTTGGCCAACGCCGGCCTGCGCTACAACGAGTTTCACACCACTGCGCTCTGCTCACCGACCCGCGCGGCGCTCCTCAGCGGCCGCAACCACCACGTGAACAACATGGGGTCGGTCACCGAGACCGCCACCGGCTTTCCGGGGCAAACGGGGCAGCGCCCGAACAATGTCGCGACGCTCGCCGAGATGCTGCGCCTGAATGGCTACAGCACCGCCGCCTTCGGCAAGTCGCACGAAACGGCGGCGTGGGAAGTGAGCCCTTCCGGCCCGACCGATCGCTGGCCGACGCGCTCCGGCTTCGACAAGTTCTACGGCTTCATCGGCGGTGAGACCAATCAATGGGCGCCGCTGATCTACGACGGGATGAACCAGGTCGAGCTGCCGAAAGACCCGAATTACCACTTCATGACCGACATGACCAACCAGGCCATCGCCTGGGTGCAGTACCAGAAGTCGCTCACGCCGGACAAGCCGTTCTTCGTCTATTTCGCGCCCGGCGCGACGCACGCCCCGCATCACGTGCCGAAGTCGTGGATCGCCAAGTACAAGGGCAAGTTCGATCAGGGCTGGGACGCGGTCCGCGATGAGACGCTGGCGCGACAGAAGGGGCTGGGCGTGGTGCCGGCGGAGACGAAGCTGGCGCCGAAGCCGGAAGCGATCAAGGACTGGGCAACGCTGAGCGCGGACGAGAAGAAGCTCTTCGTGCGCCAGATGGAGGTTTTCGCCGGCTATGGCGAGTACGCCGACTCCGAGATCGGTCGGCTGGTCAAGTCCATCGAGGCGATCGGCCAGCTCGACAACACACTGATCTTCTACATCGTCGGCGACAACGGCGCCAGCGCCGAAGGCGGGATGGTCGGGCTCTACAACGAGATGACGTACTTCAACGGCGTGCACGAGAGCGTCGCGGACATCCTGAAGCACTACGACGAGCTGGGCGGCCCAACGACGTACGGCCACTACGCGGCCGGGTGGGCGGTGGCTGGTGACACGCCGTTCACGTGGACGAAGCAGGTCGCGTCGAGCTACGGCGGCACGCGCAACGGCATGGTGGTGCACTGGCCCAGAGCGATCAAAGCGAAGGGCGAGGTGCGCTCACAGTGGCACCACGTGATCGACATCGCTCCGACGATCCTCGAAGCCGCAGGGCTGCCGCAACCGACCACGGTAGATGGCATTCGCCAGAAGCCCATCGAGGGCGTGAGCCTCGCGTATACGTTCTCCGACGCCAAGGCTCCAAGCCAGCACACCGTGCAGTACTTCGAGATCTTCGGCAACCGCGCCATCTACAAGGACGGCTGGCTGGCCGGCACCGTGCACCGCGCGGCCTGGGAGTTCAAGCCACGCACGACGCTCGAGAACGACAAGTGGGAGCTCTACGACACACGCAACGACTTCAGCCTGGCCAACGATCTGGCCGCCAAGAATCCCGGGAAGCTCGCCGAGATGCAGGCGCTCTTCCTCGAAGAGGCGGTCAAGTACTCTGTGCTGCCGCTCGACGACCGGACACTCGAGCGCACGAACGCGGCCCTGGTGGGCCGACCTTCCCTCATGGCCGGGCGCACGTCGCTGACGCTCTACCCGGGCATGACGGGGATGTCCGAAAACGTCTTCCTCAATGTGAAAAACAAGTCCCACGTGATAACCGCGGACGTCGAGCTCCCGAAGAACGGCGCGAACGGCGTGCTGCTGGCCCAGGCCGGGCGGTTCGGCGGGTGGAGCCTCTATATAAAGGATGGCAAGCCGACCTATACCTACAACTGGCTCGGCCTCCAGCGGTACACGGTGGGCGCGGCGCAGCCGCTGCCGCCGGGGAAAGCGACAATCCGCTTCGAGTTCGCGTACGACGGCGGTGGCCTCGGCAAGGGCGGCAAGGCGACGATCCTCGTCAACGGCAAGCAGGTGGCAACGGGACGCATCGAGCGCACGCAGTGCTGCTTCTACTCCGCCGACGAGGGCACCGACGTCGGCGCCGACGAGGGCACGCCTGTCACCGAGGCGTACAAGCCGCCGTTCAAGTTCACCGGCAAAATCGCGAGCGTCACGGTGGAGTTGAAAGACGTCAACGCCGCCGATCAACAGGACGAGAACGACGCGCACAAGCTCGCCCGGCTGAAGAAGGCGCTGGCCGACTGATCCAGACACCACGAGAAGGGGGTTCTTCGTGATGAAACGGCTCACGCTGTTCCTCGCCGTGCTTACCACCGTTGCCGCGAGTCCGGCGCTCGCCGCCGACCTCGACGGCACGCTCAAGAAGATCAAGAGCAGCAAGACGATCACGCTCGGGTATCACGAGTCTGCTCGCCCTTTTTCATTCGCGAATGAGGGCAAGCCGGCGGGCTATTCGGTCGACCTCTGTACGCTCGCGGCCGCCGGGATCGGCAAGCAGCTCGGCGTTTCTGATCTTCAGGTGAAGTGGGTGAAGCTCACGACGGAAAACCGGATCCAGTCCGTGGCCAACGGCACGGTCGATCTCGAGTGCGGCACCACGACGGTAACGTTGGCGCGCTCCGAGCAGGTCGATTTCAGTCTCATGACCTTCATCGACGGCGCCAGCCTGCTCGTGACGGATGCCTCCGGCATCAGAGGCGTCGCCAACGTCGAGGGCAAGCGCGTGGCGGTCATTCCCGGCACGACGACCGAGGCGCGGCTGGCCGAGGCGCTCAAGAAGCGCAACGTCACGGCCACGATCGTCAGCGTGAAGGATCACGCCGCGGGCGTCGCGGCGCTCGATGAAGGCAAGGCCGACGCGTACGCCTCCGATCGCGTGATCCTCACCGGCATCGGCCGCACCTCGAAGAACCCAGAGAAGCTCTCGCTGCTCACCGAGTTCTTTTCCTACGAGCCGTACGGCCTCGTGCTGCGTCGAGGCGACTCGGGATTCCGCCTGGCCGTCAATCGCACGCTCGCCGAGCTGTATCGCTCGCGGGACATCGTGGCGATCTATGAAAAGTGGTTCGGCGACATGTCGACGGCGGCGCCGGTCATCGCCGCGATGTACCTGATCAACGGAATTCCGGAATGATCGGCGAGGCGGCTCGCCAACCAGAACGATAAGCCGCGCCCCTCGAGGCCGCCACCGCTATTTGACCTGCATCAGCGGTGGCGGACTCCAGGTGCCCTCTCCCGGTGGCAGGATGGACGGCGGCGCGTCGTTTGGCCAGTAGAGCCGCATGACAAGGTAGATCGGACCGGCGGGGGCAGGAAGCCAGTTGGCTTCCTTTGCCTTGCCCGGCGAATCCTTCTGGATGTAGAGCGTGGGGGAGCCGTCGGCGTTCTTCGTCATCCTGGGCAGCATGGGCGAATTGATCAGATAGCGGTTGATCGGATTCTTGATGAGCAGCTGGGTCT
>Ga0126384_10001870_pt1 | contig 12633 bp, 7 predicted proteins | sample PanSoiMetPlot_36_FD_92543 | JGI IMG/M metagenome (GOLD analysis project Ga0126384, IMG submission 92543) | Tropical forest soil microbial communities from Panama - MetaG Plot_36 | ecosystem: Environmental > Terrestrial > Soil > Tropical forest > Bulk soil | place: Panama | collected 2016-02-17 | reverse complement strand
CGCGCCTCACTGTCCTGCGCGATCTCGTCGAGCGCCCGCGCAACTTGCGGCGTCTTCCGCTCGGCGTCGCTGAGCGAGGTCGCGTAGCGCTCGATGCGGTCCAGAAATGAGCGAACCTCCGGCACATCGCGCTTCAGGAGTTGGTGCACGAAGTCGAGCTTCTGTGCAGGCGAGAGCTGATCACCGGCGAGGCGACAGACTTGCTGTCGTTCGGCCGCTCGGGGGTCAGCGTCGGTCAAACCGCTGGTGACCGCCATCGAGTGGCCGGCAAAATGGCCGAGCAACCCGCGACTGACTCGCCCGCTTGCCACCTCTGCGGCGCCGTCGACGCGGAAATGTCGGCTCAGGATGGAGGCGGCGGTGGGCCCAACGGGCGCCTTGGCCGAAAATCCGTAGATGACCGGCACGCCCTTGAAGATGGAGCGCATTCGGTCGCGATTGCTTTCTGCGCGCGGCACCAGCGACGCGCGAGACATTCTCTCTGCGTCCAAAGTCGGGCTCGCCGATTTGACGAGACTGCGCTCGATCTGTGTGGAAATGCTACTTGCCACCTCGGGATTCAGCGTGTTGCAGCCGAACAGGTAGACTTCCTTGAGCTGCGAGAACAATCCAGAGCAGGACGAACTGCAGGATGCCCGCTCCATCTCGTCGACGGGCAGGTACTCGTCGGCCGTAACACTCTCCGCGTAAAATTCGTCACGACCGTCATAGTGACCTGAGATCACCAGAACATCGCAATGAACGCCTCGGCGGCATGCCGATGCGAGCCAGTCGGGGCGGCCGCGTTCGACCAGTTCAACGAACTGAAACTTGTCCCGCGGCAGGCTGCGTCGAAAGGTTTCCAGCTCGTCGGACGAATTCACGGTGATGCTGCACACTGTCTTGGGAGCGGCGTGCGCTTCGTGGAGCGTTACCGCGAGCAGCAGTGCGGTCAGGAAGACACAGGTTGTGCGCGCTGACATTCGTACTCCGAGCCAACGCCATGGTATGCAATTCCCGATCTTCGGTCCGTCAGGTGCAATCCAAATTTTTTGTCAGCCGGTGCCTCCATCGAAGTAGGATGCAGCCCTACACGGCACTCGAGGCCGTTCTGAATATGACTTGGAGACCATGAGTCTCGTCGCCGATACGACCCAGGCGCAGTTCGGCCCCTGGAACCCTGGCGTCCAATCGCAGGTGCCGACGCGCATCCGTCACCTGTGCACGATCTTCCGTCCGGAGAACGTGTCGACGAGCGTTGCGGAGGTGGCGGAGCTGCGGGACCTGACGGGCCTGGAGTCGAGCGAGCTCGTGCTCTTCCGCCCGGAGCGGCTTGCACTCCACGAGTTGCTCATTCGCGTCAACGCCGAGCTTTCGGTGCCCGATGGGTCGAAGATCGAGGATCTCGGCATCAACTTCCGGCGCATGATCTCGGTCATCCTCGGCGGCTACATTGCCCCGCGGATGCGCGACGTTGCCACCGTTTACGACGCAGCAAGGCTGGCACTGCGCGAGTCGATCGACAAGGAGCTCGATGCGTTGTTCGGGTCAGGCCGCGCCTCCATCGATGCCCTCCTCGCCGAATGGGACGCGAAGTCCCACGCGCCGGGCCCTGAGGTGCAGAGAGCCGGGTGTCGTGCTCTGGCGAGAACCGTCTCTTCATTACTGGTGCGGCATGGCCAGGTCTGGGGAGGTCGCGAGTTGGTCAGATCCGTCGCGACCAGCCTCGCCTGCAACAGCTTCGGCAGCGAGGAGATCGGGCGCACCCTCGAGCCCTGGATCCATGCAGCGGCAAAGAGCGAAGGCTATGCCGTGCTGCCGCGGCAGGACGAGCCGGTAGTCATGAATACCAAAGGACCTTCGGCGTCCGGCAAGAGCACGCTGCGTCCGCTGCAAAAGGCGCTCGCGGGAGAAATCGGTGTGCGCTGGAGCGAATTCGCGCTCATCAGCCCCGATATCTGGCGCAAGCAACTGCTGGAGTACGGCACGCTCGGCGCGGAATACAAGTACGGCGGCAGCTTCACCGCGGAAGAGCTGCAACTCGTCGACCACAAGCTCGATCGCTACATGGCCCGCAAGGCGGAGCGTGGCTTCATGCCGCATCTGCTGATCGACCGTTTTCGCTTCGACAGCTTTGCACCCGATTCCGACGAGCCTGGCAGCAACCTGCTCACACGTTTCGGCAGGATTGTCTATATGTTTTTCATGGTTACGCCCCCGGCTTCCCTCGTCGAGCGTGCCTGGAATCGTGGGCTCGAAGTCGGCCGCTACAAGGCGGTCGATGACACACTCGCTCACGGCGTAGAGGCTTACTCGGGCATGCCGGAGCTGTTCTTCACGTGGGCGCAGCGCGCTGACAAGCGCGTGCATTTCGAGTTTCTGGACAACAGCGTCAAGTTCGGCGAGCGCCCCCGAACCGTGGCTTTCGGCTGGAACGACGAGCTGAACGTGCTGGACGTGAAGTGCATGTTAGATGTCGAGCGGTACCGCCGCGTCAACATCGACGCCACGGCCCCGGAACTTCTCTATCGCGACGAGGCTCTGCTCGAACCCGAGCGCAACACGGCGTTCCTCCGTCACTGCGTCGAGCGCTTCCGCGCGGTCAACTTCGCGGACCAAGGGACCGGGCAAGTCTACCTGCGCCTCGAGCGTGGCCGCCCTGTGTGGACCGATCCGGCTGCGCTTGCGCGTGCACTGACCGATCATGACACGCATGCTGGACTAAGCGCGACGGTACCCGCGTCATTCGATCGTGCAGTGAATCGTGCGGAGGGGTCGCACGTCCTGACCGACGCGGCCACTGGCCGGCCGACCCACACGCTCGGTCAGTGGGGAACCTAAAGGCCGTCGAACCCTGCCACGCATTGCTTACTTGGCGGAGATGTCGGAAGCGCGCCCCACCTTCGTATACGACGGCGACTGCGGCATCTGCCGCACTTGGGTGAACTATTGGCGGCAGCTCACCGCTGAGCGCGTCAGCTTCCGCCCCTATCAAGAGGCTGCCGCAGAGTTCCCAGGCATTCCTCCGCAGGCTTTTCCGCACGCAGTGCAGTTGATCGAGCCCGGCGGGGAGGTTTACTCGGGCGCGGCTGCAACGTTTCGCGTGTTGCGGCTCGTTCCGGGGCGTTCCGGCTGGTGGTGGTTGTATACGCACCTGCCCGGCTTCGCGCCAATGAGCGAGCGTGCTTATGCATTCTTCGGACACCACCGAGGCTTCCTCGCTACTGTTACGCGGTTGCTGTGGGGAAGGACGCTCGTCCCGGAGCGCTACGAGCTCGTCAGCTGGCTGTTCCTGCGGCTCCTCGGTGCAATCTACGTTGCCGCGTTCGTGTCACTGGCCGTCCAGATCCAAGGGCTCGTCGGGAGCGCCGGCATTCTCCCGCTCGAGGACTACCTCGATGCGGCACACGACGCGCTAGGTGGCGCCGCGTATAGCATCGTCCCGACACTGTTCTGGTTGAACTCGAGTGATACGGCGCTCGTGGCGGGGGCTGTCGTCGGCGCGCTGCTGGGCGTGCTGGTGATTCTGGACCGGTGGACCCGCCCGGCATTGATCGGTCTGTTCGCACTGTACCTGTCCTATCTCTACGCCGGGCAGGACTTCATGAGCTTCCAGTGGGATTCACTTCTTCTCGAAGCGGGATTCCTGGCTATATTTCTGACCGGAGGCTCGCGGATCGTGGTTTGGCTGTATCGCTGGCTGGCATTCCGCTATTTCTTCCTGGCAGGAGCCGCCAAGCTCCTTTCGCACGATCCGACCTGGCGCAATCTGACGGCCCTCGACTACCACTTCTGGTCGCAGCCTTTGCCAACCCCGCCCGCATGGTATGTCGCCCAACTGCCGCACTGGCTCCTCGCCATCGGAACTGGCGGGACGCTTCTCGTCGAGGTCGTAGTGGTTTTCCTCATCTTCCTGCCACGGCGTCCCCGCGCGCTTGCCGCTTGTGTCCTGTTCGTGTTTCAAGCCCTGATTCTGCTCACGGGCAACTATAACTTCTTCAACATCCTCAGCATGTCGTTCTGCGTTCTGCTGCTCGACGATGCCGCGCTCCGGCGCCTTGTTCCACGGCGTCTTGAATCGTGGGTGCGGCAAGGTGCGCCGCGTCCCAGCCGCGCATCGACCGCGCTCGCCACGGCACTCGCTTTTCTCGTCGTCCCGGTAGGCATCGAACGGATATGGGAAGTTTTCACACGCACCCAGTTGCCGATCGTCGGAGCGGTCTCGACCGTGGTCTCACCGCTATCGATCGTGAACACCTATGGATTGTTCGCCGTCATGACCACGACACGACCCGAGATCACGATCGAGGGGTCCGCCGACGGACAGTCATGGCGCGAGTACGTCTTTCGGTTCAAGCCCGGCCCCGTGACCCGCCCTCTCCTATGGAACATTCCACATCAACCTCGCCTCGACTGGCAGATGTGGTTTGCCGCTCTGGCCGATGCCCGAGCGAGCCCATGGATCGTGAATCTCATGTTGCGGCTGCTTCAAGGCAGTCCGTCGGTCCTGGCACTATTTGCTTCGAATCCCTTTCCCGAGCATCCGCCGCAGTATGTGCGGGCCACGCTCTATGACTATCGCTTCGCGGACAGGCCCACGCATGAGGCAAGCGGGCAGTGGTGGGTACGCAAGCTGGACGGGGTATATTTCCCGCCGGTGAGCCTTGCTGACTTCCGTGCGGCGGCGTCGGACACGGCAAAGCCCGAAGCTTCTGGACGATGATGGAGGATTCTTGGCTGTCCGCTCCCCCGCGCTGGCGAAACTGACGCGGCCCAAACTCTACGACGCGTTGCCGCGCCCGCGGCTGTTCTCGCTCCTCGACGACGCCGCGAAGCGGCCGATTGTCTGGTTGACCGCTCCGCCCGGCGCGGGCAAGACCACACTCGTCGCGAGCTATCTCGAGGTACGCGGTCTACGCCACGTCTGGTACCAGTTCGACGTCAGCGATTCCGATACCGCGACCTTCGTGCATTACATGCGCATCGCCGCGCAGCAGGTGGGGGGCAAATCGGCGGCCGCGCTGCCTTTGTTCACATCGGAGCTGCAGCAGAATCTGGACCGGTTCGCACGCAGCTTCTTCCGCGATCTCTTTTCGGCGCTGCCACACCCCTGCGTCGTCGTATTCGACAACGTCCATGAGGCGCGAACGTCGCCAGAGCAGCGCGCCGCTCTGGCGCAAGGACTGGAGGAAGTGCCGGAAGGCATCACGATCATCGCGATCTCGCGCGTGGACCCGCCACCTGAGCTGGCGCGGCTGCTGGCCAATCGACACATCGTGCGCTTCGACGGCGAGGCGCTGCGTTGCACACCCGAGGAAGGCGAAGCGATTCTGGGGAAACAGCGACTCGAAGCGCAGGACCTGAAACGCGTCCAGAAACAAAGCGACGGCTGGGTCGCCGCGCTCGTCCTGTTGCGCGAGCATCTCAGTCGCGACGGCGCGACGCTCGAGGAGTCGCTCGGCGAGGGGAAGGACGCGATCTTCCAGTACTTCACCGGCGAAATCTTCAGCGGTGCGAAGCCCGACAACCAGCGCATGCTGATGCTGACTGCGATTCCTCCCTCGATCACGGCCGCCGACGCCGTGGCACTGACCGGGAGCGAGGAAGCGCCTCGCCTGCTCGAGTATCTGTATCGCCGGCATCTTTTCACGGACCGGCGCCACGGTGCGCATACTACATATCACTACCACGCGCTGTTCCGCGAGTTTCTCCTCGACGAGTCGCGCAAGCGCCTTCCCGACGAAGAGCGGCGCGCCGCGACGGTGCGCTCCGCCGGACTCCTTGCCGACCGGGGTCTGGTCAGTGAAGCGCTGGCCCTGTTTCGGGACGCGGAAGTCTGGGAAGCGATGAGTTCGCTCATTCGCGCCCACGGGCTCGAGTGGGCGCGACAAGGTCGCGCGCAGGTGCTGTCTGACTGGATCGAGGCGCTGCCGCCAGGCATGCGTGAGGCAGACCCGTGGCTCGAATACTGGTTCGGCCGCGCATGGATCTTCGTGCAACCCGAGCGCGGCCGGCCCGCCCTGGAGCGCGCGTTCCAGGCGTTTCGTACCAACGGCGATCCGCGCGGTCAGGCGTTTGCGATCAGCACCATCGTCACCAGCTATTACTACGCGTGGGAGAACTTCATTCCGCTGGATCGCTGGCTGCCTGAGTTCGAGCGACTCCTCAAGGAGGGAGCCACCGAGCTCGATCAGGAGAGCCTGCTGCGAGCTCGAGCCGCTTACTTGATCGCGCTTCTCTTCCGCAGGCCAGAAGCCGAAGAATTGGAGCCCTGCGCGCGAGTTCTGAATGAGCTCATCGATGGGGAGAACAATCTCAATGTCCGCGTCATGGCGGCGTCGATCCTGTTCAACTACATCAACTGGAAGACCGAAGGCGAGCTGGCGCCGGAGCTGGTTGCCCGCGTCGATCCGGTCATGGCGAGCGCCGAAGTGACACCCTTGATGCAGGTCTGGTGGCGCACCCATCTTTCCTTCTGGCACTACATCAATGGACGCTACGCCGATTCGACCACTGTCATGGCGGACGCCCGTGCTATCGCCGAGCGTTACGGGCTCGAGGCTTATCTGTTCGAGATCGATCATGCCGAGGCCTCCGCGCTGATCAACAAGGGCGATCACGCCGCTGCCAAGGCACTCGTTGACCTGATGGAAAGCCGCCTCTCGCCGACTCGCCGCATGCAGCTGCCCTATTTCTATTACCTTCGTTCCATGCTCGAGCAACGGCTGGGCCAAACAGCGTCGGCGGCGCAAGACGCGGAGCGGGCTGTCGTGCTTGGCCGCGAGCTGGACCTTCCGTCGCTGCAGATGCCGCACTTCCTGGCCCGTCTCGGACACGCTCTTGCCGCGGCTGGCGACCGGGACCGCGCCATGCGTACGATGGACGAAGCCATTGCGCTGGCCTCGCCCTTCGAGCGCAAGACCTTCGAACAGCGGCGCGAGGTGCTGCAGATCGAAATCGACCTCGACGCCGGGGAAAGCCAGCGAGCGACGGAGCGTCTTGCGCCGCTGCTCGCCGAGCATAGGGCCCGCGAGCAGTTCGTGTTCCTGCAGAACCGCCCCGACCTGGCGGCGCGGCTCGCCAATCACGCACTCGAGCACGGCATCGAAAGCGAATTCGTCCGCAAGCTCATCGAACGAAACGCGCTCGAAGCACCTCCCGACGCGGGACCAGCCTGGCCGTTTCGCTTGCGCATCCGCACCTTGGGAGGATTCGAGCTCTCGCGCGACGGAGCGCCCGTCCGTTTCAGCGGCAAGACGCAGCAGCGGCCACTCGATTTACTGACGCTCCTTGTCGCGCTGGGCGGGAAGGACGTCGACACGCAGCAGTTGATGGCGGCGCTTTGGCCGGATGCGGACGGAGCCGCCGCTAAGACTTCATTCGATACGGCGCTGTTCCGCCTGCGGAAGCTCCTCGATGTCGACAACGCGCTCGTCCTCACCGCAGGGAAGCTTTCGCTCGCTTCCTCGCTCGCTTGGACCGATGTGTGGGTGTTCGACGCGGCATGCACGGCTGCCGAGCGCGCGAGCGAGCGCGAAGCGTCCGACGCGTCGCCTGCTCGCGCCGCGCGCCGCCTGCTCGACGCTTATCCCGGTGCTCTGCTCGGTACCGAGGAAGAGCCATGGATCGCGAAGCCACGCGACGCCCTCCGAGCGCGGTTCGTGCGCACACTGATGCGCCTGGGCGAGCGACTCGAGCACGCCGGCGACTGGCCGAGCGCCATCGACGTGTACAGGCGTGGGCTGGAAGCCGACAACCTCGCCGAGTCGTTTTATCGCGGGCTCATGCGCTCGCTCGCCGCAACGGGAGACCAGGCGGAGGCGCTGAACGCATTCAGGCGCTGCCGCGAGCTCCTCTCCATCGTGCTAGGTGTCAAGCCGTCTGCCGAAACCGAGCGGCTCCACCGCGAGATCTCCGCTGTAAGTCATCGGTAAGGCCTCAAAGACCTCGCTGTGGGCGCAGAACCAGCGACCCATGCCGAGCATCGTGCGCCCAGCCTCGGCCGGGTGCTGCCGCACGAGATACATCAGTCAGCCGGTCTCCGATCTCCCAACGCTGCGTAAGCCATCACCTCGACCGATAGGCGAATCGGTCAGCTATCGGCAAGTCGCCCGCCCGCATGCTCCCGCTCCGCAACGACTCACAACTGACGCAACTGGAAAGGGGGACTTATGAAGCTCGGACTGGATTCAATCGATCGTGCGAGGGCACGTGCGCGGAACGCGGCACGACTGCTCGCAGCAGTAGTCTTGGTCGTGTCGCTTTTCGCCGCGTTTTCGACGCACGCTGCGGGCGCTCAGACCTACGACGTCACCAACCTCAGTTTGGGAGGGCCGACGACGCTTGTCGGCGGCATCAGTCCGGACGGCCAGGTCTTTGGCTACGCAAGCACTCCTGGCTACACCGCCCTTCATGCATTCGTCGCGACGCGCTCCGATGGGATGGTCGACCTCGGAACCCTGGGTGGCAAGGCTGCTTACGCCATCGCGAGCAACGCTTCCGGTCAAGTCGTCGGTTATTCGAGCACCGCGACCGCCAGCGACGGGTACCGCACGTTCCTGTGGACGAAGTCGGGCGGGATGGTCGATATCGGCTCAATGGGCGGAACGGGCTACTTCCCAGCAGCGATCAACGATTCCGGCCAAATCATCGGCAGCTTTGACCCAAGCGGCATCGGCTTGGTTACCCACGGATTCTCCTGGACGAATGCGGGCGGCATCGTGGACGTTGGCACGCTTGGCGGGACTTTCACCCTGCCGCACGCGATCAATGCTTCCGGCCAAGTCGTTGGGCTGTCGCGAATCTCGCCCAATGCCTATACGTATCACGCGTTCTCGTGGACCAAGGCAGGCGGAATGGTGGATCTCGGGGCGCTCCCGGGCGGAAGCTATTCGGCGGCGGTCGCGGTCAACGCGCTCGGACAAGTCGTCGGCAGCTCGTACCTCGACGACGGGTCGCGTCGCGCCTTTTTCTGGACTCAGGCCGGCGGGATGATCGACATCGGCACCGACGGTGAAACCGAATCCATCCCTTACGCCATTCTCGATTCGGGGCAGGTCTTCGGCTATTCGTATTCGGTAACCACGAGTGGCGCCAAAGCCTGGACGTGGACGTCCGCAACCGGGCTTGTTGATCTCGGCTCTCTTGGGGGTGGGAATACGGTCCCCTTTGCGGTTTCCGCCACCGGGCAAGTCGTGGGTTATTCGTATCTGGACAGCGATCTGAGCACGAACAAACGGCACGCGTTTTCGTGGACGGCAGCTGGCGGGATGATCGACCTTGGCACGCTCGGGGGAACCTATTCGATCGCGCAGGCGATCAATGACATGGGCCAGATCGTCGGCTACGGCGCGCTGGCGGGTGACGCGTCTTACCACGCGTTCATCCACGACGGCGCCAGCCTCAAGGACCTTAACACTCTATTGGCCAACAAGCCCGCTGGAATCGAGGTGATCGATGCCACTCTTGCGTCGGCCGATGGGTCGATCGTGGCCAACACGAACACGGGGTTGGTGCTGTTGTCGCCTAGCTCGGCATCGGCGGCCGCGCCCGTCATCGGCCCGATCTCTGCCGACGACCCGGTCGCCATCGCCACGACACTCTCGGCCAGCGCGAGCTTCACCGATGCGAATGCCGCCGACACGCACAGCGCTGCCTGGAGCTGGGGCGATGGTGGCTCGGCTCAGTCGGGTACCGTTGTCGAATCCGGCGGCTCGGGCACGGCAAAGGGCACGCACATCTACGCGGCATCAGGGATCTACTCGGTCGGCCTGGCGGTCACCGATAGCGGCGGGCTTACGAGCAACGTCAGCCGCAACGTGGTCGTCTACGATCCGTCTGCGGGATTCGTCACCGGCAACGGATGGATTCAATCGCCTCCGGGCGCCTACAAGCCCGACGTATCCGCGGCGGGCAGAGCAACGTTCAGCTTCGTCTCGAAATATCAGAAAGGAGCGAAAGTTCCCACCGGAACCACCGCGTTCCAGTTCCAGGGCGCTGATCTCGATTTCTACAGCGATACGTATGACTGGATGGTGGTCACTGGGCAAGCACGCGCCCAGTTCAAGGGCACCGGCACGCTCAACGGCGCCGGCGACTACAAGTTCCTCCTCACCGCCGTCGATGGGAAGGCCACCAGCGCAGGGACTGACCGCTTTCGGATCAAGATTTGGCACTACGACGCGAGCCTTCAACAGGATGTCACCGTCTACGATAACCAGCTCGACTCGAGCACCGACGGCACGCTGTCGGAAGGGACGGCGATCGGCGGCGGCAACATCGTGATTCATACAGCCAGCAAGTAGACATTCCCTTTGCGGTAGCACTTGCGCGCGGGCGGCCTCAATGGCTGCCCTTTTTTTGCACTCGAGCAGGATGGCACAGCCCGACTCGTTCGGGCGGTTTACGTGGGCCCTCGAATCGGTAAGCGATCGGCAAGCCCCTGACTCGCACACTGGTGCCTGTCCCGAGCCATTGATCCCGCTTGCAGGCTTGAGGAACGGAAATTCACAACGGAGAAGACGCAATGCCATGCAGCACTTCGAACAAGACACGACAGGGGTTCCGGAACGGAACCTCTACGCTTGCCTCACCCAAGGGGCAGCGCAAGCAATCCCGCGTGCAGAGATTGCGCGCAGCGGCACTGGGGATGGACAACGTTAGCAACGTAGCCACGCGCCAGCGCCGGAAGCCATTCGTTTTGTAGCCGTGCCCCCAAGCGACTAGCCAAAGCACAAACCCCTTGAAATCGAACGAGTTTCCTAATCCGTAAGCGATCGGAAAGTCCCTCCCCGGCAGACTGCGCGAACGGTATTCCTAAATCAACGCAGACAAAAAAGGAGTGAATCGTGGGAACGGCAGCGGTACGCAGCTTCAAGCTTTTCGGAGTGTTCGTGCAGAAGGCGGGTCCATACCTGCTGCTCGAACTCCTGCTGCCGGGCGGCACGCTGTTTGCGCTGCTTCTGTACGTGTATCGGCGGAATCGTCCGTTCGACTCACCGATCTCGCTGCGCGAACTGCTAACGCAGTGGATTCACTGCGTCCGCTGCCAAGCTTTTGTCACCCCTCTGGTGGACATTGCGTCCGCGTGGCGCGGGCGTCATCAAGAGCGCGATGGGCTCGAGGCGCTTGCGATCGCGCCGATCGCCTAGCTGGCCGTTTCTAAGCACGCGGCACGCCGCAAGAACGATGGAGGCCATCCCGATGATCCACAACCAACGCGACGGCGCAGTCGTGGCCTTGGCGACAACGCCTCGCAAAGTGTCCGGCCAATCTTTTTCCGCCGTTCTGCCGTGGGGACGGATCTGCCTCGGCGCGCTCCTGCTGTGTACGGTGATCGCATCAGCCAATCTTGCAACCCCGATCCTCGAGCATCGCGACAACGGCTGGCTCTCCATCGCAGTAGCCGCGGTCCTCTTGCTCTGTGCGCTGGTTTCGAGCATCGCGGGGTTTGCGTTCGCCGCGCTCGCCGGCAGCGCTCTCGCGTATCTCGGCATCGACCGGGTACAGGCGGTCCAAATGATGGTTGTGTGCTCCATCGCCACCCAGCTCTATGCGGTGTGGAAGATTCGCGCTTCGATTCGCTGGGTCTCGCTCTGGCCGATGATCCTCGCCGGTTCCATCACGATCCCTCTGGGCGTATGGCTGCTCGTACATGTCGACGGTCCCGCATACGCCGCGGGGTTGGGCGCTTTTGTGGCCTGCTACGCCCTCTACATTCTGCTGCGTCGAGGGTCCAGTATCGTTCGCGGCAATGCCTGGCACGACGCGGTCGCAGGCGCGCTCGGGGGCGTGGCGGGCGGTCTCGCAGGGTTTCCGGGCTCGTTTGTGACAATCTGGTGCTCGATGCGCGGCTGGGACAAGCTGCAGCAGCGCGCCGTATATCAGCCTTACATTCTCGCCATGCAGATCGTGGCCATCGTCTGTCTTCGCTGGCAGGTGCCCACTGATGGCGACATCGCGCCCGCACTGGTCTTTGTCCCTTTCGCGTTGCTGGGTGCGATTGCCGGTCTCGCCGTATTCCAGTGCCTGACCAACCGGCAATTTCAGGTCGCCCTCAGCGTGCTCCTCGCCATTTCGGGAGTGGGGTTGCTTTCGCGCGCGTTCTGAGCCCGCGCGATCGCTCCGCGCTGTAACACAAACGCCATTGCAATTGTCCGCTACAGGCGTAGCATGGCCTTGAGTCAGACGGCCGCGCCCCGGGTTCGCCGGAGCTAGCTGGGTTACGAGCGATGGCGGGGTTTCCATGTCGTTAGCGAAACGATCCGCGGCGATATTCATCGGTACGTTCTGGCTACGCTTGGGCATCCGCCAGTCTCGCTTGCGGTGCGATCGCTTCCTCTCTCGCGTTGATCCTTTGGCTCCCGATAGCGGGTGTCCGGGCCCAAACAGGTAATAAGTCACAACCCCGAGGAGAAAATCAATGAACTGGGTGTCCTTGATCATCGAACTAATCAGCGGCGCGGTCGGCGGCAATATCGCAGGGGGTCTGCTCAAAAATTACAGTCTCGGAACCGTCGGGAACTCGATTGCCGGCATCGTCGGCGGAGGCATCGGGGGGCAGATTCTGAGCATGCTCGTCCCGTCGCTCGCGGCCGCCGCCGCTGGCGGCGGCGCGGGGCTGGACATCGGGCAGATCATCGGGCAGATCGCGGG
>Ga0126384_10001869_pt1 | contig 12639 bp, 14 predicted proteins | sample PanSoiMetPlot_36_FD_92543 | JGI IMG/M metagenome (GOLD analysis project Ga0126384, IMG submission 92543) | Tropical forest soil microbial communities from Panama - MetaG Plot_36 | ecosystem: Environmental > Terrestrial > Soil > Tropical forest > Bulk soil | place: Panama | collected 2016-02-17 | reverse complement strand
TGATGTGCCAGCCACCGTCGCGGCGCTCGAAGATATCCTCGGGGAATGCGTCGGGCACCGCACCCGCGCCCTCGAGCGCACGCGGATCGGCGCCGACCTGGACCACCGCTTCGAGCGCGGTCCGCGCGTCCGCATCGTGGAGCGCGTCGAGGATCAGCTCGGCCAGCCGGTTGCGGAGCGGCAGCGGGAGCGGCATGGGACGTTCGCGGCGCAGTCGATCCTAGAGGCGCACGACTCTCGTGCCGGCCAGAAGGTCGTGCAATGCGCGCTTGTCCGTTCGGATGCCTGCCATGATGAAGCCGATGCACAGGATGATGGCTGAGAGGAAGGTGGCGAAGTACCGGCCGGTCGCCTGGCCGAATGTCAGTGGTCCGCCGTCCATGCTCACGACCTTGATCTGAAGCGCCATCTTGCCGGGTGTCTGCCCCCAGAGCCAATGAAAGACGATGCCGTAGGCGGCGCCGAGGAGCGTCCCGAAAATGTTGGTCGCTCCCTGCACGGCCATCCCGCGGCCGCCCGCCATGACCCAGCCCATGCTGTAGAGGATGCCCTGCACGAAGAGGAGAATGAGCCCGTCGATGAACACCGCGACAGCCCGTATCCAGAATCCCGCGGGTCGCGCCGTGAGAGACACGCGCGCGGGGGCCGTGGCGGGCGTGTCGAGCGGAGGCGGGAACGGCATGGTTCCGACGGTGGCCGACCTGCCGAGACCTGCGCCGCATCGCGCGCAGTACTGAGCATTCTCGCCCTGCCATCCGCAGCGCTGACAAGTCACCTGCATCGCGGCGTCATCCTAGCACAACTGCTTCCAGCCGCCCCGGAGAGCCCACGATATAATGCGCGCATGATTTCGGTGCAGGACGCACAGGCGCACATCCTGGATCGTGTCACGACCGTCGCGCCGCCGGAGCTCCTGCCGCTGACCGCCTCGCTCCATCGCGTGCTGGCCGACGACGTGCGCTCGGAGATGGACGTGCCGCCCACCACGAATTCGGCCGTGGACGGGTATGCAGTGGCGGCCGCCGATATTCCGGCCGCGGGCACGCGCACGCTCGAGGTGGCGGGCGAGCTGGCCGCGGGCGCGATCTGGAGCGGCACGCTCCAGCATGGCCAGGCCTTGCGGATCATGACAGGGGCGCCCATGCCGGCGGGTGCGGACACCGTCTTTCTCCAGGAGACCGTCGAGCGGAGCGGCAATCAGGTCGTCGTGGGACCGCTGCCGGCGGGCGTGAATGTCCGGCAGCGGGGCGAGGACGTCAAGGCGGGCGCGGTGGTGCTGTCGGCGGGCACGGTGTTGCGGCCGCAGGAGATCGGCGTCGCGGCGTCGCTTGGCCTGGCGCAGCTCGTCGTGCGGCAGAAGCCGCGCGTGGCCATACTGTCCACCGGCGACGAGGTAGCCGAACCCGGAACCGATCGCAAGCCCGGGCAGATCTTCGACTCGAATCGCTTCTCGCTCCGCGGTCTCGTCGAGGCCGCCGGCGCCCAGGCCGTGGACGACGGGATCGTGCCCGACCGGATGGAGGAGCTCCACAGTCGTCTCCTGCGCGCCGCCGAGCACGCCGACGTCGTGCTGACCTCGGGCGGCGTCTCCGTGGGCGACTACGATCTGGTCAAGTCCGTGCTCCAGCAGGCCGGCGGCATTCACTTCTGGCAGGTCGCCATGCAGCCGGGACGCCCGCTGGCCGCCGGTAGCATAGGCCGCGCGCATTTCTTCGGCCTCCCTGGCAATCCCGTCGCGTCGATGCTCACGTTCCACCTCTTCGTTCGTCCTGCGCTGTGGAAGCTCGCCGGCCGACGCGACCTCCACGTGCAGCCTTTCCACGCCACCGCCGCCGAGCCATTGACCAAGAAGACGGGCCGGCGCGAGTTCAAGCGCGGCATTCTGTCCTGGGCCAAGGACCGGTGGGAAGTGCGCACCACGGGGCCGCAGGGCTCGGGCATCCTCACCTCGATGACGGCAGCCAACTGCTTCATCGTCATCGAGGAGGAGCGCGGCGACGTCAAGGTCGGCGAGACCGTGTGGGTCGAGCCCTTCCAGCCTCTCTGAGTCCGGAGCCCCCAATGTCCACCGCTATCACGACGGATCTCATCGAGCGCATCGCGCCGATGGTGCATGATCTCGTCACCGCTCGGACGCGGCCGCACCTCCGCTACGCCGACATCCGGCTCGAGGCCATCGAGGGCAGGTATGCTGCCGCCGAGAACGGCGAAGCCAAGGGTGCAGGCGTCGATGCAACGCTGGCCTTTGGCGTCCGCGTCCTGGCCGGCGACGCGATGGTGGCTCCCGGGTACTTCGGCCGCGCCCTCGGGGAGAGCGACATCGCCGATCTCGAGCGCGTGCTCGCAGCGGGGCTCGATGCCGCGTATCGTCGGGCCCTCGCCAATGCCGAGCGAAAGCACGAGGCGCGTGGCAAGTTCGGGCCACTCGGTGAGTCCCTCGCCGATACCCGGCTCCACCCCATTCGTGTCTGCCGGGACACCGTACCCGCGGTGTACCGGATCGACCCGCGCACGATGGATCTGGGCGAGATGACCCGCTTCACCCGCGACATCTCGCGCCGGGTCAAGGAAGCGCATGCGGCCGTCGGCTACAATTACGTGTCCACCTTGACGCAGCTCTCGCGCGAGCTCTTCGCGTCCTCCGAAGGCACGCTCATCGACCAGGCCTTCGCGCTGACCCAGGGGCTCTGCTACGTGGTGGCGAACGGAGCCGGAAACAGCCAGGAGGTCTACGACGTCCTCGGGCACCAGCGTGGATGGGAGATCCTCACGCAAGGTGTCGCCGACCCGCTGATGTCCTTCCCGCCGTTCGCCGAGTTCGCTCTCGCCATCGCCCGCGACGCCGTGGAGCTCTCGGAGGCTCCTCCCCTGCCGACGCTCGACCGTGAGACGCCGGTGATCACCGATCCGCACTACAACACGCTGGTGTCCCACGAGATCATCGGGCACCCGGTGGAGCTCGACCGCGGGCTCAAGATGGAGACGGCCTATGCCGGTCGCTCCTGGCTGCTCCGGGGCCTCGACGATACGCAGGTGGGACGGCAGATTGCCTCGCCCCTCGTGACCGCGTACTCGGACCCTGGCCTGCCGGGCTATGGACACTACGTGTACGACCACGAGGGCACGCCAGCCAGACGCGTCACGCACATCGAGGGAGGCATCTTCAAGGGTTTCATGAACAGCCGCCAGACCGCGGCCATCTTCGGCGGGGAGCCCAACGGGCACTGGAAGGCCACCGACGCCTCGTTGATCCCGCTCGTGCGCATGTCCTCTACGGTGTTCGCTGGCGGTGACCGAGACCCCGCCGAGATCATCGGCGAAGTCGATCACGGCTACTATCTCGTTGGCCACAAGACGCCGTCCATCGCGGAGAGCCGCGAGAACTTCCGCATCTCCGCACGCAAGGTCTACGAGATCGTCAACGGCAGGCTCGGTCGGCTCTACCGTGACGGCGGCATCATGGCGGACAGCCGCGACTATCTGACCAAGGTCGATGCGGTCGGACGCGACTTCCGGCTCTACCCCATCCCGAACTGCGGCAAGGGGCAGCCCATGCAGACGCGGAAGCTCGGCAACGGCGGCCCCACCATGCGGAGCCGAGCCATCATCACCGGAGGCCAGGCCTGATGCGGAGGCTCGCGACCATTGTTTTTCTCGCTGCCGTTATGGCCTGGGCCGCACCCGCGCCCGCCGGCAATCCCCCCGTCCCGGAGAAATTCATCTCCGTGAATGAGGCCAAGGCGCTCCTCGACAAGCGCGAGCGCCTCACCTTCATCGACGTGCGGGACCAGCCGCAGTTCGACGATCTCCACATCAAGGGCGCCATCAACATCCCGCTGGGTGTGCTGCCGTCCCGCCTCGCCGAGGTGCCGCGCACGAATCGCGTCATCCTCTACTGAGCCTGCCCCCACGCGCTGGCCCGGGGGGCCAACGAGGTGCTCTACGTCGCCGGGTACCGGAACATGATGATCCTGGACGAAGGCATTCCCGGCTGGTACGAGAAGAACTACCCGACCGCCAGCACTCCGGAGCGGAAGCCCTAGTGCCGTCGACGCACGACCTTGCCCGCGCCGCACGCGAGGGACTCGCCCTCGTGAAAGCGCAGCCTGGCGTGGTCGAGGCAGAAGTGTTCGTAGCGGACAACCGCACACTGCTGGCCAGGCTCAACTACACCTCGAATATCCCGTGCAACGGTGTGGAAGAGCCCAAGAGCGCCGAAACCTCCGGGCTCGGTATCCAGGCCGTGTTCGATTCCCCGGAGGGCGTCCTCCTGGGCTTCGGCTCCGAGCCGAGCGATCTCTCGCCAGCCGGCGTCGCGCGAGCCCTCGAGAAGGCTCGCCGGGGAGCGGTGAGGGATCCTGAGTTCCATTCCCTGCCCAGGCCCGGCGCGGCCCGCCGCGTGCTCGTCGACTACCACGATCCCGCGCTCCTCGCGATCGACGACGCCCAGTTGGTGGAGGCCGGCTGGAAGGTCCTCCAGGGAGGCCTGCGGGAATTCCTCGCGGCCTCGAAGCTGGCGGACCTGGCCGGTAGCGACCAGGCCCTGCGGGAGCTCGGACTCATCCTGGGGGGCGACGTCACGATCGTGCAGGAGGCCATCGCAATTGCCTCGACCTCCATGCCCGAGCCCCAGACCGATGTGTCCACTCGCCTCATGAGCTTCGTCACCGGGATGGTGGAGGCGAAGGACGCCAAGGGCTCCGGATGGTCCACCGGGACGCGGCTCGCAGACCTGAGCGACGAGGCGGGCGCGGACGCCGCGCGGCGGGCCGTGGAGGCCATCGGGGGCGAGCGCGTCCCGTCCGGGGACTACACGGTCATCTTCGGCCGCCAGCCCGTGGCTGACCTCATGAACAACCTGGTGGTGCCGTCGTGCCAGGCCGGCTCCTTCTACTCGTCGAGCACGCCCTTTCTGGGCAAGCTCGGGCGGCCGGTCTTGTCGGCGGGGATCTCGATCTACGACGAGGGCGCGGCGCCCGGCCTGACCGGATCCAAGGGCATCACGTGCGAAGGGCTCCCGACGGGCCGCACCAACCTGATCAGGGACGGCGTCCTCGTGGGGGTGCTCTCTTCCTGGTACGAAGCGCAGCGCCTCCTCCACGATCCGAAGCTCATGGAGAAGCTGGGTACCGACGCTGCCGGCGCAGCGGCCGCCCTCGTGGCCCGCAACGGATTCCGCTACGGCAGCGGCGGCCGCGCCTTCGACACCTCGCCGGAGACGTCACCCACCAACGTCGTCCTCGAAGGCGCGGACCCTGTGTCGCTCGACGAGCTGATCCGCACGGTGCGGGACGGCCTCTACATCGGCCGCATCTGGTACACCTACCCCATCAACGGCCTTCGCGCGGGTGACTTCACGTGCACCGTCGTGGGCGACTCTTTCATCATCCGGGACGGCCGCCTCGCAGCGCCGCTGAAAGCCAACACCATCCGGATCAACGACAACATCGTTCGCGTCCTCGGGAGCGTGGCGGGCATCACCAAGGATGCCAAAGGCACGCTCGTGTGGGGGGCCGACGAGATCGTCTACACGCCCGAGATCGCCGTGACCGGCGTCCACGCGGACGCCATCGCCGGCTTCATGGAGGCACTCGCCTGATGGCCAATTCCGACCTCGCCAAGCTCGAAGCCATTGCCCGCGAAGGCCGCGTCCAGATCATCCGCATGCTCACCCACGCAGGCTCCGGACATCCGGGCGGCTCGCTCTCGGTGATCGACATCCTCACGGACCTCTACTTCAACCGGATGCGTTACGACGCCAGGCGACCCACGTGGGAAGACCGCGACCGGCTCGTGCTCTCGAAGGGCCACTGCGTGCCTGCCCAGTACTTCTGCATGGCCAGAGCCGGCTATTTTCCGGAAAGCTCGCTGCTGACGCTGCGCAAGCTGGGGAGCCCTCTCCAGGGTCATCCCGATCGGATGGCCCTGCCCGGCATCGAGGCCGCTACCGGCTCCCTCGGGCAGGGCCTGTCCGTCGCCATCGGCATGGCGCTGGGACTGAAGCTCGCAGGCAAGGGCTCCCGCGTCTACTGCGTCATGGGCGACGGCGAGATGCAGGAAGGACAGGTCTGGGAAAGCCTGATGTCGGGGCCCAAGCTGGGTGCGCCGGATCTTCATCTGGACAACCTCTGCGTCATTCTCGATTACAACGGCATCCAGCTGGACAGCTTCGTGAAGAAGATCCTCGATCTCGAGCCCGTGGTCGACAAGCTGAAGGCCTTCGGCTGGCCCGTGCTCGACATCAACGGCCACGATATCGGGCAGGTCGACAAGGCGCTCGACCAGGCCCTGGCGACCAAGGGCGCCCCGACCTTCGTCGTGGCGCACACCGTCAAGGGTAAGGGGGTGTCGTTCATGGAGAACGACCCCGAGTGGCACGGAAAATCCCCGAAGCCGAACGAGGCAGTAGAGGCCATTCGCGAGATCGTGGGCGAGCCCACCCCGGAATGGGCCGCCCCCATCATCGCGGAGCTTCAGGCCATGGAGAAGAAGCGATGCCCGCCAAGGCCTCCCGCGCCGCGTTCGGAGAAGCGCTGATCGACCTCGCCGCCACCAACGACCGCATCGTCACGCTGGACGCGGATCTCTCGAAGTCCACGATGACGGCCAAGTTCGCCAAGGCCTACCCGTCCCGAGCGTTCAACCTGGGCATCGCCGAGTCGGGGATGATCGGCGTGGCGGCCGGACTCGCCCTGGCGGGCCGCGTGCCCTTTGCCTGCTCCTTCGCCTGCTTCATCGTGGGACGGTTCGAGACCATCCGCGTGTCCGTCGCGTACACGAATGCGCCCGTCAGGCTCGTGGGCACGCACGTCGGCGTGGCCATCGGCGAGGACGGCTACACCCAGATGGGCCTGGAGGATATCGCCTGCATCCGCTCGCTGCCGAACATCCCGATCGTCCAGCCGGCGGACGAGATCGAGACGAAGCAGGCGGTGGCGTACGCGGCCGAGCACGACGGCCCGCTCTATCTCCGTCTCACCCGCCAGAACCTCGAGCCGGTCCACGAGGCTTCGTATCGATTCGCCTTCGGGAAGGCCGACGTCCTGAAACCCGGTCACGACGTGACCATCCTCGCCACCGGCGGCACGGTATGGAATAGCCTCGAGGCGGCGAAGAAGCTCGCGGAGAGCGGGATCAACGCCGAGGTGATCAACGTAGCCACCATCAAGCCGCTGGACGAGGATGCCATTGTCCTCTCAGCGGGCAAGACCGGGCGGGTGGTCACCGTGGAGGATCATTCGATCCACGGCGGCCTCGGCGGCGCCGTGGCGGAGATGCTCGGCGAGGTCATGCCCACGCCTGTGAAGCGGCTTGGCGTGGCGACCTTCGGCGAGTCGGGAGACGCGAAGGGTCTGTACACGAAGCACGGCCTCGATCCGGACGGCATCGCCCGCAGCATAGCCAAGTTCCTGAACCGGTAACCCACAGGGTCAGTGACCCCGAAGGCCGCTTCGGGCGGGAGCAGACCCCGCTTGGCGAGCCACGCCGCGATCCAGCCAGATACCGCGCCGATGAGCTCCGTCTCGTCGGGCTGGACGTGCTCGCTCCGCATCCAGAGGATCTCCTTCGGCTGGCGTGCCGCCGCGTAGAGCGCATCGACGTTTGCGCGCGGGATCACCGAGTCCCGCGCGCCGTTGACCATGAGGACGGGCCGGGGCGCGATGCGCGGCGCATACCGCGTGGGCTCGAGCGGCATCAGCAGCAGGGCCAGCCCGTGGCCGGCCAGCCAGGACTGCCAGGGCGACACGGTGTCCCGCCCGAGCCGCAGCACGTGGCTCACCATGCTGCCGATCTCCCCGCCTCCGTAGAGGGCGATCACCGCTGCGGGCCTGCGGTCCACCGCCCCGGCGATGATGACTGCCGGCGCGCCGAAGCTCGAGCCCACGAGGAAGATCCGGTCGCGCGCCACGTCCCGGCGTGAGACGAGGTAGTCGACCTGGAGCCCGACTTGAGCGACGAGATCGAAGGCCGCCGAGCGGAGCTGCGGGCCGGCGGCCAGCAGGCTCAACCCTTCCAGGGTGCGGGCGTCGACCTGGATGGGATAGTCGGGTGACACGATGATGGCGTAGCGCGCGATCGAGTCGAGCCCCTTGAGCTGAGCCACGCGGCGGCCGAGCTCCATGCCGCCCACGAGGACGACGCCCGGGTACGGTGGAGTGCCGCCGCGCGGGACCCGGACCATGGCGCGGACACGGCTCCCCGTCGAGCTCCCAAGAGTGAGATCGAAGAGGTCGGAGACGTCGTCAGAGCCTGCCGCGACGGGAACAACCTGCTGCAGCCGTCCCTTCCGGCTTTCGAGCCCGCCCGCCGATCCCTGATAGAGCGCCCAGCCGATGGCCCCGGCGACGACGATCCCGAGCGTCGCGAGGGCCAGGAGCACCGAACGCCGCCGCACCGCTTGCGGACTCCCTGCCGCTAGTGCCGGAGAAAGAGGCCGTCGATGAAGCCGATCTGCACGATCAGGAAGAGGCCAAACACGAACGAGCCGACTCCGGTGCCGATCGCGAGGCCCCGGTTGAGCATGAGGAGCGGGATGCGGAACGGCAGGGACAGGACGGCGGTGATCGCCGTCATGCCAACGATGGTGCCCAGGCCGAAGAGGAAAAGGTAGGCACCGGCCGCGTACGGGCTCTTCACCGCGGAGAGCACGAGCAGCGCCACCGCCGCGCTGCCGGCCAGGCCGTGGACCAGCCCGATGATCATGGAGCGGATTGCCTGGCCGCGCCCCACCGCTCCCAGCGCGCTACGGAGCCCCATCGGGCCCGGCGCGGGTGGCTCAGCTTCTCTGTCGTGATCCCGGACGAGGCGGACGATGCGGAGAACACCCAGCGCCAGGAGCATCACCGCCACCACGAGCTCCAGCGACAGGCCCACGGAGCGCGTCACCGTCACGTTGAAGAGGATGATGGCCATGCCCACGGTGACGATGGTGGCCGTGTGGCCGACACCCCAGAACGCGCCGATCAGGGCCCCGGCGTCGAAGCGGCGCGTGCGGCTCACGATGGTCGCGACGGCGACCACATGATCAGGATCCGTGGCGTGCTGGAGCCCGAACAGAAAGCCCAACCCCAATACAGGCAGGAGGCCTGGATCCATCCGGCTCGCTCAGGCGATGTAGCCCTTGGCCTTGAGCGTGGCGTCCACTTTGCTGCGGTGATTCTTCTCCCAGGCATCGAGTGATTGCTTGGCGTCGGCGTCTGCCTTGGCCTGGGCTTTCTTCAGAACCTCTTCCGCCTTGGCGAGTGGGATCACCACGATGCCCTCGTCGTCAGCCACCACCACGTCGCCGGGATTGACCACGACGCCGCCGCAGCGGATCGGATGGTTGATCTCCCCGGGGCCCTCCTTGGCGGCCGGAATAGGCGAGCGGCCGCGCGCGAAGAGCGGAAAGCCGTTGGCGCGGCTCTCGCCGATATCCCGGATGACGCCGTCGATCACGAAGCCTGCGACGCCGCGCTTCTGGGCGATCGCGCAGACATTCCCGCCGGCCACGGCCATGGAGTCGTCGCCGGCCTCCACCACGATCACGTCCCCGGGCTCCGCGCGGTAGATCGCGGCGTGGAGCATGAGGTTGTCGTGATGCGCCGTGCGCACCGTGAAGGCCGGGCCCGCAATGCGCGGGATGTCCGTCCACAGCGGGTGGATGGCGTACCGGACCACGCACGAGAGATCGATGATGTCGGCGATGGCCGTGGTGGCGAGCCCCTGGTAGCCCTTCACGATCTCGGGGGCGGGACGCGGGATGGTGAGGCGAATGGCGGCGGCATTGTCGGTCATGGCGTCACTCCGAGAGTTTGAGGAGAAGCCCGGTGCGGCGCGAGCGGGTGATGGCGGAGGCCAGCGCCCAGTGCGCGAGCACGATGTAGAGGCCGGCGAGCACGAAACCCCGGAGCCACGCGTGCGCGTAGTGGGGCTCGAAGCCGTAGCCCTGGCGGAAGGCGTCGAGGAAATACGTGAGCGGCACGAGCGCCGAGACCGTCTGCACCCAGCCGGGCAGGACGGAGACCGGATAGTAGATGCCGGCCAGCATGACCACGAAGTTCACCGCGGCCCAGGCGGACGTCTCGGCCCGGGTGCCGAAGAGCACGACCAGGCTGCACACGAGGATGCCGATCACCAGCGAGGTGAGGAAGCAGCCTAGAAGGAAGAGCGTGAGGGCTCCGGGTCCAGCGCCGACGAAGTCGAAGCGGAACGCCCACGTGCCGATCACCGCCATGAGGGCGAAGACCGTGATGCCGCGAGCCACGCCCACGAGCCAGGAGCCGACGGCCATGTGACGAATGCCGATGGGCGTGAGGAACTGATGCTTCATGGACTTCGACCAGATATCGAAGAGCACGGCATACGCCACGTCGAGCTGGCACACCTGCACGGCCGAGAGTGCCACCGTTCCCACGAGGATGAAGGCGGTCATGCGCGCATCCAGGTCGAGGAAGCGCGTGAGAAGCCCGTGGGACAGCATGGCGACGCCGGGCCAGAAGGTCAGCTCGAAGACGAAGAACACGTTTCGCCGGGCCATGATGATGTTGCGGTACGCGAAGGCCCACGTGCGCACCAGCTCCACCGTCCACGACTCGGGCGGAAGCCCGGCCGGCGCCCGGGAGGCCCGCGCGACCGGCTCAGCGAGCGAACTCAACGAACACCTCCTCGAGCTCCGGCTCGTGCACCTGGCAGTCCCGCACCGCCACACCCTGGTCGTGCAGCCACCGAAGGATCTCGGCGAGCCGCTTCTCGGACGAGTCCACGGTGAGCTCGACGCCGTCCGGCTTGACGTGAGCCTGGAGGACGCCCGGCAGCTCGGCGAGTCCGGACGGCGCCTCCGGCTCCATGCGAAGGGCGATGATGTCGCCGATGCGGATCTGGCGCTTGAGCTCGTCCGGGGTGCCCTCGGCCAGGATGCGTCCGGCCTTGATGAACGCGATCCGGTCACAAAGCTCCTCGGCTTCCCGCATGTAGTGCGTCGTCAGGATAATCGTCGTGCCCCGCTCGGCCCGGAGGGCGGCGATCTGGGCCCGCAGGCGGATGGAGATATCCGGGTCGAGGCCGAGCGTGGGCTCGTCCAGGAAGAGCACCTCGGGATCGTTGATGAGCGCCTTGGCGAGGGCCAGCCGCTGCTTGAGCCCCGTGGACAGCGCGTTGTACTCCGTGGTCCGGTGCGCTTCGAGCCCGCACTGCTCGATCAGTGTATCCACCCGCTCCTGCAGCGCCTTCCCGCGGAGCCCGTAGAGCCCGCCGTAGAACGTGAGCACCTCGGGCGGCCGAAGGCTCCAGACGAACGAGGCATTGCCGCTCGCCATGTTGAGGCGCCGGCGGATGGCCGAGGCTTCGCGGACCACGTCGTGTCCGAGAATCGCCGCCGAGCCGCCATCCGGCAGCAGCAGGGTGGCCAGGATGGACAGGAGCGTGGTTTTCCCGGCGCCGTTCGGGCCGAGAAGACCGTAGATGGCGCCGCGAGGCACCTCGAGGCTTGCGCCGCGAAGCGCTTCGGTGCGCCGCTGCCGCCGCCAGCCGCTCGTGAACGTCTTCCGCAGGTCATGTGCTTCGACAGCGAGCATAACCTGCCCATCCTAACACGCGCGCCACCAAGTGGTGGCCCCGCGCACCCTCGTCCCGCGTTTGAAGTGCCCGGACGCTTCTGGTAGAACTCGACTCGTGGACGCCCATGACGGGGACCCGTCCGTCTGGCGCTGCGACGCCGGCGCTCTCGGCCCCGGCCGCACGGTCCGCTTCCGTCTGGAGCGCCGTGGGAAGCCGATCGACGGGTTCATGGTGAACGTCGACGGCGCCTACCATGCCTACGTCAATCGATGCCCTCACGCGGGCACGATGCTCGATCTCTCACCCAACGAGTTCTTCAGCGAGGACGGCCGCTATCTCGTGTGCTCGACCCACGGAGCTCTCTTCGAGAAGGACACGGGGGTCTGCGTGGAAGGGCCCTGCCCCGGCGCCCGGCTCGACCTTCTCTCGGTGGAGGTACACGGCGGATCCGTGGTAGTGCGATGGCCGAGCTGACGCCGCCCTCCGAATCCGACGAAGAGCACGCCGAGATCGCGGAGACGAACGCGCGCTTCTATCGCGCGATCGAGAGCCGGGACATCGAGGCCATGGACGCCGTATGGCGCCATGCCGACTACGTCAGGTGCGTGCATCCTGGCTGGGGACTTCTGACGGGCTGGGAAACCGTGCGTCAGTCCTGGGAGGCCATCTTCAAGGACAGCCGGGAGCTTCGCTTCACGCTGTCGGACATCCGGATCCGTGTTGACGGCAGCCTCGCCTGGGTGACGGGCACCGAGAACATCCTCTCCCAGCTTCAGGGCAACATTGCCGTCACCGCCGTGCTCGTGACCAACATCTTCGAGCGGGCCGGTACCCGATGGCGCATGGTGCTTCACCACGCCTCGCACATCCTGACCGGGGAGGTGGAGCGGGAGGAGTAGAGAGATGCCGGGCACGCCAGGGGAGGCCCTCCTCCCCCGGCGCACCCGGCCCTGGATCCGCCCAGGCGATCCCTGGGCATCTCGGCCTGGGCGACCGGGCGGACTCAGGCTAGCTGCGGGCGGGGTAGGTCAGATCGTTCTTGACGGACCGCACGCCCGGCACTTCACGCGCGAGCTCGGACGCTCGCGCGCTCGCGTCGAT
>Ga0126384_10001868_pt1 | contig 12640 bp, 9 predicted proteins | sample PanSoiMetPlot_36_FD_92543 | JGI IMG/M metagenome (GOLD analysis project Ga0126384, IMG submission 92543) | Tropical forest soil microbial communities from Panama - MetaG Plot_36 | ecosystem: Environmental > Terrestrial > Soil > Tropical forest > Bulk soil | place: Panama | collected 2016-02-17 | reverse complement strand
GGCGCCATCTTGAGAGCACCCTTGACATGAAACTCTATTGGTCGTCGCGTTCGCCGTTCGTGCGCAAAGTGATGGTAGCGGCGCACGAGGTTGGCATTGCCGATCGCATCCGAACCCAACGGGTGATAGTAGCGCCGAACAGTCCCAACATCGAGGTCATGCAGGACAATCCCCTCAGCAAGATCCCGACTCTGGTGTTCGACGACGGCACATCGCTCTACGACTCGCGGGTCATCTGCGAGTATTTCGATAGTCTGCACGATGGACCGAAGCTGTTTCCCTCCAACCCTGATTTGCGCTGGAAGGCGCTGCGGCGCCAAGCCCTCGGCGACGGCCTGATGGAAATCATCGTACTCCGCCTCGGAGAGATACGCCGTCCACGTGAGACGCAGTCCGAGACACACCTGGCGGCGTTTCGCCTCAAGGCGGCAAAGGGCCTCGACGGGCTCGAAGCGGAAGTGGACAGTCCGTCGGGTGCGCTCAGCATCGGTGACATCGCTGTTGGTTGCGCATTGGCGCATCTCGACTTCCGGTTTTCTGCTGATGATTGGCGCGCAGGACGTCCGAACCTGGCCGCTTGGCATGCGGAGTTCTCGTGCCGCCCTTCCGTTTGCGCAACTCAATTTGCGGACGTCTATTGACGTTGATGCGCTCAGCGAAGGCAATGCAAGACGAGGAAGACGAAATGATCAAGGCCCCGCAACATCAAATTCCTGGTGTTTATCACCGCCGCGTCGGCGACATCGTAGTTACCGCGATCAGCGACGGCTTCCTCGACGGCACGCTGGACGTGCTCCGCAACATTACCCAGGAGGAGGCGCGGCAGATCCTCGCCGAATCGTTCCGACCTGCCCGGCGCACTGCCGTCAATGCGTTTCTGGTATATTCGGCCGGCCGGCTCGCCCTGATCGAAACCGGATCGGGCAACTACTTGCAGCCGACGGCCGGCAAAGTGTTGGCCAACCTCAAGGCAGCAGGTGTTGACCCGGCTGACATCGAGGCGGTTCTCTTGACGCACATGCATCCAGACCATTCGGCCGGCCTGACTGACATGGCGACCGGCCAACGGAATTTTCCCAATGCCGAACTTGTCGTCCACGAGAACGAACCCCGGCACTGGTTCGACGATGCCAAAATGGCGGGCGCGGCCGAGCGGGCGCGCAAGCTCTACTTCCAGTGCGCCCGGGAACAAACCGCGCCCTACGGAGACCGCATGCGCCTATTCAAGGAAGGCGAGATCTTTCCCGGCGTCACCGCGATTCCGCGCCACGGCCATACCCCTGGGCACACGACCTTCATGATCAGCTCCGGCAAGGAGCAACTCCTCGTCTGGGGCGATACGGTGCACGTGCCGGAGGTGCAAACCGCCCGGCCCGAGGTATGCATGGAGTTCGACACCGATGCCGATGCTGCCGCGGCTTCACGGCGCAAAGTATTCGACATGGTCGCCACCGAGCGGCTGCTCGTTACCGGCATGCATCTGCATTTTCCGGGATTCGCCCATGTCGCACGCCGCGGCTCCGGCTATCAGCTGATCCCTGCCGCCTGGGAACACTCCCTATAGGTCGAGGGCGCGGTCACTTGATCTTGATGCCGGTCGCGGCGATGACCTTGCCCCAGCGCTCGATCTCGCTCTTTACGTAGCTTGCGAACTCCGGAGACGGGTTGCCGACCGCAATAGCGCTCACCGCCGCAAGCTTATCCTTGACTTCCGGCGTGTGCAGAGCTTCGACCGCTGCGGAATGAATCTTAGCGAGGATTGCCGGCGGGGTGGCAATCGGCGCCACCAAGCCATACCAGTTGTCCGCTTCGACTCCGGGCATGCCAAGCTCTGCCGTGGTCGGGACCGAAGGCAGGTTCGCAATCCGAACCCGGCTGCCGATCGCCAGCGCCTGCAGTTTGCCCGACTGTATGCTGCCGAGCAGCACCGGCACGTCCGCAAACATCAGCTGGACGTGGCCGCCGAGCAGATCGTTCACGGCCGGTGCTGCTCCGGTGTATGGCACGTGCACGAGGTCGATCTGGGCGGTGAGCTTAAACAGCTCCATGGCGAGATGCGGCATGCCGCCGGCGCCGGTGGAGGCAAATGCGAGCTGACCGGGCTGCGACTTCGCCAGGGCCACGAGCTCAGCCAGGCTCTTGACGGGCACGTTTTCGCCGACGACAAGAATTTCCGGCACCGATACGATCTGCGTAATGAGCGCCAGGTCCTTGAGCGGATGGAACGGCATGTTCTCGCGCAGATTTACATTCATGGCGAGGCCGCTCGCGGGCGCGATTGCAATGGTGTAGCCGTCGGGCTCCGCCTTGGCGACTGCGGCGATGCCGGTGAGGCCGCCTGCGCCTGAACGGGACTCGATGACGATCGCCTGTCCGAGCACCGTCGCCATTTTCTCTGTCAAAATGCGACTTATCGTGTCGGCGGGCCCGCCGGCAGGAAACGGCACGATGAACTTCACAGAGCGATTTGGAAATTCCTGGGTCATCGCCAAAGCCGGCCATGCAAGAACGCAGATTACGCACATGAGGCGCATCAACGTGAACATTGCGACGGACTCTCCCCGGCTTTTCTTACCAGCCACAACTTCTACCACATGCCATGGGTGTGTACCATCTGCCACGGGACGGCACTCAGATCAGCGCCGCGCTGCGAAGGGACCGCCACAACTCGTTGACGAACCCCACACGCGGATCGCTCTTTTTTGCAAAGCGAGAGGCGGCCGCTGGCCCGACTCTGCGGTCGGCGCATCCGGCCGAGACGGCAACCATCAGGGGATAAGCGGCCGCCAGCGTTTTCGCACAACCAAGACCCATCTCGGAAATAGGCCAGTTTGAACCCGACCTACTTCGCGGGGAGGCGAAGGCTTACAAGCTCGGTGCCAACGATGATGTTTCCGGCGAACCCCGCATCTCGGGCGGCCCTCCTGTAATCGGCTTCCGTGAGAGGGCCACCCGGAACCTTGAAGGGATATTGCTGGTCCGCGCCGATTGGAGGGATCAAATGGGTAAACATCAGGTATTTCGCGCCCGCGCGCTGGGCCATAGCACCGAGGTCGGGGACTGAGCTTTGCCGGAGATAAGCATATGGGAACATTCCGCTTCCCTTGTCTGGGCCCATAATTGGGTGGATCGCCGAGTGCACGATAACGTCCGCACCTCTGGCCAACGCCTCGACCTGCTCTGATGTTGACGAGCTACGCGGCGGTGCGGGCGCATCGTTGCCGGCGTCGCCACCGATCACGACGCTGCCGGCAGGCGTGTCCACGCGATATGACGCATGGCCGGCTATGTGCGTCGAGCGAATGGCACTGACCTTCAGATCACCAAAGGACCAAACGACTTGCGGTTCGTTTGTCGGCTGGAAGTTGATTGTATTGACCAACTCGGCTGGGCCGCCTTCTGTGCGTTCTTTCAGCTCCGAATGACGTTGGGCGATTTCGCCTGATTGGATGAATGCATCGGCGATGTGTGCCGTGAATTTGCGGCAGCTAATTGTGGCACCAGACGGCGAAACGGCATCGGCGCTACAGATGACGTCGATCTTCGGACCGGTGCCATTGAAAGACCAACGGAGCTGTACCAGATCCGGGAAGCCTTCGGTATGATCGCTGTGCATATGCGTGAAAAATATTGCGTTCAGTTGCTCAGGTCCTATCCCAAGCTGCGATAAGCGCATCGTGGTACCGCGACCCGCGTCGAACTGAAGCTTCAAAGTTCCGCACTCATCGGTCTCATCGCCGTAGCGCACTAGCGTTCCGGCGCCAGCTAGACCGTTGAATGACTGCGGTCCGCCTTGGGTGCCCGTCAATGTTACAATTAGGCATGGCGCTGCACGAGCGATCGATTCGCTTGTCCCCAACCAAGCGCTAGCAAACAGCGCAGTAACTACGACGGAGTATCCGTTCATTCTCAGCCTCCTGAGCTCGATAATGCCAGGTGCCGTCAACGACACCTAACTCCGATCGCTAGGTCGGAAATGCTCCTCCTGGCCTTGAGCGTCGTTTGGCTGCAACGCCACGATATGCCCGGGCCTGTCCTGGATCAATCAATCCATTCGTTGACTCGAGCAGCAAGATCGGGAGCCATCAATAGGCCCAGGTTTTTGAGTGCTGTCCGATTAACGCTCATACTGAACTCGGTGGGACCCGCAACCTGCAGTTCAGCCGGATTTGCACCGCGCAGAATCTTATCGACATATTTGGCGGCACCATAATAGCCCTCGTAGTGGCCCGGACCAAGCGCCATCAATCCACCAAGGTGACTTCGTCCGTGTTGCCGTCTTCAGCTTGGCGTGGCGATGAGATTGCGCAGCGCCGAAACTGTGAGCGGCCCCGCAAGTCCGTCCGGCGCAAGCCCGTGCGTAGCCTGGAACGTCGTCACGGCCCGCCTAGTGTGGCGGCCGTAACAGCCGTCGACCGCAAGCCGCGGATCGGCGCCGAGGCGGTTGAGCGCCGCCTGCAACCACTCCGTGACGTTGCGTCCCGATGGTCCGCCCCCAACCCCGACCGGCGCACTGGCCGGCGACGGCACCTGAAGCTCTTGCCCGCCTCCGCTGGTGGAGGGCGGAAAAGCGGCTGGCAGTGCATCAGTGAGCCGGAGCGACGCATCAACTCGCAGGAGCGCGGCCATCATCGGAACCATGCCGCACTGCTTGTCTTGGGTGCCCGGATCCCACTCGCCATCGGCAATGTATTTGCCGCCCGTGTAGATGTTGGTCCAACTCCACAGATAGCCGGTGCGGCGGCCGTGGGCGCGTGGCCCGAACCCGTTATAGAGTTCGCCCTCGTAGCAGCTGCGGGTCCACGACCAATTGGGCGCGCCCACCTTGTCAAGCTGATCAATTCCGTAGGCCGCAATGCATGCGTCGCCCCAATCCTGGTAGGGCCCCAGCCCGCGTGGCACGTTGACGGACACTCGATCCCAGCGGTCGCCCTGCGCTGGCGAGCGACTGTAGTCGGAGCTCGATTCACGCTCGAACGACGCAAGTCCCCACAGCCGCGGCACGCCGGTCTTGGCTGTCACTTCCGCCCATTCGTCACGGTGGCGTTCGCTAAGCTCGCGCACCGCGGCGGCGCGCGCCGTAAGCTCGTGCTCGCGGCCAGGGTCAACGAGCATAGCGGCGAGTAGCGTCGCATATTCTGGGGCGAGCACATCGTAGGGGTGTCGCATGGGCGGCCTCGCGGGTTTGACCTCTTTGACGGCTGATTCAATCAAAGATCATAAAATTAAGCACCGGACTGTTTTACTTCCCCGGAAAAGCCTATGGGAAGTACTTCGGTCATGCGATCGCCCTGGCAGAGGCCTCACCGCTTTTCCGGGTGGAATAGTCAGCCGCTCTCAGGCCGAGCGCATCACCCCGGTGCATTCGCGCGCACCTGGCCGAGTTTGGGATCGTTGTATCGGTCGGGCGCCGTGGCGTCGCGCATGAAGAAAGCTCTTCCCAACCGGAGCCGTCCATACATGTCCCTGCCCGGGTCGGCGGCCGAACCCGTCGGCGCCCACCGCCGCGCAGGTGACGGCCTCTTTAGCAACGAGTTCGCTGTTTAGGCATCGCCGCGGTCTAGCGCGTCAGTCGAAGTACAAGGTGCTCTGGGCACTGATCATGGCGGCCAAAGAGGACGGGCGCGGGTGGAGCGCTGGGCTTTGTGCTTCTCGGTGAGACGTCCTCCTTCAGAAAACCGAGTTTGAAGGCTGCGGCCGCGGTCACGAACTTTTCTCACGAAGCGTGACCTGCGTCACACACTGCGGATTTTTTGCCGATGTAGAAATGCATTCCTGCCCGACAACATCTCCGTGGAGGAGGATTGTGGCTCTGTAGTCGCCTTCGTCTCTGCTCAACGCTGACGGGATTCAACAGGATGATAGGAGCCGGCCTGGCATTCCGAACGTCTTCTCACATCAACGTGATCCAGATCTGGGAGGGTCTCGTCAGCCGAAGAGTCATTTGGAGGAATAATGGGCATAAAGGTCGCGATTTTAGGTACGCTGCCAACAAGTTACTGGCCGCTCGACGATTTGTTTGGCTCTTGGTGTCATGACGAGCTAGGTCATCGTGACGCCTCAGTACCTGCGGAAGGCGTGAGTCTGGCGGTCATTCCGTTCGGCGAGTCGCAAGCTCCCTATTTCGACGGGAGATTGGGAAGCTATTTGACGATCGACAGTGATCCAAAATACTCGCATGCCTACGCGAATGCACTCACCGTCGCCGCATGGATTTGTCCGCTGGCACTCGACAACACGCAAACCGCAGGATCCACCGACCAGTTCGTTCATTTCGTAGAGAAAGCGGTTAGCCCCTCAACTGATGTCGAGTGGGTCTTACGGCTCTATAATCAGACAAATCCAAATCGTCATTCGCGGCTTTCTTTTTACACCTTCAACTTGGGCTCTCCCGCAGGCCAAGGCAACGGTTCCTACATGGAATACGGCGTTTCCGCCAATGACCAAACGCCGATCGAGCTGGGCAAATGGGTGTTCGTCGTGGGGCAAGCCGAGCATTGGATTTCGGCGACGGATCACACCACTGGCTGCATCTTATGGAAGCAAGCGATCGAGGCAAAACGCGTAGCTGCCGACAAGTATGGCAACTTTAACGTACATCCTCAAGACGGATCGGGTCCTCTAACCGTCGGCGGAACGCAGACGACAGGTTACAAAGGAGCGATCTCGCATCTCGCCATTTGGAACAGGCTGCTTTCCGCGTCTGAAATCGCTTCGATATGGACGGCGGGCACCATCGACCTGCGCGGCACGGCCATGTATCACACTTACGTTTAGCCAGAAGTCAGGGACTGCTTCAAAGATCTCGAGCATCGTAGTCGCTCCGCTCCGAGCCTCTCCACCTCCACCCCATAGATCGACGTTGTGGTGAGGGGACGGTCCAACTTGGATCGAAGGCCCGCTCAAAGAAAAATTTCCCCTGCCGAGCGCCCTCTTCTAGCCCCACCCTGGTAGCCCAACCCTGCCGACCTTTGCGTTGCAGCAGGTCGGCAGCTATCTCGGGTACACCTGTCGTGACGTCAGCATCGTTGCAACGACCGCAGTGACCCTGGTTGTTCTCTAATTCCAGGAATTTTGCCAACCGGCTCGCGTGACCGCTGTTTGGCAACCGAGGCGGTGCTTGCGGGAAGTCCTTCGATAGGTGGCTCCCCGGCCACCTTGGCTTGGAGATCTGGTCGCGCTTCCGCGCTGGCTGTCGCAGCGCACGCGGAATTGAGATAGCCTTCCGTCTGACGCAGCAATTGGTGCCACAAAAATTCGCATCCGACATTGTCGGAGCCGGGAGGACGTCATGATGAATTTCAGGATCGGCACATATTCGTTTGTGGCAGCAATGGCCTTATCGGCCGGAGCTTCGCCCTCCTGGCCGCAATCCGGCCCGCAGCTATCGACCTGCGACGCCGCTCCCAAAGTAGCAGCCTGCGCCGCGGTCCGCGGCGACCGGGCCGAAGGTTGGGCGGCACAGAGCCGAGCCGAAGTGATGGCGCCCCACGGCATGGTCACGACTAGCCAGCCGCTGGCCGCGCAGGCGGGCCTGCAGATCATGCGCGAGGGCGGCAACGCCATCGACGCCGCAGTGGCGACGGCGGCGATGCTCAATCTCGTAGAGCCGAGCAGCACCGGGGTCGCGGCGGACATGTTCGCCGTCATCTATGTGGCGAAGGACAAGAAGGCCTATACCCTCAACTCCAGCGGCATGGCGCCGACTAACGCCACCCTAGCGCATGTCAATGCGCTCGGTTATCGGTGGGATCCCGATAATTGGGGTCCGGGTTCCGGCATGCCCCGTCACGGCATCCTGACCGTGACGGTGCCAGGCAGCGCGTGGGGCTGGGACGAGGCGTTGCATCGCTTCGGCACCAAGACGCTCAAGGAAGTCCTGCAGCCGGCGATCGACTATGCCGAGAACGGTTACCCGGTGTCCCAGCGCATCGCCCATGATTGGCATCTGCCACCCGCGCTGCCGCTCAAGAAATGCTGCACCGAACTCGATCCCGATTCGGTCCAGACCTTCTACATCGCCGGCAAGCCACCGGTCGCCGGGCAGATCTTCCGCAATCCTGACCTCGCCAAAACCTTCCGGCTTCTGGCAGAGGGCGGCCGCAACGCCTTCTACAAGGGTGAAATTGCGCGCGCGATCGTCGCCAAGTCGGAAGCGCTCGGCGGCACCATGACCCTCGCCGATCTTGCCGACTACAAGGGCGAATGGGTCGAGGCGTCGGCAAGCAATTATCATGGTTACGACGTATTCGAGTTGCCGCCGCCCTCGCAGGCGTGGGCTGCCAACGAAACCCTCAATATCCTCGAAGCCTGCGTGCCGAAATGGGCGCCTGGGCAGACGCTGGCGAGCCTCGGTCCACGTAATGCGAAATATTGGCACCTGATGGTGGAAGCCAAGAAACTCGCCTACCGCGACCTCTATGCATTCAACGCCGATCCGAATTTCGTCAAGGTTCCGCTCGACCGCCTGCTTTCGAAGTCGTACGCGGCGTCGCTGTGTGGACGCGTCGACCCCAACAAGGCCTCGCCGACCGGACCGAGGACCGGAACGGATCCGGGACTCGGCGACACCATCGTACTGTCGACCGCCGATCCCGAAGGCAACATGGTCTCATGGGTGAACAGCAACTTTGCCGGGTTCGGTGCCGGGATCACGGTGCCGGGCTACGGTTTCGTCCTCCACAATCGAGGCGCGCTGTTCACGCTTAACCCTGACAGTCCCAATGTGATCGCGCCGCACAAACGGCCCTACAACACTTTGTCGGCAGGTTTTGTCATGAAAGACGGAGAGCCCTTGATGACGATCCTGCTCATGGGCGGCGACATGCAGGCGCAGGGCCACGTGCAAGCACTGGTGAACATTATCGATCTCGGCGCCAACCTGCAGGCTGCAACCGATATGGCGCGGTTTCGGCACAACCAAGTGCCCAATGTGCTGCAGATGGAGTCCGAGCTCTACAAGCTTGTCGGCGCACCGTTGGGTGCGATGGGTCATAATGTCCAATCCACCAGCGGCTCGATCGTCGGGGGGTTCCAATCAATCATGATGGTCCCCGGCCCCGATATCGGGACGCCCGGCAGAAGCCGCGGCGGTTACTACCGCGCCGGATCGGACCACCGCAAGGACGGCCAAGCTGTCGGGTGGTGAACATCGATCACTTGCTCGGGCGGCTCAGGCGAGCCTACGCTGATGTGGCCCGTTGGCGTCGCCCTCTTTCGCGACATCGAAAATCCGAAGGGAGAGCTATCAATGATCCTGCGGCGAATGCGGCACCGCCGTTGCCTCCAGCGGTCACGCCGCCCGCCAGGCGAGGATCGCGGTCACGTCGTGTCGTCCACTATCGCGGGCGGCAGAAAGGCTCGCACCGGAGGCACTGGTTCGATCCTGGGATCGCGGAGGACAACATGGGTGCATGGGCAGTTGGCTATTGGCTAACCTCAGGCCGCGCCGGCTTTGCGGCGGCGGTCTTGGCGAGCGCTGCGACCATAGGCGTTTGCGGACGCGCAGAGGCGCGCCTCGTGCGGATCAATGTCGATACCACGACGGTTGTTGACCTTCCTGCTTTCGGTGCGATCGGGCCTTATCTGAAAATCTCGGGGACTTTCGACGGCGAGCTTGACCCTCACGATCTGCACAATGCGCCGATCGCAGATATCGATCTCGCTCTGCGCTCCAATGCCAAGGTGCGCTATACCTCGACGTTCTATGTTCTACGGCCGCTCGATCTTGCTAAAGGCAACCGCAGACTTTTTTATGATTTCGGGAATCGCGGCAACAAGCGCATCCTCGAATGGTTCAACGACGGCAAGGAATCCAACGACCCGACGACGGCTGCAGATTTCGGCAACGGCTTCCTGATGCGTTCGGGCTATAGCGTCGCCTGGAACGGCTGGGCCGGAGACGTTGCGGTTGGGCCGCACAAGATGAGCATCACCCTGCCGGTTGCCCTCAAGGCCGACGGAAAGTCGATCACCGGAGAGGTGGTCGCCGAACATATCCCCCGCGCGCGCGATGACGCGCAGTTCAAACTGCCATACCCGGCGATGACCACAATGCCGACCAATGGCAAGCTGACGCTGCGTCAGCGGCAAACCGATGCAAAAATTACGGTCGCGGACTGGAGTTGGGTTAACGAGGGTGAAATCGCGGTGCCCGCACCCGTGCGCGTCGAATGGATCTACGAATTCGTCTACGAGGCGAAGGATCCGAAAGTCATGGGCATCGGCCATGGCGCGACCCGCGATTTCGTCTCGTTCCTGAAATATGCGGGAAAGGACGATTTCGGAAATCCCAATCCGCTCGCGACGACCGGCTTGCGCGCCCGCCTCGGTGAGGAACGCGGGGGGCGCAGCCTCGAGGCGGTCTATAGCTGGGGGCGCTCGCAGGGCGGCCGCGTGCAGCGTGATTTTGTCCGCTATGGCTTCAACCAGGACGAGTCAAACCGGATGGTGTTTGACGGCATGATGCCGTATGCCACGGGCTCTGGCGGCAACATGTGGATGAACTTCCGCTTCTCACAGCCGACCGTCAGCGCACAACAGCACTCGCGGCGCTTCTCGCACGAGCCCGAGTTGCCCCACACATTCGCGGTGATAAAAGATCCGATCACGGGTGAGACCAGCGGCACTCTGCAAGCCTGTCTCGTAAGCGACTCCTGCCCGAAGATCTTTAGCATCGAAAGCGCCAACGAATACTGGAACAAGTCGAGCTCGCTCAATCACACGGATGCCAATGGCAAGGACTTGCGCACGGAGGACCTTGCCGCCAATGTTCGCCACTATTTCATCGCCAGCATCCAGCATAACACCGTGTTTGATGCCACGGCTCGAAGTGCGCGCGCCTGTCAGCAGCTTGTCAATCCGCTCTACAACGGTCCGGTGTTCCGCGCTTTGGCCGTTGCGCTCGACGAGTGGGTCCGGTTTGGGCAACGGCCACCCGACAGTATCGTGCCGCAGGCCGAGAATGGGACGCTAGTGCCGCCGGAAGCCGTGCATTTTCCGGCGATCCCGGCGACTGCCTACGATGGCTGGCCGAAATTGCCGGCGGTGCAATTCAACCCGCAGGCTATGAACGTGAACCTCGTACTCGACTTCACCAAAGTGCCGCCGCAGCCGAAAGGGCTGCGGTACGCGACCCTTGTCCCGCAGGTTGACCGTGACGGCAACGACCTTGGCGGCATCAGGCTTCCTTATCTGCAGGCGCCGCTCGGCACGTTCACCGGCTGGGGGCTCATCAAGCAGGAACTCGGCGGCGCGTCGCCGGACATCTGCCAACAACTGGGGCAGTTCATCCCATTCGCCAACACTAAGGCCGAACGCCTCGCAGTCTCGGACCCGCGCTTATCGATCGAGGAGCGCTATGCGAGCCAAGGCGAATATGTCCGGGCTGTGAAGGAGGCCGCCAGCGCGCTGATGCGCCAACGTTTTCTACTTATCGAGGATTACGACCGCACGGTCGAGTTGGCCTCGCAGAAGGGAACCGACGTCTGGAAAATACCGCGCTGAACGGTCGAAGGATAACCGGCGGGACCCTCAGATCAAGCCCAAGCCGATGACGTCACGTGGACCACGGAGACAGTCGCACGGCCAAATGAGAGGCGTGCTTGACGGCCGATACTTGTAAGTTTAATTGGCAAAGCCCATCTCTGCTTCCCAACCGTGGCAGTTTGCCAGCTGATTGCCCCCGATCGCACTGCCAAGCCCGCCCGCGCCAAGGAACGCCTCGAGGAACAACAAAATGGCGACAGAGCACCGAGAACTCGCAGTGTCTGCGACCGCCGTCCTGAGGGTAGAGCCTGACATTGCCGTGGTATCGCTCGCCGTTATCCGGACAGAAGACGATCCCAAGGCTGCATATAGTAAAGCGCATGACGCCACAGCCAAGGTTCGACGGTTCGTTACTGGCTTCGACCAAGTTGAACTCCGCTCATCAAGCGTGCGTCTCGTCCAAGTTCGAGGCGCAGACAACCAACCGATCGCCAAATTTAGCGCACGGATCAATCTAACGCTCTTGGTCAGGGAATTGACGGTCATAGAGCCGCTGATTATCGGTGTTTTAGAGGCCGGAGCCAACGAACTCGTCTCAACCGAATACACGACCAGCCGCTTCAGGGAGACCAGAGACCACGTGCGTCAGATGGCGCTTTCCGCGGCCCGGGAGAAGGCTGTGGCGCTTGCGGAAGGAGCAGGAGTTGAGCTTGGACCGATTATGCGACTCTCCGAGGGTTTTTTTGATCCCAATCGGCAATCCGGTGGACATGTCCCGTCCGCTCCAATCGATTCCGAAGATCAGGCCGGCGCAATATCGCCCGGCAGAATAGCCGTCGGTGCCAGCATGAGTGTCGTGTACAAGTTGGTGTAGAACCTCCAGACTGGCCAGCCGATGGGTGCGACCGAAGTCGGTGAGGCGGTGGGAGCCAAGGGGACGGGAGAGATATCGTTTTCCTGCGGGTGTTGCAGTTAGGGGCGTGCGTCCCGAGGCGTTTTGCCGGTCCAACGCTTAAAAGCATTCGTGAAAGCGCTGACCTCCTGATAACCGAGAAGCCAAGCAATTTGAGATATCGATAGGCCGTGGTCAGCCAAATATTGCGCGGCCAGGTCGCGCCTCAGGTCGTGCAGGACTTCTGAGAACGTTAAACTT
>Ga0126384_10001866_pt1 | contig 12644 bp, 15 predicted proteins | sample PanSoiMetPlot_36_FD_92543 | JGI IMG/M metagenome (GOLD analysis project Ga0126384, IMG submission 92543) | Tropical forest soil microbial communities from Panama - MetaG Plot_36 | ecosystem: Environmental > Terrestrial > Soil > Tropical forest > Bulk soil | place: Panama | collected 2016-02-17 | reverse complement strand
GCCTGTATCATACGATGGTCGCACGGGAAATGCCCACTGTCCCGCATAAATTTCTGGTGGGCTCGACGTATTGAAAGGTAAGTAATGACACTTCGAACCAAGTTCTCGCTCATTCTCGTTTCGGCCGCGCTCGCATTCTATGCAGGTTTTGGCGCATGGATTTCCACACGGGCACAACAGCCTGCGAATGACCCCAACATTCAACTCCGCATCTTCGACAATGTTCTGCAGCATATTCAAAACGATTATGTTGATGAGCCGAACATGGAAAAGGTGCGCGCGGGTGCCCTCCGAGGACTCGCGTATGGTCTGGATCCGTATTCAACATACCTGACCGCAGAACAGGTAAAAGATTTCAACGATGGCGCGCGGAAGAATGAAGTTGGCATTGGCGCTGAGCTATCTCAAGTGGCTTCGTACCTTTATGTGATTGCGCCAATGAAGGGCTCGCCCGCAGACGTCGCCGGTGTGAACTCCGGGGACATCATCGAATACATTGACGGGAAAGCTACACGAGACATCTCGCTGTACGATGCTAAGCAGTTGTTGAATGGTCAACCTGGTAGCGAAGTAAAGCTGAGGGTGCTGCGGGCAAATTCGCGCCCGCTGACGTTGACTGTCAAACGAGGGACATTCCGAGCTCCCGCGGCCGAGGCCCGCATGGAGGCAGGCAAAATCGGAGTTGTAAAGATCAACAGCCTGGGCGACGGTGAGGCGGCCGATGTGCGCAATCGAGTTCAGGAATTAACCAAACAAGGGGCCCAGAAGATCGTGCTGGATTTGCGCGACGCTGCCGGCGGAACGCTCGCTGAAGGCATTGCGGTCTCGAATCTCTTTATCAAAGACGGAGTCATTGCCCAGACCATTGGTCGAGAGAGCAAGTCATTGAAAACCTACACAGCCGATCCAAAAGCGGTAGTCTTTGCTGGTCCGGTAGTGGCAATTATCAACAACGGCACGGCAGGGGCTGCTGAGATTATTGCCTCGGCTTTGCTAGAAAGATCACGAGGCCAGGTCGTCGGTGAGAAGAGCTTCGGCGCTGGGGCAGAACAGCAACTCTTCAGCTTACGCGATGGAGATGGTCTGTTGCTGACAGTTGTTAAGTGGGCATCCGCAAGTGGAAAGCCATTTCTCGGCGAGGATCGCGCACGTTCCGGCGTGGCTCCGACAGTTGAGATCAAGACACCAGAGCTAGCCGACGCGACTGCGCCGGATGATTTGAGCGGCGATGACGATACCGTCAAGCCTGGATCACCTGACAAGAAGGATGCTACTCCTGAAACGAAACCGATCGAGGACGTTCAACTGAAGAAGGCTCTCGAGCTGCTGCGCGAAAGCAAGCCAGTCGCGGCACCAAAGGCAGCCTAGAAGAGATTTAATAACCGACTATTAGGAAACCGGCCGAGATTTAGAAACTCGGCCGGTTTTGTTTTGGACCCACTTGCAAAATCTCCGTTGAACAGGTCAGTCGCAGCACGCGGTAGTGGTGGGTCAGGATTGCGGATTGTTGATTGGGGAATCGGATCATTGAGTGCGCGTCGTGCTTGGATTCCGCAATCAACAATCCGCAATCTTTTAGGACTCATTCGCATTCCCATTTCGCATGGTGTGATTCCATATCGGGTATGCGCAAGGTTTGAAGTTGCTTCCGAATATTAGCTTTGGATTGCAATGCTCTTGCATTGTGCTCGAAAGACCCCAAAAACTGCGGAGAATCGGAAACTATGCGGTAATCTCCATTGTGTGGAATCCCCCTTGCTGAAGTCACAGTGGCTGACAGGTTTATTTGGCGGCTGAGACGATAATTCGAGAAGGAGATTCTGAACAATGATTATGACAAACAAAATCGTGGCTGTTGCCTTGATCACAGCGCTGGTTGGCGCGTCATTAGGCGCCGCGGTGATGCATTCCCGAGATACCACTCGGACTGCAGAGACTGCTACAACTGCACCGACCGCCAATACGGCAGACACATCTGCCAGCGAACAAAAGGTTCCGGCGGAGTTCACGACCGCAGAAGGACAAACGGCTTACAAGGTCGGTTTCTCTGATGGGTATGACGCTGCTACGACCAACAGGTCTTCAAGCGCAACTCGTTCGCGGGTTGTTTATCGTAACGTGAGCTCATCTCGAGGCAGCTCGCGACGCGTTTATTACGATTACAGCCAGCCGAGAGGCAGAAGCTTCTGGCAGAAGCACCGTGACAAACTGACGCTCGCGATGGGTACAGGCGGTGGCGCCCTGCTCGGTGGATTAGTTGGTGGTAAGAAGGGCGCAGGAATCGGCGCGCTGGCTGGCTTGGGCGGTTCAGCTTTGTACACCTACAAGCTGCGTAATCGCAACCACAATCGCTAAGTCTGTGGCAGGGACATGAAAGGAATGCGAAGAATAATCGTCAGTCTTTTCATCGTTTCCGGGATCCCCACAATCTTTGGAGGGGCAGCGTCACTTGTGATGGCTGCCCCTTCAAGTGTGTTCAGAGAGCAATCCCGCGGCGGTACAGTCCATAGCCCTCGCACTCCAGATACGTCAGGATCAGTCCCTCGCCAGGTTAGTTTTCGGGACGCGAGAGATCGTGGGCTCCTGGTTAGCGTGTGGGTGAACGACGCAGGGCCTTATACATTTGCTGTCGATACGGGTGCTGGCATTAACCTTGTTTCGAACCGTCTGGCGGCGAGGGCAGGCCTGACTGGCTCTGGGGCTGAGGTCACGTTGGGCGGAATCAGCGGCGTCTCATCGACACGTGGTTCGAGCACGACCTTACGTTCGATTGCCATTGGCGATCCGGATAATCTTTTGCGAGCCAATCAGCACGCAATCATCATCGGCAATATGCCGGAAGGCATTGACGGTGTTTTGGATCCTACAGAAGCTTATTCGCCTTTCGGGTTTTCGATAGACTTGCCCAATCGAGAGCTCAGCGCTTTCGATCCGAGACGAAATCCGCTTACAACTAATGTCGTACCAGAGGGAGGAACGGTTGTTCGGTGGTTGGGCAATGGTTCCAGTCGAAGACCGTTCGTCAGATTAGGCGACGGGCGGCTCGCACTCTTAGACACAGGTTCCAGACTCGGGTTAGCTATCAGTGAAGGTGGACCAGCGAGCGGTAGCCGCGGAAGATCAGGACTTCGCGATCTTGGTGGTGGACGAGTCGAGTCTGAAAGAGTTGCCCCCTCCACGATCAGTATTGGATCGATGACTCTCCGGCGCATACCCACTGATTTGCTTCGCGGCGCCGAGGCCGACGCGCCGATACTGCTTGGGCGCGACGCGCTTTATCCTTTTCGCCTCACATTTGATCCCGTCCAACGTTTGATCGAAATCGCCCCTGTCCGTTGAGAATCAACCGACCACAAACTTGCCGCGGATAAAAGCGGACTACGCGGATCTCAAGTAAAGAGGATTTGGGTTTCGCTTTTCTCAGATCCGTGTCCATCCGGGTTTATCCGGTGGCTAATCTTCACTCCGACTCTGCATCGTGCTGCGACTGTAAATCTGCTATTCTGTGCCCGCGCCAGATCAATTCGGCTTTCTCCGAAACTGTCATCGCTTGCCTTAAGGAGCAATGCAATTCATGCTTTCTCGAATTCGCGTTTCCAGCATTTCAGCTGTCATGTTCCTGATGCTGTGTGCAGTCGTGCCGGTGGTGGGACAGTCAACTGATGTTCGCTTTCCGACAGCGGTGGATAGTAACGAAGTTCTGGGCGCGATATCTGCGCGCGATATTGGTGACGCGCGACTAACAGATCACTTCTACACGTTCAACGGTTTTCCGGGCGACCTGCTTATCACGATTGATAGCAAGAATCTCAACGGTGACTTTGACGTGTTCACGGCGTCTGAGCTCCGGCCGGTTTTGAAGATCGTGGTGTACGCAGATAACTCGTCACCAGTCACGAAGAATGTTTTTCTGAGAAAGAATGAGAGCCTAATACTGCGCGTTGAGGCCAGGACGCCGAACGATGATGAAGGCACTTACAAGATTCATTTCGGCGGAACGTTCGCGCCGATCGCCAGGTCAGCTGCGAACAATGCGAAGTCCCCTATGGAGCCGACAGCAACGGCGTCCAGCAGCCGCAAGACAACTCGCGTCAACTCAGCCGGCGCGCGCATCGAAGAACCGGTTACGGAAGTAGCAGCCGCACCTGCGGAGAAGCCGACTCCTGAACCTGTCGAACAACCAGTTCCTACTGTTACCAAGACAACTTCGACTCGATCGACTGGGACTCGCAAGAGTACTCCGCGAGCTACGACGAGCAAGCCAACAACTCCGTCACGCACAACTTCGGAAAAAACCGAAGCTGCAAATACCGAAACGACATCTGCTGCGCCGACGTCGAAAGCGCCGGCAAAAACTTCGGGAACCTCGAAAAAGACAAAATCAACAGCGCCGACCGCGGATGTTGCCGCAACAGAGCCGGCCACAACGACCACAGTGCCCAAACCTGTTACTACGGCACGAACAAGCCGTAGCACGCCTCGTCCCAGTAAACCGGCACCCACAGCCGAAAATGGTCAGCTAAGAATTGACGTGAAGGGTGGCAGGCACATCGAGTACTCGATGATCAATGTAGCCAGGGTGACGATTGAAAACGGAGAGGTTGTGATTGTGACTAATGATGGACACGAGGAGCGCGTCCCGCTCACGAACGTCCTGCGCATGTCAATCGGACCCTGAGGTAAGGGCAAAGCGCTAAGAGCTGAGCGCTGAAGGGCTGAGAGTTCAGCTTGGCCTGGTCTACGTTAAGGGGTTATTTTGACTTCTTGTCGGTCTTCAGCTTGTCCAACCGCTCGCGAAACTGCGTGAGATCCTGACTGCTGGGATCAACCTTCGCGAGTTTTGCGATTGCTGCTTCGGATTCCGGGATCTTGCTCTGTTCGAGGTATACGACGCACATTCCAGCCAAAACGCGGACGTCATCTGGCTTCTTCACCAGCGCTGCCTTGTACCACTTTTCCGCTGTTTCGTAGTGCCCGGCGTCCATATTTACCATGCCAAGATTGGCCACGGTGTCGTAATTATCCGGCTGAAGCTGGTTCGCTTTTAGCAGGTAACCGATGGCGTCATCATAACGATTAATCCGGTAATACAACTCAGCGGCCTTAACCTGCGCGTCGAAGTTAGTAGGCTCTTTCCGCGCCAGGTCGAGTGCCGCAGTAACTTCGGCCTGCATCTGCCCAGGTGTCGATCCCTGGCCATCACCTGAGCCCGTCGGTGGGTGGTCGGGTGGAAGGTTTTGAGCTCTCGAGGCCGCAGCCGCAGGGGCAGCTTCGCGTTGAGTAATACTACTGGCCAACATAAAGCCGACGATGAAGCCGAGCAGTAAACCAATGATTGTGAAAAGGAGGTTGTCTCTGGTCATTACGAACTGTGCGCTAAGAAATCAGACTGTGATTACAAGGTAGATAATGATTATTCAGCTTCCGCATCCTTCAATAAGGCCCTGAGTTGTTCGCGGAGTTCGGGTCCATCGGTATGGCCGTGGACGGTAATCGCATGCAGCGTTCCAGCGTCGAGAACTTCTTCTTCAGTGCCTTCGATGGTCAGACTGCAGCCTCGCTCGCTGGGAAATGAACGACAATCAAGTACTTTGCGCTCGGACATTGGCGTACGCTCTCCTTGGCTCGATTCGAAAGTCTGTCGGGATAACTTTACTTGCTTGACGCGGATTTCGCCAATCGCTTTGCCTCATTGATTTTTGCTGAAAGCGATTCTTGAACTTCAGAATTGGGCGGTAGTGTGGGGAGGACCTTTTCCCAATACTGGATTGCCTGGTTGTAATTTTTTGTCTTGAAGGCAGCGTTACCGGCGAGCACCAAAGTCTTCAAATTATTTGGATCGATCTGAAGTGCTTTCGTAAGCAGCTCCGTAGGTTTGCCGTCCCAATCCTGTGATCTCGCCATCGACAAAGCGAAAGCGTATTCAGTCAGGAGATCAGCGTCATTCGGCGCAATTGCGGCGGCCTTTTCAAAAGCAGCGCTCGCCTCCTTATAACGTTGAAGCGTGCTGTACGAGCGGCCGAGCATAGCCCAACCGGGCCCATCATTAGGATTCTGTTCAAGCCGCTTCTCAAGCGCCGCAACGTTTGCCTCGATCCTTTGTTGAGACATCTCGCCTGTTTGATTGCCGGCAGATTCTGTGTTTTGTGCGGCAGTCGCAGTTTCTGCGGACAACGCTCGCGGCGTGCCAACTTTTAGGTACAGCAGTACAGCGGACAGGGGCATGACGAGCGCGACTGTGTAGGCAAGCTTGCGTGAAGACATCACAGCCTTGAGTTTAGTGGACTTCTGCTTGTCACTGCCCATGTCGGTCAGGAGCCGCCTCTCAATCTCTTCCCGGTCCTGTTCGTATTGTCCTTTTTCAATGATGCCGTTCTGCAAATCCGCTTCAAGCTCCCTCAGCTGATCACGATAAACAGCCAGGTTAGCCTCCCTGACTTCGGCAGCATGGTCTCTGGTCTCGGGTTGCAGCAGCGTAGGAAAAATGAAAAGCAAAGCTACGACAAGCAAGCCCGCACAGATCAGCCAGAACATTATCATGCGATTTCCTTTCCGGATTCCGATCGCAGCAGCTCAACAGCACGGTGATGATCTTCTACCGACAGAGGCTCTTCGTGGATCTGATCTCGGCGTCCTTTTATGTAGCGGAAGAGTATGCAAAAGCCGAGGGCAAGCAAGATGAATGGACCAAACCACAGCAGCAGCGTCTGGCGCTTCATTGGAGGGCGATAGAGGACGAAATCTCCATACCTCGCAGTCAGGTAAGCGAGAATTTCTTTGTCGCTCTTGCCGGCCTTCATCTGCTCGCGAATCTGTTGCTTAAGGTCCATCGCCAGCATGGCTTGAGAATCGGCCAGTGTCTCGTTCTGGCAAACCAAACAGCGAAGCTGTTGAGAAAACACACGGACCCGCTCGTCGAGCTCAGCATCATTTGATTCCTGAGCAGCAGTCAGGAAGGAAAGGGAGAGCGCCAGTAATATGCCCAGCAGTAAATATTTCATTCTTGATTCAGTTTTTCGACCAGCGGAATTAGCTTCTTTTCGATCGTATCGGCGTCGAACGGTCCGATCTGTTTGAAACGAATCACCCCGTTCTTGTCAATCAAATAGGATTCGGGCGCACCGTAGACGCCGTAATCGATCGCGACCCGGCCATCGAGATCAGAGACACAGAGCACGTAGGGATTTCCTAACTCACTAAGCCAGCCGATGCCATCTTCGCGCTGGTCTTTCCAGTCGAGGCCATAAATTGGGACTTTGCGGGTACGCGAAAGTTGCAGTAAGTAGGGATGTTCTTCACGACACGAAACGCACCAGGATGCCCACACATTCAGCAGCCAAACTTTTCCCCTCATCTGGTCCGCGGAGAACTTCTTGTCTGGGTTGTGCAGTTGCGCGAGCTGAAACTGCGGTGCGGGTTTATTGACTAGCGGTGACGGTACTTCATGTGGATCGCGGCCAAGCCCGATTGCCAGGAACGCTAACAGGCCGAGAAAAATAATCAGGGGAATCAGGTAACGCATGATGTCTCCGAATAAATCAATTTGAAGCTTCCGCTTCGGAAACGCGCGCTACGGCTGGCGCAGGCGTCGGTTTTACGGCCGCAACTGCTTCGCGAGATTTCCTTGCAGCCAACGCGTAACGCCGATCGCTGATGGCCAGTCCGCCCCCAATCGCCATCAAAACCGCGCCTCCCCAGATCCAATCCACAAATGGTTTGTAGTGAACGACCACTGCCCAGGAGCGACCGTTGTTTGCAGGATCCCCGAGCGAGATGTATAGATCGCGAAACAAGCCCGTGTCGATCGAGCTCTCCGTCATCGCATTTTCCTGCGCGTTGTAAATGCGTTTTTCCGGATTCATCGTGCGAATCACCGTCTTGCCACGGATCACGTCAATGTTGGCTCGCACCGCTCGGTAGTTTGGTCCCTGAACGCTGGTAACGCCGTTGAATTTGAAATCATATCCGGCTACGTTCACGACATCGCCGACGCTCATGGTGGAATTCTTCTCGGATTCGTATTGAGTTACAAAGCTAACGCCAACGATGAATACAGCAACGCCGATGTGTGCGACCTGCATGCCGAAGTAACTGCGAGATTGCATGCGCAACTTCTGAAAGAAGCTGAGTTGGCCGGATGTGCTCTTGAGCCTGTCCCAAATTCCAAGTGCCACAGTCGATGCTATCCAAAGCGCCAATAACAGGCCGAGACTAACCAAAGCTTTCCATTTGCCGAGCACCAGCGGCACCAGCAATGCGGTTAAGAGACTGGCCCCAAAGGCCCAGCGCAGTCGCACTGCCAATTCCGGAAGGCTAGCCTTTTTCCAGCGAGCAATCGGTCCTATTCCCATCAGGAATGCGGCAGGCGCCATCAACGGTACGAAGACGGCATTGAAGTAAGGTGGTCCGACAGAAATCTTACCCTGATCCAGTGCCTCAATTATCAAGGGATATAACGTACCCAAAAGTACTGAGCCCGCGGCCACGGTGAGCAGAACATTGTTGGAAAGCAGCAGCGACTCTCTGGAAACCACGTCGAACTTCGAACCGAGTCCTACGTGCTTCGCTCGTATGGCGTAGAGCAGGAGCGAACCACCAATTACGACCAACAGGAACACCAGGATGAAAATGCCGCGCTTCGGGTCAACAGCAAAAGCATGAACCGAAGTAAGAACGCCCGAGCGCACAATAAACGTTCCTAACAAGCTTAACGAGAACGCCGCGATCGCAAGCAGCACAGTCCAACTCTTGAACCCACCGCGTTTCTCCGTCACAGCCAGCGAATGAATCAGGGCAGTGCCAACTAACCACGGCATGAACGAAGCATTCTCAACTGGATCCCAAAACCACCAGCCGCCCCAACCCAGCTCGTAATAGGCCCAAAAGCTCCCCAGCGCTATTCCTATCGTCAGGAACATCCACGCAACGGTAGTCCAGGGTCTTGACCAGCGAGCCCAGGCCGCATCAAGTCGTCCCCCAATCAGCGCGGAGAGGGCAAAAGCAAAGGCTACCGAAAATCCAACGTAGCCCATATAGAGCATTGGAGGATGCGCAACCATTGCCGGATCCTGCAGCAGCGGATTTAGATCGCGGCCGTCCGGAGGAACCGGAAAGATTCGCACGAATGGATTCGATGTCAGCAGCATGAACAGCAAAAACCCGACGCTGATAAAACCCATCACGCTTAGGACTCGGGCCAGCATGTCTTCAGGCAGGTGCCTGCTGAAAAGTGTCACCGCGACGGTCCAAAATCCCATCATCAACGTCCAAAGCAACAGAGAGCCTTCGTGCGAACCCCAGGTTGCTGCGAGGCGGTAGTGCGGCGGCAGATGTGAATTGGAATTAGTGGCAACGTTCAGCACTGAAAAGTCGTTGCTGATAAATGAATACGCGAGGCAGCCGAACGCAATTGCTACAAATATAAACTGTGCTTGCCCCGCCGGCACCGCTACAGCCATCCAGGAACGGTTGCCACGAGCCGCGCCAATCATTGGCAGACTGGCTTGAGTTATTGCCAGCAGCAACGCCACGATCAAAGCGAATTGTCCGATTTCAGGAACCATGAAATTGTGTTACCGATCTACAACAGTCTTGGCAGCATCGCGGTCATGCTTCGCAGCGTCAATCGCTTTGCCTGCCTCGGGTGGCATGTAATTCTCATCATGTTTAGCCAGAACTTGTGTCGCATGAAAGACACCATCGGCGCCAATCGTTCCTTCAACGACGCAACCGCGGCCTTCCTTAAAAAGATCGGGAACAGTGCCCTTGTAAACTACGGGAACGCTCTGAGCTGTGTCAGTCACTACGAAACGACCTCCCAGCCCATCGCTATCACGCTTGTGACTGCCTTTTTCCACGAGACCACCGATGCGGAACGTCCGATTGGTCTGTACCTCTTTCGCAACAACTTGTGTTGGCGTATAGAAGAAGACGATGTTGGTCTTCAGCGCATTCAGAACCAGCGCGGTTGCGCTTCCCAGCGCTACCAAGCCAACCACAATGAAAATCAATTTTTTGTGACGAGTCTTCATAAATTGCTCACTCGCTTAGGTGCGGATTGCGGCCACGCCGTAGCTGCAAATTTTTACGCCGCTGCCGAAGAAACAAAACCTCTCCGCCAAGGGCAACCAGCGCTATCGCGTAGGAACCCCACACGTAAAAAGCATAACCACCCATTGATAAGAATTCAGACCAACTTCTCATACTGACTCCATTCCGGAAAACTCCGTCGCGGCGGCTGTGGCGGGAACCACTCGCCCGGCTTCCTGTTCACGTTCGATGATGATGCAACGCAAGCGAGCCAGCACAACTGCCACTGAATACAGCCAACATGCCGCCAACATTATGAACATCGCTGCAAGCATCGGCGGCGCCATGGTCGGTTTATTCAACAGCCTTATGGTAGCTCCCTGGTGCAGAGTGTTCCACCATTGAACAGAAAAATAAATGATGGGTATGTTGATGACACCAACGATCGCGAGCACCGCGCCGGCGCGATCGGCTCGTCTGCGGTCGTCGATAGCGGCCTGCAAAGAAATGAAACCTATGTACAAGAAGAGGAGAATCAACGTGGAAGTCATGCGTGCGTCCCAAACCCACCAGGTGCCCCACGTCGGTTTTCCCCAAAGTGAACCGGTGGCGAGCGATAAAAACGTAAACATCGCTCCGGTGATGGAAAGGGAAGTAGCCATCATCGAAGCGAGCCGGGCGTTAAAGGCCCACCCTATACCCGCGTAAGCAGCCATCAGAACGTAAAGCAGCATACCCATCCAGGCAGCCGGCACGTGAATGAAGATTATGCGATACGCGTCACCCTGCTGGAAATCGATTGGAGCTACAAAGAAGCCGACATACAAGCCGACCACGAACAGAATTGCGGCGGGAATCCCAAACATGGGCACCAACTTGCCAGCGAGCCGGTAGAAGTTGGATGGCGACGCGTATTTGTACCAATTGATCTTCATAACTTTCACCCATTCATCATGATCGGTAACCTCGTCGATTGTTGCCCGCTTGTCAGTGGTCAGTTGCACGCGAGCTTTTACTTCAATGATGCATTCAAGGATCGCCACACAACTGACAACAGACCTTACTCCAAAGATATCCTTAGGGCGGCGCAAGTCGCCCAGGGCGCGAATGCCAGCGCCAGAATCAGAACCGCTCCCAGCAGCGACAGGTGCGACTGAATATTCGAGCCGGCAATACTGGCATCTACAGCAAGCGCTCCAAAGATCAGGACCGGGATGTACAACGGTAACACCAGCAACGCCACCAGGACGCCGCTACCTCGCAATCCCAGGGTCAACGCGGCTGCTATTGATCCAATCAAACTCAACACCGGCGTTCCCAGAGCCAGTGAGAACATAAGCACCAACAATGTATCTCGCGAGAGTCCGAACTGAACTCCGAGCACCGGGGCTACCAGAATCAGCGGGACTTCCGAGACCAGCCACTGGGCAAACACCTTTCCAAACACAATCAGATAAAGTGGCTGCGGCGTCAGCAACAATTGCTCGAGCGTCCCATCCACGTGATCATTCGCGAACAATCGTCCCAATGACAGCATCGACGCCAGTAGAGCCGCCACCCACACAACGCCGGGCGCTATTGAGCGCAGCAGCTGAGGATCGGGGTTCGTGCTAAGCGGAAAGAGACTCACGACGATGACAAAGAAGAACAGGGTCGCCAGTACGTCCGCTCGGCGCCGCCACGCCAGCATCAGATCTCGCCACACGATCCAGCGAAACATTGAAAATGTCGAAGGCGAACTCACAGCGCGAGTTGAATCCGCTGAAAAGAGCCTGCGGACAAATCAAGGTTCTGGTGCGTAGCTACAATAGCTATGCCGCCGTTTTCAAGATGTTGAGTTATCAAAGATTGCACCAGCGCAACAGCTGCCTGGTCAAGTGACGTTAGTATCTCATCAAGCACCCAAAGCGTCGTTCGGACGACTCCAAGTCGCGCCAGCGCCAGTCGTCGTCGTTGGCCTTCGGACAGCAGCCTGGCGGGCAATTGCTCACGCCCATCCAGTCCAACGTGCAGCAAAACCTGCTCCGCAGCCTCCGCTGAAATATCAACGCCCGTTAATCCGCAGGAGCAACGAAGATTTTCAATGGCAGTCAGATCATCTTTAACGCCGGGACGATGCCCCAGGTAAGTGAGATCCGCGAAATAATCCTCGCCCAGAGCGCGGATCTTCTCACCCTTCCAACGGATGTCGCCCTCAGCCGGCTCCAGCAGTCCGCTGATCATTCGCAGCAGGCTCGTTTTTCCAGAGCCATTCGGTCCTGTAACCTGGACCCAGGTGCCGGGTGGCGCGGAAAAGCTCAAGCCGCTGAACAAGCGACGCTCGCCGCGAATGCATCCGAGGTTGGCAATTTCCAGTATGGGGGACTACTCCTCGTTACCTGAAGTGACGGCGCCATTGTACGTGAAGTTTGTCAGGAAACGCATTCAGTGGGAATAGGTCCTGGTTCTTTGGACTTAGGTCTTCGTTATATAACTGATGTGGATAAGTTTTTCAAAGACCAAAGACTTGGCTTGGCTACGTTCTCGGTAGGGATTCGACTGGTCCGCCAAGCTTCTGCCATTCTCGCCAACCGCCTTTGAGAAATCGCACTCGCTTGAAGCCGGCGTCCATCAAG
>Ga0126384_10001865_pt1 | contig 12644 bp, 9 predicted proteins | sample PanSoiMetPlot_36_FD_92543 | JGI IMG/M metagenome (GOLD analysis project Ga0126384, IMG submission 92543) | Tropical forest soil microbial communities from Panama - MetaG Plot_36 | ecosystem: Environmental > Terrestrial > Soil > Tropical forest > Bulk soil | place: Panama | collected 2016-02-17 | reverse complement strand
TTGGCCAATTTGTGCGGTCTCGTCCGAACGGATGATTATCGCATCCCGTCGCTTGGGCGCTCCTGTCGTATCATTTACGTCCTCCCATCGCCCAACATCGACGCTCTTGCGACTTTCGTCTGCTGCGGCGACCGCCCTTCTCGTCGGGGCGTTTTGGGCCCTGCCGGTGTGTCCGAGCGCGGCGGCGTCCGATCTGCGATTCCAGCTCTACGATGGATTCGATGGCGCCAACTGCAGGTACTTTAATGCAGGTGCAGGACTTCCTTGGCGGCATGAGCTCGGCGACTGGCGCGATGCAAACGGTCAATCGCAGGGCGAATCGCCTTTCGCGCAAGTCACGATCGAAAGCGGGACGGCGCCGCTGTCCATCGAATGGGACATCACGGCGTTGGTTCGCGGATGGGCCGCTGGCAGCTATCCAAACAGCGGGTTTCTGCTCGCCCCGGTCGACGGGGCGCGTCCGGTTGCGTTTGCCAGCAGGGAAGCGGGTGCGCGCGAACTGCGCCCTCGGTTGACGGTGGAGATTGCCGGCATGGAGCAGCCTCGGATTCTGCCGCCCGTCGCCGACAGCACGCTCGACTGCTCGACGAAACGCACGCTGGGTGCTGAGAACGAGTTGCGTGTCGGCGCGGGTGCACGGGCCGTGATGCAGTTCAACGTCGCCGGACTCTCGGGGCAAGACATCACGAAGGCGACGCTCGAGATGACTGCGCTTCGCTCGGCCGGGGCGACGATCGGCGTATTCAGGGTCGAACCGCCCGTTTCCACGACGGCGGCCGCGGCCGCGGCGCACACGGGGATCGCGGCAGCGTATCCGCGTGACCTTGGCATCGAGCGCGACCCCGCAGTCATCATGGCGACCGGATTCGAATCCCCTAAATGGCTTGCGGATTGGAGCTACCTGAGCGAAGGCAGTCACGCTGATCGAATCGAGCGCGACGAGAAAGGACGATTCGAGCCTTTCGTCGGACGGGCTCTGCGAGTGGAGGTGACCCAAGGGGAGAACTTCGGCCTCGACATGGGCTTCGATTTCAAGTCCAAAATCGGCTACGAGCCGGAGGAGATCTATTTTCGCTACTACCTCCGTTTTGCCGATGACTGGGACCCCACGGTAGACGGCGGCAAGTTGCCGGGGATCGCAGGCACCTACGGGAAGGCGGGCTGGGGCGGCCGCAAGGCCGACCCCACCGTAGGATGGTCGATGCGCGGCTCGTTCAATCGAGCGCCATCAGCCGCCAATCCGTTGCACGGCCACATCACTATTGGCACCTATGCATACCACGCGGCGATGGAGGATAACTTCGGCGACCACTGGCCGTGGATCAAGGATGGCCTGGGCGTGCTCGAGAGGAATCGTTGGTACTGCATCGAGCAATACTTCAAGGTCAACACCCCTGGTTCTCGAGACGGCGTCATCCGGGGGTGGATCGACGGACGGCTCGCCCTTGAGAAGGACGATGTCTACGTGCGAGACGTCCCGTCGATCAAGATCGAGCAGGTCTGGATGGACGTGTACCACGGCGGGACGGCCCCGGCCGCCCGCAACATGCATCTGTACATGGACAACGTCGTGATCGCCAAGAAGCCGATCGGGTGTGTAACACGTTGACGACTACGACTTGGGCTCGCGGACCTCGCGAGTTCGGTGAATCCCTTCCCTATGCTAGGATTCAGCGTTCAGCTTCGGGCGGGCCGCTCCCGCCGCGACAGTCGCATTCGACCTATGACCATTCGTTCTGATTTCGCTCTGCGGCGCAGCACTCGACAAGCAATGCTGATTGGCAAAGGTGCGTTGCTGTGGATCGTCGCGGGAACCGCAATCGGTGCCGTCGACGTCCACCGGGCCAACGACTATTACGCCAACAAGGGGTCGCCGGCAATCGCGAATGTCGAGAGTTTCCACCTGGGACCCTGCGAGAAACGACTGGCCGAACGCGACTATCCCCGCACCCTGTCGGAGTGCGGCTTCATTCTGAGAATATTTCCCAATCATCCCACGGCGCTCCTGCTGACGGCCGACGCCTGTGCGCAGTGGAAGTCGCCAAAGTGCATGCTCGACGACGTGTTTGCGCAGGCGATCGCGATCAACCCCAAGGCCGCAGAGACCTTCGTCGTCCAGGGCATCTACCGTACCCGCACTAAGCAATACGACCAGGCAATCCAGAGTTTCAAGTATGCGCTGGAGCTTCAGCCGAACCTGATGAACGCGCACTACAACATCGCGCTTGCCTATCTGGAGACGCAGCAGTTCGATCTCGCGAACCAGCACGCGCAGAAGGCTTACAGCCTGGGCGCCACGCTGCCAGGGCTGCGGGAACGACTGACGAAGGCAGGCTATTGGAAGCCTGTCCAGCAGCAGAGCGACGCCGCTCCGGCACAAGCGAACGCTCCACCCCCAGGGACGGCAGCTCCCGCAGCGATGCCCGCAAAGCAGTAACTCAGGCCGCGCGGCCGGCTCGCGGCCAATGGCTGACGAATCTTCGCACCACCCGCCGTCCACAACGCACGGCACGAGCGGTCAGAGCGGGTCAAGCACCCGTGTCAGGCTGGTATCGTCTACCGCCGAATTCTTGGCGCTGCGCGACCAGTGGAATGCACTGGCCTCATCCTCGCCGATGTGCTCCGCATTTTCGAGCCATGAGTGGTTTGATGCGGCATGGCAGTGGCGACAACAGACAGCACGGCTGAACCTGCTGTGCTTCTTTTCTGGGCAACGGCTCGCAGCGGTGCTACCGCTCGTGCTGCAGGACGCTACGACACGCGGTCTACGCGCGCGGGAGCTCGCATTCCTGACGGTCCCCGACACCCAGGCATGTGACGTGATCGTGGCCGACGCGGACAGAGCATCGGCGAGCGCAGAATTCGCCGCGGAGCTGAAGCGCAGGCGCAGCGAATGGGACGTGATGCGGCTTCATTATTTGCGTCCGGGATCGGTTGCCGCATCAGCAGTCCGTACTGCGCTCGAAATCGAGCGCTTCGCGACCCACACTGCTGCAGCGCCAGGCAACCCGTTCATTGCTCTGGACTCGAGCTGGGAGGCGTATTACGCAACGCGAAGCCGTCGACTCAAGAAATCGAACAATCTGGTTGCCAACCGCCTCCACAAAGCCGGAGAAGTACACATCGAGTGGCTGGCGCCCGCCGCCGGTTGCATCGGCTACGAGAGCTTCGTCGAGCGGGCGATTGCGATCTCCGCCAGGAGCTGGAAGACCCGCACCGGGAATTCTCTAGACAATCCGGGCCCCCAGGCTTTCATCCGCCGCCTCTCGGAGGGTGCGGCGCGGCGCGGATGGCTCTCCCTCTGGGTCCTTAACCTGAACGGCCGGCCCCTTGCGATGGAATACCAGCTCGTTGCTGACGGGAACGTTTACGGCCTGCGTTCCGATTTCGACGCCGAGTTCGACGCGATCTCTCCCGGTACGCACCTTAGCGGGCACCTCGTGAAGCACCTCTTCGACCGAGGGCTCCACCGCTATTACATGGGCCCTGGAAACAACGCGTACAAATATCGATGGACCGATGAGGTCGAGCCCGTGGAGGAGCTGACTGTTTACGGGCGAACAATCGCCGGACGCTACCTTGCTGCGTGGGAGACCACCCTCAAGCCTATCGCGAAGAGATTGCGGGACCGGATGCACGACCCTGCTTCGTCGCCTGAACGATGAACGCGTGTGACGCCAGCGCGCCGAGCACCGGAACGTATTGCAGGGTCCTGGCGACAGGGGACGACTCGATCACTCGCTGCAGCGAGTAGGAGCGGGCCGGCATGATCGGCATCCAATGCAGCCGGACGTCGGCCAGACCGGCGTCCCGGCATAGCTTTTTGACGCGAAGCGGTGACTCGTAGCGGAGATGTTGCGCGTTCCCGAGCACCTTCCTCCGCAGCGTGCCGAACGCATGGATCAGGCACCAGCCGTTAAGCGCGTCGATCCACAGCTGCCCCCCGGGTTTCAGCAGCCTGACGAGCTCCGTCAGCGCAGTAGCGCTCTGCTCGAGCGCCTGGGTTACACCCAAGCAAAGGATCCCGTCGAAATGCTCGGGCCCGAACGGAAGACGGCGAACATCGGCTACCGTGAAGACGGCGCCGATCAATTCGCGGGCGACAGCTTTGCGAAGCGTCGGCAGCGAATAGTCGACGCCAACGACCTCGTGTCCGTGACGCAAGAGGATTCGGGTGTAGGTCCCGGCTCCGCAGCCCGCGTCAAGCCACCTCCCGGGCTCGCCGGGTTTCCAGAGACCGAGAAATCTTCGAACCCGTGCATCCAGACCGGTCGTGGTCCATCCCGCAATGCCGGCATCGTCGTCGCGAAGGTCGGCAAACTCCTCGAACCTGGTTCGCCATTGATCCTCGAACCGGGGAGCCAACGGTGTTTCTCCAGTGGGAGCTCGACGCGGTCTATCCGCCCTGCGGGCGCAAGCGAGGCTGCTCGGTGATCGGCAAGGGCTTCGGGACGACCGGAATCTCGCTGATGCGCCGCTCGACCACGATCTTGGTCAGTACCAGCACGATCACTAGGATGTATGGATAGTCCCAGTAGGCAAGGCCGAGGAAACTGCCGCCCACCCAGAATCCAATGAGCCCGGCCTGGATCATCGCCGCCAGATCTCGCGCCCACGTCATTTCCGGGCGATCCCGGGTCAAGCTGATGATCTGCGACCCGGTACGCCAGCTGAGAATCCAGAGAAGTAAGAACAACCCCAGCCCAACGAACCCCTGCTCGCCCAGCATCTGGAACCAGATGCTATGCGGATCCAGAGGACGCTCTTCTGGCGCGTATCGCGCGTAGGCTTCTTCCTGAAACGCTTCGAAACCGCCGCCGCCAATCGGCCGGTTCAGTGCGAGATTGGTTGCAAACCGCCACGCGCCCAGCCGCCCCATCGCAGACTGATCCTGCTCATAGGTCTCGATCGTCGAGATCTTCGAATGCCATGTCTCGGGCATCAGAGAGAAAAGCGTCGCCGCAAACACGGCAAGCACGAGACCAAGCACGATCCGTTTACGGCTCTTGATCCAGAGAAAGGCGGCCATGGCGCTAAGCGCCAGGAATCCGCCTCGGGAGTAGGAACCCAGAATCGATATCGCGATGAGCACCATCGATGCGGTCGCCGCATGCCTTAGCCAACGATTCTGAGTCTGCATCTGCAGCCAGCGCATGAGAGGCAGGGTGACGACAAGCGCAAGGGCGATCTCTGTATTGCCCGAGATAAAGCCGCCGTCCGGACCCAGCACCATCCCTCCTCCACCATGGGCGATCGTGTAGACACCTCCCTTGATGCCAAAGAAGGCGATGGACAGCGTCGCTACCAGGACCAGCGCGCGGACTCGCTGCTCCGATTGCATCACGATCAATGTCAGAAAGATGAAGAATTGGATCTTGATGACCTTCTCCCACTTCGGCCAGGCCTCGTTGGGGAAAAGGCTGAAGGCCACCGTCGTGATCGTCATCCAGAGGACCAGCATCAGTAACACGACGACAGGCGGCGTAAGTGGAAGCTTCTTCGGTTCCTTTGAGATCAGTATCCCGATCATTGTGACGATCGCGATAATCATCGCAAACGGAAAGTTGTAGGCGAACCCCCACGTCATCTTGTGCGGATTCATCAACCCCACCCACGTCCACAGCAGAATGCCCCAGTGCGGACGGAACAGGACCACCGGCAACAAGCCGAATATGAACGCGGTGAGTGCGAGGTCTCTGAGAGCGCCCATCGTAGGGTACAGCCGCTGCTACAATGGAACCATTCTACTATCCCGACGCGGTTCGCAACCGTCGAGCCGACACGCCGCATCCAAATGTCCAACCGGGATGATGCCAGAGCGTCCAGTCCGGGCAGTCTGGACACATTGTTCGCTACACCCGAATGGTTCGCGATCTGGTCCGCTGCCTTCGGTAGTAAAAGTTACAACGTCTGGCGGCCCACCGACCCCAAGCGAGACCTTGCGATTCCGTACTGCCGCCAACTGGTCAGAATCGGTGGCCTTTCCTTGCCGATCGTTCGGGGAGCGAGCAACGATTACAGCCCGCGCTACGATGTCCTCGGGGGAGATCACAGTTCGATCGACCCCGACGAGATCCTCCGGGAGCTCGAGGTCTCGTGCATGGATTTCTACGGCGTCTCGGAACAGTCTCGCCTGCTGAAGGGCTTCGAGCGATACGGTGATCGTGAGCTTATCCAGCGCGACCTCTTCGAGAGTACCTCGTTCGTCGATTGCACTCTGGATTGGGATTCGTACTGGGCGAGTCGCGGTAAGAATCTGCGCTCGAATCTACTGTCGATCGAAAAGAAACTGCATGACTCACGCGTCGAGATTCTGCGCTTGTCCGAATGGGAAGACATAGATCCTCTTCGCGACACGATCTACGAAGTCGAAGCATCCGGATGGAAGGGCCGTGGCGGCACGGCGATCATTCAGAACGAGCGAGTCAAGGCTTTTTACGATGAGCTCTTGCGCGACTTCTCCAGGCGCGGTCTCTTGCGCCTGTTCCTGCTGAAAATTGACGGCGAGTTCGTCGCGTTCGAGTTGAACACGCTCTATCGCGGTACCTTGAGCGCTTTGAAGGGCGGCTTCCGCGAGTCTCATTCCAGGCTATCGCCGGGACAATACCTACGCTATCGGTTCCTGCGCGGGGCCTTTGGCGAGCCCCAGGTGATGTTTTACGATATGCTCGGCCCAGCCAGCGAAACGAAGACGCGATGGGCAACGGGATCCGAGACTCTGCTTACGGTCCGCGCGTTCCGACGCAGCTTGACCGGCTTGCTGTTTCGCGCACGCTTCGTTGCGGGGCCGAGGATCAAGGCATATCTCGGTAAGGCAGCCGCGCATTCCAAGCCCGCCTAGCGGGCTAGTCTAGTCTTCATGCATAGCGCGATAACCAGCAGTGCGATCGGGGCGCCGGCTTCCGACGCAACGCAGGCGCATGGTCGGATAACGCTTTTCGACTTCGCCGTCATCGCGCTGCAACTCGGGCTGGTGCTCGTGCTGTTTCGCCAGTTCCAGATCGAAAGCACGGCATTCCTTCAGCTTGCCGCGATCGTATTTGTGGCTTTCGCGGTTCACGCGTTTCTTCCCCTGCGGATGCGCCTGCCCTTTTTCGCGGTGCTGAGCGTAGTCTCGGTGCCTTTGGCGATGGGGCTCAGCAACGGCCTCTGGATCCTCGCGATCGGCTCCCTGTTCATAGCAATCTGTCATCTGCGCGTCTCGATCAATTTGCGAGCGACCGCCTTGCTGCTCGTCGCCGCATTGCTCGCAGCGCAGCGTGCGACTCTGTTGCCGTTTCCGTGGCACGACGCGATATGGCCGATCCTCGGTTCCATGTTCATGTTCCGGCTGATCGTGTACTTCTACGACCTGCGGCACGACAGCACACCGGTGACGCTCGCGCAATCGGTTGGTTATTTCTTCATGGTGCCGAACGTATGCTTTCCCTTGTTCCCGGTTGTTGACTCCCAAGCTTTCCGCCGCAGCCATTACTCAGTCGATGCGCGCCAAACGTATCAGCGGGGCATCGACTGGATGGTGCGAGGTGTCGTTCACCTGCTTCTGTATCGCTACATCTACTACTACCTAACTCTCGCGCCGTCGGAGGTCACGGATCCGGCGCAGTTCTCGCAGTACATCGTTTCGAACTTCCTGCTCTACCTCAGGGTCTCGGGTCTGTTCCACATGATCGTGGGGATGCTGTATCTCTTCGGTTTTCACCTGCCAGAAACACACAATCGGTATCTCCTCGCGTCCAGTTTTACCGACTTCTGGCGGCGCATCAACATCTACTGGAAAGACTTCATGCAGAAGGTCTTCTATTTTCCAATGGTGTTCGCGCTCAGGCGTTTCGGCACGACGAAGGCCATCGCGATATCGACGCTCCTGGTGTTCTTGCTCACCTGGGCTCTGCATTCCTATCAATGGTTCTGGCTGCGTGGCGTCGTGCTGTTCGCCTGGCACGACATTCTCTTCTGGGGCATTCTCGGCGTCCTGGTGGTGGTGAATTCTGTCTATGAGCTCAAGTTCGGCCGCCGGCGTAGTCTCGGCAAGCAGGTGATGACATGGCGCAGCGTTGTCGTGACGATTGCGAAGAGATACGCGATGTTCTGGACCATCTGCGTTCTTTGGTCGCTTTGGACATCGGAATCGATCGCTGACTGGATTTCCCTCTGGTCGGCCCTCAGAGGTCCGTATACGGTCGAGGTGCTGCTGTATCCCGGGATCGTTCTCGCAGTGATAGCACTTGGCAGCATCCCGATGCCGAAAGCGGAGACCGCGAAGACGCGGCAGGAGGCCTACCGTGCCTGGGCTCTCGACCGGGCAATTGCGGTGGCGTTGCTGGTCGGGTTGATTGCAGTCTCGATCCAGGATGTGCATACCAGGCTCGGGACGCAGGTCGCGACGCTGGTGCATTCATTGCGTTCAGGGCACCTGAGTCGACTCGACAATGCAAAGCTCGAGCGGGGGTATTACGAAGGGATCCTTTCGGTCGATCGGTTCAATTCGCAGCTCTGGGAGGTGTACTCCAAGAAGCCGTCGAATTGGCTCGAAGTCGAGAATACCGGCCTGAAGCGCTTCGTCGGAGGGTTTGCTCAGGCCGATCTCGCACCCTCCTCTGTAGCGACGACGAAATACGGCACGATCACGATCAATCGCTGGGGCGGACGTGACAAGGACTACACCGAGGTCCGCCCGCCCGACACCTTGCGGGCGGTCGTGCTTGGACCGTCACTTGTCATGGGATGGGGCGTCGATGACGATGAGACATTCGAACGGGTGCTCGAGGACCGACTGAACCAGGAGCCGCTTAGTCCCCTTTTCAAGCATGTCGAACTGCTCAATTTCGGAGTGCCCGGCTACCAGCCGCCCCAGCAACTGGTCGCATTCGACAAGACATCCGCTTTGCAGCCGAATGCGCTCCTTTATATCGCGGCGGGACGGGAGATGCGCCGCTCGGCTGATTACCTGGCGCAAGTGGTTAGAAAGCGCTTGGTGATCCCCTATCCGGCCCTGCAGGCGATCGTGGACAAGTCGGGAGTGCGTGCCGACATGGATGAAACGACTTCGCTCAAACTGCTGGAACCGTACCAGTCCGAGATTCTGAAGGTCATTTACGGCTACCTCGTCGAGCAATCAATAAACCGTGGTATTCGGCCCGTCTGGATCTTCATCCCGCAGGCCCGGGCCGGGAGCTGGCAGGAGGAGACGCCCGCAGTTCTGAAGATCGCCCAGGAAGCCGGCTTTGGCACGATCGATCTGTCGGATGTCTACGAGGGCTACGACCTCGGGAGCGTCCGCCTCGCCGAATGGGACGATCATCCGAACGCGCTCGGTCACAGACTGATCGCCGATCGCCTGTACGCGGCGATAGCTGCCAATCCAAATCTGCTATTCGGCAGCGAGCCGACCGCGAAGTAATGCTCGAATCACGTCTGGAGCCGCCAGCCATGAGCGATGCCGTCCGCGACAAGATCAAGGATTACATAATGCAAGAGTTTCTCCCGGGAGAGGACCCGAGCGAACTTACTGCGACGACGCCATTGATCAGCGGGGGAATTCTGGATTCCATCGCAGCGCTGAAACTGGTCATGTTCCTCGAGCAGGAGTACGGCGTGGCGTTCGAGGCGCACGAGGTGAACAGGGACAATCTGGATAGCCTTACGAGCATTGTCCAGCTCTTGATCTCGAAGAAACCAGCCCTTGCGCGATGACCGACTCGGGTGGCTTGCACGATCATCTCTCCCGCTCTGCGCGGAGCAGCCCGAGCGCGCCGGCGGTGATCGAGCCAGGCACAGGATCGATAAGCTACGGCGAACTGGACGCGCTGTCCGATCGCATGCGCGACCGCATCGCGGCACTCGGTGTGAAACGACGAGATCGCGTCGGCGTCTACATGCACAAATCGATCGATACGCTGGCGGTCATATTCGGGGCGCTGAAAGCCGGGGCGGCCTACGTTCCGGTCGATCCCGGGGCTCCCGCGAGCCGCGGTGCCTACATCATGTCGAACTGCGGCGTGAAGGTCGTCGTGATCGGGGCCGAGTACGCGGTCAACTTCCGCAGCGAACTCGGCAAGCTGGGGGCAGCGCCCGCCATTTTCGTGATCGAAAGCGCGCCTGCAGGAATAGGCGTCTCGGCCGCGTTGGATTCTGCCGATACGAAGCAGAAAGCCAGCGCAGTCGAAACGTCTGAGGTCGGCGGCGACGATCTTGCTTACATCCTGTACACATCCGGCTCGACCGGACGGCCCAAGGGCGTGATGCTCTCGCACGAGAATGCGCTGAGCTTCGTCGACTGGTGCTCTGAGACCTTCGAACCTGAGCCGGGCGACCGCTTTTCATCGCACGCACCATTTCACTTCGACCTATCGATTCTCGACATCTACGTTTGCGTGAAGCACGGCGGATCTCTGGTGCTCGTCTCGGAGGACCTCGGCAAGGACGCGCCGCGGCTGGCGCGAATGATTGCGGACGAGCGCATAACCATCTGGTACTCCGCGCCATCGATTCTGAGCTTGCTTGCGCAGTTCGGCGATCTGCGGAAACATGACTACTCCGCGCTGCGGCAGGTTCTTTTCGCCGGAGAGGTCTTTCCCGTCAAGCATCTTCGCGCGCTGTGCGAGCTCTGGCCGCGGCCGCGCTACTTCAACCTCTACGGTCCGACCGAAACCAACGTTTGCACGTACTATGAAGTGTCGACGCCCATCCCCGCAGACCGAACGAAGCCCTACCCCATCGGTTACACGTGCTCGCACTTGAGCTCGCGCGTTGTCGACGACCAAGGGAGTGATGTGCCGCGCGGAACCGAAGGCGAGCTTTGCATTGCAGGTCGGGGCGTGATGCAGGGCTATTGGGCACTGCCCGAGCAGACCTCCAAAGGTTTCCACGGGGACTCCAGCGGAAACCGGTGGTATCGGACGGGGGACATCGTTACCGAGGCCGCGGATGGCTGCTACACCTACCTCGGTCGACGCGACCGAATGGTCAAGCGACGTGGTTATCGCGTCGAGCTCGGCGAAATTGAGGCCGGGTTCTACCGGCATCCCAGGGTAAAGGAAGCCGCCGTTGTGGCTTTTCCGGATGAAGAGGCAGGTGTCAGCATATGTGCGTTTCTGAGCTGCCACGACGCTAAGCATCCCTCGCTGATCGAGATCAAGCGGTTTTGCGCGGAGAACCTGCCCCTGTACATGATCCCGGACAAGTTTCTCTGGCTCGGAACCTTGCCGAAGACTTCGACCGACAAGATCGACTACCAGAAGCTCAAAGAGATGCGTTGATGGATTTTTCCTTTTCCGATGAACAGACCGCGTTGCGCGATAGCATCGTCAAATTCGCCAGGGCGGAGCTCAATCACGATGTTGTCGAACGCGATCGCGCTGAAGTTTTCTCGCGCGAGCTATGGCGCAAGTGTGCCGAGATCGGGCTTCAAGGCCTGCCGGTGCCGGAGGAGTTCGGAGGGGGCGGCGGCGACCCACTGTCGTGCGCGATCGCGCTCGAAGCGCTGGGGTATGGCTGCACTGATGGCGGATTAGTCTTTTCGCTGTGCGCACATCTGCTCGCTTGCGTGGTGCCTGTCTGGAAGCACGGCAGTAGCGAGCAGAAGCATCGCTACTTGAAAGGCCTATGCGACGGAACACTTATCGGCGCCCATGCAATTACGGAGCCAGATTCCGGTTCCGATACTTTCGCGATGCATCTGCGTGCCACTCGCGCAGGTAATGAGTGGCGCTTGACCGGCACAAAGACCTTCGTCTCCAACGGTCCGGTCGCAGACGTAAATGTCGTGTTCGCTGTCACCGATCCGGAAAAGGGCTTTTACGGTGGCGTCACGGCCTTTCTCATCGAGCGCGGAGTGCCTGGATTCTCGACTGGGCAGAAATTCGCCAAGATGGGACTGCGGACCTCGCCGGTGGGTGAGCTAGTCTTCGATGGCGCACAGGTGGGCGACGACGCCGTGCTCGGCACCGTCGGTGGAGGAGCGGGGGTTTTCGCCACGGCGATGGACTGGGAACGCTCGCTGCTGGTTGCTGCGCACCTCGGCACAATGGAACGGTTGCTCGAGAGCTCCATCGAATACGCACGATCGCGCTCGCAGTTTGGCCAGGCAATTGGTAAGTATCAAGCTGTCGGCCACAAGATCGCCGATATGAAAGTTCGCCTTGAAGCCGCGCGGCTCCTGACTTACCGGACTGCGTCGCGTCTAGGCAAAAGCCGCAGCATCTCGTTGGATTCTTCGATCACGAAGCTGTTCGTGAGCGAGTCGCTGGTGGAGACCGCGCGAGATGCGGTCCAGTTGCATGGGGGCAATGGCTTCATGGTCGAATATGAGGTCGAGCGCGCGTTCCGCGACGCGGTCGGCGGCACGATCTACTCCGGAACATCGGAGATGCAGAGAAACATCATTGCGCGCTGGCTGGGCTTGTGATCCGGCTCCGACCCAGCTTATGATGCTTGGTTGAAGATACGTCCGTTTCTGCACCGATAAGAGGCAAGCGATGGGTGCGATCGGTGAATCGCTGATCGATTGGACTGAAGAGCAACGCGCTTCGTTTGGGCGGATCGTCCAGTGCACACGGCACCGGCTGCACGAGCTCGACCTTTTCAACGACGAGTCGTTGACCGCGCTGCTCGACAAGTATCCGCGCAAATTCCTGCAGGCG
>Ga0126384_10001864_pt1 | contig 12649 bp, 13 predicted proteins | sample PanSoiMetPlot_36_FD_92543 | JGI IMG/M metagenome (GOLD analysis project Ga0126384, IMG submission 92543) | Tropical forest soil microbial communities from Panama - MetaG Plot_36 | ecosystem: Environmental > Terrestrial > Soil > Tropical forest > Bulk soil | place: Panama | collected 2016-02-17 | reverse complement strand
TTGACGAGGTACGCCAATACCCCTGCTGCAATGAGGATCAGTCCGAAAGCAAACGAACTCATGCCCAGCACTTGCTCATGCTGGCTGCGGGCGATGGAAAAGCCCAGCAGCAGCATGGGCGCGATCCCAACCGCGATGGCCCCGAACATTCCCCCAGGTACCCGAAACGGACGTGGGAGTTCTGGTTCACGGAAACGCAGCCAAATTAGGGCCAGGAACTCTAGCCCCAGACTTCCGCCGTAGAGCAGGATATCGAGCGTGACCAAACGTTCGAAGCCCAAACCCAGGCAGCACGCCCAGCAGCAGGCCAGGAACACGATGGCCACCCACGGAGCCCGACTGCGGGGATGCAGCTTGCTGAAGAACCTTGGCAGCATGCCATCCTGCGCCATCGCCAGCGGCAGGCGTGAGTAGCTCATGACCAAGGCATTGAACATGCCAAACCCGCTGATCATCCCGCCGAGAATCAGGCCGATCCTAAGTAGCGGCCCACCCACGAGGCTAGCAACTTCCGCCCAGGATCCCGTTTCCCAAGCGCTGGGGGATAGTCCGGTCATCCACATCGCGGCCACGGGAACGACATAGCTCAACGAAACGATAGCTACGGCCGCCAACATTGCGCGAGGATAGGTGCGCTGCGGCCGTTCCACTTCCGTCGCGATCGTGGAGGCGTTGTCCCAGCCCATGTAGTTCCACATGGCAATGAGCAGGCCGCCGATGATGTCCACCGTTGAGCTAGTCGGCTTTGTGACCACGCTCGCCAAGGCTCCTATCTTGAATGGCGTCAGCAACACGATCAGGACAAATGGCGCGGACAAGGCGAAGAACAGCCACAGGGAGGTGGTCGATACGACCTTCACGCCCGCGATGTTGAGTATGGAACAGACGATCACTACCGCCAGTCCCACCATGACTCCGCGATGGCCCTCTGCGAACCAAGGAAACATGCGAGTCAGGTAGACAACAAACAAGGTGGGGTAGATGGCCATGTCGAAAATGGACGCAACCAGCGAAAGCCACGCTTCCTGGAATCCCCAGAAGTTGCCCATAGCACGGCGTACCCAGGCGTAGTAGCCGCCCTCGAAGGGCAACGCGCTCGAAAGTTCGCCGATCATGAACGCTGTAGGAAGGCTCCAGAGAACTGGAGTCAGCAGCAGGATCAGAATCGCCCGCCCGTAGCCCCCACCATGCACAATGTCCTCAGTGCCGTAGGTTCCGCCCGACACCATAAAGAAAGTGGCGGCAACCAGAGGCCACAACGTGAGTCGAACCGATTTTTTCCGGGGGACTACCGCGAAGGTTTGCTGCTTGTGAGTGGAAACGCTAGCCGTTGCCAATTTCGATGGCTTCCTCCTCAGACGACTCACTCTCACCACCCCGTCTCCCTTGTATCGGGGCTCCCAGGTTAACTGCGATTTCCGGGCATTTCGGCGAAGTTAGTTCGCAGTCGAAGAATACGGCAAGTTAGATGCGTTGTGTGCAAAAAAATTTGAAAAATCTTTCTCAGACGTACAGGAACGGGAGTAACGCTCACCCGTCTCGAGCAATAATTCCGTTTCGACGTTCGGGTTCCGCCACTTGTGGTTGCTTGCCTTTCCAGTCTGCTATGACTTTGGCAAGGTCAGTTCATACGGTGTCCTGGAATTTGCGAACGGTCCTAAATTCTTTGACCAGTGCCGAACTGGCGACGGTAGTCCGAAATTCCGCTACCTTCTTCATCTGATCGAGTTCTTCCAGAGTCCGGGCATGAGAGGGGGGCAGTCTTGAAGTACAGAAGCAGATGACGAAGCTGGCTCTTTTTCCAGAGGTCGCGCGCTCGCTCGAACTCTTCCATAGTTCCGGATTGGGCACGTTTGGTCGGCGTCCCGACTCGGTTCCAAAGAATGCCGAGGAAAATAACGGAAGCTCCGATTTGACGATTGACTACGTCTTGCGGATCTTCGCCGATGTCGGGATGGGCGTGTGTCCGCCAGCGCACCACCAGCGATCACTAAGTTCTTGCCCGCCGCAACAGTTCTGTTCAGTTCGTCTGCAACTCTGGTGAGGGCATTGCGCTCATTTTGTACATCGCCGGGTGAAGCGAGAAGAGGCTTAAGCTTCCTGACTGGCTCGGGCGTGCCACCTCCTAGCTCAGCACACGGGAGTGCGTCTGAATGGCGGGTGCTTTAGATATGCAGAGTGTATCTCAGGAATTGGGCCAGTTAACGGGACGGGTGAGTCAGCGGGCGTGGGGCCCAGTCACAGTCGGAGGTTTGAGCCGCGGTTGGAGATTTGCAGAAGCACACGCATCTCCCTACGTCAAAGTTTCAGCTCCCAGGTCTCGGATACCAAGTCATCCCGTCCCCAACTCTGGTGAGCCTTCTGCTCCACCAGCTTGAACCCAGCTTGCTCGTAGGTCTTCCGAGCCGCGATCAATTCGCTCTGAGTCCATAGCATAATCTTCTTGTACCCCGCCTGCCGGGCGAAGCGGATGCATTCCGCCACCAGCCGTTTCCCAATGCCAAGACCGCGGGCCGACGGCTCGACTAGCAAGAGCCGGAGTTTCGAGACCGTAGCTGACTTTTTAACCAGGAACACGGACCCGACGATCTCGCCATCTCTTTCGGCCATCCAGCAACGCTCGCGCTTCGAGTCGTAATTCTGGACGAAATGTGCCACGATCTGGGCTACTAAGGCCTCAAATCGCTCGTCATAGCCATACTCGTGTGAATAGAGCACTCCGTGACGGTGCACCACCCACCCCATGTCGCCCGGCTGATGCTGGCGCAAGAGATACGGCGTTTTCGCTGGATTGGGAGGCTGCAATAAGCCTCGGATCGTACGCATGGCTTTGACCAGGCTGGCCCGCGGCGAAGGTGGCAAGTCGGCCAGCATGCGGCTGACGTTATCCGAGGATTGCGCGTCAAGCGCTCCGAAGGTTTTTCGTCCCGCGGAGGTTAATGACAGCAAAGATTGTCGTCCATCCTCGGCGGACGGCTCCCTGTTTAAGAAATGCAGCTTTTCGAACTTCTGAAGAATGCGGCTAAGGTACCCTGGATCGAGCCCCAGTTCCGAGCACAAATCTGATGCAGTTGCTTGCGGACGGTTAGCCAACTCATAGAGCACGCGAACCTCGGTCAGCGAATAAGGGCTCTTCAGTAGGCCTTCTTCCAGAACCCCGATCTGCTTCGTGTAAAAGCGATTGAAGCCGCGCACTGCATCCACTTCTTGCGCGGAAACGTCTGTCCGCATACAGCCACCTCTGCAGGATAGTCTAGGATCGTTATTTGACTAAGTCAACTATATTGTTGATTCATTACCGCTCGACGCGCGGCTGGTGCAGCAGCTGAGTTTTGACTCGTGTTGCGATACATATCAGCTCGGTAATGTCTAGGAAAGGAGATGCCTATGAGGATGGAGAGCCTTGCAGTGGTTTTTTGTGCGCTGGCTGTGTCGTTCGGATTTTCTGGATCCAGTCCAAATGCTTTCACCCCGGATCAGTTGAAGTGAGGACCGCCGCCGCCGCCGTTCATCGCACAGAGCGCGCAGCTGCCGATAGTAGAGGGAGATCCCGCTGCGAGCTCCGGTGACTTCACGGTTCGGCTGAAAATGCCTGCTGGATACAAGATCCCACTGGCATCCGAAGCGGGAAAACGTGACCGTGATCTCAGGCAATCTTAAAATTGGAATAGGCGACAAATGGGATGACAGCAAGATGGCGACATTCCCCCAAGGCAGCTTTGCCTACCTCGATCCGGAGATGCACCACTACGCCATGGCAAGTGATGACGAGACCTTGGTGCAGGTTCACGGCATGTCGCCTCTGCAGTTCAATTATGTGAATCCCGACGACGATCCGAGTAAGAAGAAGTAGAGACAGGAAGACCCTGGCTTATCCCTGCACCTGCCTCCAGAGTTCTGATCTCGGGTCTTCTGGATTAAGTCGAGCCAGCTCGCGCAGGAGTTCCTTCGTCTTTTCGTCGCGCGGCATGGGAACAGTCACTTTAATTTCCACGATCTCATCGCCGCGCACACCTTCCCTAATGGAGGAAGGCACACCTTTTTCGCGTAGCCGAAGCTTCTGACCGCACTGAGTACCTGGAGGAATTTTCAGAAGCGTTCGCCCGTCGATGGTGGGCACTTCAACCTTGGCGCCCAGGACAGCTTCCGTCACTGTCACGGGCACGGTGAGGTGAATGTCATCGCCTTCGCGATGGAAAACTGGGTGATCGCCCGTCCGAATAATGACATACAGATCTCCCGCCAGCCCACCCTGCACACCAGCGTTCCCTTTCCCAGGGATACGAATGCGTTGTCCGGCGCGTGTGCCCGGCTTGATCCGAACCTCCAGAGGTTCGGTCTTTTCGACCGTACCTTCGCCTCCGCAAGTCGGACATGTTGAAATGTTCTTGCCCGTTCCATGGCAGCGTGGGCACGGAACATTGAACTTCATCCGTCCTCCGGTTTGAGTTATCTGTCCCGTGCCCTTGCACTCCGGACAGGTGCCTGGATGCTCGATGAATCCAGTGCCTTGACAATTGGAGCAAACGTCGCGGCGGGTGATGTTCAGACGCATGACACCGCCGCGGATTGCCGTCCAGAACGGCACGTTTACCTGGTACTCCAGATCCGAACCCGGTTCAGGTCCTTCTTCCGCTACTGCAGGCCCGCCCCGGCCCCCGCCGAAGATGTTGGAGAAAATGTCCCGGAAGCCTCCCCCACCTCCGCTTGATCTCCGATTGCGACCAGCGCCACCGCCCTCGAACAGATCGGAGAAGTCGAATCCTCCGAAATCAAAGTGAACGTTCTGACCGCCGCCTGCGGCACCGGGCTGTCCACCGGGGAAGCCGCCGAAACCACCAGCGCCCGTGGGACCTCCACGCGCATAAGCTTCCGCGGCAGCTGGATCGATGTTGTCGGAGTAAAACCCGAGCTGGTCGTAAATCTTCCGCTTCTTGGCGTCACTGAGAACATCGTTGGCTTCCGAGATCGCCTTGAACTTCTCTTCTGCTGCCTTGTCTCCGGGATTGACGTCCGGATGGTATTTGCGGGCCAACTTGCGAAAGGCCTTGCGGATTTCGTCCGCCGAGGCGTTCTTTTTCACTCCGAGAGTTTCGTAGTAGTCCTTCTTTGTAGTGGTCGTCATGATCGATCGCTTTCAGTTTATCTGCCGTTCACCTCGTCAGTCGCTCTATCGTGAGCGAGCCACGAACCGGAGTTTCTGCTCCTTTGCGGGGAGCGGAAAAGAGGCGCGGCTTTGCCGCGCCTGTTATTTAGTTCAAAACGTTCTGATTGCCTTCCGCCATCACAGCTTTTCCTGCTGCTGGCCCGTCCACGTATACCGGAATACGGCGCACCCCTGCAGGGGTGGGCGCAAAGACATACCACTTGCGTTCATCTTCTACGAAAGCCAAAAAATAGGGTTGTCCTTTTACTTCGAATTGCAATTGATTCCTCCTGCTGCCTTTCCATTCTTGCGTCGTACGGCTAGTCAAATTTTCTATCGATGCCACAAGGGGCTGCCCTCGCGAGCAGCCCCCACCAGGTTCTTATTTGGATGCCGACTTATTTCTTGTCCTCGACATCGACGTATTCGGCGTCGATCACGCCTTCATCCTTCTGCTTGGCCTGACCGTCGCCACCCGTAGCTGCTCCGGGTTCGGCTCCCGGGGTCGGGCCTGCACCCGAGGCGCCCTGTGCCTGCGCAGCCTTGTACATCTGCTCAGCTAACTTATGCGAAGCCTGGGTCAGACGCTCGCGCGCCTTTTCCATCTGGCTCTTATCATTCGACTCAAGCGCTTTCTTGGCATCCGCCACAGCGTTCTCTACATCGCCACGCTCCGAGCCGGAGATTTTGTCGCCGTGCTCACGTAGCATCTTCTCTACGCTGTAGACCATAGAGTCGAGTTGGTTTTTGGCCTCGATCTCCTCACGTTTCGCTTTGTCCTCGGCTGCGTGCGCATCCGCTTCCTTTGCCATGCGCTCGACTTCTTCCTTGGACAGTCCCGAAGACGATGTGATGGTAATCTTCTGGTCCTTGCCTGTGGCCACGTCCTTCGCGGTGACATTCAAGATCCCGTTGGCATCGATGTCGAATGTCACCTCGATCTGAGGTACGCCACGGGGCGCCGGCGGCAATCCCGTCAAGTGGAACTTGCCCAGTGTGCGGTTCTGCGCCGCCATCGGACGTTCACCCTGCAGCACGTGCACTTCGACGGACGTCTGGTTGTCCGCCGCGGTGGAAAACGTCTCCGTCTTGCGCGTCGGAATCGTCGTGTTACGCGGAATCATCGGTGTCGATACGCCGCCCAGCGTCTCGATCGAGAGGGTCAGCGGAGTGACATCGAGCAGCAGCAGGTCTTTCACCTCACCGCCCAAGACACCTGCCTGAACAGCCGCGCCCACCGCAACCACTTCATCTGGGTTTACGCCTTTGTGAGGCTCTTTTCCGAACAGCTCTTTGACCAGGGCCTGGATGCGTGGCATGCGGGTCTGACCACCAACCAGCACCACTTCGTCAATCTGGTCCGGACTTACACCGGCATCCTTCAAGGCCTGTTTGCAAGGACCAAAAGAGCGCTGAATGATGTCTTCGACCATCGACTCAAGCTTGGCCCGGGTCAGTTTCTTGACCAGGTGTTTCGGCCCGCTTGCATCCGCCGTGATGAACGGCAGGTTGATCTCGGTTTCCATCGTCGTAGAGAGCTCAATCTTCGCGCGTTCAGCCGCATCACGCAGACGCTGCATCGCCATCTCGTTGCCTTTACCACGCAGGTCGAGACCTTCATCCTTCTTGAACTCCTCAACAAGCCAGTCCACGATGCGCTGATCGATGTTGTCGCCCCCCAGATGCGTGTCGCCATTCGTCGACTTCACCTCGATCACGCCTTCACCGACCTCCAACACCGAGATGTCGAAGGTTCCCCCGCCAAAGTCGTAAACCGCGATCGTCTCGTCTTTCTTCTTGTCGAGGCCATAGGCCAGGGCGGCTGCCGTAGGCTCGTTCACGATGCGCTTCACGTCAAGGCCAGCGATCTTGCCTGCGTCCTTGGTTGCCTGTCGCTGGGCGTCATTGAAGTAAGCGGGCACGGTGATGACCGCCTCGGTCACTGATTCGCCCAGGTAGTCCTCGGCCGCCTTCTTTAGCTTTTGCAGGATCATCGCCGAGATCTGCGGTGGCGTGTACTCCTTGCCTTGCGCCACTACCGCCACGTGGTCGCCTGACTTGACAACCTTAAAAGGCACCATCTTCATTTCTTCGCTGACTTCATCAAAGCGCCGCCCCATAAAACGCTTTATCGAATAAATCGTATTCTCCGGGTTGGTAATAGCCTGTCGTTTTGCTACCTGCCCAACCAACCGCTCGCCGGTCTTCGTAAAGCCGACTACCGACGGAGTCGTGCGTCCACCCTCTTCATTGGGAATAACCTTCGGCTCGCCCCCCTCCATCACCGCGACCACCGAATTCGTCGTCCCCAAGTCGATACCGATAATCTTGCCCATACAATGGGTCCTCCTAACTGATTGAAAACAAACTCTGTTGTCCCAAAACTCTGTTTATAGCAAGCAGATAATAGAACTTGAGTGATTTATTGTCAATCTTTAGATGTCTTGAGCCTTTACCCGGTTGCAGCAACTATGGCGCTTCGGCCAGCAGAGCGAGTTTCCGACCGTAAGCAACGCTGACTCAGTCGTATTTCTCGACAATGATCGACTTGCGGTCCCATCTCAGGTCTTTCAGCAAAGAACGGTTTAGGCTCACCATCTTGTCGAGGCCGCAGATGTAAGCGTGCATGTCGGTTCGACTTCCCACGACTCCCAGAACATGCTCCTGAACGTATCCACGCAACCCCTTCCATTCCGCGCTTCCTCGACTCAGAGTTGGCAGATATTGGAAATTGGGGTGCTCAGCTGCGAGTTGCAGAAACTCCTGGTGATAGTAGATGTCCTTCTCAGTCCGGTTGCCAAACAGCAAGGTAAGTTGCCGCGCTTGGTGTCGCGATTCCTCGGCTAAAACCCAATGCAGCATTGACCGAAACGGTGCAATACCGGTTCCTGTGGCGATGAACAAAGTGTCCCGCAGGGGGGGCTTCAGAATGAAGTTTCCGAAAGGACCTTGGAATAGGACTTCTGCTCCGGGTTCGAGGTCGCACAAGAAATTCGACATGAAGCCGTCTACCACACGATTGAGGCAGAAGACGAAGCGGTTCGAACCATTAGGGGGTGAGGCGATCGAGTATGCACGGGTGATCTCCTCGCCGTCGGGCCTGTGTTCTTTCGCGGAGAGCCATTGCCCGGCAACAAACCCGAACTGCTGCTGACCGGGCACCTCGAACTCAAGATGCCTGGTGAAATCGCTGAGCGGCACTGATTTCACGAGCCTACCAATGTGAGTCTGAAACTGAGCCATTCCCCTTGATAGATGACTCTTACATCCAGCACGTCGCGTGTTAAGGCCGATTTCGCTTCCGCTGCTCGGGAGCATCCTTGCACCGAACCTGCCGGTCCGAGCACAATCCAGTGAAGCTATGGTCAATGTCGAAGCGAGAGATTCTGGAACCGTGTGGTCAACGAGGCATGACCGGGCTTGAGCCCGGCCCCGGCATGGGTTTCTTTACAACCGAGCTAGCAAGAATGGTCGGGCCGCACGGACAAGTTGTCGCGATAGATGTTCAGCCCAGAATGTTGAAGGGTTTGAGGAAGAGGCTCCAAAAGACCGGATTGTCCGGCACGGTTGACGTTCGCCTCGCTGCCGCCGATTCGTTAGGAGTTCAAGATCTGACCCATCAAATCGACTTTATCTTCGCTTACGCGGTCACTCGTGAAGTGCCTAGCCGTGGTGCGTTCTTCGATCAGGTGGCCACGGTTACTAAGCTGCGCGCACGGCTTCTGCTCGTAGAACCTAGAGGACATGTAAAGCCAGAAGAATTTGAGGCTGAACTGCAGGATGCGCGACGAGCAGGTCTTGTGGTAACGGACCGTCCCAGCTTACCTCGTGGAATCGCCGCCCTGCTAAAAAGAAGCTAGACTCAAGTCATCGAAGAGTCCCATCATCTCCCCAGGTAACGATCGAAAAACGCGAGCACCCGCTCCCCCGCATCCTTGGCAGACGCGGGATCGCCATCCATATCAAAACCATGCTCTTGTCCTGGATAAATTCGCAATTCGGAGGACACGCCGAGTTTCGCCAGAAATTTGTGTAATTCGTAAGCTTGGCTCACGGGCACCATAGAATCCTTCTCACCATGCAAGATCAGGGTTGGGGGCATGTGCGTGACGCTTCTTTGGAAATCGTCCGACATACCACCGTAATACTCCGCGACCGCCTTCACGCGCTTGTCTTGTGAAGCCTCGGCCAGTGCTACGTACCCTCCGAGGGAAAACCCGAGAATGGCGATGCGATTTTTGTCCACGTCTGCTTGATGTTGTGCGAAACCGACTCCGTCGTACACCGTCTTCCACCACAAGGGGAAGCGGTCGCTGTTAATCTCGCCCGCCTGGTCCGAGCCCGTGGCGTCGAAGTAATGCACCAGAAATGTGACCAAGCCGTGCTCGGCAAGTTGTGATCCGTACCGTCTAAACGCATCCCCTCGCCGCGTAAGCCCGCCCGCGCCATACAGCAACAGCACGGCCGGATGCCGTCCTGCGGCCGCAGGAGAGAACACCTCAACCTGAATTGGCTTTCCGCCACTCGTGAACGATTCAGTCCTGTTAGGGACTTGAGCTTCGGTAGGAACCGTAACTGGAACGATAAGGAGAAGGCAGGCGATGCGTATCAGCATGAATCAATCCGAACGAGCATAGGCCCCTGGCCCGTGCTGTAGAGGACCGTGACGACGGACGACTGATCTACTCCACTGTTACCGACTTGGCCAAATTCCGTGGCTGGTCAACGTCACAGCCGCGTCGTACCGCGATGTGATAGGCCAGCAGTTGCAAGGGCACAATTTCCAGGATGGCCGATAGTTCTTCTGGAGCGTGTGGAATATAGATCACGTGATCCGCGGCTTCCTTGGTCTCATCATCGCCTTCGGTTGCCAGTGCAATCACGATTCCAGAGCGTGCCTTCACTTCCTTGAGGTTAGAAATCGTCTTTTCGTAACGAACCATCGATCCGTGGTCGTTGATGTCGCGCGTGGCGATGATCACGACCGGCAAATTCTCGTCAATCAGCGCGTTCGGACCGTGCTTCATCTCACCAGCAGGATAACCCTCCGCGTGAATGTAGGAAATTTCTTTAAGTTTGAGCGCTCCTTCGAGGGCGATCGGGTAGTGAATACCTCGTCCTAAGAACAAGAAGTCCTGAGCTCGGACATAGGTCTTGGCGAGTTCCTCGCAAGTCTCATCATGCGTAAGTAGATTCTCTAACTTGCCGGGAACACGCAAGAGTTCCTCCACTGCCCTGCGCGCCTGCTGCTCCGACATGGTTCCACGCACTTGTGCCAGGTAAAGAGCAAACAAGTAAAGCGCAGTGAGTTGGCCGGTGAATGCCTTGGTCGAAGCAACTCCAATTTCCGGGCCTGCGTGGGTGTAAATGGTTCCAGCGGCCTCGCGCGTGATCATCGATCCAACGACGTTACATATTGCCAGCGTCTTCGATCCCCGAGCCTTTGCCTCGCGCTGCGCAGCAATCGTGTCCGCCGTCTCACCTGATTGAGAGATCACTAACGTGATTGTGTCCGGAGCAATAATGGGATCGCGATAGCGCCATTCACTGGCATAATCAACTTCCACCGGAACCCGCGCCAGGCTCTCGATCATGAATTTGCCAGCTTGCCCCGCATGCCAACTAGTCCCGCAAGCCGTGATATTGATCTTCTTGGCTGCCTTGAATTCCGCCTCAGAAACCTCCATCTCATCCAGAAACACGTGCCCGGTTTCCTGAGATACGCGCCCGAGGGTGGTGTCGCGTACGGCACGCGGCTGCTCGTAAATTTCCTTGAGCATGAAATGCTTGAAGCCGCCCTTTTCCGCCATGATCGGGTCCCAGGTCACATGCTGCACCTGACGGACAATCGGCTTGCCATCGAAATCAGTGAGCTGTACGCCTTCTTGCGTGATGACTGCGAGATCCCCATCTCCCAGAAAAAACAGGTCGCGCGTGTGGTAGAGAATTGCGGGTACGTCGGAGGCGACGAAGTACTCATCTTTGCCTAGCCCGATCACTGCCGGCGGGCCCTGTCGCGCTGCCACAATCTTGTTGGGCTCATCAATAGCAATGACGGCCAGGGCGAAGACGCCCGAGAGCTGTTTTACGGTCCTACGGACCGATTCTTCGAGAGCGGGCCGGTGGCCATTACTCGACTTGACCAAATATTTTTCTACTAAGTGCGCGATCACCTCAGTGTCGGTCTCGGTCGTAAACTTGTGGCCCTCGCCGATGAGCATTTTCTTGAGTACAACGTAGTTCTCAATAATTCCGTTATGCACGACTACGACGCGGCCCGTGCAGTCCCGATGGGGATGCGCGTTCTCTTCTGTCGGCCTACCGTGCGTCGCCCAGCGCGTATGTCCAATGCCGTAGGTACCGTCGATAGGCTTGAGGCGGATCACCTCTTCCAGGTTGCGTAACTTGCCTTCCGCCCGCCGCACCTGCAGCCCCTCTCCGTTGCCAGCCACAGCAATACCTGCCGAGTCGTAACCCCGGTATTCGAGACGCTTCAAACCGTCCAAGATCACCGGAACTACCTGCTTCTTACCCACATATCCCACGATGCCGCACATGGAAAAACTCCTGATGTTTCGAGGGGGAATGGAACTTATTATTACCGAAAAGTGCTGCTAGACCCAAATTGAGTCTTCGGTCCTTGCTTACGATAGGGCTAGTCCTCGAGGGAGAAACGATATTCTTCGATAACCGGATTGGTCAGCACTTCCCGGGCGATGCGGTCAACTTCCGCTTGCGCGTCAGTTTTATTCAAACCATCCAGCGTGAGTTCGAAAAACTTCCCTTGCCGAACGGCCTCCAGCCCTTTGTATCCCATCTTGTGCAAGGCGCCTTGGATGGTCTTGCCCTGCGGATCCAAGACGCTCTTCTTTAAGGAAACATAGACGTATGCCTTCATTGCACTACTATTATACGTCAGCCAGCTCCCCGCCTTGGAATGGAGCCGCAGCAACCCAATTGCTGATCATTCAGCTTGGCCAGACGCGCATCTAATCCGGCAAGCGCTTCTCGGAGCATCTGTTGATGGCGCGGGTTCCGCGCGATGTGGAGCTCCTGCAGGATTCGCGTTCGCGACAGGAGTAGTCCTTTGCGCTCTCGTGCTTCGGCCATCTGTTCGGGAGTTTGGCGCACGCTTGGCTTCTTTTCCGGTTCTGCTGCTTCACTTTGTTGCAATTCAATCGATTTACTTTCCCATCCGCGAGCCATAGTAATAGCATTGTAACTGCTCGGTACAAGAACGATAAGGGCACGGCAAAGCCAGATTTAGGCTCCCCTGCTTCATCGCTCGCTCCAAGTGAGCTAGGTTTGTTCTGAATCTGGAACAAGAAAAATTAAGGTGGGGCCTTGTTCCGCATTTTCGTCAGAATGGAAAATGCGTCATTGCTGGGGCCTAAATGTGCTCGGATTCGGAAAGCTGGTCTCACCCTCGTGCTGAAGTAGCAGTTCCCCGCTACCTATTTTGCAGATGATGGACACACTTGCCTACCGGGGAACATTGCCGGA
>Ga0126384_10001863_pt1 | contig 12651 bp, 14 predicted proteins | sample PanSoiMetPlot_36_FD_92543 | JGI IMG/M metagenome (GOLD analysis project Ga0126384, IMG submission 92543) | Tropical forest soil microbial communities from Panama - MetaG Plot_36 | ecosystem: Environmental > Terrestrial > Soil > Tropical forest > Bulk soil | place: Panama | collected 2016-02-17 | reverse complement strand
TTAATCGGCATGGCGCTAATGGCACCGGTTTCTAGTCTAACTGCGCCCTATGGAGCGCGGATGGCGCATCGACTATCGAACCGGCAGCTAGAAATCGCCTTTGGGGTGTTCTTGATCCTAGCGTCGCTGCGCTTTATTGCCAGCCTGCTGTAGCAGCTCGCGTCGAGCCAATGCCGATCAATCCGCGCTTGGTCCACAGCCTCGCCGTCAAGCCCCGCGCCTTCGGCACGCCACTACGCGGCGTTGGGACTTGACCGCTTGCTGCAGGCAAGTCGACTACGAGGTCTTGTGAAGAGCTTTATCGGTCGACTACGCGATGAGCGCTTGAGCGCGCTGTTTGGATTGCCAGCCCAGGCGTGCGCTGTCGTCGATGCTTGTCGCCGACTACAACGGTTCGCGCTGGTGTCCTACGCGCATTGCCGTTGCCGATGACCGTGGCAACGGTCAAAACCTCAACCCAGCACCCTATCTTTGAATGGATGAAAGAAGGGGGCTCACCTCGTTCGCCAAATGCCAGCAATCGGCCGAGTGCGTCACGGCCCCCTGCCAGCCCTTATCTCCTGGGAGGGCGGGGCTGGAAGGGCTTCGAGTTTTTCTCAGCTCCGTTTTCGCCAGCGACCCCCATTCGGAACAACTGCGCCCACCTAGCGAAGCAAGATTTCACCGCCCGCGCCGTATCGATCAGGCAGCTGGCTGCCAATGCCAGTCTCCCTGACTACCAGCGACGATAGTCCCGGAAGTGATGATGGTGGTGATGGTGATGATGGTAGCGATAGCGCGGATAAACGTAATAATGGTGGTAGCTCGGGTAGGTATACGAATACCGGTAGCTTGGCACGTCATAAGGATAGTATCTGGGAAAACTATCGGCATCGTCTTCGTCATAATGGTAAGCATAATAAACATAGTGCCTGCGCCAATGCGTCGTTTCGACAATCGAGTTGCCGTTTGCCGCAACTTTGGGGCCGTTCGTCGCGGCGGAGATCGGCGCGGCCGTGGCGGGCATTGTCCAGAGGGCCAACGCCAGACAACCGCCGGCTGCACTGAGCCAATGCTTCAATTCCATGGTTCGTCCTCCTTGTTCCTGGCGACCCCTTGCGCCAGGCCATCCCCTGCGATGTACCTGAACAATGGAGCGATGCGCGGCGCGGAAGCAATGGAGAATTGGCGCGAACGCTTCGATTTTGGCCTCGTGCTCCCAAGCTGCATCATGCTGGCCCCGCGGCCCGCATGATGCGCGTGGCGCAAAACGCCGACTTGTTTGTCCGGGTGACGCCGGCCTAAGCCCTTCGAACGACTGGCGATCTCCGTGCTCGCCCCGCTTTTTGCCTGGCCGTCGTCGGCGGTGAATTTTCGTGTTTCATCAAGCCGGTCCACCGCCTCTATGCGTGCGGCTGATGCGGCGAGGGTGGCTGACGCGGCGAGGCTGTCGACCCAGCTGCGGACCGCGACAGGCACTCGGGCCTCAATATCTCCGGGCGTTGTGGCGGCAGACCAGGAGCGGCGCACGCCCCGGAGACACGGCTTGCTGCAGGTGCTCACGGCCGAATCGGCGAGTCCGGCCGCAGGCGGCCCTGCGACAAATTATTGCGTAAAGTTCAGGCAGCTGGTGCGTTATCCCACCCCGAGGAAGCGCAATTAGTTTGTCCGGCGAGCTCGTATGACATGCGGGCCGGGGGTCTTTCGGTCGCCCCTTGCCGAGGCGTGCCCTCATAGCGGACGGCAATTTCGCTAAGACCTAAATCCTCCTGTTCGTGGAACCCGTGCTCACGTAATTCCGCCGAGAGCTCGGTTGGATCGAGATAGCTTATCCAAGGCTCGCCGAGTTCGGCAACGCGTGCCGCCACCTCGGCCATATATGCTCGACGCCTTTCGGGATAATTGTCCAAAGGCTCCGTATAATCGAACACAACCTCTGACCCAGGGACACTTGCGACAAAGCGCAAGGTCGACGTAATGACCTCGCGGGGCAGGTAGGGGACGACACCCAGCCACACGAAGAAGGCGGGCCGGTTCAAGTCAAAACCGGCGGCCACCAATGCGCTGGGCAAATCTCGTTGCTCAAGGTCGGCCGCAACGAATGTGAGCCAAGCGGGAATCGCCAACCCAACCTCTGCCAGTCGCTTGCGCTTCCAACTCTGGGTGGCGGGATGATCGACCTCAAAGACTCGCAAACCCTGTTCACGTGCCGGATTGCGCAAAGCAAAGGTATCGAGGCCGGCTCCCAGGATGACGGCCTGGCGCACGCCACGCGCAACCGCGAGCCAAAGGTGGTCCTCCGCAAAGCGGCTGCGGGCAGCCATGAAAATCCGCATGCGCGTTTGGGTGGGATGGGCCGCTGCAAATTCCGCTATGATCGCGTCAGCGTTCAGTCCTAGGATGGCGCGCGCAAAGGGGTCCGCAAAAATGGCAGCACCATCTACGGTTTGGTGAGCTGCACGATGGGCCGCCGCACCAAGAGCCGTGCGGCTCGGTCCTTTGTCGGCCACGCCATCCTCCTCGTCGTTACATGAAATCGGCGGCCTAACGTCACGCACGTCACGCGATGGCCCGCAAGACTAAGGCACTTACCAAGCATCGTCATGATCCTAGTCGTCACCGAGGTGACGGGACCGCTCACCATGGCATCGCCTTTCTGCTTCAAGGTTCGATCCGAGCTATCGCGCGGCCGCCTTCATGCATGATGCGAACAGCGAAGTCGTATCGGTCAATATCTAGAGCAATTTCGAGATCGTCTGGATGTAGGTGCGGTTTGGATGGGTCATGAAAATCTGCTGTTCGGGATCCCGCAAGGATCACCTCGCGCACCCCTGAAGCAGCGCCAGGCCTACCTTCCAGCAGATTGCGCAAATGGATCGCACAGAGCTCGTCTTCATCCGCTCGCGTGACCCCATCGTTGCCCATTGCCACTAAAGTGATCTGGTGGGGCGAATGCCTGAGCAGGGCTCGGGCCGTGGCCCTAGCGGTAACGAGCGAACCCGCGTACAGTTGGGCGGCCGCGGTCGCCGACACGATCCCTTGCGTACCAGCACTTGTTCGCTGAATGATTGTCAGTCCGTTCACCTGTGCCTGCGATGCCTCAAAAGGGGAATTGCCGAAATCAAAGCCTTGCGGCGCACGACCACCGACCTCGCCCATGCAGAGTTGGCCGATACCCGCGGCGCGCAATGCCAAAGCCTCTTCAACGCTGCCCACCACAATGATCTTGGCTGCTCCGCGTGCAAGCGCCACGGCGGCGGTGGTGAACGCCCTGAAAACGTCGATGATGACGACGGCACCCCTCGCACTTTTGGCCCCGGATAGCAGGCTGTCGATGCTGATTTCCATCGCTTCGCTCCTCGCCGTTACACATACACTATGGTCGGACAAATGCACGAATCTAGAGTGCTGGCGCGAGCGACCGGCTCTCAACAAGGACGACAGCTCGGTGGGGGCGCAGGGCGAGTTTCGAGCGCTGTTGCAAGGCTATCCTTGGGCCGACCCCGGTCCTGGAACATCTGTCGCGACGTCGAACGTTTTTGCATCGTGTGCGGCTCGTGCCTTCTCAGCTTGCGAACTACGCGGGGGTGCCAGCGATCCTCTCGTGGTCCCGCCGTAGCCTGCCTACTCGTCGTCGCTAGGCATCGTGCTCGATGCGTGGGTCCCTTGTGTAGATATGACGCTCGCGCGCTTGCGGTCGGCGGCTAGCGGCAAAGCCCACCGATTTGCTGGTCAAGGATCCAAGTCGAGCTCGTGAAACTCGCGACCTGCAGCGGGCCGCTCGGCAAACGGACTAGGTGATCCCCCAGCCGTCAGGGATTGCAACAGGTCTGGCCTGGTCTTCGACGCGCGGCGGTACGAGCTGCTGTCACCGGCCGGGCCCAAACACCCCATCACTGCCAAAGATTGCGCGCGTAACACTGGAACGCCGGCTCAACCAGGCGCCAGCTGCTCTGCCTCACGAGCTCACTCCGGCGGGGGTGACCACTTTTGAAGGTCTAGCTGAACCAGTGCCTCGCGCGACAATCGTCCCGGAAAAATCTGCACCGACGCCTTCCCGTCCACCCGCACCGACTGATGTGCTAGGCGAAGCCTAGATCGGCGAGCCAGTCGCGGAAGTGTTCGATCCAGCGGTCCGACGGCATTGCCTGCTTCACCATGCCGAACCCGTGGCCGCCACGTCGGTAGATATGCAGTTCGGCTGAACGTCCAGCATCCGTCCAGTCGGCATAGAGACGTTCGACGACGCGATACAGCAGGAGATCGTCCTGCGCGATCAACGCGAACAGGGGTGGCGCATCTTTGCGTACCGGCCGTCCCAGCGTGTCGCCGCCATAGATCGCGGCGACAAAAGCGAGCGGTGGCGCGCGCGGATCGATCGCGACGTCGACCGCCAGAAACGCACCGGCGGAGAATCCAATAATGCCGACCTTGCCCGCATCCACATCCCATTGTTTGGCTTGCTGGTGCACGATCGCGAGCGCGCGACGCCCGTCGTCGGCCGCGGCCGCACGCGGATCGCGGAACATTTCGAGTGGCACGATGTCGCTGAGGGCACGGAACGCCGTCTTGCCCGTGCGGGTCCGGTCGATCCGCGCATCAAACTGCGCCATCTCAACATCGTAGTCCGCTTGCGCTGCGGGTGTGCCCCGCACCCGGTATTTCAGCAGAAACGCCGTGTAGCCATGCGCCGCCAGCCAGTGCGCGACATCGGTCCCTTCATGTTGCCACGCCAGGATGCGCCAGCCACCGCCCGGGCACACGATCACGCCGATGCCGTTCGGTTTGCCGTTGGTTGGCCGGTACACCGTGAGCGTCGGATCGGACACATTGCGCAGCATTGCCGCGTCGCCCGCGGTGCCCACCGGTCCCCGGAACGCGATTTCGGGGCCTACGCCCTTCAGCGTTGTCGGCGGGCCATCGGGCCAGAGGCGGATCATGTCATGGGGCAGGGTGGACACGCTAGCTTCCTCTCGCTTGCAGCATCAGTTGAACATCAATCGAAAAATCAATGTGGTTCAGCGTCGTTTCACACTCCTCAACGTGCTGACCGTTCGGAGCTTTGTTCTGATCTGATGATCTCGAATCGCGTGCGGCAATTAGGGCTTTACTTTGGGCAGTGCGATCTAAAAACGGTGCTGAATTTTGCGAAAATAGACGTCCAGCCCTTCTCATGCGCTTTGGCCATTGCATCATTCGCAAGACCGGAGTGCAGGAGCGTCATAAGGGTGCCTTCTCCAGTTTGCCGGAATGTCACCGTAACCATTGACTCCTCTCCCAAAGTATTGCGTGACATCCAGGAATATTGAATTCGACCCGGTCGATCCATTTCCGTGAACCGGCCATAGTGGGGGATGCCTCCTAAAGACAGCCAGTACCACAGCCCGTCAACCTTCGGTTCGATGATCAGCTTGTCATTCTCATGCCAGGGAGTGCCTGGGATCTTTGGATCAAGCCACGCATCGAACACCTCGGTCGCAGATGCACGGATGGTCCGCTCAACTTTGATTGCGACGGCCTTTGTCGATGTCATTTCTCCTTCCCCTGCTTGTCTTTCTTGTCCTCGAAGTAACGCCCGAACTGATCGAGGCGCTGGTTCCAGAAACGCTCATAGTCGTTCACCCATCCCGCCACCTCGCGGAGTGGCTCAGCTCGAAACGAAATAAAGACTTCTCGACCCTGTTTCCTGCGTTCAATCAGTCCAGCTCTCTCAAGCAGCTTCAGGTGTTTCGTCACCGCGTTCAAAGCGGTATCGAAAGGCTTGGCGACATCTAGGAAGCGGGCTGGCCCGTTTGCTAGCTGCCCAATAATCGCTCGCCGCGTTGGATGCGAAAGTGCGGTTAGGACATCGCTTAAGTGATCCATGCCGACGTTACACCATGGGGTGTAACGTCATGCAAGTCTTTTTTTGAGCCTTGGGGACCAGCTGTCCTGCGGCCAGGGCAGGGCGCGCCCGCCCCGGTTTGGCGGGGGACTGCAACGCCCAATCTCCGCCAGGGCGCTGTCGCGATGCAAAATGCGAAGAGACGGGCAGAGCAGCCAAGCAGCACCCGCTCCCGGTTCTGAAGCTTCGCCGCCTTCAACCTCGCGCCATGCGCGATCTCGGCCTATCCGACGATCAGGTGCGGTTCTCGGAGATCTCTATGGCAAACGGTCAAGGGTCTTCTTCATGACCGCCATACCGGTATCTATGGCGGTCGAAATGGTGGTCAGCGCACTGTCGGGCAGAAAATCGGCGATCCAGACCACCTTGCTCGAGCCATCGTCATTGGCCGAGACTTGAACCGACGCATTGTAGTGCTTCGTTATGCGACCTTCGGCCGACCACACCAGTCGCCGTGCCTCGTCGTCAACCGTCACGATGGGCTCGCGGACCACCATCCCATTGCCGAATGTCACAATCCGCACATCACCGTCCAGTTTGGTATCGGTAACAAAGCCCGGTACCAGTCGTGTGTGCAGTGCGCCTACATCGCGGATGGCCGACCATACGTCATCGACGCGGGCCTTTGTCGTGATTTCTCTTCGAACCGATGCCATGTGAATTTCCCCTTGCCGTGGCTTGTCAGAAGCGTACGTGAGCGTGTCGCAGTTTGCGGTTCCGAGACTTGGAGAAAATTGCTTCTCTCACGGGCGGGCGCGGCCCAAATGACGCCTTGAGACGACGTCGACAGGACGGGACCTCCATCGACGGCGGCGTCTCCTGACGGCGACGGCTTCACGCTCACGCCTGAATCGCCCGTCCTCCGAGATAGTCATCGGGAACGGTCGCGTCCGGAGCCTCCGAGCGGAGTGCCAACGACAATAACGCCGATATCGCCACATTTAGCGTGACCGCGATCAGCCCGTTATAGGCGACAAACCAGTCGAAGACCGCGTGCACAGGCACCCACGCGCCAGGGGTCCAGGCGAGATACGTGCCAACCACCATGCCGACAGCCCAGCCGGCGAGCAGCGCCCACCCGCTGAACCAACGTGTGTAGAGGCCAAAAATGATGGCCGGAAAACATTGGATCATCCACACCCCGCCAAGCAGCTGGAAATCGATCGCGAACTTGGTGGGAACGAACAGAATGACCAAGAGTGCTCCCAATTTCACGATGAGCGACATCAGCTTGGCAAGGACGGCCTCCTCGCCGCCAGTCATGGCAGGATGCACGAACGGTTTCCAGACGTTGCGCGTAAACGTGTTAGCCGCACCGATCGACATCACGGCCGCAGGAACAAGGGCACCGATCGCAATGGCGGCAAAGGAGAAGCCTGCAAACCAGTCGGGAAACATCTTGAGAAACAGCTGCGGCACCACATCCTGAGGGTTGGATACGACAATGCCAGCGGCATGACCCATGAGCCCCAACAGTCCGATCAGGCCTAACACCAGCGAATACGCCGGCAGCGCGATGGCATTGCGCTTGATGGCGTCGGAACTCGACGCTGACAGAATGCCGGTGAGGGCATGCGGATAAATGAACAGCGCCATCGCCGATCCAATGGCGAGCGTAATATACGGCATGATTTGGCCCGGCTTCAGGGTGAGACCAGTGGCGCCACCCTTCTTCGCGAACGCATCGGCCGCGGCATCGAAGATGGCGCCATAGCCGCCGAGCTTCGCCGGAATGATGATGATGGCCGCGATCACGAACACGTAGATCATGATGTCCTTGACGAAGGCGATCATGGCGGGTGCCCGCAGCCCGCTTTTATAAGTGTAGAGAGCAAGAATAACAAAGGCGATCGTCAGCGGCAGATGCGATGCGAGCCCTTCACCCGAAAAGCCAAGCGCCTGGATGACTTTCTCGATGCCGACCAGCTGCAGCGCGATGTAGGGCATGGTGGCAAGGATACCGGTCAACGCTATGGCCAGCTCCAGCCACTTGTTGCCGTACCGGCCCAGGACGAAGTCGCCGGCCGTCAGATAGCCGCGCCTGTGCGTCACCGACCACAGGCGCGGGAAGGCGACGAACAGCAAGGGATAGATGATGATGGTATAGGGCACCGCAAAGAAACCATAAGCGCCCACGGCGTAGACGAGGGCCGGCACCGCGATCACGGTGTAGGCCGTGTAGAGATCACCACCGATCAGGAACCAGCTGATCCACGCTCCGAAGCGCCGGCCGCCAAGACCCCACTCGTGCAACTGATCGAGATCACCGGCGCGCCATCGCGCTGCAACAAAGCCCATGATCGTGACGAGGGCGAAGAACGCCACGAACACATAGGTCGCCACCCAGTTGAGGTGCTCGATCATTGCCGCCGTTCTCCCAAATAGGCGGCCCAGATGAACAACGCGGACAGCGGAACCAGTAACAGCTGGAACCAGAAGAAAAACGGGAAGCCGAACAGCTGCGGCTCAACTGTATTGTAGAGCGGGGTAGCAAGGGCAACGACACATGGCACAAGGAGCAGCAAATACTTCATGGTTCCTCGCTTTTGCCCATCGCGGCCCTGTGCTCCCGTGGATCAGGTCAAGGCCGACTGAACGTTAAGGCGCGACGCGTATCCTTAAGGTCGACGCGCATCGACCTCACTTTATTCAGTGCGGCGGTCAAGGAACCAATCATCAGTTCATTCGGTTCCATCTCCTACCGATTGGCACCGTCGCGGGGTTGAGCGTGAACGGGGCGCTCAAACCGACGGGCAAAGACGAGCAATAGGCGCACTTTCGGTGCCGGGCTTGAGCACAGGACCCGCCTGCTGTCGCACAGCCCACGGATGTTGCGGGCCTGTTCGGCAACGCCGGAGGTTAGTTGGCTCAAGTTGGCTGGACGTCGAGGCGGGAATTTCGATCCCGGCAATTTCGCAGTGCGGAAATCTCCGGAAGCCCCAGCATCCCTGAGGTTTTCCGGGGCCGGAGAGGGCAATCGGAGCAGGCTGAATGCGTGCAGCCGCGGTTTGGGCTGTTAGATGGTGCCGGCCAATTTTTGCCGCATCCGCGCAGCTCGGACCTTGGCACGATTACCGCAAACGCGCATTTCACACCAGCGGCGGCGGCTATTCTTGGTTGCGTCGAAGAACAGCCAACCGCAATCCAAACCCGCGCATCGCTTGGTGCGCGATAGGTCCTTTTGCATCAGTAGCGTCAACGCCGAAAGGGCAATGGGGCCGAGGATAGCCGCCTCGACGTTTCGACGCGGGTCCCACGTCCAGATGTAGACGCCATCGCGCACCTTCATCTCGGCGAAGCGGAGGCTCTCGGCGTGTAGCGCCGTCAGCGAAGCGCTGAGTGTGGCCGAAACCGGACGCTGCTCGGCAAGGGCGGTGCCTATCGTCCAGATTAACTCGCGGGCGGCAAGGGCGCGCGTGAATAGTGCCCGGGACCGCTTCGGATGGCCGTCCATGGCGGCGCGTGCAAAGCCGCAATCTGATGGCGCCATCACGCGGGCGTGTTCCGTCCACTGCATGAGGCTCGCAAAGTCCCTGAGATGCTCCTGCTGCGAAGGTGAGCCGCGGCCCGATGATGTGTTGGCAAAGTCCCATGCCAACTCGCCGCCGACCAGGTCGAGCTTGCCGGCGCGGGATGGCAACAACCGCAGCTGAGGTTTACGAGAGCGCTTCATGTGTAACCACCAAAACGCAACATCTGCTGGTCCGAGCACATTTCGACAGTGATCCCAGTTGCAATGCCGGGTTTCGCGGCGGCTCTCTGGTGCCATCGCGCACAACCACTGTAACCATCATTACTCGATTGACTAGCCACCACCCGGCGTGAGAAGTCGTTAGCCAGTTAACCGCATTTTGGAGGTTACAATGGCCGTATCCGTACGGGCGCCGCTAGTGGTTTTGTTTGCCCTTGCCGGTGCCGCACATGCCACCGCTCAAGTCGTGGCACAACCGGTGAAAATCGGCATCGGCGGCCCACTGACGACGACCTCGGCCGGCTTCGGCGTGGAAATGCGGCAGGCTGTCGAACTCGCCATCGACGAGCGCAATGCGGCCGGTGGAGTGGCCGGGGCTCAGGTGGTCGCCGTCGCGATCGATGACAAGGCCGATGTGGAGACCGGCAAGGCCGTCGCCCGCAGCTTTTGTGACGATCCAGCGATCCTCGGTGTCGTTGGCCATGTCAACAGCGGCGTCGCCATTGCCACTGGCAAAATGTACGCGGATTGTGGTTTGGCGGCGATCACGCCGATGGCGTCGAACCCAAAGGTGACGGAGAGCGGCTTTGGCACCGTCTTCCGTCTTACCAACCGCGACGACAGGAAGGGTCCGGGGCTTGCGCGCTACCTTATGACTAAGCTCGGGAAAAAACGCGCCTTGGTGATCGATGATGGTACGCCCTATGGGCTGGGCCTGGCCGAGCAGTTCAGCGCTGGCTTCAGTTCCGGCGGCACGATCGTCGATCGGCTGTCGGTCAAGGTGGGAGAGCAGAACTTCACTGAGTTCGTCAAGGGCTGGCCGAAAGATTTCGACGTGGTTTTCTTCGCCGGCATCCGCGAGGGCGCACTCATCCTAAAGGAAATGCGGGCACAAGGCCTGGCGCAGCTGTTCAGTTGCGGCGATGGCTGCTGGGACACCAAGGCATTCATTGTTGCCGCCGCTGGTGCAGCGACCGCAGCTGAGGGCGTGCGTGTGCTGTCGGCGGCCCCAGCCCTGGGCAAGGTGCCCGGTTCAGCCGAGTTCGCCGCAAAGTACGTGGCAAAATACGGTCCTATTAACAACTATGCAGCGAGTTCCTATGACAGCGCGCGCGTGCTGATGGCGGCGATCGCCGAGGCAACAGCGAACAAGACGAAGCCGAGCCGCGTCGATGTGGTGGCGGCATTGCGCGGGCTGACCTTCCAAGGCATTGCCTACGCCAAGCCGGTGCAATGGACAGACAAGGGCGACAATAAATCGGCGGTGGTGTTCGTCAACACCGTCGAGGGCGATCGCTTCAAGGAGATCGACCAGATCAGCGATTAATCCGGCGCCTTTGACGCCCCCCAGCAAGCTGCAGTAAGGGGCAATGAGCGGAGCGTATCCAATTCACCTGCCGACTTGACGGACGCGGGGGCAGCTGTCGTTTCGGCCGGACATGGCATGCGCAGGTTGACAGCCCCAAGTTGCGCGAGCGGCGGGGTGCGGGGGATGCGGGTGACCTCGTACGTCGTGAGGACGCGGGGTCCAACGCACGTCTTCGACTTTGGTATCGACGCACAAAGTTGCGCCACACGGGCTATTGGCGCACTCATGATATGTCCTGAACGGAGCCGGCCGCATTCGCCATAGCCGTGCAACCCGGATCTGCTGACACACCACCTCCGGATCGATATCGGTGCGGCCGGCGAAGGCTTGTCCGGGGCTAGCTTGCTGGGCGATTGATGACGGCTCTCGCGACAGGGATCCCTGAGCCACACAAACCTCTGTCCGACACGCATCAGCGAGCACGTCGACAAGCTGGCCTTTAAACAAAAAGGAGCCCGCCTCGGTGCAGAGAGCGGGCTCGCGCACATTCCCCCTGGCTGGCGTGTGCGGGGGCCAGGTCGCTCCGGAAGTTGGGGGCCGAAGCGCTTCCCTATGTGCGTGAACTGATTGTAGCAGAGTCCTGCAATGGTGCATTTCAAAGGTCAGTACCAAAGCGTACGAGAAACGCAAAAACGGCCCGCGCGCGACCCAGTGACGTCGCAAAATACCGTCATGGTCATAGCCCCCGAGACCTTCAGCATCGGAACGACCGAACAATCGAACTTAGCTTCGCGCGGTAAAGTATTTTCATAGCTTCGGTTTGCCTAAGGCTGCGACAGTCGCCGTCCCATTGCACGCGCCGCAAAGCCAGCTGCTGCGTCCCTAGCCGCCGGAGCTCGAGGCGCCGTCACGCGCGTCGTGCCGTTTGCAGTCGTCGTCGGCACATGTGTCGTCTGCTTTCACCCTGCGCCGTCGATGCACCGGTCCGGTTAGCGCGCCACATCAAAGCCGCCGCCGTAGCAGGCGGAAGCCGTTCCGGGCGAGGAGAAGGCACAACGCGCAAGGTTCGGCCTTGCAGCCGCCAGCCGTTATCGTGCGAGCCCAGTTTTCCATGATTGCCCGTTCCACGGAGCAACGGGTCGCCTCCACTTGGGCACCGATGGCGACCTTGAACCCGCCATCTCGAGCCAGCGTTCAATGCGCCACCTGATCAGCAGGCTCACCAAACCGGGCGAAAACGATCAGAAAAAGCGGTACACGATACCGTAGGCGACGGTGCCGGCGATCAAGAGCTGGTCGAAGAAGTGAGCCACTTCATCGCCTGCAAGTGCGTTGATGATATTGAGGCCAAGCGTCAGGCCAATAACAACCGCGATACCAAGCACCACCCCGTTCCAGGTTTTCATCAGTCCCCTCAAAATCCTGCCCCGACAGGTCCGACCCGCCCGTGGCGTGGTCGGAACACCCCACTCTTTGGCTGGGTGCCATCGAGCGGCGTCAGCATAGGCAAAGAATCGCAAATTGCTAAGAAAAAAGAAGCCACTGGCAACTCGAACGCCCGGCGCCGCGAAGCTTGGGCGGGCGCCGCAAGGCTGGGCTCAAAGCGGGCCGCAATGGACGCAAACCGCCCTGAAAGGCTGAGCTAGCTGCCGAGGCCTTGCGCGCGTGGATAAAATTGCCGCTCATGGGCAAACGCGACCTGTGGTCCCGGACCTACCCGAAAGCAAACCTTGAGGGCGACCAGCCCCCCAGACGTGTGCACGTGGCGCTTGCCGTGCTCACATCGCC
>Ga0126384_10001862_pt1 | contig 12652 bp, 8 predicted proteins | sample PanSoiMetPlot_36_FD_92543 | JGI IMG/M metagenome (GOLD analysis project Ga0126384, IMG submission 92543) | Tropical forest soil microbial communities from Panama - MetaG Plot_36 | ecosystem: Environmental > Terrestrial > Soil > Tropical forest > Bulk soil | place: Panama | collected 2016-02-17 | reverse complement strand
TCAGGAAAGAGCGGGCGGTTGGGGCGGTCGATCATGCGGCTGGTGAGCGTCTCTTTTTCGCTCATGCGCCCTTCGCGCTTGATGAAGCCGCCGGGGATGCGTCCGCCGGCGTAGGTGTACTCACGGTAGTCAACAGTGAGCGGGAAAAAGTCGATACCCTCGCGCGCCTCGGCGTTGGCGACGGCGGTGGCGAGGATCACGTTGTCGCCCTGCCGGACGACGGCGCTTCCATGAGCCTGCTTGGCTAATTTTCCAGTTTCAAATGAGAGTGGTTTGCCGGCGGAGAGTTCAACGTTCACTTCTTGTTTCATGTTCTATTTCCTTTGGGCAGGAGGGAATCCGCGGGTGCGGTTGCACGGTGGGTGTGGATGCCAGAGTGTTCAAGCGAAGGCGAAAAATACGTTTCCGTGGGGCGTGCGGACGCGGGCACACTACGGCGCAGCAGCACCGCAGTCGTACCAGCTTGCCCGCAAACTCGCCCGCTTACTTTCGGAGGCCGAGTTTATGAACGACGGATTTATAGCGCTCGGAATCGTATTTCTTCAGATAATCCAGCAAGCGACGCCGCTTGCTGACCAGCATGAGAAGGCCGCGGCGCGAACCGTGGTCTTTCTGGTGGGTCTTGAAGTGCTCCGTCAACTGACCAATACGCCCGCTCAACAACGCAATTTGCACTTCTGGACTGCCGGTATCCGTGGCGTGCGTGCGATACTGGTCAATGAGGGATTGCTTTTGCTCTCTGGCTAGCACTAACCTGGTGCACTCCTGTCTATTTTCGATTGTCTTTTGTGACACATCGAGCGTAACACGCTGAAGGCAGGACTGTAAAGGGAACCACGGAGGCGCGGAGGAAAGCAGAGGAAAGTACGAAGTACGAGTTACGATTGACGATTTTAAAAACCTTAAACGCTGAGGAACATCGTTTCACCACAAAGGACACAAAGGAACACAAAGGCGGTACGAAGTACGATTTACGAGGTACGATTCTTAGGAGTCAAAAACACGGCGAAAGGGGTCGCTTCGAAGCTCGTCAATCGAAAATCGTACCTCGTAAATGCGTTGTGTCCTCGGTGGCTAAACCTTTAATTTCAGCAGAGTTGCGGGGCATGGGAAACCGAGAATGCTCTATTGACCTCTAAATAACTGTCCTGAGCAGGAGGATTTGTGCGCTGTCCCCAATGTGCAAGTGAAAATCCGAGCGATTACCGGTTCTGCGGAATGTGTGGCACTCCGCTGGAGAAGGCTGCGCCTGTTGCCGACCCGGTGGCGCGGTCGGCAGCGCCGAAAGCGGGAGATCCGGTGACGGTCCCGGCTGACGAGATCCTGGCGCGGGTTGAGAAATTCAGGCCGAAGTCGCGGTCGAACGGCGGCACGTCCTTATTAGGACTGAACGATCCCGAGCCTCCGCACACCGATCGGCGAGCAAACGAAACACCCGGCGTGCGCTCTGATCGCGCACCCTTTGACCTTCCACCGCAGCCGACCCAGCGCGTAGAGCCTCCGGCAAAGCCCGTGGAGTGGGGCGCTCATCGCGAGCAACCTGCATCCAGCACGATCAGCGGACCTTCGTTCCTGGGACTCGGCGGAGAGCCGGTGAAGGGCGGCTACGGCGAGACTTCGCACGACCTGAATTATCTGTTTGAAGAAGACGAGCAGCCGAGGAGATCGTACGGGCGGTTCATCGGGCTTCTGCTGGTGCTGGCGGTCCTGGGCGGGTTGGGTTACCTGCAATACAAGCGTAGCGGCGGGTCGTGGACGCCGCCGTGGGCGAAGGGTCCGGCACAGACTGCGATTCAGGCGAGCCAGCCGCAGCCAGGAGATCAAGCGAATGTAGGCGAGAACTCGGCGCAGGGACAGGGCGCCACCGCGAATAATGCCGCGCCTGCGGGACAGGCATCCGCGGGGCAGACACCCGCCGGTCAGACGCCGGGAGCCAACCAGCCGCCCAACGCACAGGATCGGCCGTCGGAGGGCACGGTGAAGGAGCAGGATCTGCCGCCACAGGGAGCGCAGGGACAGGCAGCCGGCGCTGCGGGCGCGCAGGGTGCTTCGGCAGAGGGCGCGGCGAGTTCAGCTGACAGGGGCGACAATAACAAAGAAGAGACGACTGAGACGGCGTCGGCTCCCCCGCCCGCAAAGGGCGCGACGAATGGGGCACCCGACAAGAGCGCGACGGACACGAAGGAGAGTGGAGCGAAAGAGAGCTCGGCGGCGAAGGATAACGCCGAGGAGAATGCCGCTGACGTACCCGCGAAGGCGGCGAAGCCGGCGCGCACCAAGCCGATGCCGCAGGTGGCGAGTCCGGATGACACGCTGGTGACGAATGCGGAGAAGTATTTATATGGCCGAGGTGTGCCGCAGAACTGCGATCGGGCGCTGATCTCGTTGCGGGCGGCGGCAAACCGTCAGAACACGCGGGCCATGACGCTGCTCGGAACGATGTACGGCACAGGGCACTGCGTGACGCGCGACTTGCCGAATTCTTACAGGTGGTTTGCGCAGGCGTCGCGGCAGAGTCCCGACAACACGTGGATCAATCGAAACCTCGAGATGATCTGGCGAGAGATGACGCCGGCGGAGAGGCAGCTGGCGACGGCGAAGCAGTGACCCGCGCCGAGCGACGATTGAAGATTGTTGATTGCTGATTGGGATTGGTCGTGAGGACAGAGGAGATTCCGCCACATTCTTATTTTTTCTTTACCCAGCTCATTCGTGCAGAACACGAACGAGTGGATTACCAAGGTGTGATTCACCTTCTTTCTTATAACTCTGGGGCACCCGCCTGAATTAGCATTCCAGAGGTCAGCATACCTGGTATAGGCCCTGGGCTCCCGGGCGTGATTTCAGGTGTCAAATGTTAGGCGCGGACAGGAATGTCGGCGCCACACGTTGGCGAGAGCTTGCCCTGAGCGAGCGAAGCTAATGTCCCCAATACGGGCACTTCAAAATCCGCGGACAACAGTGCCCGCGCAACACATAAGGCGCTAAGTTGCTAATTCGCAGGAAGTAATTTTGTCCAGAAGCAAAACGCGAGGTTTTTCTTGTAAGCTGCTGAATTAAAGCCAAATATAAAGTCGGATAAGTTGTCTCACTTGGTGGGACCTAACTTGCTATTCTATAAGTATAGAGAGAAAAAAGTGTGGGTCCCTAGAGCCCGCGCTTCCGTGTGTTAGGGCCACAATTCTCACTTGTATTGAGTTTACGTGCTGTAGTTCCCTTTTTTTCACGACGTCCTAAATAACTGAATATCTAAGGGAGAGACTGGCGCAGGTCTTGGCGCAAAGATCGTTCGCGATTCAGAAGAGATATCTCGCATCGCATCAGAAAAGAAGATGCGGGTCTCCTGAACCAGAAGAGTTCGCAGGCAAACCTCCGGCTTGCTGCGGCAGAAACCTTTACGGAGGAGCAACGGGGCGGTTATGCAACGAGCTTCGCGTCGTGAGACGAAGCGGCTGGGAGAACTGGCAGAGATTGTGTTTCTGCATAAGGCCAGACGTCTGGGGTTTCACGTTGCCAAGCCGTAAGGCGATAGCGAGTACTGCAACTTCATCGTTGGGGCGGGAGACAGGCTGTGGCGGGTGCAGGTGAAGTCGACAAGCACGGTACTGAATGGGCGTTATCACGTGAATGAGGGGCGGCATCTGCATCAGCGAGTGACGCCGTACAGCAGGAGGCAGGTGAATTTCTTCGCGATCTATATTCCGCCGGAAGACACGTGGTACATCTTTCCGGTGCTGATCATTTATCCGCCAGTAACTTTGCTGTTCTGCTCGCGGGCTGATCCGAAGCCGGTGGTTCTATTCGGCATATCGCGAAGCATGGCACCTGATGCGGGACAGTGATCGACCATCTACGTAGTAAAGGTTCGCCAGCAAAACCGCCGACAGAGCCTGCCCTGAGCGAGCGACGCGAGTCGAAGCGAGAAATGGGACATCCCCCGGTCGAGGCATCAAGATTGACAACATTTCTCTAGCGAATGAAAAGCGAATGTGCTAGGCTTGGTGTGTGCCGTAGAAGCTGAGAGCGGCATGAAGAGAGTTGCAGGCGGTGATGTGATGAATCCGGCTAAGGTGGTTCCCTTCCCGATGCGCAATCCGGAATTGTTCTCCCCGGAGATTAACGCTCAGGTCATGGGCAGCGACTTGTACCAAGTGCTTTACGCGACCATACGAGCACTTCCCTATGTGCAGGACCGGCAAAGGCAGGAGGAGTTGAAACAGGCGTTGTGCGGACTGTTGCTGTCGGAGTCGGTGGCGTAGAGTATCTTTCCGCGAAAAAGCCATAACAACCGGTGCGCCGTTTCGCGCTGAGCATAATCGTGGCTTCTTGGCTGAAGCGCCTTGCAGCAAGCGCTATTGATTGCACACTCGTCAACGAAAGTTTTTGACGAGCATGATGTTGGATTCGGCGAATTCCTCCTGGATGAAGGCGAGAGACTTGCCGTCGGGAGAAAGGCTCAGTCCCCAGCCCGGCTTTCGTTCGAGCGACCAGATAGGAAACGTTTTCTGGGCAGCGAAATCGAAGAAGTCCAAGTGCGGATTGCCGGATTCGGTGAAATTCAGGAAGTAAATTCCTTTGTTGGTCAGCGCCCAGTTCGGCCAGCCCCAGCCTTCGACCTGAGAGAGGATTTGTGTCTCTTGACCGCTGTCTAACTTCATCTGCCAGACACCACCCTGCTCGTACTTAGAGTAATAAAGCGATTGTCCGTCGAGTGATTCGACAGGAGAGATTCCACCGTTGCGAGTAAGTTTGAGAGCAGGGCCCCCCTGGGCGGGAACTTTCCAAATCTGAAAGGGTTCATGGCTCCGCTTAGAGGCGAAGTAAATCCACTTACCATCGTGCGACCAACTTGGTGAGAGGTTATCGGCACCGGGAATGGTAGTTAGCAGGTCCGGAATGCCGCTTGGGACTTCGACTAAGTAGATTTCACTTCGCTCTTTGGGATGAAACTCGAAAGCGATGTAGCGTCCGTCGGGAGACCAACGGGCGCGCCCGGCCGTGCCGTGCAACGAAGTAAGTTGGTCGCAATGCGAGCCATCGCTGTCGCAGGTCCAAATATCCCAGAAGCCCAAGCGATTGGATTCAAAGGCGATTTTCTTTCCGTCCGGGGAGTAATCGGGGCGCATCTTGTCGCCTTTCTCGAAGACTAAGAGAGTGGGCCTCCTGCGATGTCTTTCATCTTTTAAACCGAGCTTCCACACATTGAATTTGGCGACGACCTGTTCGTAGACAAGCTTGTTACCGCGCGGCGGGATGGAGGGCCAACCGGCTTCGCCAATGGGACCAGCAATCGGGCGTGGAGTGCCTCCGGAAGCGGAGATTCTCCAGAGGCTATCAGGTCCGCCACGCGAGGAAGAAAAGATGATGTCACGGCCGTCAGCGGTCCACGCGGGTGGGCCGATGATGGGGCGGTGATCGAAAGTGAGGCGTCGTGGCTGGCCGCCAGTCGTGGGAATGACGTAGATATCGTTGCTTACGCCGGCGATCGTGGCGCGGACGAAGGCGAGTTGTGAGCCGTCGGGAGAGAAGGCGGGTTCGGCGTCCAGCGATCCGCCATCGGGCGAGGTGAGGGGATGAAGAGAGGAGTCGGCAATGCGGAGCAAGGAGATCCAGGATCGGGTTGGATCGGCGGCGCTGCTTTGGGGGAATGCGAGGAATTCGCCGCTCGGAGACCATGCCAGACCGGCACCAAAGGGCGCTGGACCGGAGTAGAGGCGCCGTTCGGTACCGCCGAGAGCGGGAATAATAAAGATAGAAAGCGCCTTGCCAGAGTAGCGCATAAATGCGATCTGGCGATCATCGGGCGACCAGGCGGGACAACCATCACCGGGATCGCGGGTAAGGCGGAGCGAACGCTCGCCGCCGACAAGAGCAGTGTAGATTCCACCATCGCTCGGTCCGTCGCTTTGGCGAAAGGCGACCTGATTGCCATCGCGGGAGAAAGCCGGCGTAACTTCAAAACCTCGCAGGCCGGATAAAGGAACGACTTCAATGGAGGGCAGGGCTGCTTCCACAGTCCTGCGGTAGAAAGCCCAGAGGCCGATGGTGCCGAGCAGTATGAGCAGCGGCACGGTTGCGATCCAGAATTTCGCGCGCGAAGTTTTCAGGGGTGAGCCGGTGGCCGCGGTGGAATTCAGAGCTGGCGCTCTCGCGACCGTCACGTCTTCCAGAGGAGCAATAAAACGGTAACCGCGCTTGGCGATGGTTTCAATGAAGCGAGGTTTGTCGGCGGAATCACGAAGAGCTTCGCGTAATCGGGCGACGGCGCTGTTCAGGCCGTGGTCGAAGTCGACAAAAGTGTCGGCGGGCCAGAGTTTCTGGCGAAGTTCGTCGCGGGTGACGAGGTCACCGGGGCGCTCCAAGAGCAGAGACAACACGCGCAAGGGCTGTTCTTGTAATTTGAGACGACGGCCGTGTTTGCGCAGGTCGCCGGCACGAAGGTCAACTTCAAAGACGTCAAACCGCACCACCGCCGAGGACGACCCAGGATCTGGCATACGCTCACCATGGATTGGACGCACAGCTATCACTTGCGTTAGTGACTGACTGGACAAAGCTGGTTGCTGATACGCGTGACATCCCTCGCAAGTTCAATTTCCAGAAAAACTTAGTTCGTGACACCTCGGTGTAGCAGAGGTGTGCTCCGTTGCATTGCTGCCTGAGTCGGTTCCCGCAAAAGTGAGTGGAAAGTCGAAGCCCGCAAGACGGCGCCGGTGTTTTCGGATGTCGCGCGGATGTGTTCGACGGACATAACGATGGGAGACAAAAAAATGATTCGGCGAGTGCTGTTCCGTAATACGTGGCTAGCCGTAATTTCGTTCTGTTGTTTTTCCGGAATCATCTGTGGACAAGTCAGCACTGATGCTAACAACGGTGGGAGCGGAGAACCATTAATGGTGCTGCAACAAAAAGCACGGGACGGAGATGTGAAGGCGATGTGCCTGCTCGGCTGGCATTTCATGAGTGGGACGAATGTTGGCCAGGATTATGAAGAAGCCGCCAGATGGTTCCAAGAGGCGGCGAGCAAGGGATCGACGAACGCACAATTTGTACTCGGGTATCTTTACGAGCAAGGAAAAGGCGTGAAGCGCGATTACGAACAAGCAGCGCAATACTATGCAGCGGCTGCGCGGCAGGGCCACACGATGGCGGAGAACAATCTTGGCTCCCTTTATCATCAGGGCAAGGGAGTTCCGAAAGACCTGGCGCAAGCGGAACGCTGGTATCGGGCCGGGGCTGAGCATGGAGACACGACTGCACAGTGCAACCTGGCATCGTTGTATTACCTGGGCGAAGGAGTCAGGAGGGACTACGCAGAGGCGTTCCGCTGGTTTCAAGCAGCGGCTGAAAAAGACTTTGCTCCGGCGCAAGACAATCTTGCGTCCATGTTTTACAGCGGGACGGGCGTAGAGCGCGATTACCCAGAAGCAGCGAAGTGGACGCGACGCGCAGCCGAGCAAGGTTATGCGCGAGCGCAAACCGATCTGGCCTACCTTTATGAAAATAGGAAAGGAGTTCCGTTGGATTATGTGAGTGCTTATCATTGGTACAGCATTGCGACGCAGGGCGGAGATGAGCGGAGCCGCGAAAGGATGAAAAATCTGGCGAAGGTGATGACCAAGAAACAAATCAGGGAGGCCAAAGCGAGCTTGAATGGGTCCGTGGCAGTGAGGGCAGATAATCAGATGTCTCAGCATGATCAAGGCATGACGTGCGATGAGTATTTAGAGCAAAGACGGAAGTGTCTGAAGTTCTCGAAGGAAAATTCTAGGTAAGTGAGCGGAGCAGACGTAGGGGCTCCTCGTGGCTGCGCTCTTCGGAGTGACAAGACTATTGGATTTGAGTTGAGCTGACTAGGGGGCTAAAGCCCCGTTCCAGTCTGCATAGTGACGCGGCGCTAAAGCGCCGCTCTTCCACGGCGCAGCATTCATTTTCTCAATCCCACGAGAGCGCCGTTCTTACCGACTATCTGAAGCGGAGCTTCGCTCCGCCGGGCGGGTGCGGGCATCCTTCGCTGTCATGGAGCGCTAGCGGAAGATGAGCTCCCTCGGCACGCGAGGGATACTTCGACAAGCTCAGTATTTCGCCGTGCGGCTCAGACGCCGCACAGACGGCTCAATTTCGGCGCGCGGCTCAGACACCGCACAAACCCTCAACTTCGGCTTCGCTCTGGACAGGCTCTGCCACTAGATGAGAGATTCGATCAGCAGTTCTCACGTCGTCCGAGATGAAGAACGGCCAGAGGTGTTGAGGGCATCTACACGCCGTAGAAGCGAACGTATTCGGGCACAGCGACGCCGGGCTTGAGGCGCGGGTCACCCACGGGTGCGCCGGGTGACAGGCGCAGTGGAAGGATGCCTGCCCAGACAGCAAGGTCGTAATCTTCCTCGTCATCTAGCGGCGGGCCGGTGCGAATCTTAGCAGAGGCTTCCTCGATGGCGAATTCCAGGACTGCGGTGGCCTTCAATTCCTTCTCATTCGGTCCGCGGACATCACTCCACCGACCTTCCACCAGGTGTTCAGCAATGACGTGCAGCGCCTTGGTCTTGGCGCCAAGGTCATCAATCTTGCGAGCCGTTCCAAAAGCCATCACCGAGCGGTAATTCATCGAATGATGAAAAGCGGAGCGGGCGAGCACGAGGCCATCTACCACGGAAACAGTCACACAGGCGGGGACTCCGGTTTCGAGATGACGAAGCATGCGGCTAGCAGCGGAACCGTGAAGATAGAGTTTGTCGCCGTCGCGGCCGTACAGGGTCGGAACAACGAAAGGTTGACCGCTCACGATGAACCCGACATGAGCGAGGAAACCGGCGTCAAGGATTTCGTGAATAGTTTCGGGTTCGTGGGAGCCGCGATTCGGCAAGCGGCGCAGTTCCGTGCGTTCGGTCAGGTTCATTGTTTCTCCCAGTTGCAGATCGGACTCCAGCCAGTTGCCTTCCTCCCCGGGACCCACCAACAGGCGAAGGCAAGCGGCAAATTCGGGCGTCATGCTACCAAGATGGCACAGTTTGTGGTATCTAAGAAGCACCACTTCCCGTGCAATTCGTAATACCACTTTCGAAGACCGGCGAACCGCTCTCGCGGCAAATTTATATGTGGTTCCGGCAGGCGATTCTTTCGGGCACCCTGGCAGCGGGCGAGCGGCTTCCCTCGACACGCGACTTAGCGGAACAAGCCCGGGTCTCACGTACTGTTGTACTGCTCGCCTATGATCAATTGCTGGCAGAAGGCTTCGTGCAGGGAGTGGCAGGATCGGGAACGTATGTCGCGGAAGGATTGGGAACCGGCAAACAGAGGCGATCGGAAACGGCAGCGACAGTGCGCCTGTCGCGCTTCGGTAAATTTGCGCAGGGAGCGTCGGCCAAGATCGAACTGCCGGGAAAACGAGAAAAGGGCTTGCGATACGACTTCTCGTACCGGCGATTGCCGGTCGAAGGATTTCCGTTTGAAACGTGGCAACGAATTCTGACGCGACGTTCGAGAACGGCCGGATTGCGCACACTGGACTACGCCTTTCCAGCGGGCAGCGTGCGGTTGAGAGAGGCAATTGCCGGACACTTGCGGCGGTCGCGGGCGGTGGTCTGTGATCCCGAGCAGGTGATCATCGTTACCGGATCGCAGCAGGCGTTGGACCTGGTGGCACGTGTCTTGCTCGAGCGTGGCGACCTGGTCGTGATCGAGGAACCGCACTATCAAGGAGCGCGTGATGCATTTCGGGCAGCGGGGGCGCGCTTGCATCCGGTTGAGGTGGATGAAGAGGGATTGAATCCGGCGAAGCTGCCGAAACGCGCGCGCATTGCGTTTGTTACACCGTCGCACCAGTTTCCTACCGGGACGATTCTTCCTGTCTCGCGGCGGCTGGCGTTGCTGGCGTGGGCTAAGAAGGCAGGAGCGGTGGTCATCGAAGATGACTACGATGGCGAGTTTCGTTACGAGGGACGTCCGGTCGAGTCGATGCAAGGGCTGGATACCGAGGGACGCGTGATCTACGTGGGCACGTTCTCGCGGACAATCTTTCCAGCGCTGCGCATTGGATATCTGATCGCACCGAAGTCGGTCGCACCGGCGCTGACGGCTGGGAAGTGGCTGTGTGACCGGCATACCGCGACCTTGGAGCAGGAAACGTTGGCAGAATTCATTCAGACCGGAGCATACGAGCGTCACTTGCGACGCGCACGGAGATTGAACGCATTAAGACGACGAGCGCTGCTGGAGGCGGTGAACGAGTACCTGGGGGATCGAGTTCAGCTGACGGGCGATGGTTCGGGAGCGCATGTGGTTCTCTGGCTGCGGGCGCGGGTGTCGGAAGAGGCGGTCATCGAGCGAGCTGCTGCGAAGGATGTGGCTGTTTATGGCATTGCGCGACATTTTCTGCAACGTGCTCGGAGAGCGGGGCTGATGCTCGGATATTCACGCATGAGAGAAGAGGATATTCGGGAAGGGGTAAGGAGGTTGGCAGAGTGTTGGTAACGTGAGTAACTGCGGTCGCGAACGAGAAAACAAAACCGCAGAGCACGCGAAGATTGTGCAGAGATCGCAAAGACTGATTTTCTCCGGTGGTCAGCCGTGCCTCCGGCACTGCCTCTTTCCAGGCAGTCTACCCAGCGCTGAAGCGCTGGGCTATTAGGGCGATGCCCCTCTGGGGCGGATTGTGGTCATACACGCGTAAGGATCAGCCGTCGCAGTTTTGTCCAACTCTCCTAGTTCTCGCCCATTGGGAAAACAATCGTCACCGCGTCGTCACCGACAAAGTTGATAGTGACGCGGGTCTCGGCTTCGGCGGCCTGGCCGTCGGACTGGGGAGGACTATAGCGCCAATGGCGCATGGCATCGACTGCGGGGCGGGCTAACGCGGGCTTACCACTGAGCACGTCGACGTGTTTTACAAAGCCGTCGGGCCCGATGAGCGCACTAAGGTATACGGTCCCGGTGAGAGACGCGTTGGGCGCTTCGGGATAAATGAAGTTGTGGGCAGGCGCTCCGGTGACGTGAACACGTGGGATAGAAGATGATTCGACCGGAGGTGGGGATGGCGGTTCCATGCGCGGTTTGGCGCTGTGAACCGGGTCGGGCCGAACCGTGGCCGCAGCCACGGTAGGAAGTGTCGGAGGAGGCGCAGAGGTCACGGTTTGCTCGGAAACAGGTGCGACGGACGAAGTTGTTGGCGACGCAACGGGAGCGGCTTGCGATCTAGCCTGAGAAGAAACAAGCGGCCGGACAGCAGCGGTGCTAGATGAGGGGCGCAGTTCCGTGACATAGAAGACCACTCCGAGCAGCGCAACGCCCAAGGCGGCGCCGGTCGCCCACTCCAGCCACTTGCGTGGCGTAAGCTTCACGGCAGTTGTGGTGGAGGACACCGCAGGGCGAGGAGACTCTTTTTGCTTTGGCGCTTTCCTAGCGGAAAGTGGGGTAAAACGAGCTGCCAGTTGTGGCTCGGGCATTGGCCGGACATTGTTCCGCTTCTGCGGAATGGTTGCGACCTCGGAACCAACTGCCGACAGGACCGGGACGCGAGCGGGCGGCATCTGGACCAGGTTGTCGGCCGCGGGGAGTGAAACGGAGCGCGGACGGGCAGTGATGTTACCGACATTCTCGACGGCGCCAATGATGGAGGCTCGGGCCACTTTGCTGCGCTCCCAGGCTATGGCGTTCTGCGAGAGTTGGTCGATGAACTGCTGCTGGCGTTGACTCAAGACCTGGCGCGAGAGGCTGCGAAAGTGCCGGAAAATCCAGAGCAGGTAAAGGCGTTGCGAGTAAGTAGGCGTGACGTAGAGCGAACCGCTGGGCGTGCGCAGCTCCAGCAGCCCCGTACAGAGCTTCTGCGAAACCGACTGCATGTTAATTCCACCCGGAAGAATTGAACTCAGTTTGGGGAAGAGGCCAACCTCGGAGGAGAACCTTATTATAACCTGATTATGGGTTGGTCTATCGAAGGAATTTTGGGGGATTGCGCGGGTGGCGAGGATTCGGGTGTATCCTGAGTCAGGGCGGGAATTTCGTGCTGGATTTCGCGAGAGGTCAGCCGTGCCTCCGGCACCGCCTTTTTTCAGCAGTCCACCCAGCGCTGAAGCGCTGGGCTATTAGGGCGACGCCCCTCTGGGGCGGATTGTTGCCGGACGGGGTTTATTCATAGCTATCTGCAAGCCTGAGGCGTTCTCAAATGTAAGTCGGTTGTGAATCGGGCAGGGATTCCTCGTCGCACTACTCCTCGGAATGACAAAAATTCGGCGTTAGGGGGACTAGAGTTTTCCCCAGCTAACAAGCCCTGATGCTCCAAGTGAAGTACGGAACGGCGTATGGTGTGAGTTCTTTTTCTTCGTGGTATAAAGCCTCGCAAGGCAAGCCGGGCGTCGCACAACTGGGAAAATTCCAGTGGAGTCAACACAGGGGCTAAAACCCCCTGCATGCGACGAAACTACGCGGCCCTAAAGGGCCCTCGTCCACGCAACGCAAGCGCTCTTCCTGCGGGAAATTGGGCGGCGAAAGGAGGGTTTTCCACTGCAACGGCGCGAATCGGGACTTGCTTTGTCCTGACTCCCGCTCCCCAAGCTCTTCCAGAGCGGTTTCGGCGATTCGGCAAATACTCGCCCAATGGCTAAGCGGCGCGATCCTTAACGTCGGGGGAAGTGGCGGAGCGGGCGCAGTGGGC
>Ga0126384_10001861_pt1 | contig 12664 bp, 10 predicted proteins | sample PanSoiMetPlot_36_FD_92543 | JGI IMG/M metagenome (GOLD analysis project Ga0126384, IMG submission 92543) | Tropical forest soil microbial communities from Panama - MetaG Plot_36 | ecosystem: Environmental > Terrestrial > Soil > Tropical forest > Bulk soil | place: Panama | collected 2016-02-17 | reverse complement strand
GTCAGACCGCGACAAGGGAATGCTGTTCCCGCCCCAGGACGACATCCTCGAGGCCGAGATCACGACTGCGAGCCGGGTCGCCGAGTACATCTTCGAACAAGGTCAGGGGACAGTGGACCGGCCGGACGACATCCGCGCCTGGATCAAGGCGATGACCTACAAACCGGTCTACGATGCAGCACGAACCTGAGGGTCTGGGATGCTTCGCGGCGCGCCCGCATGAAACCGACTATCTGCGGAGCCATCCACAAATCCAGCTTAGTCATTGCGGAGCGCCGCCGTCAGACGGCGAGCCCGCAATCCACAGACTTCGGTCGGTGGTTATGGATTCCGGGCTCGCCGCACCCGACCTCGGATTTACCCGCCCCCTTCCCCTGAGGTTAGGGGGAGATGCGCACATTGGCAGCCCGGTGTGCGGTGGCGCCCGTAATGACGGAGCACATGATTCGAATTTCAAAAACAATCAGCCCGCGTTCAAGGAGATCGGCGATGGCCGACCCGAATGACCACCACCCCACGTTCAGAGAAATCCCAATTGGCCTGACAGCGGGCGGCAGTCGCCGCGAGTTCGACAGCATGGGGGACGTCAACGTGCCGGCCGACCGGTACTGGGGAGCTCAGACCCAGCGTTCGCTTGAGCATTTCTCGATCGGGCACGACCACATGCCCAAGGAGGTCTACCACGCATATGGTATCGTAAAGAAGGCTTGCGCGCTCGTGAACCAGGCCGCGGGCCGGCTCCCCGCATGGAAGGCCGAAGCGATTATCCGGGCGGCCGACGAGGCCATCGCCGGCAAGTTGGACGAACACTTCCCTTTATTCGTCTGGCAGACCGGTTCGGGTACCCAATCCAACATGAACGTCAACGAGGTGCTGTCGAACCGCGCCATCCAGCTCTTGGGCGGCGAGCTGGGCTCACAGCAGCCCATCGGACCCAATGACGACGTCAACATGAGCCAGTCGTCCAACGACAGCTTCCCAACCGCGATGCACATCGCAGCGCTGACGCTGCTCGACGAGCGTCTCATTCCCGAGCTCGACCGACTAGCTGAGGTGATCGAAACCAAGGCCCGCGACTGGATGGACGTCGTCAAGGTCGGACGCACTCACCTTGAGGACGCCGTGCCGCTGTCGGTCGGCCAGGAATGGTCGGGCTGGGCCGCCCAGATCCAGGCGTGCATCGCCGAGATCGAGCGATCGCGTGAAGGTCTTTATGAGCTGGCGCTCGGGGGTACTGCCGTAGGCACTGGCCTCAACGCGCCGGCGGGCTTCTCGCGAGACGTCGCCGCCAAGATCGCGGAGCTAACCAACAAGCCTTTCGTCACCGCGCCGAATAAGTTCATGGCCCAGGGCTCGCTCGACGCGATGGTGCGGGCGTCGGCCGCGCTGCGCGGCGCCGCCGTTGCGCTCATGAAGGTCGCGAACGACATGCGCTGGCTGGCGTCCGGTCCGCGCTGCGGCCTTGGCGAACTGGAGTTACCGCAGAACGAGCCAGGCTCGTCGATCATGCCGGGCAAAGTGAACCCGACCCAGTGCGAGGCAATGGTGATGATCGCTATCCAGGTGATCGGCGACGATACCGCGGTGGCGTTCGCGGGGAGCCAAGGCAACTTCGAGCTGAACGCGATGCGCCCCGTCATCATCAACAACTTTCTGCATTCGGCGACCATCCTCGCCGACGGCTGCGAGAAGTTCCGCCGTTTCTCAGTCGAGGGCACCGAGCTTAATCGCGATCGGATCGACGGCTACGTCGGCAATTCACTCATGCTGGTGACCGCTCTGTCTCCCGTGATCGGCTACCAGAACGCAGCGCGCATTGCCGAGAAGGCGGCGGCTGACGGCATCACGCTCAGGGCAGCGGCCATCGCCTCGGGCAAGATTCGGGCGGACGAATATGACAGGATCATAGCGCCAAGGACGATGATCGGCCGCGGCGTAAGCGGTGCGTGAGACCCCTCTCGGGTGCGGGACCCATCGCATTTGGCACGGCGCCTCGCTTCTCCCCTCTCCCAGCTTGCGGGGAGAGGGGCTGGCCAGACCGTCCTCGATGCAATAGACGAATTTCCCCTAACGGCCGCTCGGCAACTCGCGCACCAATTCATTGGCTATAGCCCGAAGATAACGGAACGCCCCCTTCGCTGGGTGCCGGCAATCTTCACGGCGCCCTTGCCCTCCGCGGGCAAGGGGAGCGGCGAGCGTCGAACTCGGTCAGTGATGTTGTTGAGGCCCCTTGTGCTGGCCGCCTCCGCCGCCTTGGCGTGGCGGGCCGCCTAGTCCACCGCCGACCCTAGGAGGAGGACCTCTGAAGTTCTGCTGAACGGGTCTTTGGGAAGTGGCAACCCGGGGTGGCGGAGGTACGCGACCTGCGTTCGCCGCGCCAGGCTGCGTGGCGCCATTCATAGGATGGGCGTTGGTGGTTACGGTCGCCCCCGGGCCCCGAGACGACGCGGCGTTGCTGGTCACGTTCGACCTCGTGCTGGTTAGTCCAGCGCCGCCGGCGGACGTGGCGTTGCCGGTCGCCTTCGTCTGCGTGCCGGTGCCAGATGACCTAATCGTTGGGTTGGCCGAAGCGGCGTTGCCACCGGTCGCGCCTTTACCCGTTCCACCAGCGGTCGTATTGCTGCCGGTTGCCGCCCCGACCCCTTTGGCACCTACGACTCCCTGGCCTTTGAACTGGGCGGCGTGCGATGTCGCCCCGACCGTCGGTTGGCCGTTGTTGTTCTTGGCGTATTGCTGCGGGTTACTGCCGGCCTGAGTCTGGTGCTGCTGCTGCTGCTGGGTCATCGCCGCGTGCTGCTCGTTGGCTGCAGCGCGCTCTTGCTGCGTCGGCTGCGCCGTCGTTCCGCCGGTGCCGCCGTTGAAGCTGACTTTGGTCACGTTGACGTTGTTGTTGACCACGGTCTTGTTGTAGACGTTTGTGATGTTGACGCTTCCGAAATTGTTCACCGTGCGATTGTAGGTGAACACGCCGCCCCTCCAAAAGCCGCCGGCATAGCCCACGCCGGTATAGCCAAATCCGTAATTGATGCCACCGTAGAAGCCGATGTGTGGCCCCCAATAGCCCGCGTTCCAAAGATAGATGCCATCCCTCCAGCCCCAATAGCCCGGGGTCCAAAGCAGGCCCACCGCGGGCGGCAATATCCACGTCCCGGGCACCCAATAGTAGCCGTCGTCACCCCACGCCCAGTAACCCGGCGTCCAGATATAGCCGGGCCCGGGAATTGCCGGCTGCTCGTAGACTGGCAGCACCGGCAGCGCGATGGTGATCGAGACGATTTGCGCCGAGGCTTCCGACACGCCAGCAATGGCCGCGAACAGAAGCAGGCCTAAGATGCGCATGAAACGCATGATGGTTTCCCCCTCATTGTAAGGCTGGTCCAGACGGTTGGATGGTAGTGCCAATTAAGTCATTCTTGCGGCAGCACCATTAGCTCAGTGGCCGCCTGAAGGAGAAGGAAGGGCGTTTACGCGTGACCACGGAGTTTAATCGTTCGTTGTTCTTAGGCCGCGATGTCCACTGCCCCTCTGATCGCCTCCTCGCGGACGATGCCGGTGACATAATCGCGCAGGGCGATGAACCGCTTCTCGCTGCGCATCTCGTAGCGGCGAGGCCGCGGCAGGTCGACCGCGATGATCTCCCTCACCCGGCCCGGATGGGCGGTCATGACAACAGTGCGATCGGCGAGATAGATCGCTTCGTCGATGTCGTGGGTGACGAGCAGCGCGGTCTTGCGCTCTTCCTCCCAGACCTCGAGCAGGAAATCCTGCATGATCGACCGGGTCAGCGCATCGAGCGCACCGAACGGCTCGTCCATCAGCAAGGTCGATGGGTTGATGGCGAGCACGCCGGCGATGGCCGCGCGCTGGCGCATGCCGCCGGAGAGTTCGGCGGGGCGACGCGACCTGAAGGCCGTCAGGCCGGTACGCTCCAGCAAGCGCTCGACGATCTTCTCGGCCGCGCCTTTGTGCTTGTTGGCGCGCAGCCTGAGGCCGAAGGCGATATTGTCCTCGACCGACAGCCACGGGAACAGTGCCGTCTGCTGGAACACGACGCCGCGATCGGGTCCCGGTCCGACGACCGGTGCGCCATCCACGCTCAGTTCGCCGCTCGTTGGCCCGTCGAAACCAGCGAGTAGATTGAGCAGGGTGGACTTGCCGCATCCACTCGCACCGACAATTGTAACGAATTCCTGGTCCGCGATGTCAAGATTGATGTCAGCAAGCGCGGCCACGTTGCCATGCCGGCTCGCAAACGTCTTTCCGACTTGGCTCAGGCTAATTCTCGCCACTGAACGTTTCCAGGCGGTTCCACTCGAGCAGATGGTCGCGCACCAGAACGACGATGCGGTCCGAGATGAAGCCCAGAATTCCAATGCTGAGCATGGCCGCAATCACCACGTCGTTGCGATAGAACAGATACGCGTCGTTAAGGAGATAGCCGAGCCCGCTGCGGACCGCAAGGATTTCGGCAACCACCACCAGCACCCAGGCAATGCCCATAGAGAGCCGCAAGCCGGTCATGATCGACGGCAAGGCGCCGGGCAGGATCACGCGCACGAGCAGCTCGCGCTCGTTCGCCCCCATCATGCGGGCGGCCTTGGTGAGCGTCACATTGATCTGCCGCACGCCGTGCGTCGTGTTGACGGCGGCAGGAAAAAACGCCCCGAGGCCAATGAGGAAAATGGCCGGCGCGTTGCCGATCCCGAAAAACACCAGCGACAGCGGCACCCACGCCGTGACCGGAATGTTGCGCAACACCTGGACGGTGGGGTCGAGCACACGCTCCATGATGCGCGACAAGCCGATGAGAAGCCCGGCGACAATCCCGAGCCCGCCTCCCGAGGCGAAGCCCGCGAGCACCCGCCAGATACTGGCGGCCGCATGATCAAGCCAGGTCCCCGAATAGCGGGCGGCGACGTCGGTCGCTCCGGTAATGAGGTCGAACCAGACCAACGCCACATCGGTCGGCGCTGGCAGCACGCTGCGCCGGACGAAGCCGATTTGAGCGCATACCTGCCACGCTACGAGCAGCGCGACTGGAAAGACCCCGTATTGTGCGGGCAGCAAGAACGACCGTGCGGTGCCATGCCGGCCCGGCGAAGCCGCCCATGTTTGATCCGCTGCCGCGCCATCCGCCATCGCACACGCGCTACCATGTCGACAGTTGAACCGGAGACTGTCCAGTCGCCTTGGCCAGAAACGCAAGGTCGACGTATTTGTCGACGCGGTCCGAGTAATCCTCCTTGACCCAGCCGAGATCGCGCAACTCCTTCGCCATGTCCTTGAGGTCGGCAACATTGGTGCGATAGTCGTACTTGAGGAACTGACGCTCCTGCATGGCGATAACGGCGTCCGGCAGGCGGGAATATTTTCGCTCAAGCTCGATCCGCAAGTCCGTATTGTCTTTGAAAGTGTCCATCGCCTCCACAAGTGACGAGACGATGCGCTGCACGAACTCCGGTTTGTCACGCGTGAGCCTGCGGCGGATGACGAACCCGATCTCCTGCTTGCCTTGCGCAGCGCTGAATAAGTGGCGCACGAGCTTCGCGTCGCCCTTGTCAATCGCGATGAGGCCGAACACGCAGGTCGTCATCACCATGTCGACTTCGCTGGCCTCCAGGGCGCGGGGATGGTTCGGGAAGGGAATGTTGACAATCTGAGTATCGCGCTCGCCGTCGACACCGAGCGATTTCAGATAAAGTAACAGCTTGGCGTGCTGCATCGAGCCGGTGGGCACGCCGATCGTGGCCGGCTTACCCTGCCGCTTGCGCGCCAGGATCGCGGCCGTCAAGGCGGCGTCGTCGGCAGTTGGCACGTCGAACCCCTTCCGGGCGACGAGGATGTTATACCCCCCACCCCATCCGCAAATCCATACAACGTCCATCCCTTCGCTGATGGCACGCACCAGATGCTGACTCGTCGGAGCCGTGAGGTCGAGCTCGCCCTGATCGAGCGCGAGCAGCCCCGCCGTAGAATCGCGAAAATCCTTGATGTCGTATTGCAGGCTGTACTTCTTCTCGACACTCGGCAAAACGGTCCGCAGCGCGCCGAGCGTACCGATCACCGTGCCCCAACGAACCGTATCGACCTTGCGCCCATAAGTCGCCGCAAGTCCGGCCGCACCGACCGCCGCCACGGAAAGGGAGGAAAGCCAGACAGTGCGCCGTGTCATTCTAGGTCGCGTCATCTGGCCTCCCATGGTTGATTGATGTTCATCCGTGCGGGTGCGCCCAGATCCGCTCCCCGAACAGATATCCGCTCCCTAAACAGATATATGCCGTGCCCTTTCAGCTGGCATCTGGATGCCTTTCAAACAGTAATCCATCGTGGCCGTGTTAGCAAGGCGTCCGCCCTCCCGTTCAGCTCCGGAACGCCTGTCATAAGACTATCGATTGTGTTTCGTCTGCGGCCGGCACTAAATTAGGGAACTGTACTCGACTTTCCACGCAAATATCTAAAATGACTTCGCCGGTTTGCTTACAGATAACTTTAACTTCCGCTCCGGGGAAATTATTTCCTAATCTGGGAATACTGTGGTAGCCTCAAAGCAGGCACAATCGTCTGAAATATCCTTAAAATCGGTTGGCTATGAGGGGGCGAACCATGCGGCGTTTCTTTGTAACCGGGACGTTCGGAGTGGCTTTTGGCTTGTGTGTCGGCATCGGCCAGGTGGGTGGCCAGGCCATTCCGAAATCTCTTCAGCAGGGCGGCCCTGAGGACGTCCTCAAGCAACGCCAGAACAACTGGACGGTCGGCCTCGCAGGCGGCGCCTATGACGGCACCTACCTGCGTTTCGCCGACGAGCTTGGAAAAGTGCTCGACGACGGCGACCAGTTGCGCGTGCTTCCCATCATCACGCATGGCGCCGCAGCCAACCTGGAGGATCTGCTCTACCTTCGCGGTGTCGACATTGCGTTCACGCAATCCGATGTCTTCGAATATTTCCGTACCGAGCGCAAGACACCCCACCTGGAGGACCGGATCCGTTACATCATCCGTCTCCCCGTCGCCGAGTTGCACGTGACCGTGCGAGCGAACATCCAAACCCTCGAGGACTTGCGGGGCCAAAAGGTCATGTTCGGTCCACCCGGAAGTTCGCCGACGCTGACTGGTCCGATTATCTTCCAACGTTTGGGAATCCCGGTTGAGCCGGTCTTCGTCGACTTCACCAGCGGCATGAAGATGCTCAGGTCGGGCGAAGTCGCCGGTCTCCTCGGAGTGGTATCCAAACCCGTCGACTATTGGCTGAAAATACCGTCGAATGCCGGCCTTAAGCTCTTGCCTGTGCCGTATTCCAAGGCCTTCGCTGACCTCTATGCAGTAGGTGAGTTCACCAATGCGGATTATCCTAACCTGATACCGCCAGGCCAGCGGATCGACACCATTGCGGTACCGTCTGTGCTTGCAGTCTATAACTGGCCGAAGAACAGCGACCGGTATCGTCGGGTCGAACGGTTCATCCAATATCTGTTTAACCGCTGGGACAAGCTCAGCCAGCCGCCTTTCCATCCGAGATGGCGCGACGTCAACTTAGCTGCCACAGTTCCCGGCTGGACGAGATTCAGCGTGGCCGAAGAAATGCTGCAGCGCCCTGCGCAGGGCTCTAGCGAGAGCGATCAGGCGATGGCGCGCGATTTTCAAACGTATATGAGCCGGGAGGTGCGCGCCGCCCCGCGAAGCGACGCGGAGTTGGACGCCTTGTTTCGCCGGTTTGTGATATGGCGCGAGCAGCAACACAAGCAGTGAACACGCGATCATTCCATTCTCCTCCGAGGCGACCCATGATTGCCCGCATAGCCATCAAGCGGGCCGCTGGCGCCGCCGAGTTGGAGCAGACAGGGCGGGGCAGGCCGGCGCCTGCGATCCGCCCAGCGCACAATGTCGACCGACGCGGCGCCTTCATTCAGCGGTCGTTCCCGGCGTCGATGACAAGCCCAATCACGATGCGCCGCCAGACCCGATAAAGCGAACCGCCGCGGAAAGACCCGCACCAAGAGCGCGGCAGCGTGAACTACCGATCACACCCTGTCAGGCGAGCGTGATCAAACCAGGACCGCGAACTGCCGCGGAGGGCCTCCGAGAACAAGCGCCGTATCGTTGCCCAGCAATCAAACGCTCTCAGGCGAGCGAGGCGCGCATCTGCACTGCAAAAAACTGGATAGCACTTGGAGGGTTCGGATGATTCAACAGGAGGCGCGATTGCCGCGGCATGACTACCTGCTCGGACATTCTACGGAGGAGTATGACCGCCTTCGGCGTCAAGCCGAGATGCTTGCGCCGGCAACCCGACGACTGCTGCGCTCGATTGGATTGCGACCCGGATGGACGTGTCTTGATGTTGGGTGTGGACCAGGCGAAACCATGCGGCTGATGGGCGAAATCGTTGGGCCGTCAGGCGAAGTGACTGGACTGGACCGCGACGCCAAAGCTGGACGCGAAGCAATCGAACGACTTCGGGCCACGGGAACTGGTCAATACCGCTTCATTGAAGCGAATATGGAGAGCACCGATGAGATTGGCGGTGAGTTGTTCGACCTGACCTTCGCGCGGCTCTCACTCCAGTTCGCCCGAGATCCTGTTGCCGTGCTTCGCAGAATGTACAGCTGGACGAAGCCGGGCGGGTATATCGCGGTTCAGGACTATTACGCCCGCACGATGAACCTTTATCCGAAGCCCGAAGCCTGTTCCGAGCTGCTGCGCGTCATTTTCGAAACAATTGAACGTTCGGGTCAGGACATGGAGTTCGCGTTCAAGCTGCCGGTCTATTTTGTTGAAGCTGGCATAGGAGCGCCCGACGGGACGGATATGAATCTCCCGATGACAGCGTTCGAACCTTTCATAACGATGTACCAAACCTTTTGCCGCAGCCTTTTGCCCAAGTCGATTGACTTGGGCATCACGACCGAAGCCCGCATGCAAAGCGTCTTTCGAGACCTTGAGCAGGCAACCGCCGAAGATCGACAGTATTCGGCGCTCTGGCCGTTGATGATCGGCGTGTGGAAGCGCAAGCCAATGTGACAACTCTCGCCTCCAACTCGGCTGGCGCAAGCGCGCTCACCGGGAAATCTGTGTTAATCGCGCGAGGCGTTCCGGAGCTGCGCTCGAGCCAAGGTCCCTGGCCTTTTCGTACCAACTGCGAGCCAGTGCCGGGTCGGGCGCGATTCCTCCCCGTAAACGCAGTGGCCGGAGCACCACCGGGTCATAGGTCTCCGCAAGCGCAAAGGCTCCTGCCGCCTCACCTGCTTCCGCCACGCGCTGGAACATCATGCGCGCCGCAGTTATGTCTCCGTGAGCCATCAGGTCCCCGCCGATCTTCATTTTTGCTGCAATTTCAGACGGATCCGCCGCCGGTACGGGTGGGCGGGAAGCGGAGGACGGCAAAACGGTTTGCGGCTGCGCGGCCCGTGGTACTGCGCCGAGGGAGGTCACCTCGTTAGCTGCCCCGCGCACATCGTCGGGCGCGGGACCGATGGCGGCTGTCCGGGTCGCCGGTGGCTTGGAATCGGCGCTCGACCTCTCGGGAGCTGCCGCCTGGGTCGACGGCGTGTGCAGGACATTGGCTTGGTCGGAAACAGACACAAGGCGAGGCGATCTCGTCGCCGGTGCAGCTTGAACATTGGCTGGCTCGGAAGCGGGTACAAGCTCAAGCGATTTACCCGACAGTGCCGGCTGAACATCGGCTTGGTCGGAGGCGGATGCAAGTTCAAGCGATTTGGTCGATAGCCTGAAGCCCCAAAAATATCCGGCGACGCCTGCGGCGGCTGCAGCCATCAAGACGCCGCCGAGCAGCCGCGTGGCAGCGGCGGGGGTCGAGATGCGGACGGCTGGCTCCCGAATTGGCTCAGGTACCAGTGCAAGCCGGGAGCGCAGCTCTACGGCGGCAACATCTCCCTCGAAGATACCGCGTCGGGTCCTGCGCTTCCAAGGCGGCTCCGGCGCTTGCGCGGCTCGGCTCGACGGTGCAGCACCGGTATTTTTTGGCTGGTCTTTTGCGACCTGATTTTTTATCGAGTCACTTTTCAATGACTCTCTTTTCAATGACTCGCTCTTCGGTGATCCATTTTGCGATGATCCATTTCGCGATGGTTCATCTTGCGATGACTCATTTTTCGATAGTTGATCTTTCGATAGTTGATCTTTTGATAGTTGATCTTTCGATGGCTCACCGCCGTCGGACTCTCGAACCGGCGCACCCATGATCCCCTCCACACTATGTGCTGGCTCGTCTTTACATGTCTCCTTGGCCACCCAATTTCGCCGGACCCCTCCCGAACAACCGCGCCTCCGAAGCGTTCGGCCAGATCAGTTGCGTTTCGGGACGCAAAAATTGCACCCACGTCATTGCCACAGGTTATGCTCCATTTTGGGCAATGGTGCACCTAAAAGTTTAATACACCAAAAGTACGCGCGGCAACAATATTTGTGTTTCAAGCTGAAAGCGGCGGCACCTCTAGGCAGCGCTCCGACTGGGGATTGCCTTGACTGTCCGGCGCAAGGCGTCTAAGACCAATCATATCAATCTCTTGCGTGAAAATTCTCGACCTCTCCCGCTGGGGATTCTGGATCGGGCGGGCCTGGGTTTGCCCTGCCAGCGGGCGACGATGAGGTCTTTTGGCAAGATGCCGGGTAGCCCCAGCAGGCAAGCGAGCATAACATGGATGCGTCGATCGTTCTCATCGACAACTACGACAGCTTCACCTTCAACCTTGTTCATTACCTCGGCCAACTAGGCGCCGATGTAGTGGTGCACCGCAATGACAAGGTCGCCGCAGCCGACGTGATTGCGGCCGCCCCTGATGCGATCGTGCTCTCTCCCGGCCCCTGCACCCCCAACGAAGCGGGAATCTGCCTGGAACTGATCGCGGCGGCTGCTCCGACCATCCCGGTATTCGGCGTCTGCCTCGGTCATCAGGCGATTGGTCAGGCCTTCGGCGGCAACGTGATCCGGGCGCCGGTGCCGGTGCACGGCAAGCTCTCCGAGATGAGCCACCGAGGTCACGGCGTGTTCCGCGGCATCAACGGACCGTTCTGGGCGACGCGTTATCACTCCCTGGTGGTTGACCATGACACCATGCCAAGCGACCTCGCCGTGACAGCGGAGACCGACGGACGCCTCGTCATGGGCCTCGCCCACCGCAAGCTACCGGTGCACGGGGTGCAATTCCATCCGGAAAGCATCGCATCCGAGCACGGACATCTCATTTTGAAGAATTTCCTCGACATCGCTGCGGACTGGAACGCCGCGTCGGGCCGGTGCCGGGCGCAGAGGACGCACTAGAGTGGGCAACTCTTGCTTTGGCGCCGTAACGGTTGCCCGTTGCAGCTCTGACCGCAATCTCGCGGGCACCCGGTCCTGCTGCCGAAGTTGGCGCAAATGCCGCCGCCGCGCTACCGGTCGTCGTGCATCCGTGTTGTCCGGTTCTTGATGTCGTTCGCCAACGAAGTGTCGGCAAGGGGCGCACAATCAAACGCCCGGTTCTCGGCAACGCCGCCGAAGCGCGAGCGAGGCAAATATCGGTCAATCTGGTTCGTGTCAACGTTACGGAAAACGATGGCGAGGGAGGTCTTCCGGTCCCATTGCTGTGGGCCGTTGTACGCAACCAACCGGACATCGTAAGACTATCAGGGGACGCGGAGCGGCTGATTGTCAGTTGCTCAGGGGCTAATGATGAAGTTGAGTTCGTTGAGTCGGCAATGCAAGATGAGAACTTGGCCACGTCTGGTTAAGTCAAGAAAACGGACGTTGTCGTTGGCGCGCTGATCCGCTCTTCTCGGGTACCGACGTTTGCAGATCCGCCATCCTGTAATTGGGCATAGGGGGCACCATGGTGGAGATCAAGGCGCTGATCGCGCAGGTGGCATCCGGCGCGACCTTGTCGCGCGAAATGGCTTATGAGGCGTTCGACAGCATGATGTCGGGTGAGGTGACGCCGGCACAGATCGGTGCATTATTGATGGGCCTGCGGGTACGCGGCGAGACTGTCGACGAGATCACCGGGGCCGTCGCCGCCATGCGTGCGAAGATGCTTGCCGTCGCCGCTCCGGACGATGCGATCGACGTGGTCGGGACCGGCGGCGACGCCTCCGGCTCGTTCAACATCTCGACATGCGCGGCTTTCATCGCGGCGGGTGCGGGCGTCCCGGTTGCCAAGCATGGCAATCGCGCCTTGTCGTCGCGATCCGGCGCGGCGGACGTGTTGACGGCCCTCGGAGTCAGGATCGATATTCCACCTGAAACAATCAGTGCCTGCATCAAAACCGCGGGGATCGGATTCATGTTCGCGCCGGCGCATCATCCGGCCATGAAGCATGTTGGCCCGACACGCGTCGAGCTCGGCACTCGCACCATCTTCAACCTGCTGGGGCCGCTGTCGAACCCGGCTGGAGTGAAACGCCAAATGGTCGGCGTGTTTTCGCGTCAGTGGGTTGAGCCGCTTGCCCACGTGCTGAAGAACCTCGGCTCCGACCGTGCCTATGTGGTGCACGGTTCCGACGGCCTCGACGAGATCACCACCGCGGGACCCACCGCCGTGGCGGCGCTGGAGCAGGGGAGCGTGCGAACATTCGAGATCGAGCCGGAGAGCCTCGGCATTGCCCGCGTCAAACCGGAAGCGCTGCGCGGCGGCGACGCCGCAGCCAACGCGGCGGCCCTCAAGGCGGTCCT